>OMJG01002014.1_pt1 | contig 10599 bp, 8 predicted proteins | sample 1646431 | NCBI WGS metagenome assembly OMJG01 (sample SAMN03771674, study PRJEB25209) | food metagenome | isolation source: Cotija cheese | place: Mexico:Jalisco,Michoacan | collected 2011-12-12 | reverse complement strand
ATTGCATTTTTAATTGCTTGTTTCGTTTTACGAACGCGTCGATCTTCAATCATATATTGTCAACTCCTTGTACGTTAATAGACAATTTAAGTAAAAATGTTCAAAAACGGACATAATGGTTATCATTGCATATTGTTTATTGAAACAATCTCATTATAATAAACAAAGTAGTTATTAATCAACAAGGTGTTTAAGAAGGAGGTAAGTTAATATGAATATTTTTAAAAGTAAATTATTATGGATTGCACCTATTGCAATTCTAATCATACTTGCAATTTTTTCAATTGCATTTTATCCAGCATATAATCCAAAACCTAAGGAATTACCAATAGCAATCGTTAATCATGATGAAGGTACTTCTATATAAAATAAAGATATTAATATAGGGAAAAATTTAGAGGATAAACTCTTAGATAGTGATTCTGATACAGTAAAATGGGTAAAGGTTGATAATGAAAAAGACGTTCGAAAAGGACTAGACGAACAAAAATATTATGGCGCAGCGATTTTCGAAAAAGATTTTTCAAAACATGCTATGAGTCAAACTCAAAAAGTAGTGATGGATAGCAAAAAACAAGAAATGCAAGATAAAGTTAAATCAGGTGAAATACCACCAGAACAAGCCAAACAAATGCAAAGTCAAATGGCTAAATCAGGTGCTTCTCAAGATATTAAAGTTAAACGTGCAGAGTTTAAAACGATAACTAATAAGGGTGCAAATATGCAGGCATCTCAAATTTCATCTAATGTACTAAACGGTATTGGTGACAATTTAAATAAACAAATCACGCAACAAAGTTTAGATACTTTAGAAAAGCAAGATGTAAAAGTGAGTGCTAATGAAATTGAAGGACTGACAAATCCTGTAAAAGTAGCTGATAAACAAGTGCACAAAGTGAAAGATCATCAAGGTAATGGTAATGCTTCTTTCTTAATGTTTATGCCAGTGTGGATCAGTTCAATTGTGGCATCAATCTTGTTATTCTTTGCCTTTAGAACATCTGACAATATTAAAATTTCTCACCGTTTAATTGCATCTTTAGGTCAATTAGGTGTGGGTGTACTTACAGCATTTATTGGTGGCTTTGGCTATGTTTACTTTATGTCTGCCGTCCAAGGGTTTGATTTTCCTGACATTAATAAAATAGCCGTATTTGTCTCAATTGCACTGTTAGGATTTATTGGACTTATTTTAGGCGTAATGACTTGGTTAGGTATGAAATCAATACCAATATTCTTTATTGCAATGTTCTTTAGTATGCAATTAGTTATGTTCCCTAAACAAATGCTACCTAAGTTCTATCAAGATTATATTGTAAGTTGGAATCCATTTACACACTATGGTGAGTACCTAAGAGAATTACTTTATATGAATCAACCGTTAGAAATGAATGCTACAATGTGGATGTTTGTAGGATTTATCATCTTTGGTATTGTATCTTCTATTAGTGCTGCTATGATAAGAAAACATAGTGGTAAACGTACTGAAATTCCGTCATAAAAATAAATATAATAAATTTTTGAGTCTGAGACATCTATTGATGCCCAGGCTCTTTTTTTGTTTACGTAAAAAATTGGGGAAAGCACTTATCATTATGTGTCACTTCAATTGATAAAATGATGACAGTCATAAACGTAAAGCGGCATCAATAAAAATAAGCAAGTTTTAAATTTGAGTCGATACTAAAAAATCGATTCGGATTTTTAATATTAATTAAAATAATCAATAAGGTAAAGTTCGATTGCGCCAGTCTTTTAAGGAAATTTATTATCTCCTTGCAATATGATTACAAATTTATTGACTAACTGACCTTATATTTTAATATTTGTTTAACATTGACTTAACAAAAATTAGATACAATTAACATGGTTTACAAATAATTCAAAGAGGTGTAATGATGGATTCTTCAGTAATGGAGATTATTTTTACTTTTATAGGTGGTTTAGGTATATTTTTATACGGAATTAAACAAATGGGTGATGGCCTACAGGCAGCTGCGGGTGATCGTCTTAGAAACATTTTAAATACATTTACAAGTAATCCAATCATGGGTGTACTTGCCGGTATGATTGTAACGATTTTAATTCAAAGTAGCTCGGGAACTACTGTAATTACAATTGGGCTAGTAAGTGCAGGGTTTATGACCATGCGTCAAGCAATAGGAGTAGTCATGGGTGCCAATATAGGTACGACGGTTACAGCATTTATTATAGGTATAGACATTGGTGCTTATGCGCTTCCTATTTTAGCTATTGGTGCATTTTTAATATTCTTTATTCAAAAACGTAAAGTGAAAAATATAGGGATGATCCTATTTGGTTTCGGTGCATTGTTTTATGGCTTAGAACTGATGAGTGGCGCAGTTAAACCTTTAGCTGATTTAGAAGGTTTTAAACAATTGATGTTGGATATGTCTTCTAATCCAATTTATGGCCTTATCGCAGGAACAATATTGACTGTAGTTATTCAGAGTTCAAGTGCAACAATCGGTATTTTGCAAGGCTTTTTTGCAAATGACTTGATTAGTTTACATGGCGCATTACCAGTTTTACTTGGTGATAATATAGGTACGACGATCACTGCAGTATTAGCGAGTCTTGCTGGCTCACTGGCAGCTAAACGTGTTGCAGCGGTGCACGTCATGTTTAATGTTATAGGCGCATCTATATTCTTAATTATACTGCCACTGTATCAAATGGCTATTGAATGGATGCAAAGTCTGCTCAACTTAAAACCGGAAATGGTTATTGCTTTTGCACATGGTACATTCAACGTTACCAATACATTAATACAATTACCGTTTATTTTTGTACTCGCATGGGTAGTGACTAAAATTGTTCCAGGTGAAGATTTAAATGAAAAATATAAACCTAGAAATTTAGACAGAAATCTTATTAATAGAGCACCGAGCATTGCTCTCCAAGAGGCTCAAGAAGAAATTCAAAATATTGGGCACATGACATTTTCTATGCTTAAGAATGTAAATGAATATGATGATAAAAAAGAAAGAGACATCATGCATAAACACGCGGCTATAGATAATATGAATGATAATGTACGTCAATATTTAACTAAGATATCTGAAAAGAAATTATCTAAAAAAGATGCGGAAAGAATGACTGTACTTCAAGATGTAAACCGAACAATATTGAAAGTGGCAGGATTATCTGAAGCTTATTTATTAGATAAGAAAAAAGAACAAACGAATCAAGTTCAAATTTCTGAAAAAGCAGAAGCGAGTATCAATCGATTGTATGATCATGTAACGACATCTTTTGAAAAAACAATCGATATGTTTGATGTCTATGACAGGGTCAAACGAGATGAAATTGTGAAAATAAGTAATGAGTCTTATCGTTTAGAGCATGATTTAAGGAAAAAACATATTAAGAGACTAAGTTCAGGTGAGTGTACACCAGAAGGTGGTTTATTATATCTTGATATGATAGGTATATTAGAACGTATCGGTTATCATTCGAGAAATATTTCAGAATCAATGATAGACATCGATGAAATTGAGACAAATGAAGAGACGGAACATGCATTAGAATGGTCACATTAAATTACGTTTAATGAGGTGAATGTGGGACTGGAATCACTTTTAGAAACTGTGATGCCGGTCTCACTTTATTAATTTTAAATTTAGTAAGCGTTTGCACTATCTTAATTAATTATTTTATCCTACAATTAGTAATAACATAAGGAAATAATGGAGGTTACAATATGAGTGTTTTCGATAAGTTTAAATTAGATAACCAAGTGGCAATTGTTACGGGTGGTGCTTCTGGATTAGGTAAAGCTATGGGTAAAGGGTTAGCCGAAGCGGGCGCAAACTTAGTCATTGCTGACATAAATTTAGAATTGGCCAAGGAGACAGCTGCTGAATTTAAAAATGAAACAGGTAACAAAGCAATCGCATGTAAAGTAGATGTTACAAGCGTATCGGATGTTGAACAAATGGTTACAGATGTCATGGATACATTTGGCCGTATTGATATTTTATTTAATAATGCAGGTATTAATGAACATGTGAAATTTGAAGATATGCCATACGATCGTTGGGTAAAAAATATGGATGTGAATATTAACAGTATGGTATTAGTCTCACAAGCAGTTGGTAAAGTGATGATAGAACAGAAAAAAGGATCAATTATTAATACATCTTCAATGTCAGGTATTATAGTGAATACGCCACAACCTCAAGCTGCCTATAATACATCGAAAGGTGCTGTCATTATGTTTACGAAAAGTTTAGCAAGTGAATGGGCTGAACATGGTATTCGTGTAAATTCTATTGCACCAGGATACATGAAGACAGAACTTACAAAAGATTATTTCGCACAAGGCGGAGATATGATTGATACATGGATGAAATTTACACCACTTGGTAGACCAGGGGTTCCAGAAGAATTACAAGGTGCTGCATTATATTTAGCGTCTGATGCTTCATCGTTTGTGACGGGAAGTGTTGTTACAATCGATGGCGGTTATACAGCGTTATAGTATAGATTATTTAAATTCATATATGTGAGTTTTGGTAAGGTCTATTCAATATACCAACCAACAATATTTATAAATAAATGAAACTATATAAGACAGGTCATTAATCAGATATGAACATGAATTAATGACCTGTCATTATTGTTATTTTAATCCTTATTAAAACGATAGGAATACTTGACAAATGTGCGAGACAGGCATAGTATTACTATTAATATAATATTCAGAAAATTGATTGGGAGGGTTTATGTATGACATCAATGAGTATTTTAGATCAAAGTCCAATAGATACTGATGAAACTGTTAGGGATGGTATCGCACGTACAGTTGAATTAGCTCAACTTGCCGATACAGAAAATTACACAAGATATTTTGTTGCAGAGCATCACAATATACCTGAAGTCGCTGGAACGAGTCCAGAAATATTAGTGACACATTTACTAAATCAAACGAAACGTATTCGAGTGGGATCGGGTGGCGTTATGTTACAACACTATAGTCCGTTTAAAGTGATTGAGCAATTTCATTTGATTAGCAATATTGCACCTGGAAGAGTGGATTTAGGTATAGGAAAGGCGCCGGGTGGTTTTCCTTTAGCAACCCAAGCATTACAATCTGAATTAAAATCTCCGCAAACAACTTTTAACGAAAAATTTCACTTATTAAATCGTTTTAATAAAAATGATTTCACAGATGAAGAAGCATATAGTCAGCTACAAACATCTATACGTAATAATGAAATTCCGTCACCAGAACTTTACTTACTTGGAGGAAGTGAAAATTCAGCACAATTTGCTGCTGACGAAAAAGTAGGTTTTGTATATGCATTTTTCATTAATTCTAATATTGACGTGTTACATCAGTCGATTAAAGCATATAAAGCACAATATCCTGAGGGAAGAGTTATCGTGGGTGTAGCTACAGTAGTAACTGAAAGTGAATCAGATAAGGCTTTGGTAGAAGAAGGGCGCACAAATTATGCACTTCATTTTAAAGACGGTCGGAAAATTACAGTCAATACGAAACAACAATTAGACACATTTACAGAACAAAGTACGGAAACATTTGAAGTTGAAACTAAAAAAATTGAAGTATTAGATGGTTCAGCAAGCGAAGTAAAACAACAATTGCAACAATTAAATGTCGATGGATTGATAGATGAATTTATGTTACACATACCGGTTCAAAATCATGAATTACGAATGAAAACAGTTAAACAAATGTCACCTGCAAAGCATGTGATTAACGAGAAAGAAGGGATAGTATGACTAAAGGGAAAATAGATTTTGGAATTATGCTTAACGGGCCAGGTAGTCATATGCATGCTTGGAAATCGAATGAAGTGCCTGATGATGCGAGTACAAATTTTGATTTTCAATTGGAAATTGCTAAGAGAGCAGAAGCAGCAGGTTTTAGCTTTGTATTTGTTGCCGATGGTTTATATATACATGAGAAATCTATACCTCATTTTTTAGATCGACATGAACCACTTACATTGCTGGCTGCCCTTGCACCAGTTACAAAAAATATCGGTTTAGTAGGGACAATTTCAACGTCTTATAGTGAACCATTTACAGTAGCACGTCAGTTAGCAACAATAGATAGAATTAGCCATGGACGTGCAGGTTGGAATGTAGTTACATCACCACTTGCAGGTAGTGCAGATAATTATAGTAAAGGTGACCATCCGGAACACGATATTAGATATGATATTGCCGAAGAGCATATTCAAGTAGTTCAAGGCTTATGGGATTCATATGAGGACGATGCATTTACTTTTGATGTGGAAAAAGGTGAGTATTTTGATAAAGATAAAATGCATACTTTAGATTACAAAGGTAAGTATTTTCAGGTCAAAGGTCCACTAAATGCAAGCCGTTCTGAACAAGGTCAACCGGTCATTTTCCAAGCTGGTGCATCTCCGAAAGGTCAGGCTTACGCAGCTAAATATGCGGATGCAGTATTTACGTTAGGTGAATCCAAAGAAATCGCTCAAAGCAATTATGATAGTATCAAAGCGCAAGCAAAAGCATTTGGACGTAATCCTAATGAAGTGAAAGTATACCCTATATTAGCACCGATTATTGGTGAAACTGAAAATGAAGTTGAATCTCGATTTGAGGAAATAAAATCATTAGCTAATATTGATGAGGCGTTAGATTATTTAGGAAGATATTATGATCATCATGATTTTAGTCAATATGATTTAGACGCACCATTCCCAGAGCTTGGCGAAGTTGGACAAAATAGTTTCCGTGCTACTGCAGATGCGATCGCAGCTCGCGCTAAAGAACATCAGCTTACTTTACGAGAAGTTGCCTTAGAAGAGACTGTCCGCCGTTCTCCATTCATGGGCACATATGAAAAGGTTGCCGATTTAATTATTGAATGGTTTGAAGATGGTGCAGCAGATGGCTTTATATTTGGACCACATATTTATGGTGCGGTTTATGATGAATTTATCAATCATGTCTTACCGATATTAGAACAAAAAGGTTATTACACTCAGGAGTATCAAGGTGATACATTACGTGATCACATAGGTATTCCATTTAAAGAAAATAGATATAGTCAGTCACATGTAACGCAATAATTAAATATACGTACTTATATAGATAGACACATCTATGTTATATACAGTTGTGTCTATTTTTATATTATAAAAGGAGTGAATCCGTATGTCAGAATCAAGCACAACATCATATCAAAATGTCAGTAATCAAAATGTAAATCAGACTTCTGATCATATAGCAGTAAAGACTAAGAAAAAATTCGAATTACCTCACGTTCTATTAATCATGTTAATCATGATGATGTTTGCTTGTTTCTTGACCTATATTATTCCTGCAGGTGCATTTGATACTAATAAAGATGGTTCAATTATCCAAGGCACATATCATGCTATTGATCAAAATCCAGTGAATCCAATTTATGCTATAACACTCATTTTAAACGGCGGTATTCAATCAGCACAAACAGTAACCTTATTACTGTTTATCGGCGGCGCAATGGGAGGTATATTATATCTTGATTCTGTAAAAAAATTAACGAATTATATGATTTATCGCTTTGAACATGCCGGCGCATTGCCACTTATTATTGGCTTATTTTCATTAATGGCATTTATTGGTTTCTTTATTGGCGGAGATCAAATGATTGTATTTGTAACATTAGGTGTCATTTTAGTGAATCGATTGAAACTAGATCCAATCATGGCATTAGCGATTACCTTTTTACCATTGTACATGGCTTTTTCAGTATCTCCATCCGGTATGGCAAAGATAGGACAAATTGTATATCCTGAGGTTGCATTGTATTCGGGTTATGGTGGAAGAGCGATTATGTATGGCGTATTCTTAATTGTTACTTTATTGTATGTTGTTTGGTATGCAAGAAGAGTAATAAAAGATCCCAGTAAGAGTGTGATGAATACAAGTGAATGGCGACAAGATATAACTCAAACAGCGCATCATGAAATGGCTACCGAGGATAGACAAGTCAATTGGAGAGACAGTATCGTCGTTGCATTAGTTGTCTTAACGCCAATTGTCTTAGCTTTAGGAAATGGTTTGTTTAGATGGACAGAAAAATACGGAAATGGTGTATTTATTACTATTTTCGGAATAAGTTTTGTATTGGCTTATATTGTAAAAAGCAAAACCCCTAGCGAAATGGTCGATGGATTTTTAGAAGGTGCAAAGCCAATGTTGGTCGTTGCGTTTGCTATTATCATGGCGAATACGATAAGTGTTATTTTGGAAAAAGGACAAATTCTTAGCACGATTGTTCATACACTTACAACACAACTTGATGGTGCATCTTTAGGTATTGTTTCCGTAATCGTATTTTTAGTGGCAACGGTCTTTAACTTCTTAGTTCCGTCAGGTTCAGGTCTAATGAGTGTCATGGTACCGATATTACAACCGGTAACAGAAACATTAGGTGTTAATGATCAAATTTTATTAACTTCTTTATCTTTTGGTGGTGGGCTAGGTAACTTAATTACGCCTACTTTAGGTGCTACGATAGGTGCCATTGCGATTGCTAAAGCAAACTTTGGCTCATGGTTCAAATTTATGATACCATTATTCATCGTATGGCTAGTAGTTGGTTCCATCGTACTTTTTATATTTACAGCTGTTGGTTGGTCAGGTGGCGTATAACTGAAAATTGAATCATATGGATTATAGAAATGAAAAGCGCCCTACAAAGTTTGCATTTATGCATGTCTACTTTGTAGGGCGTTTTATATGTCGCGAATTATTTAGTGATCACGTTTGTAAGATGTTGAAATTAAAAATATACCATATGCATGTGCGATTCAGTGAAACTTCATTATTGTTATTGTGCAACGGTTACTGAAAACGGGACATGTTTAAGCCATTTATGTTCTGGTTTTTCATCCGTAATGACTTCATTAATATCAGATATTTTCGCAAAGGAAAGTGTTGAAGAAACACCAAATTTACTTTTATCAATGAGAGCGATGACGTTTTCACTTTCTTGTACCATTTGTTTTTTTAATTGTACTTCAGGTAATGAAAAATCAGTTAATCCATTTTCTAACGTAAAACCATTTGCAGATAAAAAGAAATAGTCAATGTGATACATTTCTAGAATTTGAGAATCGATATTCCCAGTTATCGCGTTTGAATCTTGTGAAACAAAACCACCAACTACGAGAACGGTTAAATGTGGATTTTCTTTTAATAGTACGGCATTTTCTAGACCATTTGTAATAATTGTCAGTTCCATCGTAGTTTCTGCAAGTAATTTGGCGAGTTCATAAGTAGTCGAACTTGCATCAATCATAATACATTGTTGCGGTTTGATTTTTTTTAAGGCGGACTTACTTATTTTATATTTTTCACCGTGTTTTTGTGTTAAACGATAAGAAAAGTTAAATTTAGAGCTTATATTTTCTGTGACTTTAGCGCCACCATGTGTACGTGTTAATTTATTTTCACTTTCTAGTCTCCGTAAATCACTTCTTACTGTTGCTTCAGTAACACTTAAGTAATCAGATAGTTGTTTTACTGTTGCGCGTTTATGAGATTTAATATACGAATATATATGTTCTCTGCGTTCATCTGCATACATTTTCATGTGCTTCACATCCTCTTTAGTATCACTTTTATATTAACATAAATTCGATATAAGAAAACAAAAAGAAAACAAAACGAAAATAAATGAAAAAATATTTGTGATAAATGAAAAAGTATATTAGAATTACACATATAGATGAAAGCGTTTTCTAAAAATGATAAGGGAGCTGTTAATGATGAGTAAGAAAAATTATCCTGAAACAATGAACGCAGTAGTCGCATACGCGCCTGGAGAATATAAATATGAAACAGTTGAAACGCCAACGATAGAACATCCTAAAGAAATTGTTGTGAAAGTTGAAGCATGTGGTATATGTGCTGGTGATATAAAGGCTTATGGCGGTGCACCAAGTTTTTGGGGTGATGAAAAGCAACCTTCATACATTAAAGCACCTATGATTCCGGGACATGAATTTATAGCACGCATTGTAGAAAAAGGAGAAGATGTTACAGATTTTGAAATTGGAGATCGTGTGATTTCAGAACAAATCGTACCTTGTTGGAATTGTAGATTCTGTAACCGCGGCGAATATTGGATGTGTGAAAAACATGATCTTTATGGATTCCAAAACAATGTTAACGGTGGTATGGCGGAATATATGAAATTTACTAAAGAGGCTATTAATTACAAAGTACCAGAAGATATGCCTATTGAAAAAGCCATTTTAATTGAACCATATGCATGTAGCTTGCATGCCATTCAACGTGCCAATATTAAATTAGGTGACTTTGTTGTCCTATCTGGTGCCGGTACACTAGGTTTAGGTATGGTTGGCGCAGCTAAAAAAGCGGGTGCGGAAACATTAGTCGTCTTAGATATGAAAGATGATCGATTAGAATTAGCTAAAGCATTTGGTGCTGATATTGTTATGAACCCATCAAAAGTGGATGTTGTAAAAGAAATTAAAGATATGACAGAAGGATATGGTTGTGATACGTATATTGAAGCAACTGGCCATCCTAAGTCTGTAGAACAAGGTTTAAGTGCAATTA
>OMJG01002010.1_pt1 | contig 10612 bp, 9 predicted proteins | sample 1646431 | NCBI WGS metagenome assembly OMJG01 (sample SAMN03771674, study PRJEB25209) | food metagenome | isolation source: Cotija cheese | place: Mexico:Jalisco,Michoacan | collected 2011-12-12 | reverse complement strand
TGAATTTAAAAAACTGACCGACTTATTATAAAAAGTCGGTCAGTTTTTTATTATAGACGATCTAAAAGACATTCAATGAACCTTTTATAGAAGATTCATTAAAAAATGTCTCAATCATATGATCGTGTATTATTTCAATTTAAGCAATGCAACTGTCTCAACATGTGTTGAGATGATAGTACGTACAAATCAAAAATAGAAGTAGTACTTGCCATGATACTACATATATAAAAAGTCTCAATAAGCTTCATTGGACATGTTGCAATTTAAATAGTTAATCGGTTGCTTGATCGCTTCCCTTGACAGGTAAATGCTTAAGCGTATCTAAAATTTTGGCTTGGTCTAGTAATTTTTGTTCTTGTATTGGAGGAAATGTCTTAGCCACTTCATTAGAGGCACTTATAGCCGCTTCAAAACCAACCCCTTTACTCAATAACTTATCTATATTCTCTAAGACTTTAGTCATTCTTGAATGAATTTCAGCTTGATTTTCTAAATCATTAGTATCAAGATATTCATCGGCTAGTTTTCCATACAAGGCAAGATTAAACTCCACTTGAGCTTCAATCACTCTTTGTTTAGTATCTTCTGTCAAATCAAGTGATTCTAGTTGTCTATCCAGGGCTTTAATTTGTCTGTTTCCAACTTGAGCCCTTTGTACAATGGTTACTAAAGATCCAAATAGTTTAACAGCTGAATTTGATAATAAAGATAGTATAATCCATTCCGATCCTACGTCAAAATTTTCTATAATTACCTCTGATTGAAAATCCTTAATTGAACCATGTAGCAACTTAAAGACATTTTCTAAAATATTGATAATTTCATTGAATTCAATTATAGATAATTCTCTAGATGGGAGGTTAATTATTAGAGATGAATCATTTTCTAATTCGGAGTGGAGACTACTGGAGATTAGAGTTTCCATAGCCTCAGACTTGTATGCAACTCTATTTATAACTCTTATGAACTCAATATAGGAATTTTTATCAAATGTCATAGTATTAGAATTTACCAAACTTAATAACTCTTTTGATTCAAATATTTCCTTTTCTGGCTCAAACAGACCTGTATTCAGCAAATTAATAGTAGAAGCTCTTATCATATCATACGCATGTACTCTCTTGTATGAAGTACCACTTCTACTAAAGTCTTCACCTTCAATATTTAAAAGATTTGGCAAATTATCAGCTATTACCTTTTGTACTTCTCTTAATCGCATAACTTCCTCCTTTTATTTATTAAGTCAAGTACATAATATTGTGTAAAATACAGTACACTATCTTTGTGTATTGAGATAATAGTACGAACAATTCAAAAATACTGGAGTAGTACTTGCCATGATACATACTTTAGTTCATAGGAATTACTTTTTTAATTTTATTGATTGTAATAGTAGCCTATCTAATTCAACACTAATACGCTGTTGTTCTCTCAATGGGGGTAATGGCAGGATTGTATTAGCAATGTCTCTCATAACCCAGTTTTTATTACCTACTCCTCTGGTGTTTTCTCTAGCTTGAGTCTGTACTAAAGGAGACTGAATAGCGTACTTTAAGTATTTATTAAATAGCAAATCTGTATTAAATTTCAAAAGCGCAACACTAACAAAAAGACTGAATTGATTATTAGTATTAACGATTACAGGTTTTCCAGTAGTTCCAACTTTTGTTAATAGTATATCGTCTTGTTCAGGATTACATCTTTTATAGAGAAAATCATGCTCCTCTTGGGAAATAAACTTGGTATTTGTAAAATCAATTTCTCCACCACTAATGTCCTTAACAGATATGAACGGAATGCCAGTAATTGTATATTTCGGAGTATGGTGTGCTCCATCTGTTAATTTTGTCAGTAAATCACCCAACCTTACCCATTTCCAGCTTGCAGGAATTTCAAAAGGAATCTCATCTTCAGTGATTTCGGGAAGTTTCTTAGTTTTCTTAATCTTACCATCTTTAATAAGCTGTCTCTTCTCTTCTTGAATTTGATTAAAGAGTTCCTTAGCTGTTCCGTCTTCTTCTCGCTGTTCGACGAGCTTACCCTGCATAGCATATTGCAAGATAGACTTCTGCATATCTTCAGGGAAGGTTTTGTTTAGCTTCTCCACTTCAGAATAAGCTGCATCGTATTTATCTACATATGACAGGAGCTCTTCAATCTTTGCTACGATACGCTTTTGCTCTTCAATTGGGGGGACCGGTATAAGTTTCTCTTTTAAAAATTGAAAGTGCCTACTATATCCTCTATCTCTCATATTGATTATATTATAGTGCAAAACATAATATAAATAGTCTGGTTCCAATGATATGGGTACTAGTATCTTTGTTCCATCAGCACCTATGATGAAATCAAAATCAATCAACTTTAGTGTTTTACTGTGATCTCCAAATATGATTACTGATGCAGGTTGTACTTTAAGTAATTTACTTTCTTCGTTGCTGTATCCTTCAATTTTATTCATTGATTGACTAACTACCGGATAATCTCCTTCCTCCAATATTTCTCTCTGTTTAATCTGATTGGACTTATTGCCAATGTTATAAGTCACTTGCTCCAGCCTTGTCCATTTCCAACTCACTGGAATATCATATTCTATTTCTTCTTCTGTTATTTCTGGAAGTTTCTTCTTGCGTTTTATCACTTTATCTTTAATTAGTTGTATCTTTTCACGCTCTATTTGTTCTAGTAGTTCTTGTCCAGTTCCCTCTTCTTCTCTCTGTTCTACGAGTTTTCCCTGTATGCCAAGTTGAAGAATACTGTTCTTTAGGTCCTGTGCGTTCATTTAATTACCTCCAAGCATAGAAGTAATCTGTTCTAGGACATGATCAATTTCTGCGTTAAGAGTAGCCCGTTTCTCTTGATATTCTTGAATCAAGTCCATAGGGTCAAGAATCACTTCTTCTTCATGAGGGAAACCGCACAAGTCGATGTTATAGCTTCTTTCCATAATTTCATCGATGGAGTATCTCTTAGCCTTAGGAAAACCGTCTACTTCGATTTCTGCTCTATTATCCCACCAGTTAAGAGCCTCATTGAAGTGCTCCAGTTTCATTGGCCTAGTCTTGGAGAAGTTCTTGTACCCTTCAGGCATATCCACACGGTAAAACCAGGTTTCTTTGGTCGGTTCTGTGTTATCAAAGAACAAAATGTTAGTTCTTATAGAGGTATACGGTGCAAAGACACTATGTGGCATTCTGACTACTGTATGAAGGTTGAACTCATTCATTAACTTTTTCTTGATATTGAACTTGCCGTTATCTGTACCAAACAAGAACCCATCAGGTAAAATAACCGCAGCTCTTCCCTCTTTCTTTAGTCGATACATAATGACATTCATAAACAAATCGGCTGTCTCAGAGCTTCTAAGTTCCGTTGGAAAGTTGACCTTGACACTTTCTTTCTCACTTCCGCCATAAGGAGGATTCATCAAAATGACATCGAATGGATCCATCTTACGCAGTTCTTTATAGTCAGTCTCTAAGGCATTACCATGTAGAATATTTGGATCATCAATATCATGTATCAACATATTCGTGACACATAACAAGTGGGGGAGAGCCTTCTTTTCAATCCCGTAAATGGACTGGTTATACACCTCTCTATTTTCTAAAGAGTTACCAACTTGACGCTCCAATTCGTTTAATGCAGAGGTTAGGAATCCTCCCGTACCACACGCAAAGTCTCCTATTCTATCACCTAAGACTGGTTTAACCACTTTCACCATGAAGTCTGTGACCGCTCTTGGTGTGTAAAATTCGCCTGCATTACCGGCACTTTGTAGATCTTTAAGAAAAGACTCGTAGATATTACCGAACTCATGACGTTCCTTATACTCCGTGAAATCAATCTCATCAATTATATTAACTACTTGTCTTAATAGCACGCCATCTTTTTGATAGTTATTGGCATCTTCAAAAGCATAGCGCACAACGACTTGTCTGATGGGTGTGGTATCATCAATCTCTAGGTTCTTAAGTGTAGGGAATAGAGTATTATTAACAAAGTCCAGCAAACTGTCTCCAGTAAGCGCCTCGCCATCTTTTTCATCAACAGCCCAGTCTCGCCATTTTAGACCCTCTGGGATTATTGATTGATAGCTATCTTCATGAAACTCCCACATTTCTTCTTTAGCATCATATATTTTCAAGAATAATATCCAGACAATTTGTTCAATTCTTTGTGCATCACCATTAACCCCTGAATCATTTCTCATAACATTTTGAATTCGTTTTACAAAGCTACTGTTCGCCATTAGTACTTCCTACCTTTTCTACATTCAATTTAAGCGGAGTATATTTCATTTTCAAGTTCTTTAACCGCATTTAAGTAACCTTTTTTGCCTCCAAAGGCTTTGACAATCTTCATAGGACTACCTATTTGTGCAAACTCTTTTAGATTAAGTACCCTAGTGTCTTCTATCTCTTTAATTCCATCATCTGCGTACTTATTAAGTAAAGCCTCAATGACTTCCTTGGCAGTATCAGAGTATTTATAGAGGTAATGTCTTTTCTTTACATTGTTAACCCGCTCTTGCTTGGTTAGCGGTGCTTTATCGTAAGCAATATGACAGATTAAGTCAAAGTCATCTAAGTCATCCTGACCTAACTCTTCCCTCACTGCATCCAGCAATACCCCGTCATCTTGAAGCTCATCAATGATTGCCTGCTTCTTCTCAGCCGTTGTCCAGGTCCGAAGAAATTCATCCAGCCGAGAGTATTGCTCAAGTATATTTTTCTTTGTATAGTCAATTAAGCTTTCGGTTATCAGTTTTCCATCCTTGTCAACGTACTGAACGCGTTCTGACAGTACACGAACTGTTACATCCCCAACATAGTACTTCCTTGGCTTGTCATCTCCTTCATCATCAAAGGGTGGAAAGTCGCCAGGTCCGTATGGTTCTGACGGATCATTGACACCTTCATTACCGGCTTCTTCACCGAACGACTCTTCTTCTCCATCGGTAGACTTTTCTGGCTCTTCTACAGTATCGTCTTCTCCGAGCTCTAGTACAACTTCCGGCTTGCCATCAAATTCGGGGTCTGCAAAGAGTCTGCTAGCATTACGGAAGTCCATGATAGTAAAGTATTTCTTGCCATAATCTTCCAGAAGGCGTGTACCTCTACCGATGATTTGTTTGAACTCTGTCATGCTATTGATGTTGTTCTCAAGGACAATCAGTTTACACATCTTTGCATCCACACCAGTTGTCATTAACTTACTCGTGACTGCAATAACAGGATACGTACTTTCTTCGTCAATAAAATGCTCAAGTTGTGCCTTACCCTCATCGTTGTCCCCTGTTATCCGCATGACATAACGGTCATCTTCTGCATAGAGGTCTTTGTTCTGATTAATGAGTGCTTGACGCATTCTTTCCGCATGTTCAATGTCGACACAAAATACAATCGTCTTACTGAAACGGTCTGTGTTTTTCAAGAACTCTGTTATCTTTGACGCTACTACTCTCGTTCTATCATCAATAACAAGATGTCTATCAAAGTCTTTAGCATTGTACTCTCGGTCTTCTATCTCGTGTCCATGCTTATCTCGTTTACCAGCTTCTGGACGGTATCCTTCGAGGTCCTTATCTAATCCAATACGCACAACTTTATAAGGAGCAAGGTAACCATCGTCAATACCTTGTTTCAACGAATACTCGTATATTGGCTCCCCAAAGTAAGTAAAGCTGGAGGCTTCCTTTGTTTCGATAGGAGTGGCTGTACAGCCAATATGGGTAGCTTCCGTGAAGTAATCTAAAACTTTACGCCAGGCAGATTCCTCCTTAGCACTTCCTCTATGACACTCATCTATCACTATGAGATCAAAAAAGTTTGGCTGGAACTGTCTGTAAGCTTCCTCACCGTCTTCACCGACTAGCTGTTGATACAAGGCTAGATATATTTCATAGGAACTATCTAGATTTTTATTCTGAACCTTAGTCATCTTTCCACTAAACGGTTTGAAGTCACCAGTCATAGTCTGATCAATCAGTACATTTCGATCTGCCAAGAAAAGAATTTTCTTCTTTAAACCTGACTTCCATAGCCGATAAATCATTTGAAACGTCATATACGTCTTACCAGTACCAGTTGCACTAACCACTAACACTCGGTTTTGTCCCTTTGCCACAGCATCTACAGTACGGTTGATCGCTATTCGTTGATAGTACCGCGGCTTCTTGTAATTGGGTATGTAATAATATGGTTCAAGCATTACCTTTTCTTCCGCTTCGTCTATACCCTTATCTACTCTGTATCGTTGGTACAACGTTTCTGGAGAAGGAAACTCTTCTAATTTTAATTCTCTTACTTCCCCTGTAAGCAGGTTTTGTTCAACAAACCCATCTCCATTTGATGCGTAGACGTAGTGTACATCCAAAGCTTTAGCATATTCTATTCCCTGTTGTAGCCCAGCACCGACAGAGTGATTGTTATCCTTAGCCTCTATAATAGCTAAAGGCAAGTTGTTTTTATAAGACAGAACATAGTCTGCTCGTTTCCTTTTACCTCTAGCAGTGATATTTCCACGTAATATAATACGACCTGCTGTAAATGGATATTCAAAGCGGACTTGTTTATTAATATCCCATCCAGCATTGATAACTGCTTTAGTTATATATCTGGCTTTTATATCCTCTTCAGACAGATGGCTTTTCCCCATTTTCCTTACCCCTCTCATGTAAGATTAACAATTAGTTATATGAAGTATACTGATACAATAGTATGCTTTTCCTTTACTTTGAAACTGATTATGGCAAAGCATTATTATAGCAATTATAACATACTGTGAGGGGCTCAGAGTATTAGATTCGTGATTTGTCCAAGTTGTCATAATAAAAAAGCATTTAAATTAATATTACTAGTGAGAAGAGATTAATAGCATGGTATAGTCTAAGCAATAGGAGGAATGCATAATGGGTGCACGAGAGCAGGATGTAACAAAACTAATCAACGATATTAACAGCTTAGGAGGTGGATACTCGACAGACTTTGGAACGTCTAATAGTGCAAAGCCAAATCAACAGTTACACGTCTATAAAAACAATGCAACTAAACCTATTGCCAAAGTATCTCTAATGCTATCTTGTAGAGTGAATACGCTTTTCAACGGTGTAGGTAAAAACGAGAAAGAGTTACTTGATTTGCTTGTTGAGTTCTCTAAAAAGGTATAAAACTAATTATAATAGGAGGCAGTAATGGATAACACTAGATGGGTTTGCGATAAATGTTCAGAATATATTAACACACCAGAGGAAGGCTATGTAGAATGGTATAGAGACAATAAGAGCAACAAATTGCACAATTTCCACATAGTTCATCAAACTAAGGAATGTATGTACGACGAACAAAGAGTCTTTAACAATGAGAACAGCAGTACACCTGGAAATCATTTATTTGCTTTTTTAGGTAACGATGGTCTGATTATACTCCTAAGGTTATTAGGTAGTGAAGATTTACTAGACCGTCAAGAAGTGATTAATTTATCTTTAAGACTTCAAGTACCTGGCTATGATACTGGACTAAATCGTTTTGATGAAGCTTGGAGTAAGGGTTATATTAATGGCCCTATTAATGGTGTCTACTATCCTTCAGTAGGCCAAATAGAAGATATAAATAACGAATTATAAATACCGCTCTTTTTGAAGTGAGTCTAGAATAGTAGTTCTCTAGGACGCATTATTGCACTGAAGTATATAGCACCATAGACCACCTCTCTACTGGATATTAAGTGGGGAGGTGGTTTACTATACTGTGAAACACTGTATACACTTCTTAAAAGCATTCAACTTCTACGTTTATAGTTTCATAACTTAACAGTTTCGGAACGTGTAATGAAGTGTTACTCTCTCAACGTTTCCAAGGTTTCGTTACTTAGTTCCATAAGTATGTGGTAAAATAGTAACACAAAAACCATTAAGAAGAGGAATGATCACATGAGACAAATTAAGAAAGAGGTATACGTTGAAATACAAAATGATCTACCTAAGATAGATACAGCCATGTCTTCCAGAAAAGGTTCTACTGACTTGTGGAATAAACTAAGAAGCAAATACTCTGTTTTGCTCCCAGGCATAATAGCCCACATAAGAGAAACTGGTAAGGTAGCTGCCGGCGGAAGTGAGTTTGATTACAGACCAGAACTTTCACAACTGAAAGAAGCTATATTAGCATATCTCATCGTTCATCCTGTAGAGGAAGAGTTGAACGAAAAGATAGAAAACAAAGCAAGTGAGCAACTCAATCGAAGCTCTTCTCAATCAATAGACGAGATAGTAAATAACAAAATAGAAGAATCAAAACTCTACATAAGAGATGCTGACACTAGCAAGAAACAAATTGCCTTAGAAAAAATATGGGATGGCTTTGAGAGGTTAAAAACTGTTTACGGAGAGGATAAGAAGACTTCAGTTAAAGAGTTGATTACTGTCGTCAGTAATGGCTCTGCTGAGACTGAAAAGCTTCTAGATAAGGAGTTCAAGGAATTAACAGCTATCGGTAACTCTTTTCAAATAAGACATTTTGAAAACGGGAAAGCCTCCGTTCACTCAAATGATCAAAAGGAATATCTCTATTTTAGAATGCTTAACTTGTTGAGTTATTGCCTAAACGAAATGAAGTAAGGATGGGATGAAATGAAATATGGATACGCCCGTGTTAGTACTAGAGGACAAGAATTAAACGCCCAGATAGAAAGATTGAAACAAGAGTACTGTGAGACTATATATGCAGAGAAAATGACTGGAACCACTGCTGATCGTCCAGAGTTTAAAAAGCTATTGAATAAGCTTCAATCAGGAGATATATTAGTAATCACTAAACTGGATCGGTTCGCCCGTAGCACTCAAGAAGCCTTAACAATTATTAAAGACTTATTTGAACGAGAGGTGAAAATTGATATACTTAATTTGGGAAGAATTGAAAACACTCCTTCCGGTAAACTCATATTCACTGTCTTTAGTGCTTTTGCAGATTTTGAACGAGATCTAATTGTCGAACGTACCCAAGAAGGCAAAGCAATTGCCAGAAAAGATCCTAATTTTAGAGAAGGACGGCCAAAGAAGTTTTCAAAGAAACAGTTAGAACATGCCTTGATGTTATTGGACACACATAGCTACAAACAGGTCCAAGAATTAACAGGAGTCAGTAAGACTACACTTTGGCGCTATAAAGAGTCTCAGAATATGCTTCTAAGCTGTTAATATACTGGTATATGCTTTGGGGGTAAATACTTCCCCAAACTCGTGATTGCCTTCTCCTACTCATTAATAGACTAAATCTAAAAGTAAAATAGTCCATCTGAAGCAAAGTAATGTAATGGATATAATGCATTGCTTTGTTTTTTTGTTCAGCAAACTATTCAGTTATTGAGGTAAATACAGACTACTACAATATGAAAAACCTCTCTATGGAATAGTCAAAATTATAAAAAATTCTGACCCCTACTAGGTTATATACTATTTGTATATAACTGGTTTTTCAGCCCCGGGCTAGTCAATTATTATAGTGTGAGGTGTCTCTTGCCCCTTCGGGATAGTTAAAAACCTTCGTCATGGCTTTAAAATAGGAACGTACCAGCTAACCTCAGCTTCGACTCAGAAGAGCCCCCTCATACTATTCTTGTTTTATTCTATTTACTGGTTCAATTGCTCCTTATGGATATAAAATAAACAGAGATTTAAAAAAGCTTGAAATTGATGATGAGTATGCTCCTGTCGCTAAGGAGATATTCGATTTGTACTTGTACGAAGAGTGGGGCATGAGTAAGATTGGTAATCATTTAATGCGTCGTAAAATAAAAACTCCTAGAGCTGCTGCAGGAGCCATCAACGCAGGAACTCGATGGCACCAACAAACTATTAAGTCTATACTGCAAAATCGTCATTATACAGGCGCATTGGTTCAGCAAAGAACGTGTACTTCAAACATTTTGGCCGAGTCTGAATCGTATAAAATAAGAAATACGGTAGATGATAAAGATCAAGTTGTTATTGAAAATGCGCATGAACCCATTATTGATCACAAACAGTTTGAAGCTGTTCAGTCACTGATGCAGTTAAAAAGTCGCAATAGAAGTAATGGTAATAAGAGCTTATTTTCACATATGGCTGTTTGTGCAGACTGTGGCTTAGGAATGTATTTTAAATCTGACCGTTCCAAAACTGGTGCATACATTTGTGGTGGCTACGTAAAGCATACAAAGAGCTTCTGCAGCGCTCACACAATCCTGGAAAGTAAACTGATTGAAACTATCCTAGAAGACGTTTCTTCAATGGTCAAGTTTAACACTTCAGAATCCTCGCACGCCCTTGCTAAAAAGAAAGCTACTGCAACTATAGCAACTAACGAAAAACAAATCGCTATCTTAGATAAGCAGTACAATGACCTGAATAACGAGTTTGAACACTATGTCTCTATTCATGCAAAGGGTATTATTAATGACGCACAACTAAAGCGAAAGAATGATGACATCCAAGCTAACCAATCAAACATACTTGAACAAAAATTGTTGCTTCAAAAAGAAAAAACAGACAAAAAAGACATGGAAGCTAATATCCGGTTCTATAATAAATGACGTTGGTGAGAAATCACTAACGTCATTTTCTTTATTT
>OMJG01002009.1_pt1 | contig 10613 bp, 9 predicted proteins | sample 1646431 | NCBI WGS metagenome assembly OMJG01 (sample SAMN03771674, study PRJEB25209) | food metagenome | isolation source: Cotija cheese | place: Mexico:Jalisco,Michoacan | collected 2011-12-12 | reverse complement strand
AATCCATTAAGCGTCTTAGCACTAATTTTAGAGGTTTCGCTATGCTTGAAACAGAGCTGTAAGTACCTTATAAGTACCGTTATAAGGTCATTAAAGCTTTTGATACGTGATGCTGATTAAATCACGTTACTTTGCCTTCAGTTATCGAACTCATGCTGAATTTGTGATCCGTTGAATGTGACAAAGCAATTATTAGGTTACGGTTAATGATAAAATAGCAACATACTATAAAGGTCTTTAAATACTTCTTTTAGTCGTATATAATGTTATTAAAGCTTTGCTATAACGCTATTAAATAATTAGTATAGCTTGCAAAGCAGAATAGAAATCAGAGTGTTGGGAGGAGCTTATTTCATCGGATGTCAAATTAATGGAGGAGTGTACCAAAAATGAAAATATGTCCAAATTGTCAGCATGAAAATGAGGCTGATAATGTTTTTTGCGAAAATTGCGGAGCGGATCTGACTCATATTGACAGTGCTGAACGAACGCAAGCCAGTGGAACGGAGCAGAAACTCGGGGATTCAAGGCAATATCAAGCTCATAAACCAGCTAAGACGCAGCAATCAAGGTGGTTGCGAATCAGTGGAAGCGTGCTCGCAGTCGTCATTATTGTCGGAGGTGGATTTGGGTTTTATCAATATCACACTGGTAAAAATCAGCAGATTGCCGCGGAAGTCGAAATGATGACTAGTAATAAGCCCACGACATTGTCGAAACACTTAGTTAGCGATAATACTGGGTTAAAAATCACAAAACAGTCCGTAAAGCCCTTAATGACCTATATCCAAAAACATCCCCAGTACGCACAAGATCTGAAAACAGACTTACAGCATAACGGTTATTCTAGTGATCACACGTTTGTTGTTAAGCAAATCGGAACTAAGTGGACACTATTCCCAACTTACAAATTACGCGTCACCACGATGCAGCCGTTAATCACGACCAATCTAAAAAATGCCACACTGGAAGCAAATGACATCGAATTGGTGACCACCGAAAGTGCGCATGCCACTTATAAGGTTGGTCCGCTGTTTCCGGGGACCTATATGTTTAAACTAAGTAATTCTGACACGACAATCACGCACAAGGTTAATCTGATGGGGCACGCGAACGTCCATGAATTAATTTCGTTAGTTGCGAATAAAAAGGCAGCGACAACGTCAACGGCGAATACTGACACCAAAGCTACCACTGCCAGTGATGAATCAGACTCGAGTTTAATCAACAGCGAGAGTGAATCGCAGAGTGGTACGGGCAGTGCTTATGATGATTTGTCTAGTTCAGCTCAGACAGCTGTGTCAGAAATTGCCGCGGCTACCGGTGGGGATATTAGTGATTATGATTATACGGCGAGTGAACCACACACGGATGTGTATGAAATTAAATGCTATGTTAGTGGTACTAATGATTTAGCAGATACTTATCGATATGATGATGTTAATGATATTCTAGCGCGCTACAACACGAGTACCGGTAAGTTTGAAACGGTAGATTCAAATGATTAACGAGAAATTTATGATTAATTTGGAGGATGTTTAAATGAATAAGCAGGCACTTTTTTGCTCGCAGTGTGGCAATCAACTGAAAGCCGGGGCGAAGTTTTGCCCGAAATGTGGTGCTGTGGTTGCCCCAAACCAGGAAATTCCGGATCAAGGGCAGTCAGTTGCCGAATCCGAGAATACGGTTGAACGTAGTAGTGATGATACCGTCAATAAAATTTTGACCACAGATACCGTCCAACATGTCAAAAAGTTCTCTGGAAGCTACTTTTCGTGGTTTAAGATGACGATCCGGCATCCCGGTCATCCGATTGAACCGACTAATCGGTACTTTGGACTAACTTCGATCGGTCTTGAGGCCTTTTTACTGGTTTTATCAATTGCGTTAATCTTACGTAAGGCACAAAATGTCGCCAATGATTTTACTAGTTCATTGACTGGTGGTAGTTCGGAAGCTGCGATTCATGCTGGCAGCTTTATCCTAAAAACGAGTATGCTGGTGTTTTTCATGGTTCTTGGGATATATGCGATTTATGTTAGCATTGCCTATGCCTTTCGCCGCGTTGTTAATACTGGTTCGATGCAATTTAGTGATTTTATCAATCAATTTGCAGCAATTACGAATTTGATTCTAATCTTTAATCTACTCACGTTGCTTTTGACGATTCTCACTGGAACTGGTAATTTTTCTGGCATGACTGGATTGTTCTTCTTTATGATCCCAACCATCGGGATTATGAATCTGGCATTTATTTATATCATTATTGATAATGTTGTGAAGCCCCATATTGACAAATTTTATGCGTTAATCATTGCTGAAATCGCATTAGGTTTTGCACTATCTGTTTATGTCATGATATTAGCCGTTTTAGGTGGCAATATGCTTTTCTCACAACTATCGTCACTATTTTCGTAAGCGTTAGTACCGTCGGATTACCGCCGTGACGGATTAGTTAATTTTTAAAGAGACGATGCCATGGATTCAGAGCGGAAAAAAAGGGGACCAGATTTTGAAAAAAAGTGAAACTGTCTGTATCAGTCTGCTGTTACTGTTATTTATTAGCGGTTGTGGTAGCTCACAGCAGGCCTCGCAAGCGTCACATGCGGATAAGAAGCATGGCGTTAGTGTGGTCAAAGTGAAGCCCAAAGTGATTACTGATAAGGCGCACAAAACAAATGATGCAACTAAGGCAACGAGTACGTCAGTCAACGCAAGTTCTCAGTCGACAAAAATAACGTCTCAACAACGAGGGGCTACGACTATGAATCTTAATGAGATCAGTCAGGGCTCCTATGGGAGTTTGTTAGGTGACTGGAAGGAAGTTGCTAGTAGTGTCAATAAGCATGATACTAAGGGCGATGTTTGGCAATCTCCCGAGGCTGGCGCTAAATTAACCGTAAAAGACACGAAAATCAGTGACGGTGAAATGGCCTTAGCAAGCGGGAAATTTGAAGATGCGAATGGTGATGAAGAGGCTGTTACTACTACCATCAAACAGGAAAAAGGCGCACTGCATATCGATGGTGATATCGGTGCAGCTGCCGTCACGTACTGGTTTTATCCAAAGGGAGTTGCAATCAGTGGCTGGGGTGATAACGTTCCTGCCACCATTAAGACGGATACTGAGCGAATCATAACGCGCACAAGTAATAATTCTTATGTAAAAGTTTTTGAACGTCAAACGACCGCCGCCAATACGGGAAACCGCAAGTCGACAATGGCGCTCGGCCAGATTAAAACTGGTGATTATTCAAGTTTGAATGGGACTTGGCAAAATGGACAAGGAAATCAAATCAAGATTCATAATCAGCGGATGAAATTTAGCGATTTTGGCCTGACGCAAGACGCTACTCCGGGGACGATTACTAAACTCAAAATGGATGTGCCATCATTAGATGATCAGCAAGGAAATTCTAAGACGGTTGATGGATTGAAGTATCATCAACAATTAACTTATCAAACCTCAAATGGTGCCAGCATGCTTCAAGGCAGTTTTTCAATATCAGGCTCATCTGGCGGACTTTATGATGTGGTATTTATGCCCGGTGGAAATAATGCTGACCTAAATAATGGTGATAGTAGTCGGGACCGTATCGTAGCGTTAGGAACGCAAAATGATCCCCAAAACATTCCAAGTGATAAGATTTATTATCGCTCAAATTAACAGTTTAGAGGCATAATTAAGCTCTTTTTGGCTAAGATAAATATGCAGGTGTCAAAAAAAGGAAGCTCACTGAGCTTCCTTTTTGGACCCTTCAAGATAGATACTTTCACAACAGTTTGATGGCAAGCGCCGGTAGCCATCTGAATGAAGTTGAACTTGCTTAGTCAGTAGCGCTCGATTAAATGCGGACTATTAAATAAACTTGGCAATGGGGCCGGTACCGTCACCCGTGTGGTGCTAAATGGAAGTTGTAGATCCAACAATTGGGCATGTAACATCAGCCGAGGCGCCGACTCCGTTTGCGAGTCGTAAAGTGGATCACCGATAATCGGGTGGTCACTGGCGGCCAAGTGGACCCGTAGCTGATGGGTACGGCCAGTATGCAGGGTCAGTTTAACTAAACTCTGATGGGCGGTTGTTGCACATACTTCGTAGTCGGTGAGTGCTGGCTGGGCATCGGCCGTGTTGACCCAGCGTTTGCGTTTGTCGGTAGCATCGTGACCGATTGGCGCGGTGAAATGCCCAGTTGGCGTGGCAAAGTGACCACGTACCCAGGCATAATAAGTCCGGCGAATTTGCTTGTCACTGATTAAGCGGTCTAGAATCGGGACGACGACCGGGTTCAATGCGACTAGCATCGCACCAGAAGTCATCTGGTCGAGCCGGTGAACCATGTATGGCACCTGCTGAGTTGGTTGGAGTGTGGCTGCTAGGTCATTTAAAATTGATCCGGTTTCACCTGGTTGATTAGGATGCGATTTCACGCCAGCGGGTTTATCAACGACTAACAGATCGCTGTTTTGATATAAAATCGTGGCTGGGGCCGTGGCAGCCGCAATATAGTTCGAGGTCGGAGTCCGAAAGTCACTGGGGATAAACGTCAGCGTCAGGCAATCACCAGTATTGACGAGTTGTGCAATCGACGTTGGTGCACCGTTCAGCTGAATCCGCCGCGTTTGGCGTAACTGGCCCTGAATCCGCTTTGGAATCAGCCAAGTCCGAAGGCAAGCCCGAATCGACTGTTGATTCAAACTAGACGGGATAGTGAGTTGATAAGTCCAGGTCATGAATAAAGCTCCTTTATAACGGGGAAGAAGACGGGCAACGCACGGAAACCACTAAAAAAGTCTGGAACGTATCCAGACTTTTTTGTTAGTCTTCTTTTTTAGCGGCCGGCTTAACGATCAAAACGTCACAAATTGCGTTGCGACTGACGTAGGTGGTTACGGAGCCGACCATCAAACGTTCAACGGCGGATAAGCCGGTTGAGCCAATCATAATTAATTCATTATGGTGGTCTGCAGGAAATTCACGCGCGATAACCGTTTTGGGATTACCAAAACGAACATGGACATCAACGTCGGTCACCCCAGCGTCAATCGTTTGTTGCTTGAGTTCTTCCAAGCGCTTTTGAACGTCTTCCGACAACTTGTAGATGACATCACCACTGACCGCACCGCCGTACGTGTCACTAAATTGGTTGACTTCCAACACGTTTAAAATGTCGAGATGGGTCTTGTTACGCTTAGCGACTTCGATGCCCCGCCGAAGAACTTCGTCGGTAGCCTTGGAGCCATCAACTGGTACCAGGATATTTTGATATTGTTGTAACATAATGGTTACCCCCGTTTGATATGGCTAGTTAATAACTATATTTTAGCATTAATTTTCAGCAATGTAAGCATTTAAAATCGATTGATTTATTTGATAACTTGAGTTTGTAAGGATAATTATTTTAATGGACTGAAAAATGACTAATTTTTTTCAGTCGGTACTAGTCCTTGAAAAATAATATTCTTCAAGGTCGTTAATCGATCAATCAGTCACATTTAATTTAAATACAGTAATTGAGAAGCGAGTTGATTTTGGAAAAGCCCCTGGTCATAACGTCTTGCAGCGATTGTCAATTCGCTCAACGATAACAAATTGTTAACTGATCAATCAGTTAAAATGATAGCGGTGTCAATCAATTGATATTAATAAAATAATTCGAAGCGATCTCGTTTGAATGTCCCTCTTCGACATGCTAATATTATTCTGTAATAGCAGGTGCTACAGGGGAATTAAATCGGTTGTGCTAACAGCTAACTCACGGAAAGTTTGGGGATTTTAAAATTGAAAATTGGAATGACAAAAAAAGTAGTAACTTCATTATTGCTAAGTACCGCTTTGTTGCCGATGTTGAGTGGTAAAGCTGATACGGCAAGTGCAAATCAAAAACCGGCAGCTGCGACTAAGGGAAACAGCGCTGCTTCAGCTGCAAGCCAACAAGTGACCTTAAGTGCTGGCAGTCAGACGGAAACGACAGCGGCCGGTGCGACTGACCAATCAGTTGCCAGTGACGGTGCCAAGACTGACGATCAAGCTGAATCGACCAGCACGACGACGGCTACTACCAGTGCGACAAGTCGTGTCACAGTGCGGGCAGCCAGTCAAGCCGCTAAAGCTGACAGTACAGGACCGCAAAGCCAGTCCTCCGCCAGTGAAGCTGCCAAGGATAACGCGGCTGCTAGTGCTACGGCGGACTCCACAACTAGTGCTGTTGATCAACTTGATAAAACGGCCAAAGCTAGTGCAGCCACGAGCCAAGCCAGTCACAGTACGACTAATGAGACGGCTAAAGCCAGCGCGGCCGCAAGTCAGGATAGTCATGTCACTACGGACCAATCCAGCGCGACTGTGACGAGTGAAGTAGCCAAATCAGCCGCATCGTCAGCCGCACCTAAGCAAGCGACTGAGCAGGCGGTAGCCGCGAAAATCTCACCAAAGATTGAGACGGCTGTGGCGGCTGATGCGGTCCAGTCATCAGCGATGATGGCACGGTCCACGCGGGCAATGACTAGTCAGGAAATCTTCCTGAGTCAGATTAAAGCGGGGGCAATCTCTGGTTGGAACAAGTATCAAGTCTTGCCATCAGTCACGGCCGCACAGGCAATTCTGGAAAGTGGTTGGGGACAATCACAACTTGCAACTCAGGGAAACAACTTATTCGGTATCAAGGGAAGTTATCATGGGCAATCAATCTACTTCCCAACCCAGGAATGGAATGGCTCACAATACATTACGATTCAAGACGCTTTTCGGAAGTACCCGAATTGGTCAGCTAGTGTTGAAGATCATGGCGCCTTTTTGGTTGTCAATCCGCGTTACAGCAATTTAATTGGGGTTACCGATTATCGGCGCGTTGCCAGTCTCTTGCAACAAGACGGCTACGCAACCGCGCCAACGTACGCGAGTTCGCTGATCAGCATCATTGAATATAACAAGCTACACGAGTGGGATCAAGAAGCGCTCAGTGGTCAGGCAAGTGGCGGAAATGATAATAACCAAGTTCAGCCTGATCAAGACGTCACCCCAACCAGTGGTACACATAAGTTTACTAAGACAACGACAATTCACAATGCGCCGGACGCCACGAGTGCCGTAGTGGGTACTTACAACGCTGGTGAAACAGTCAATTACAATGGTAAGTTAACGGTCGGTAATGCAACTTGGTTACGCTATCAGTCCTATTCTGGCGTATCACGGTATGTGATGATTAGTCAAACAACAACTAATGATAATAATAACCAGGCGACAGTTACGCCAGCTAGTGGGTCATATAAGTTTACCGCAAAGACCAACATTCGATCAGCTGCAAGCAAAACGGCTCAAGTGGTCGGCACTTATAATGCTGGTGAGACGGTTTACTATAATGGCAAGATTACCACGGGTGGGACAACTTGGTTACGGTATTTATCCTATTCAGGCGCTCAGCATTACGTGGCTATGAGTGGTGATGAGGTTGGTGCTGTGGCTAAACCGGACGTGGTTGCAACCAGTGGGTCGTATCGTTTCACGAAAACGACAGCAATCAAGAGTTCACCTGCAACTAGTGCGACAACGGTTGGGTCTTATAATGCTGGCGATACGGTCTATTACAATGGTAAGGTGACGACAAATGGTCAGACTTGGTTACGTTACATGTCTTACTCAGGTGCCCAGCATTATGTGCAAATTAGTGGTGAGAGTACGTCGACCAATGTTGATAAACCGCAAGTAACGCCTCAAAGTGGTAGTTATCGCTTTACGCAAACAACGGCGATTAAGAATACACCGGCTGGAAATGCCCCAAGTGTCGGTACCTATAGTGCTGGTGATACAGTCTACTACAACGCTAAGGTAACGGCTAACGGCCAGACTTGGTTACGGTATTTGTCTTATTCGGGCGCCCAACATTACGTAGCGATTAGTGGTAATGCCGCTACCGGAAATACGACGTCTAAGCCGGTAACAAACAGTCAAGGGGCGTTCCGCTTCGTAACGACGACTAATATTCGTACGGCGCCAAGTACGCGCGCAAGCGTTGTCGGTGAATATAACCCAGGTGAAACGGTTTATTACAATGGGACGGTTCAAGCTGAGGGTTACACGTGGCTCCGATATCTGAGTCGCTCCGGTGCAACGCACTATGTTGCTAAGCTTGAAGGCTAGGCATATTAGTTGTTCCGGCGTCCAAATGGCTTTATACTAAGGATATTGAAATGGAATAGCGATTACGACCGCTATTAATGTTTCGGCAACCTAGTTGGCTTCGGCTGACTAGGTTGTTTTTTTACTCGGTTTGCAATCGCTTACATTGTATGCTATATTGGATTTATCGGAAGAGTCACAGGTCAGTATCAAACTGTTACCCAATTGTTGTAACAAACCCGTCAAGTGATAGCTAGTGCAGTATAGCAGCGTTTCCGCTAATTTCGGATAACTGACTGGCCCAACCTCCATCTATTGATGGCACGGTTATGTCCACGGAGAACGGATTGCCGCCAATCAAACGTTCACGGATGTGGATAGTGAATCAGTCATCTTGTGGTGTGAAGAATGCCACGCCAAACTTTTTGTATGATTCTTCCAAAAAATGGGCTCACATTGTGGGTCCTTTTTTCATCTTGCTGTATGATTAAAGTAACCTAAAGCTGAAGGAGATTTTAAAACATGTATTATGTCGCAATGAAAGATCATGAGATTGGCCGTAACTTGGCAACCGAACAATATTTAATGAATAACGTGGATTTCGATGAACCATTAGTTTTGTTCTACTATGAAGAACCGTGCATCATTGTTGGTCGGAACCAGAACACCCTTGAAGAAATTAATGCCGACTATGTCCGGGAACATCACATTACCGTAACGCGGCGTCTCTCTGGTGGTGGGGCTGTGTATCAAGATCTTGGTAACCTCTGCTTCAGCTTTGTGGTGGATAGTGACAGTCAAGAGTTTGGCGACTTTAAGACATTTACCAAGCCAATCATTGATGCGCTTCACGATATGGGGGCGACGACAGCGACGGTCAGTGGTCGCAATGATTTGCTCGTTGATGGTAAGAAATTCTCCGGTAACGCCATGTATTCACGGAATGGCAAGACGTTCTCCCATGGCACTTTGATGTTGAATGTTGATTTAAACGTTGTCCCACAGGCGCTAACAGTCCCGACCGACAAGATTGCTTCCAAAGGTATTAAGTCCGTTCGGAGTCGGGTCACGAATTTACGGCCTTATTTAGCGCCAGAATATCAGAATATCACGGTGCCAGAATTTCAGGATGCCCTGTTAAAAGAGTTGTTCCATGTTGATTCGTTGGATCAGATTGCGGATAAGGAATATCACGTGACACCTGAACAACAAAAAGCTATTGATAAAATTTACGAAGACTATTATGCTAATTGGGATTGGGTTTACGGTAAATCACCGGAATTCTCGGTTAAGCGGCGTCAACACTTTGATATGGGAACCATTGATGCGCGGATCTCGGTTGATGACGGCTTGATCAATAACATTAAATTTTATGGTGATTTCTTTGGTAGTGGCAACGTTCAAGATATTGAAGCCGCCCTTAAAGGTGTGCGGTACGACCATGAGGCCATCGCTAAAGCGCTGGCAGATATTGATTTAAATCAGTACTTCACGGGAATTGAACGGTCAGCCGTTATTGACTTAATTGCCCAATAATAGGAGTGATTTGTTGAAACTGACTCGCTTAGTTGCATTTGCGTTTGTGTCCTTTTTTTGTTACGGTATCGTCAATTGGATGATGTCGACTAGCCATTTTCACCTGCAGGCAAAAAATATTTCGGTAGCGGAAATGTGGCAGGGGTTGCTGATTGCCCTAGTCTTATATTTTCTAGGCGTTCTAGCAGTGTATATTAATCGTATGCTGGGTTTTTACGTCCTAGGGTTAGTTGTACTGATATATAGCTTAGGACTTGTCAGCGCCTTAATGTCGGGCTATCAGAGTACGGCTGGCATGGAAATTAAACTGGCGTTAGAAGTTATGGGTGTGATTGGATTGGGGATCAACTTTTATACGTTGGTGTTACTGACTCGCTGGCGACGTGCAAATTAACGAAATTGAATAATGAATGAGGGATAATGTTTTATGCAACGAAACGTACAAGCTTTTATTGATGATGTTACGGCTGACAAGGTTACGCAGGATAGCTTGACTGGTACCTATGCCAAACTAGCGACCAAGGTTAAGCCTTGGCTGGCGAAGCTGGTAGCGGCACTCAATGCCGACCAGCTTGCCCAAGTGACGCTGACGGCTAAGCATGAGCCAGCTATCAGCTTTCGGTTGGAGACGAGTGTTATTAATTTGCCACTGGCTAATCTGACCGAAATTGGAAAGGTTACGGCGGCAGAGGATACGCTGCCAATCAACGTTTACATGATTGCAGAATCCGATGCGTTACCGTCAGGATTGCGAATTGATGAGCTGGGAAGCGTTGCCGACGTGCTCGCTGATCAAGCCAACGCTGAAAAGTTATTAACCGATTGGCTGACGGCTCAGACTGATCGCTTAGACCAGATCACGGCGGCGGAAGCTTAAACGTAATCTTTACGAGTTAATTACTAAATCTTTACATGACTATGGTAAGGTAAGAATTGATATTGGAGCCAAGCCAAAATC
>OMJG01002007.1_pt1 | contig 10629 bp, 7 predicted proteins | sample 1646431 | NCBI WGS metagenome assembly OMJG01 (sample SAMN03771674, study PRJEB25209) | food metagenome | isolation source: Cotija cheese | place: Mexico:Jalisco,Michoacan | collected 2011-12-12 | reverse complement strand
AAAGACTTTTCTAGACTGGTATGACAAGGAAAGTCGCCGTCTACCTTGGCGGGAATCTAAGGACCCATACCGGATTTGGGTGTCAGAAATTATGTTGCAACAAACTCGGGTAGATACCGTGATTGGCTATTACGCCCGCTTTCTGTCTGCTTTTCCGACCATCAAAGCTTTAGCGGAAGCAGAAGAGGACCAATTGTTGAAAGTTTGGGAAGGCTTGGGTTACTACTCAAGAGTCCGCAATATGCAGGCAGCGGCCCAACAAATCATGGCGGACCACGACGGGATTTTTCCAGATAATTTAGCTGACATCAAAAAGTTGAAGGGGATTGGGCCTTATACAGCAGGTGCCGTCGGGTCTATCGCCTTTGGTATCCCCGTGCCAGCTATCGACGGAAACGCCATGCGGGTCATTTCTCGCTTGTTTATGATCAATGCAGACATTCAAAAGCCAGCCAACCGGAAGATTTTTGAAGCGGTAGGCCAATATTTAGTGGATCCTGACCGTCCTGGAGACTTCAACCAGGCCATCATGGATCTCGGTTCATCATTTGAAACGCCGAAGAGAGCCATGCCCGAATTGTCGCCTTTGCGCGATTTCACAATGGCAACCCTGACCGGGACCACGGACAACTACCCGGTTAAAAGTAAGAAAGCCAAGGCCAAACCCGTGTATTACCAGGCCCTTATCTTACAAAATGCTAAAGGACAAGTATTGATTGAGAAAAGGACGCAACACAAATTGCTGAATAACTTGTGGACAGTGCCTTTAATCAACTTGGGTACAAGTGCCAATCAAAATCTGCCTGCAAATGAGAAAATAGCTTTTTTACTAGCTGAAAGTCAGGAAGCTTATGGCATTTCGCCAATATTCATGCGCAAGGAAATCGGCCAAGTCAAACATGTCTTCACCCATTTGATTTGGCATATCTTATTAACCTACGGGCAATTAAAGCCTGCGGACGAAAAGAAAATCAACGATATGATGACCTCTGGCGAGGCGGATTATGCCTGGGTAGCGCCCCATCAATTTGAAGATCATGCCTTTCCAACTGTGCAAATGAAAATCTGGCAAGCTTATGAGGATTATCAAAAAGACAATCACCACAATATTAAATAATCAAAAAACAAATGGCTACGACTTTTGCTGTCGTAGCCATTTGTTTAAATTGTCGTGAATATTCAGGATGGATGAAGTCTTATTGGTGTTGGTCCAGGGCCCACACCGCTTGCTTAAAATCACATCACTTTTATTTCACCACAGTCTTTATCTACATATGGTCTATTACTATGATTTATTTTTTGCGTTTGTGACTTAACTGACAATAGCGTTCGTACCAAATATCTACATACTCTTTAGAAAAAGGCCCTTTTTCCTCATTAATCCAACGTACAAGTTCCTGAACGTTATCTTTTAAAATAGCATCGATATCAGACGAGTACCCCATCAATTGACGGTGGTCTTTATATTCATCTACGTCTAACAACTTCCGCTTACCATCAGGAAAAATCTTGATATCTAAATCATAATCGATATACTTCAAGGCTTCATCATCCAATACGTAAGGGGATGCTAAATTACAATAATAAGATATGCCGTTCGGACGAATCATTGTAATAATATTGAACCAATAGTGCTTATGGAAATATAGTAGGGCGGGTTCTCTAGTCACCCATCGTCTACCGTCAAAATCAACAACCAAGGTATGATCATTGCAAGCAATGATACTTTGATCACTTGTTTTTAAAACCATAGAATCTCGCCAAGTGCGATGTAAGGAACCATCGTGCTTGTAGCTTTTGACTGTGATGAATTCACCTTCTTTAGGGTTTCTCATCACCAAACCTACTTTCTACACCTAGCTAGGTTGTAACATAAAATATTATATCATAATGAAAATTGAAAGAGTAGGCTAATTGCCTACTCTCATATTCTTTAAAAAAACCTAAAAAATTTAATTCAGTTTGGCTTCATATTGTTATATGATAGAATAAACAATGGGAAAAGTTTGTATAAAGGAGCTCAAGCATGAATAGAAAATCAAATAGAAACCAAATGGTTTTGACAGCAGTCTTTATTGTCATTTCATTGGTATTAGTGGGAGGTAGCTATTTTGTTTATCGCTCACGCCAACAAAATATGTTAGCGGACCAAGCCGGCACATTTTCCTCAATGTCTGTAGATATGAACCAAACAGCACCATCAATACCAGAAGAATATAATGCAGAAGATATGGTGCAAGCATTTACGGACAACCGCGGGGAAACAACGGCGCTTCATTACTTATACTACCTGCAAAGTGTAGAACAAGTGCCAACCATCTCAATTGCCCGTACCCAAGCAGACCAAGAAGCTTGGACAACAACTATCAGTGACCGTTTAAATGAAATTGGCTTTGACGAGACAAGTGTTAACTCAGTTGACTGGACAGAAATTACTTCCGCCGATGCAGTTGAACAATACTCTAGTAACTTAACTGAAGCCAACCCACAATTACTGATTATCCCAACTTTCGTAGAAGAAGATTATGAAGCTGAAATCTCTGAAGAAGACCATTTAGCGAATCTTGAAGAATTATTCAATACCATTCGTATGGACTTGCCTTCTGCCTTAATCGTCTTTGCGCAATACCCAGCTTCAAGTCAAGAAATGTCTGAAGACGAAGACTACGTAACTTATAACGACAACACTTTATCTGCTATGCAAGAAGCAGGCTACAATGTTTATGATGTCAACACTGCTTACAGCGAAGCACGTGACAACTCAGAAAGCTTAAACCTTGAAAATAGCTTTACAGATGAAGGTTTCTCTGAAGAAGCGAGTCAATTAATGGCTAACACTTTAATGGCCCAAATTGAAGATACGCAAATCAATGCCACTGATGGTTATGACGGCGCAAATGAAGACGTTGCTGAAATGCAAGCGGAACTAGATGCTCAAGCAGAATCAGAATCGATCGCAGCGGAAGAACAAGCATCATTAGATGCAGAAGCTGAATCAATTGCAGCGGAAGAACAAGCATCATTAGATGCAGAAGCTGAATCAATTGCAGCAGAAGAACAAGCATCATTAGATGCAGAAGCTGAATCAATTGCAGCAGAAGAACAAGCATCAATCGATGCAGAAAATGCGTCTATTGCCGAATCAGAATCAATCGCAGCGGAAGAATCGGCGGCAGCTGAAGCAGCATATATCTCAGAATCAATTGCAGCAGAAGAACAAGCATTATTAGATGCAGAAGCTGAAAGAATCGCAGCGGAAGAACAGGCAGCATTAGATGCAGAAGCTGAAGCTGAAGCAATTGAAGCAGAAGAAGCGGCGGCTGAAGAAGATTACTAGTATGAACCATAACCTGGTTACGGTTGGTCTGAGTCGAGTGAATCATCAAGTGAACTAACTGATAAATCTCAAGAGAGTGTTATTGAAGAAGAATCTACTTCAGATGAAACATCTGTTTTAGAATAATCAATTCAGCATCATTTAAAGTAATACAACAAGATAAAACACCTTAAAAGGGCATCTACATTCACTGATATAACCAAAAAATGGTGATATTGTACTGAATGGACGGGATTTCACCTTTTAGGGTGTTTTTTTGTAGTCTTTTAGTAGAAAAGTCGATAAAATAAAGAGGATAAACTTAATGTAAATCAGACATTTTTCGAGCTGAAGAAAAGAGGCAATTATGGCAAAAGATATTGCAACCGTCCAAGAGATTTTTGATTTAATTGAAACTGCAGATCCTGAATTAATCAGTCTGCGCATGCGCGAAACCATGGTGTCGGATGCGTTTGATAAGGCTTATTACTATGACGGATTTCTCGGCTACTCTTACTCAAAAACCAGTACGTTTTTACGTATTTGGACCCCAACAGCGATTGATGTTGAATTACTCTTATACAAATCTGACACGTCCGACGAATATGAAGCTATCCAGATGGAAGAAGAGCTAGAAACTGGTACCTACGCCGTTCAGTTAGAAGGTGATTACAAAAATGTCCCTTTTATGTATCGGATTTTCTTCCCTAATTCCACCGTTGAAATCACTCAAGACCCGTACTCACAAGCCGTTACCGTTAATGGCGCTCGGTCTGTCATAGTTGATTTAGATGAAGGTTACCCGGAAGACTGGGAAAATGACAAACGCCCACCGTTTGCTAACGCACGTGATGCCATCATCTATGAAGCGAGCGTCCGGGACCTCACATCCAATATCAATTCCGGTGTCCCCAAGGAAAAACGCGGTAAATTTGCCGGCCTTGCGCTAAGTGGCACTAAAACAGCCAACGAATTTACCACCGGCTTAGATTATATTGCTCATCTAGGGATTACCCACTTGCAGTTAATGCCAATGGCTGATTTTGTAACGGTAGATGAATTGTCTGATCAACCAGATAATTACAACTGGGGCTATGACCCCATGCATTACAATGTGCCAGAGGGTTCCTACTCAATGTCGCCTAGAGATCCAGTGGCCCGATTGAAAGAAATGCGGGAAATGGTCCAAGCCTTGCATGCCAAAGGACTTCGCGTTGTGATGGACGTTGTCTACAACCATGTTTATGAACATGAACGTCATCCGCTTGGTTTAACTGTTCCTTACTACTATTTCCGCTACAGCAAAAATGGCGACTTATCGAATGGGTCAGGTGTAGGAAATGAGACGGATTCAACTCGTTTGATGTTCCGCCGTTACATGATCGAATCCATTACTTACTGGGCTGAAGAATTCCATATTGATGGTTTCCGCTTCGATTTAATGGGTCTTCATGACATTGAAACCCTGAATTTGATCCGCGAGGCCCTGGATAAGATTGATCCATCCATTTTAATGTATGGTGAAGGTTGGGACTTAGAAACCCTTTTATCTTCTGACAAAAAGGCTATCCTTCGTAATGCTTATAAAACCCCTCATATTTCTTACTTTAATGACCAACTCCGCGATCAAGTACGTGGATCGGACTACGGGGATGCAACGGATCCAGGTTTTATCACGGGTAAATTTATGACAGAACAAGCCGTCCTTGCATCATTCTTAGGTGGGGGTAACTTGTCAAAACGTGATGCCAACGTGACCCAAGCCCAACAACTAATCCAATATATTGAAGTGCATGATAACTATACTTTACGGGATAAAATTGCCTTGTCTCACGGCGAAGAACCAGTCAGACTGCGTAAAAGACGACAACTATTAGGAAATTCGATTATCGCCTTGTCAGCCGGTATTCCGTTCTTCCATTCTGGTCAAGAATTCTTCCGGACTAAGCATGGGGTAAGGGATTCCTATAACTCAGGTGACGAAATCAACTGCATGGACTGGGATTTAATGGCTTCAAATTATGATGCAGTTAACTACTTTAAGGGGCTATTGGCATTGCGGAAGAAATACCCATTCTTTACAGAGAAAAACCAGCAAACATTTTTTGAAAATGTGACCGTGATTAAGTCAGACTACCAAATCATAGGCGTGCATTACCACGGCTTAGGTCATGAATTAGTAGTGATTTTTAACGGCCAATTGAATGATGTGAAAGTATGGATACCAGAAGGTGGCTGGCGACCAATTGCCCGCGATAACAAAATGGTTGGCGATACCTTTGCGGATTTAATCAAAGGTAATGCGGATGTTAAGGTATCAGTTCTTTCTACATTGATTTTAGAAAGAGTGGAATAATAGTTAATGATAGAAAAGCTTCAGTTTTGCCTTTAGAATGTGTCCTTTTCTAAAATAGCTCCTAATCATATAAAGGTGAACGCTATTTAAGAGATAAAGTAAGCTATACGCTTGTCTAAAATCAATAGAATGATGCTAATAGTTATCGTGGTGAATTTCATGATAAAAGCACCTATGATTCGATACATGACTTTAATTATCGCGAGCCTTTCTACAGTATTTCGAATTTGCATAATTAATAGTAGTTTTGAACTCAATAATCACTTATTTCACTAGTGTGCCAACTTGCTACAATTGGTAGCTATGTTGAAGCGGACTTAATAAATTAACTGCACATTCAAAAAAAGGAGGGGTTGAGATTCAAACAGTCTCAACCCCTCCTTTTAAAATGGCCCATATTTTGTTTTGATGACATGTGAGTTATTCGATGCCTTCTAGTGAGTCTGCTTGGTATTCGTCTTCGTCATGGTGGATTCTATATGAACGAATCAGGGTGTTTAGTTTAATTAATGACTCTTCGTAAGATACCAATTGGCCGGTGATTAACATTAAGGCGTTTGAACGCTCGAATTCTTCTTGGGTGGCGGTTTGTTTAATGGCTGCGTATTCGAAGATAGAGTCCATTAAGTCTTGCCGGTACCCTTGGGTTGGTTGGAAGAAGTTCACTTCTAATGGTGAGATTCGACCGTCAAACTTCAAGAAGATTTGTTCGTGAGCTGAACATAGAGTTTCAATCCGTTCGCGGATTTGGATTCGTAGTTCTTCTGGTAATTGGAACATGACATTGGTATGGGTATGTAAGACGGATAGCAAGGCCAGCGCTTGTTCTAGTGAAACGATTAAAGCCCGGAAAACAACGAGTTTTCGTTTTAACATGGGTAGTTTTCGTTTAGACCATACATTCTCATCTTTTAGGAGTGTGTATAGGCTGTGACTTTGTGCGATACGATTTTCTGCCCAGGCGATATCTGAGGTTAGGGTAGAGTATTCGCCGTTTTTGCGAAGAATGGCTCTTAAACGCACTAAGATTTCACTAGAGGTTTTATTGACTTCTTCGTATAGAATGGCGTCGTATTTAGGTGGCAAAACAAAGACGTTTACTAATAGGGAAACGGTCACCCCAAGTAATGACTCAACCACACGGGCGATGGCAGAGGTGATAATCATATCATGGTCGCGCAGCATAATCACAACAAGGGTAATGGTCGCTAAGGTGATAACGTTGGCCATATTAAGCGCCCGCAAAATCCCAATAAAAATCGTCACGGTCACCCCAATAATAATAGGGGAATTACCGAAAAAGTTCACCATGACTACAGCAACGATACCTCCAAGTATCGCCGCCATAACACGGTTGAAGAAGGTATCGATAGATCCTCTAACAGTTTGTTGTAAACCGATGATGGCAGTAAAGGCAGGGATGACAGGTTCAACAAAGGGTAACCAGTCAGCAATTAAAATACTGAGCATTACCCCAAGACCTGTCTTAAACATCCTGGCACCAAGTTTCATTTTTATTCAATCCTTTTTAATGTTCTTCATCATTTTGTAGTATCTCTTCAACTATCCATATTACTGGGCAATGGCCCTAAAAGCTAACAATAAGAGCAAGTTTTCAGCAATTTACACAAATTATAAACTTTCCGACTTTTCAATACCCGCAATCATCGTTTCGATAATTGTTGAGCGCAGGTTCATTGATTCAGCAGTACGAACTTCTTCAATTGTTGTTCCGCTTGGTGTACAGACCGCATCCTTCAAAGCGTCAGGGTGTAAGCCTGATTCAATCGCCAACTGAGCTGCCCCCTTAACCGCTTGTTTTGCAAAGGCTAAGGCTTGAGGTCTAGTTAATCCTTTTGCCACACCAGCATCCGCCATCGCTTCAATAATCATGAAGACAATCGCTGGACTCGAACCTGCAATCCCTGTAAAGGCGTCCAACTGGTTCTCAGCCAACTGTTCCGCTGACCCAAAAGTATGGAGAATTTGCATAATTAAATCCTTATCCACTGTCGATAAGTTTTCATTATAGACAACACCGGAAATTCCTTCCCCAACTTGCGCTGGAATATTAGGCATCACCCGAGCGAATTTCGCAGAATCCCCTAGCTGTACAGCCGCATCCGCCAAACTGTAGCCCGTCGCAACCGAAATCACAATCGTCTCCGCAGTGAGTGTTGGTTTGATTTCATCCACCACATCTTTGATTAAATAAGGTTTTACCGCAAGGATAACCACGTCCGCTTCCTTAGCCGTCTCCTTATTATCTGTCAAAATGGCGAAACCATATTTAGCTGAGTCCGCTTCAGCTTTTTCAGGATTAGCCCGTGAACCAGCAATTAGTTGGTTATCAATCTCGTCCGATTGTACCAAGCCGTTTAAAATCGCTGTTCCCATATTGCCTAGTCCGATAATGGCGATTTTTTTATCTATTTGTTTCATATACTGTGCCTTCCTTCTTTAACTGAAAATTTTGTACATTAGAATACTTTCATTTTAGCATAAGTTCCGCCACTACACGACAAAGTAAAAGCTTGCCTAGTTAAAGCCAAGTTCAGTTATAATAGAGTCACCACTAAAAAGGAGCGATTCATTTAAATGTTTCCAATACACTATGTGAAAGACATGTTCAGTCCAGCTAATATCTTCTACCACCGTCACCTAATGACCTGGTGGAAGTCAATCCTTGTAATGGTTGTTTGGTCGATTATCATGACCTGGCCCTTTGCCAGAAGTTTCGAGCCCGTTGAAGACGGGACAGTTAATAATGCCTTTGAAGAATTACAGACCATTATCCCAGAAGAAACAGTCAGCGAATTATCGAATTTTACCTATGACAATGGCGCCTTTCAATCAGACCAGTTGGACATCGTTATTGACGGTGTCCAATTACAAGTAGTCATTTTCCCCAGTGCGGATAATTTAGAAAGCTACTTAAAGGGGACTGACAAGTTACTCTTGATCCTGCCAGACCAATTCGTGTATCAAACAGACCAAGATACGCGCTATACAGCTAATCTACCATTAGACTTGAATGACTATATGACTGATAATGCGACTTTTATCGAAAGTTTACGGGTCAGCTATCAAACGGAAGTGAATACCCAAAGTAAGCAGATCCTGGTCATGACCCGTCAGCTGACCATCTTTATTCTTGGTTTAGGGGGCTTAATGATTATTGTTTCACGGTTGAATATTTTACAAAAAAACAAATTCCATGACCTATTCTCCTTCCAATACTGTTTAGGCATGGTCGCAACCGCCATGGGATTACCTGCAATTATCGCCATTATTGTCGGCTTTTATACCACAAGTGTCAGTGTGATGATCCCCATCTTATGGGTTGGAACGATTATCATGCTCTGCCTATCCTACCGACAAACAAAATTTATCCGAACAGACACCATTTAAGTCTGGGACCAGATATTTCGATGGAACAGATGCTTTTGTTTCCATTTGACCAGAAAACAAGTATAATTTTACTAGTAACAAGTAAACGTTTTCTTAAACTGAATCGGAGGTAAATATATGAAACATATCTCATTAGGGCAAAATGGTTTAACAGCACCCAATCTAGCAGTAGGTTGTATGCGGATTGAAGGTAAATCAGTAGAAGAAGTCCAAGACTTAATCCAACAATCCTATGACGCAGGTTTAACCTTCTTCGACCATGCAGACATTTACGCAAGAGAAAGAGGTGGGGCGGAAAAATTATTCGGCCAAGCATTTGCTGGCTTAGACATCCCAAGAGAAAATATCATTCTGCAATCTAAAGTAGGGATTTACCTTCCAGGTACCTATAACAACAATGAACAAAACTTCTTCGACTTATCAAAAGAACATATCTTACACTCAGTAGATGAATCTTTAGAGAGACTACAAACAGACTATCTAGATATTCTACTATTACACCGTAACGATGCTCTATGGGAACCAGAAGAAATTGCGAAAGCCTTCGATATATTGGAAACGAGCGGTAAAGTTCGCCACTTCGGTGTAAGTAATCATACGCCAATTCAAGTTGATCTATTGAAGAAGTATGTCAAACAAGATTTAGTTGCTAACCAAATCCAATTATCTCCAGCCCACACACTGGCGCTTGATTATGGTTTCAGTGTAAATACCAAAGCTGACGAAGGGGTGAACCGTGGTGGGGAACTAATCGATTATGCAAGGCTGCATGATATGGCAATCCAAACGTGGTCACCAATTCAAGGAGAAAATGGGGTAATATTCAGCGATCCTTCCTATAAAGACTTGAATGATAAGCTAAGTGAAATCGGTGGTCGCTATGGCCTAGACAATGAGGCTGCAGCTATTGCATGGTTACTCAGAATTCCAGGGAATACTCAAGTTGTCTTAGGAACTACCAATATCGACCGGATTTTAAATTATGCCAAAGCGAGCGAGATTCAATTCACTCGGCAAGAATGGTATGAAATCTATCAGAGTGCAGGCAATAGACTGCCGTAGATGACATAGTGATTTTGAAAGAACGCAAATATATCAAGGGTTTGCGTTCTTTTATTATTTGAATAAACAATTTTTTGAATTTTTATTTAATTTGCGCTTGTATAGAAATGGAATACTTGCTATAATTCTTGTTACGGAAATAGTTCTGAGGAGAACATTTCAAATAAATATTTTTGAAGAAAACTTATTGACATCCTGATTTATATCATGGTATTCTTAAGTAGTTGTCAAGAGCGCTATTTTAGTTCTCAAAACAAGCAAAAATATTTCTTAAATTACTTGTTGACAAGACGTTAGCTTGTAAGGTAAGATATCCAAGTCGCTTCATTAAAAAACAGCGGATAGCAAATGTTAATAAATCTTTTTAAAAGTTTTGCTTGACAGTCCTTGAATGAAGATGATATGATATATGAGTTGCTACAAGGCAATGAGATAGACCTTTGAAAACTGAACAAAGAAGACAAACCAAAAATTGTGTATGGAA
>OMJG01002004.1_pt1 | contig 10645 bp, 7 predicted proteins | sample 1646431 | NCBI WGS metagenome assembly OMJG01 (sample SAMN03771674, study PRJEB25209) | food metagenome | isolation source: Cotija cheese | place: Mexico:Jalisco,Michoacan | collected 2011-12-12 | reverse complement strand
CGGCGACCACCGAGATCTACACTCTTTCCCTACACGACGCTCTTCCGATCTGGCCAGGACGGTGTTGCGGGCCAGGGTCCACCCGCTGACCGGCTCCGCTCTGGCCTCCCCGAAGCAGCCGCAGCTGACCGGCTCCTCGAAGGACAGGGCACGGCGGATCAGCACCCAGTAGGCCAGGAACAGCAGGGCCGCGACGATGGCGGCCACCGGGGCCAGCACCCCGGGGGCGGCGAGCAGGGCCGCGGCCAGGACCAGCTCACCCCACGGCAGCAGGGCGCGCAGCCAGGCCCGGTCCAGGGCGGCGGGCACGCGCAGGTCCCGGAAGCCCGCGGTGACGGTCTGCGGGGCGCGCAGCTTGGCGATCCCGCTGAGCACCAGGACGACGGCGAGGATCAGGGGCAGAGCCAGGGCGGCGGTGATCATGGGGCGGGTTCCTCCTCGACGGGACGGGGTGCTTCTGCGGATGGGCTGGTGACCGCGGCGGGCCCGGTGCTCTGCCCGGGGGCCCGGATGAGGCCTTCCTCGGCCAGCGTGGCCAGGATGTCCTCCACGGCGCCGTCGGGTGCCGGGCCGTGGCGGCGCTCCAGGGCGCGGCGCAGGTCGGCCACGGTGCGCCCGGGGCACTCCAGCAGCAGCCAGGCGTCGGCCGCGGCCCGGGTGAGCACGTAGCTGTGTCCGGGGCGCAGCACGAGGGCCGCCTGCTCGGTGTCGATCCCGTGGGTCTCGGGGGCCCGGCGCCATCGGCCCTCCGGCCCGGATCGGGGTGCCCCCTCCTCCTCGGCGATGCGGGTCCAGGGCTCGCGGACCGCGGTGGCCTCAGGGTCCCGGGCGAGGTCCCGCAGCACCGGGTCCAGGGTCGCGGCCTCCCGGTACAGGACCCGACGCACCCCGCCGGTCTCCTGCACCAGCCGGACCAGCTGGACCACGCCGTCGGGCATCCGCTCCAGCCCGGAGGACTGCTCGGCCAGGGCCTGCAGCCCCTCGGCCAGCGGCACGGGCTCGATGCGCGGCACCGGCCCACCCGGATCCTCCTCCGGGCCGAGCCGACGCAGCAGGACGAGTCCGCCCAGCGGCGCCCCCCGGTGGCGCACGGCCAGCCCCATTCCGCCGACGGCGCGCTGGACCTTGGGGCGCCCGGCCTCCTCGATCACGGACAGCGGCTTGGGATAGGGGGCCACCGACCGATCCGCGGGGTCGATCACCGCGGTCTCATCCGAGAGGTAGCCCCACCCGGCCCGGGCCAGCGCCAGGGAGGCGGTGGTCTTGCCGCGCCCGGAGGGGCCGACCAGCACCAGGGCCGACGACGGCCCTTCCCCGGCGTCCTCGGGGGGCGTCAGGGCCGCGGCGTGCAGCAGGTGAACCCGCCCCACCAGCAGCCCCAGCAGGGTGGTGGTGACCAGGGTCGTGAAGGACTGCTCCGCGCCGGGCCAGGTGGATTCCGTCCCCACCACGAGGCAGGCGGGTTCGGGGGCGTCGGCGCCCTCCGGACTGGAGGGAGCGGGATCGGCATCGGCGGATGCGGCGGATGCGGGATCGGCGGGCGCGAGGTCCGGGCCGACCAGCCGGAACACGGCATCGGCCCGGGTGGCGCGCTCGGCGCCCGCGGACTCGGCCCCCGCCGGTTCGGCGTCGTCGGGCACCACGTCATCGGGCACCGCGTCATCGGGCTCCAGGCAGTCCGCCCAGGACGCGCGCAGCCGCTCGAGGAACTCCTCGGGCACGCCCCGCTCAGCCCGCACGTGCACGCACCGCCCCATGGCGCGCAGGGTGAACACGCGCGGCGGGGTCATGCCCGCGAACTCGGTTCGGAGGATTCCGGGATGCGGGTGCGGTGGAAGTTCAGGTAGCCGCGGGAGGCGGTGGGCCCGCGCTGACCCTGGTAGCGGTTGCCGTACTCGCCGGTGCCGTAGGGGTGCTCGGTGGGAGAGCTCAGCCGGAAGAAGCACAGCTGCCCGACCTTGGAGCCGGGCCACAGCATGATCGGCAGGGTCGCCATGTTGGACAGCTCGAGGGTCACGTGACCGGAGAACCCGGGGTCGATGAAGCCCGCGGTGGAGTGGGTGAGCAGCCCAAGCCGGCCCAGGGAGGACTTGCCCTCCAGCCGGGCGGCGACGTCGTCGGGCAGGGTGACCTTCTCGTAGGTCGCCCCGAGCACGAACTCCCCCGGGTGCAGGATGAACGGCTCGTCGGCCCGGGTCTGCACCAGCCGGGTCAGCTCGGACTGGTCCTGGGACGGGTCGATGTGGGGGTACTTGTGGTTGTCGAACAGCCGGAAGAAGCGGTCCAGGCGCACGTCGATGCTCGCGGGCTGGAGCATGGCGGGATCGTAGGGGTCCAGGCCGATGCGGCCCTCGTCGATCTCCCGGCGGATGTCACGGTCCGATATCAGCACGGTTCCACTGTAGAGCACCGGCACCGGCGCGGTTTGTGCCGCCTCCGGATCGTGGGGTAGAGTCATGGGGTGCCGGAACGGCGCACGCGGCTGTAGCTCAATGGTAGAGCGCACGCTTCCCAAGCCTGATACGCGGGTTCGATTCCCGTCAGCCGCTCCATCGTCTCGAGGACGTCGAGACCGCACGAAGATGCCGAGACCGCACCCGCCGGGTGCGGTCTCGGCTTTTCTGTGCGGTCTCGCGGCGGGCTCCGGCCTTCACAGGAGGCTCGTGCGCGCCCCGGCGTCGCGGGCCGGATCCTGCGGGCGACGCAGCAGGGCCACCAGGAAGTCCGAGTCCGGGGTGAGCGGCTCCAGATCCCACGTGCCCAGCAGGGTCGCCGGCTCCAGGCCGACGGCGCGGGCGTCGTCGAGGAACTCCCCGAAGCCGTAGCCGCGCCCCGCGCCGAAGCCGACCGCCGCCCGGGCCCCCGGTTTCAGGGCGGCGGCGAATCCGGCCAGCACGTCCCGGCGGGTCGAGGGCGCCAGGAAGGTCATCACGTTGCCCGCGCACACGATCCCGTCGAAGGACCCGAGGTACCCCGCGGGCAGGACCGTGCCGAGATCCGCCAGGTCCCCGACCAGCCACTGGGCCCCGGGATGATCCGCCCGCGCCTGCTCGACCAGCACCGGATCCACATCCACCCCGACCACGCGGTGCCCGAGCGACAGCAGCTGCCCGCCCACCCGGCCGGGACCGGTGCCGGCGTCGAGCACGAGGGCGGCTCGCGGCAACAGGGCGTCCATGGTCCGGGCCTCCCCGGCCAGGTCCGCCCCTGCCGCGCGCATGGCCTCGAAGCGCTGGATGTACCACCGGGAGTGCTCGGGATTCCGCTGGACCTGCTGCTCCCACAGAGACGGTTCACGCATGGGGCCAGTCTAGGAGTCCGCCGCCGGGGCCCGCGTCGGGCGGCGCCCCTTGGGCAGGGCCTGCGGGGATCAGACGAGGCGCTGGGCGTGCAGCAGCTCGGGCCAGAAGGCCAGCAGCAGCACGAGCACCAGGATGACCACTCCGAGCACGGTCAGCACCGTGGAGCGGAACCGGGGGTGGCGCTCGGCGAAGGTGATCAGGTGCGGGTGGGCGGCGTCGATCTGCTCGACGTCGGCCAGCTCGTACACCTCGGTGCTGGGGGTCAGCTTCCCGGACAGCCCCCGCAGGGTCTTCGCGTCCCAGATCCGCCCGTCGAAGCGCATCACCCGGCGTCCGGACCCGTCTGTGAACCACAGGGCCGGGACCCCGCGGGAGCGCAGCCGGGCGAAGGGCCCGCGGGCGGCATCCGCGCCCGCCGGACGCAACCGGGCGACGAACACCGTGCCCGCGATCCGCTCCCGGGGCACCGCCGCCCACCCGATCAGCCGAGCCTTCAGCAGGTGCGTCTCGGTCAGGGCCGCGGTGGCCGGGCGCAGCACCGAGTAGCAGGCGGCCGCCGACCCCGCGATCAGCAGCACCGCGATGATGGTGATGGTCGCGGCCGGGCGCTTGTACGCCAGGTAGCCCAGCAGCAGCGCGGCCAGCAGGAGGTTGGGGGTCACCGCCAGCAGCCTGCGCCCGTAGGAGCCGAGGCGCGGGTGGAAGCCCTGCACGAGCTTCCCGTACCGCTCGGGGATGTCTCGGGTGTTCTCCGCCACCGCAGGCCTTCAGTTCACGCCGCGCAGGTCCAGGACCATCTCCGCCTCGTCGGCCGGATCCCCGGTGACGATGACGGGGATACCCCAGTCCTGCTGATACAGGTGGCAGGCCGCGTGGTCCGGGATCTCACCGCCGGGCTCGCCGTCGCAGGCGGCAGCGCGCGCCGTCACGTGCAGGACGGCCTCGGTGATCTCCGGGTTCAGCCGCAGCGTGCGCTCCAGGCCCTGGGCGGCCCCGGCGCCGTCGAGGATGAACTCCGGCGGGGTCGCGGAGACCTTCAGCTGGGTGGGATCCCCCCACCGGTCATCCAGCTTCTGCCCCGTGGGGGCGGTGAAGCGCGAGCGCAGGGTCAGCGTACCCCCGGCGATCGGGGAGGCCGCGCGCTGGCTGCGCGCCGCGCCCTCGTCCACCTGCTGGGCCTCGGCGGGGATCGGCAGGCGGGTGATGCGGTGGGCGTTGGTCTCCACGACCAGCAGCAGCGGCTCCTGGTCCTGCCCGCGCTGCTCCAGCAGCACGTCGGAGGGCTCGGCCAGGCCCCGGGCCAGGGTGCTCAGCTGCCCGGAGGCCGGGTCCCAGCGGCGCACCGCCCCGTTGTAGGTGTCGGCCACGGCCACCGAGCCGTCCGGCAGCACCGCGACCCCCAGGCAGTGCTGCAGCCGGGCGGTCGCGGCGTCGCCGTCGCGGAAGCCGAAGTCGAACAGGCCCTCGCCCACCGCGGTCTCCGCGCGGACCTGCTCGCCGGCGTCGAAGCGCAGGCGGCGCAGGGCGGAGGTCTCCGAATCCGCCAGCCACACGGTGCCGTCCGCGGCCGCGGCCAGGCCCGAGGTCTGGGCGAACCACGCCTCGTGGGCGGGCCCGTCCAGCAGGCCCTCGGCCCCCGTGCCGGCGAAGACCTGCACGGAGCCGGTGACGGGGTCGAAGGAGAAGATCTGGTGGGTCCCGGCCATCGCCACGAGCACCAGCCCCGCGGCCTCGGACCACACGACGTCCCAGGGGGAGGACAGGGACACGCTCAGCGGGTCCGCGGCCGGGTCGATGAGGTTCGGGTCCCCGGTGCGGGCGCCCTCCGCGTCGAGCAGGCGCTGCACGCCGCTGCCGGCGACGGTCGTGACCTCGCCATCGGCCAGACGGATCCCGCGCAGCCGGTGGTTCACGGAGTCCGCCACGAGCACGTCGTAGCCGGCGGCCTCCCGGAGGGCCGGGGGCAGCACGCTCAGGCCCTGCGGCTCGGCGAAGCGGGCCTGCTCCGGCCCGCCGTCGGCGTGGCCCTTGACCGGCCCGCCCCAGGAGCGCAGCACGGTCTCCAGGGAGTCATCCAGCTCGACGACGCGGTGGCGACCCGTGTCCGTGACCAGCCAGGTGGGCCCCTGGGCGTCGGGGGCGGCCAGTTCGGGGGGCAGGGCCGTGATCTTGCCCGGGAAGGAGAGCACGCCCTCCTGCGGGGACCGGGGGACGTACGGGCCGTCCCCGCGGTGCAGGGTGCCCTCGGCCTCGTGCTCGGCGGCCAGCTCCTCCACGAGGGAGACCAGGCCCTGCACGTGCCCCTCCCCGGACAGGTGGGCGACGACGTACCCCTCCGGGTCCACGACCACCAGGGTCGGCCAGGCCCGGGCGGTGTAGGCCTGCCAGGTGCCCAGCTCGGGATCGTCCAGGACGGGGTGGCGCACGTCGTAGCGGTCCACGGCCGCGGCCAGGGCGTCCGGGTCCGCTTCGTGCTCGAACTTCGGGGAGGGCACCCCGACGGTCACCAGCACGTCCGCGTAGCGCTCCTCCAGCTCGCGCAGCTCGTCCAGCACGTGCAGGCAGTTGATGCAGCAGAAGGACCAGAAGTCCAGGATCACGATCTTCCCCCGCAGATCCTGCAGGCTCAGGTCTCGGCCTCCGGTGTTCAGCCAGCCGCGGCCGGTCAGCTCGGAGGCGCGCACGCGCGGTTCGCGGTCTGCCATGGGGTGCTCCTGGGGTGATCGGGGATCTCTTCGTCGAGGGTAGCAACGTCCCGCTGTGCCCGGTTCTTCCCGCTGCTCCCCCGGGCACCGGCGGGATGGTGTTTGCTCCGGGGGCCCGGGTGCCCGAAGATCGAAGCAGCCATACTCACCGTCCGCCGCCGCGACGACCCCCAGGAGGACCAGTGTTCGCCGATCATCAGGACTCCCTGGCCGGTTTCGACGTCTCCGCCGTTCCGGGACGGCTGCTGGCCCCGGCGCTGGCGCGCGAGCGCGCCGCCCGACGCTGGCCCGGATGCCTGGAGGATCCCACGGGCCAGCTGCTGCTGGGGCGCCTGCGCGGTCTGGCTCAGCGCGCGGCACGGCGGGAACCCGATGCGGGAGCCGGCGACGCCGCCGCGGCCCTGCCCGGGGAGGAGCTGCTGGCGACCGGCGCCGGCGCGCAGTTCGCGGACCTGTGCTGCCTGGCTCGCACCCGGCAGCTGGACGAGTGGGCCGGGCGGTTCGCGGCGGAGCACCCGCAGAGCGCGGTCATCGAGCTGAAGGCCGGGCTGTCCACGGCTCTGTGGCGGGTGGCCCCGGAGCGGGCGCACTGGTGTGCGGTGGACCGACACGAGGCGATCGCGCTGCGTCAGCGGCTGCTGCCCACGCACCTGCGGGTGCACGGAGTCCCCTCCGCGGTGACGGATCCCGCCTGGCCGAAGGAGGTCGCCGAGACCCTGGGGCTGCACCCCGGGGATCCGGTGCTGATCCTGGCCCCGGGGGCCTTCGCGGGGCTTGGGCGGGAGCAGCTGCGCCCGCTGATGCGGGACCTGGCCGCGCGCTTCCCCGGCGTCGAGGTGCTCACCGACGCCGCCACCCGTCGCGCAGCCCGGCAGGCCGGGACCCTGCTCGGCCCCGCCGCCGGCGCCCCGCTGCCCGCGGCCCACCTGCCGGCGGAGGCGGCCTCCTGGGAGGCCGACGCCAGGGTCATCGCCTCCGCGCCTCTGCTCTCCGAGGGGCAGCTGCCGTCCGGGCTGTCCGGGGGCACCCGGGCCCGGGCGCGGCTGCTGCGCCTGACGGGGGCGGTGCGCCTGGTGCGCCTGCGCCTGGGCGCCCGGGACTGAGCCGCGGGCAGGGTCAGCGCCGGGGACCGGCGGCCTCGTCCTCGTTCAGCCGCTCGAACATCGCATTGTAGGCGCGCAGCTCGGCGTCGTCGTCCCTCTCGGCCTGCCGGTCCAGGCGCCGGGCCTCCCGGTCCCCGGCCCGGGACCACTGGATCGCCAGGATCACGGCGAGCACCATCGTCGGGATCTCCCCCAGCGCCCACATGAACGCCCCGCCGTACTGCTGGTCCTCGATGGCGCTGCGACCCCAGGCCCGGCCGAGGTTCCCGTACCAGGAGGCCTGCAGCAGCACGGTCGTGGACATGATCGCGATGCCGACGAAGGCGTGGTAGCCAAGGGTCGCGACCAGCATGATGATGCGGATCGGGTAGTCCGGGCGGCGCGGGATGGGATCCACCCCGATGAGCACCAGGCAGAAGATGTACCCGGTGAGCAGGAAGTGCACCATCATGAACTCGTGCCCCACGTGGTAGCGCAGGGTGACCCCGAACAGCGGGGTGAAGTAGAACAGCACGATGGACCCCGCGAAGTTCACCGCCGCGAAGATCGGGTGGGTGATGACCTTGGACCACCCCGAGTGCACCAGGCGCAGGATCCACTCCCGCGGCCCGCGGGTGCCGTCCTGGCGCGGTTCGAGGGCCTGCAGCAGCAGGGTCACGGGCGCCCCCAGGACCAGGAAGATCGGGATGATCATGGTCAGGGACATGTGCTCCATCATGTGCACCGAGAACAGCACCCGGGAGTACACCGCGAAGGCCCCCGACGTCGCGTACGTGACCAGGCTCAGACCCACCAGCCACGAGCCCAGGCGCAGCACCGGCCACTTCCGGCCCTGGCGGCGCACCCGCGCGAAGGCCCACACGTAGGCCCAGGCGAGCATCGCGACGATGAAGACCCACAGCCAGTCGAAGCGCCATGTGCCCAGCCAGGTGCCGATCCCGTGCGGCTCCGGGGGCATCTCGTACCAGGTGATGATCCGGGCCGGGGAGGCCGTGGGCGGTAGCTCCTCGCTGACCGGCGGGGCGGTGCGCGAGAGGGTCACGGCCAGTCCCGCGGCCCCGGCCATGATGATCAGCTCCGCGGCGATCACCTGCCAGATCCCCCGGAACGCGCTCATCCGCCCGTCCTCCACCCGCGGGATCAGCCACAGCCGGTGCGCGGCCCCGGCCAGCCCCAGCAGCGCCGTCAGGCACGCCTTGGCCACGATCAGCAGCCCGTAGGAGGTGCCCAGATCGAAGAAGCCGTGCAGGCGCACCGCGGCGTTGAGCACCCCGGAGATCGCCACGAGCAGGAATCCCAGCAGGGCGACGGCGGAGTAGCGGCGCAGCACCGCCACGGCCATGGGCACCCGGCGGGAGGCCGCCGTCGCCTTCCCGCGCACCCGCTCGGGGACGGTGCCGGTGCCGGCGTCGGGCCCGGTGAGGTCCCGGGAGAGGTAGGCCAGCACCAGCAGGCCGCCGAACCACAGGACGACGCCGAACAGGTGCAGCCCCAGCGAGTTGACGGCGCCCATGTGGTCGTCTCCGCCGGAGGAGTGCCCGCTCAGGGCCATCGCGACGATCGCGATGAAGGAGAACCCGAGGGTCAGGAACAGGCCGAGCAGCTGGCGCACCGCGAAGACGAGGGTCGTGGTCACCGCGCCCACGATCACCACCGCGGCCTGCTCCTGGCCGGTGCCGATGCCCTGGATGTAGCCGAGCAGCTGGCTGGTGAAGGCGGCGTCGGCGGAGATCCGCGTCCCGGAGATGTCCGCGTAGGCCAGGATCAGCACGGCCAGCCCCGCGATCGTCCAGGTCAGTGCGGCCACGGCCGCGAGGTTCAGGGCCGCCGCGAAGGGCCCGTATTCGGCGCTCTCCTCCCCCGCCGGGCGACGCCGCGCGCGCCCGCCGCCCGATTCCCGGGGGTCGCGGGCGTCGCGGGCGAACCGGGGGATGAACGCGACGGCGAACAGCAGCGCCCCCATCGTGGCGGCCATGGACAGGTTCAGCACCGCCTCGGCCACCGGCAGCGCCCAGCGCACGAAGACACCGGGATCCTTCAGGGCGGTGCCGGCCGCGGAGCCGCTGAGGACCAGGGACACGGCGAGGAACACCAGCATGGCCGCGGGCACCGCCAGCAGCCACGGCCGGTGCAGCCCGCGCGCGATCCCCGCGGGCAGGGGATCCGGCGTGGAGGCGGCGGGCGGTGTGGCTGGGGGCATGGGGTCCTCGGTTCGGCGGTCGGGGACGGCGGGCACGGCGGTGTCCGGGAGCGGATCAGGAGAACAGGGTCTCGCCGACGAATCCATTGTCCTCGCACCCGGGAGGGATCGCGAAGACCGCGGAGCCGATGGGCACGGTCCAGGTGTTCAGCCGGTCCAGCTCGGCCAGGCGCCGCTGGATGGGCACGAACTGCATGACCGGGTCCGCCTGGTAGGCGACGAAGATCAGCCCGGTGCGGCTCACCCCGCCGTCGATCCGCCCCGCCCCGGAGAAGCCGGAGCCCTCCGCGACGGGCAGGTCGTAGTTGTAGGGGCGACGCAGGATCCGCTCCAGCGGGGTGCTCGCGGTGGCCCGGCGCAGGTGGGCGTCCCGGGCGATGACGGGGAAGCCGTGGGGCCCGGTCGCGGAGAGGTCCGCGGGGGTGTGCTCGGTGCCCCCGGTCAGGGGCGCGCCGTCGGCCAGGGTGCGTCCGATGGCGTCCTCCCGGCCCGGGGTGTCCACCTCGTCCCAGGTGTCCAGGTTCATGTGGATCCGGCGGATCACGACGGAGGTGCCGTCGGGGGTCCACGGGGTGAGCCCTTCGGCCCGGCCCCACACCACGTCCTCCACGGAGCCGTCCTCGGTGCTGGGGTTCACGGTGCCGTCCTCGGTGCTGGGGTTCACGGTGCCGTCCACCTGCCCGAAGAGGTTGCGGGTGGTCTGGGAGGCCCGCACGGACCCGGCGGCGTTGCGGAAGCCCTCCTGGGTCCAGGCCAGGGTGCCGAAGCCGCGCACGTCCTTGAGCAGCACCCGCTGTGCGTGGGCCAGGGTGACCCGGTCCTCGCAGCCGATCTGCAGCAGCAGATCCGCGGCACCCCACTCCTCCTGCAGCCGGTCGATCTGGGGGAAGGCGGGCAGGGGCCGCAGCCACGAGGGCTTGGCGTGCGGGGCCACGAGGTCGAAGATCCGCTCGCCGAAGCCCACCGTGACGGTGAGGTTCGCGGAGATCTCGGCCAGCTCCCTCTCCTGGTCGGTGACCGGAGCCTGTCCCTGGGTGAGCTGGGCGGCGTCGGCGGTGATCACCCGCAGCAGCCGCCGCACCCCCTCTCGGTCCACCTGCGGGTGCAGCCGGATCCCCAGGAACGCGGCGTGGGCCTGCGGCGGGGTGTCGACGCCGGCCTGGCGCCTGCCGTGGAAGCCGATGCGCGCGGTCGCCAGCGGGGTGCCGGGCACGGGGGCGGCGGCGTCGCGCGGGTCCGCCGGGGACGGCTCCTGCGCACCGCGGCGCAGCAGCTCGACCCCCACCGCCCCGGCGGCCGGATCGGAAGAGCACACGTCTGAACTCCAGTCACCAG
>OMJG01001998.1_pt1 | contig 10690 bp, 10 predicted proteins | sample 1646431 | NCBI WGS metagenome assembly OMJG01 (sample SAMN03771674, study PRJEB25209) | food metagenome | isolation source: Cotija cheese | place: Mexico:Jalisco,Michoacan | collected 2011-12-12 | reverse complement strand
TGCCGATCGGGAGCAGCGCCACGAACAGGGACCGTGCGAACTGGGCCTTGAGGATGTACGAGACGATGGCCACGCCTCCGAAGACGTACAGGCTCGTCTTGATGACACGCCGGTACTCCTCGACACCCGCGCCGGTGATCCACACGTTCCTGGAGCCACCTGATGCGAGTGCGATCAGCCATACGATCCCGAGCGCAGGAGCCACGATCGCGTAGGGAACGCCGGTCGCGCCGACGATGGCCTGGTCGGTCGGAACAGCAAGTGTCATGGACAGGACTACGGCGACGCCGATACTGACGAGGTCACAGGAAACGAGGATGAGGCGGAACGACCGGCCCCACTCGGGTTCGCGTGATCCGTGGCGGGCGCGGCCGCTCCCGCGCTCCTGGTCTGAGAGTGCATCCGACGGTGCTGCCAGGTGATTGATCGTCAATTCTTATCCACTTCTGAGAAGGCCGTCTTCTCGTCATGACATGAGAGTCGGCACAGCCTGAGTAGAGCGTCAGCAGCGAGGAGCTGGGGCCGCCATATGACGCAGCCAATTGTATGGCAAGAATTCTCATTGTGACAAGGACTAGTGTTCTTGGACTACACGATATGTGGGCATTGTCCACAGCGCAGCGTCTCCATGATTAGAGGCAAAAGGAAAACGTGTGCGACTTCGGACTTTCTCCAGGGAAGTGGTCCGTTAGTGACCCCTGATCGATGTGCTCGGTGTCTACTATTCAGTGGTCTGTCAAATCAGGTGTCAGGTCATCGGGCTTGGCGCGTCGCAGGCGATGACTCGCGGCATGCGACGCGGACGCGGCGTCCCGTACGTAGTCGGCCGTCCTGATCGCGGGCATCCTCCGGGTCTCAGAGAGCTCCTCGATGCTCTCCTGCAGGTGGTCGCCATCGGTCCGGTCTTCCGGCGTCGGGCGTTCAGTGCGGGCATGCCCTGTCTCGGCGCCCGAGGAGTAGCTGTAGCCGTACTCGCTGTCGCCGTAGCGGATTCTGGCCAGTTTGGAGGATGCGGCACGGTTGAGCACGATTCCTGCCACATCGCCTTCGCCGCGCACAACAGCCTCCAGGGCGTGGTCCAGCTGTTCGACCCGGGTACGGCCGGCGGATGCGACCATGATGACTGCATCGGCCAGGTGGGCGAGGACCACAGCATCGGTAACTGGGAGCACCGGAGGCGCGTCGAGGATGATTGTGCGGTCCCGTGACAGTCGCCTGATCAGCTCAGCCATTCTGTCGGAACCGAGCAGTTCAGACGGGTTCGGCGGGGTGTCGAAGGCCGGCAACGCCCACAAGCCGTCGATCCGAGTGGGTCGCAGCGTCTTCTCTATGTCCGCGGACCCGACCAGCAATTGGAGCAGGCCGAGAGGGCCGCGCAAGCTGTAGGTGTCGGCAACACTGGGCCTTCGTAGATCGGCATCGATGAGCACGACATCGTCGCCCGCGGCGGCCATCACCTTGGCGAGGTTCGCTGCGACTAAGGACTTCCCATCTCCCTGGAGGGGGGAAGTGACGAGGATGACGCGGGCCTGCTTGTCCACGTTGGCATAGCGCAGGTTGGTCCGGAGCTTGCGTACAGACTCCGCGGACTGGAAATCGCTCTCGGCGGCCGCCTCGGTGCGGGCGATCGACTTCGACTGCGGCAGCACGGCCAGGATCGGCACGTCGAATCGGTCAGTGATGTCGTCGGCGGTGCGTAGCCGGGTATCGAAGTGGTGGCGAGCGAACGCGCAGGCGTAGCCGAGCAGCAGGCCGGCGAGGATGCCGGCAGCCATGTACTTGAGCGTCGACGGGGTCTTCTCAACCTGGGAGAGACTCGCCGGAGCCATCATGACGACCTGGACGGGGGAGGTCGACCCCTCGAGCTTCTTCACCTGAACGGACGCCTTGCCGACGACGGCGTCAGCGATCTCCTGGGCCTGCTCAGGAGTGTCCCCTGTTGCGGTGACATCAATCGTCAAGGAGTTGGCGGCATTCGACGCTGTGATGCTGCCGGCGAGCTCAGTGGGTGTCGTGGACAGGCCGAGCTGGTCGATGACGCCCTGTGCAACTGACTCTGAGGTGAACAGGGGAACGAAGGCCTTGACCTTCTGGGCAGCCAACTGGGACGCGTTGAAGTAGGCGTTCGAGTCGGGCGAACCACTGGCTGACTTGGCCACGGCCACTCGCACGTAGGCCGTGGCCTGGCTGGTGTAGCGGGTCGGGAGAAGCACGAGCAGCACGGCCGCGAGTGCGGCGCCGAGCAGAGTGCAAGCGATGATGGTTCCCAGCCGACGCCTCGTCAGCCTGAGGAATTCACGAAGGGTCATCGTGCGGGGGTCCTCGTCCACTAAAGATCTCTATAACTGGTTCCGCACGGGTAGCACGGCGAGCAACAGGATACAGCGAGTTGTGACGATGCTGTACCACGAGTGTTAATCTCACCGCGATGCTGGTGACGGCCGGGGCTCGACCCGTTATCATAATACGGGCTACGAGCAGTGAAGGCGGAAGGAGTGTCGATGGATCAACACGGAGTGACAGTCCCGTGCGACCTGGATGGCACCGGCCCTGACAGCCCGCAGATGTCGAAGGTGCTGTTTGTGTGCACCGGCAACATCTGCCGTTCGGCATTCGCTGAGGCATCTCTCAAGAGCCTGCTGGCAGACGGTGCTCGCGCCAGCGTGAGTTCCGCCGGCATCGCGGCCATGGTGGGCTACGGCATGGACCCGCTGATGGCCCAGGAGGCTGAACTGCGTGGCATTGACGCCGGGGGGCACCGCGCCCGTCAGCTCACCGGCCGCATCCTCGGGGGCTCCGACATCGTGCTCGTCTTCGAACCTGTGCAGGTGGAATGGATCGAGAGAGAGTACCCGGAGCACCTTGCGAAGGTGGTGGGCATGGGGCAGGTGGGGACTGTGTTGAGCGCGAAGCCGAGACGCGCCCGTATCCGGCCGATGGACTTGGTGACGGACGTGATGCAACAAGACCAGGATCTGGTCGAGTCGAACTGGATCGCGGATCCGTACCGGCGTGGGCCGCGCGCGGCCCGCGAGGCCGCCGAAACGATTTGCGCCTGCAACGAGCTGATGGCGACCAGGGTCGCGTGGTCGGCATGAGCGCCGACCTTGGTGAGGGAGACGATGTGAACGACGACCGTGACTCGATCAGTGTGGTGATCCCCACCCTCAACGCCGGCGCCACCATCGAACGGCTGCTGAGCATCCTCGAGCGACAGTCCGTCGAACCGAAGGAGATCATCGTCATTGATTCGTCCTCGGACGACGGGACGGTGGAGATCGCGCGCTCCCATCCGGGTGTTCAAACCATTGTGGTCGAGCGGGGGGACTTCGATCATGGGGCCACTCGACATGCCGCCTTCGTTCAGGCGAGCGGAGCGATCGTCTGCTTCTTGACCCAGGACGCACAACCGGTGGACGACTCATACTTGGAGCAGCTGACAAGGGTGTTCGACAACCCTTCAGTCGGAATGTCGTCAGGGCGGCAGGTGGCCAGACCTGAAGCCAGGCGGTATGAGCAGTTGGTGCGAGAATTCAACTACCCTGGCACATCGGAGATCCACACCTTGCAGGATTTGCCCAGGCTCGGAATCAAGACCTTCTTCGCCTCGGATGTCTGCTCCGCGTACCGGCGAACTGCCTACATGCAGTGCGGCGGGTTCCCCAGATGCAAGACCAGTGAGGACATGCTCATGGCGGCGTTGATGATCCAGCGTGGATTCGGTGTCGCCTATTCAGCCGGAGCCAAAGTCATCCATTCCCACGACTTATCGTTCGCTGAGCAGTTCGCCCGTAACCGAAGCGTAGGGCGCTTCCTGGTCGAGTACGAGTCTGAGCTGATGGAAGCGAAGGAGCTTAGGGAGGGGCGGCGCATGGTTCGGCAGGTAGTCGGGCAACTTATAGAGGAGCGCGAGCCCCGCGAGCTAGTCGCTTTCGGCGCCGACTGCGCGGCGAGATTCCTGGGGAACAGAGTGGGCCGGTTGGATGCCACGCGGAGGGTGGCGAACGCGGAATGAGGCAGCAAGCAGATTCGTCGCCGCGGTTTAGAAAGCTACCTCGGCGAGTGGCCCTCGTGCTACGCGCAGATTTCCGCGAGAAGGGAGGAGGCGATTTAGTTCAAGCGCAGCGCTACGCCGAGGAACTCTCACGCCATGATGTGCAGGCAACGATCATGACGCCCACGGAATTAGGTAAAGCTGGCGCTTTCGATCTTGTTCACATCTTCAACATAGACCTCCCATACGAGTTCATTGAAGCCGTTAGAGCATCTTCCGGATTGCCGATCGTCGTCAGTCCAATACATCACGATGCACGCTATTCAAAGCGGATGATGAATTCTGAGACTATATCCGGGATAGAGAAATTACTGAACTCACTCCCGGGGGACCTCAGGGAATACTTAGCGGCGTGTAGAAGAGTGCTTCGGGGCTCGGGCACAGTCATCGAGAAGGCGCGACGATGTATTCACTATACACTTTGGATGCCCAATGTCAGGCGTCTCGCGGGGGAAGGCCTGAGAGACGCTGACCGGGTGTTGGTCCTCTCCTCACGAGAGGAGCAATCCCTGCAGAGAGACTTCAATCTCGGTGAGATAACTATGCATCGTCTGCCAAATGGGATTGAACTGGTACAAGAATCCCAACATACGAAAACGAGTGCACGCTGCGCCGTTATCGGCAGAATTGAACCGCGCAAACGCCAATGTGAGGTACTTGAGGAAGCGGAGGCTGTTGGTTTAGGACTAACATTCATAGGTGGTGAAAATGGAAATCATCCGGAATATTTAAGGCGGTTCAAAAGAGCCATATCACGATCGAAGATGTCGGTATGGCTGGGTCCTGTTCCACATGATCAGGTAATGAATGAACTGGCAGATGCTCCAGGCCTCATCAACTTGAGTTGGATGGAAGTGCAGAGCCTCGTGGAGCTAGAAGCTCTTGCAAGTGGTTGTTGGGTGGTAGCGGGAAACTCCGGGGGAAATGCGGAGTACTTTCCGGACCGGGTATTCGAAAGCGATCCATCTGGCACTCGCGGGGCACTTCTTCTGGCGAAGTCGCTCCTCGAGAGCGGTCTCGTAGGTAAGATGTCTGAAAACATGGAGGCTCTATCAAATTATCCAACGTGGAGTGAGGTTGGCTCAGATCTCCTAGACGTCTACAGCGCTATATTAGGCGAAGCGTGAGATGACACGTATTAACAACGGGTCGATCAGCGCCGGCAGCATTTTGGCCTACATACTCAGGATTTCCCTATGTGTTGTCCTCCCCGTTTTTGTGGTGATTGGAACTTCAGACGCTCACCGTTCTGCCGGATGGATACCGTTGATCGGAGTGGTGTTCTGGAGCGGATGGCGGCTCTCGCAATTGGTCAAAGCAGGAGATCCGGAGCTTGGGAACTTCTTCTTCTACCTATACGTATATGTGTTCATGGGTATAGCGCCCATAGTTCAAATACGCTTGAACCGCCTTTCGGGGACGACGTATGGCGTCTCTCCATCATTGGACTCACAGATCGCCGCGTACGTGATTGCCGGTATTGTGGCATATGAGGTGGGCAGGAAAGCGTGTCTACTTTTGGGGAATCGCTCCAGGACGGCCCATCCAGGGTTCGACCCGGCCATGGTGGAGCGAAAAGACCGTAGCCGTAGCGCCGGGACTGATATTGCGGGCCTCGCGCTCATTTGGATCGGCATGGTATTCAGTGCAGTCTTTGTATCTCGTATCGGATTGACTGCCCTATTTGCTTCACGAGATGATGTGCGAGTCGTAAGTGAGGCGGCGTACGGCACATCGGCTGAGTTGGGCCTTGTGAAGGCTATGGGGTGGGTCCCCTTGAGCATCGGGCTCTGTGCTCTGGGTTATGACAAGGGCGCATCGAAATCGATACTTTACAAGATTAGCTTCATGGTCGGAATAGCTGTCTTGGCAATCACCATGAATCCAATTGGAAATTCGCGATATATGAGTGCTACGGCACTTTTCATGTGTGCAGCGAGTCTCGGGATTTTACGATCGAGGAGAAGAGTCCAGATAACCCTTATCGGCTTGGTAATTGCCCTATTCGCATTGTTTCCTCAGGCGGACAGATTTCGCACCTCCGGAGGATTCGCCCAGTCCACAGGGTTTTTCGAAGAATACGCATCAAATAACGACTATGACGGCTTCTGGCAGATTGGCAACGCGCTTGACTATGTGGGCCAATTCGGAAGTACTCACGGCAGGCAACTTCTGGGAGCGGTCTTTGCGGTGGTGCCGCGTCAACTGTGGCCTTCGAAGCCATTGAACACTGGAGAACTCCTGGCTGATGCGTCTGGTTACAGCTACACCAACCTTTCGGCGCCACTTTGGGCGGAAGGTATTGTGAATTTCGGGGTCATGCTTGGCCTCGTGTTCATGATCTTCTGTGGCGCGCTGGTAGCCTTGGTCGATCGTAATGCGGCGCGGCGAGTTGACGGGACTGCGACATCGGAAAGCTTCGCTTTGACTGCCTTTGTAGGGCCGTACATGATGATTCTGGCGCGAGGCTCCCTGCTCCAAGCGTGCGTCCCCTTGACGTTCGCGATTTTCTGTTTCCTCGGTGTGCGGGTTGCTCGCCGTCTGGGGAATCGGGAAAGACTTGGCGACTCGATTATCTACCTGGGGGAACATTGACTAGCGCTTTACGGGCGAGATCACGATACGCGTTAGAGGCGCTGCTGGATCAGGGTTTCTACAGCCTAACGAGTTTCCTATCCATGGCCTTGGCAGCTCGTGAGCTTGGGTCAGACCGGTTTGGCTCTTACGCGAGCATGAATGTCGTCTATCTGTTCGTATCCGGGCTGCTGAATGCCTACTTTCAACAGGAGATGGTGCTAAGTGGTGAGACACGACAAGAACGAGACTCACGAACCCTGCTTAACATAAGAGCAACTGCTGCCTGTGGAGCTATCGGCTCAGTGGTGGTGTTGGCCGCTGTAGGCCTCGCGCATGGTATGAGTCTTTCATGGCTAGCGTTTGCCATCTCGCTTGTGCCATTACTGATCCGGGAGGTGTTTCGAACCTGGTGCTCTTATATTAAGAAGCCCGGTTATGCCATGTGGGCGGATGCAATGTGGAGCGCTCTTTTGGTCTGCGGGTTTGTCATCTTGAAGTCTACGCAAAGTACTTCGGTGACGAGTATGCTGTTGGTGTGGTCCGGTGCGGGCGTGGCGAGTGGCTTACTGATGGCGGTTCCGTTCTGGGCCGGGCGACGGGATCTGGTCTCGCTAAAGCTAGGAGTCTTCCTCGGTCGGCGGTACCTTGGATGGCGATTCATGATGGAGTTCCTCCTGTCCCGTGGCTCGAGCCAACTTCTGACCCTCTCGTTTGGCCTCCTAGCTTCCAGCTCGATGGTTGGTGGTATCAGAGGTTCGCAGACGCTGTTGGGCCCTGTGGGCGCAGTCTTGACGGCGGTGTCTACCTTCGCCATCCCGGTAGTTCGTGATTTGCCTGAGAAGTCAATGCGACGCGCCTGGGGGATTTCGTCTGTTGTGCTTGTCATCCTGAGTCTACTTGTGTCGGTTCTGTTGCTATGGCTCCCACCATCGTGGGGCGAAGCCGTCCTGGGATCGTCCTGGTTTCAGATTCGTATGGTCTTGGTGTATTTCTGCGTTGAGCAGTTATTCCTTGCTTGGAGTACGGGCACGTCCGTTTTTCTCCGGATCGTCTCGGCGCGTTCAACTTTACGTGTTCGTTGGCTCAGTAGCGGGGTCCTAGTCTTTTTTGTCCTCTACGCTGTGATCCTGCGTGAAGCGAATGTAGCATTGCTGGCCTATCCATTTTCGGCTGGGGCGTACGCCGTTGGCGCCGCTTTCATTCTGTTATCGTCTTTGTCTTCAAGTGGAAGGGCTGGTGTGCATGATGTGCGAGCGTGAATCTGGTGTTGCCGTGCTATTGACGGTCGCTGTCTCTGCGGACCCTGCGTTCCAAGTGGCCGTGGGGGCGCGAGCGGAACGCGTCGCTGATTATCGTCGCGCGTTTCATTGGTGGCAGAAGATGGCCTCTGCAAGGGGATGGCGTCTTCTGGTGGTCGAGTCAAGTGGATGCGGCGAGGATGAGTTCATCTCATTAATGGGAGCCCAGGAGTCCGTAGAGTTCTATGCGTATACGCCGAATCCTGGAAGTTCGGCTCGGGGCAAGGGCGCTGTCGAAGCCGACATGGTGGATCTGGCAGTGGAGCGGTTGATGGCTAGCGGCTTCGCGGGAACTTTGTATAAGGTGACCGGCCGGCTTATTGTGGGCAATGCCGCGACGTTGTTCCAAGATGTTGGTGACGCGGCGTTCGTTTGTCGCGGGCTGATGGACTTTCGTAGGGTTGACGTGCGGTGCTTCGGTGGGTCCGTATCGGTTTGGCGGGATGAACTGTTTGGCCTTTCTGGGGCGATTAACGAGAACAGTGGCGGTGACTATGGGGATTTGGTCGCGTCGCGTCTCGTTGATGCTAGGAATTGCAGGCGCATTAGTCTTGGGCGTTTTGCAATGAGGCCTTATATCGAGGGGCGCTCGGGCACGCGCGGTAACAGTTATGGAGGCAGGTGGTCGAAGGTGACATCTCGACTTTTGGGCCCGCTCGAGGGTTTGTTGGCGGGGATAGCCGCCAAGAAGTCGGTGTGATGTGTCTCGATTGAATTGTGTATGGCGGTCTGAGGACTCATTGGGTTTGGTCAGGCTAATTCCTCGTCGTATGGAAATGTTGGCCTGCTGTTCGGGGAGAGCTCCTGTATCCGTGTTATACAGGCCAAGTCGGCGTCTTGGGAGGATGGCCGTCTCCTTGAGTCGGTTTGTCGGGTTGCGAACTCATGACGGGCCGCAGGCGCGCGAGTTGAGAGCGGTTCTTGGGGACTTCGGTTACGATGCGGAGCACGTCGCTTGCATGAAGTCGGAGGGGCGTGATCAGTGGGTTGTGGCGATGACTGGGGGTGCGTGCGAGTCCGAGTTGGTGAAGGTTGGGGCTGGGCGTCAGAGCTTGTCGGTCGAAGCCGAGGGCCGTCTTCTCCGGATGCTTTCCGGACGCGTGGGGAGCTTTCGGGTGCCTTGCAGTCATCGAGTCATTTCGGGGGACGGGTGGAGTGCGTTCGACATGGAAAGGGTCGTTGGGCAGCCTGATATCCCGGCATTTTCGCCGGAGGTGGCGCATGAGGCATGTGTAGCCTTGTCCAGGGAGGCGGGCGGTGTTACGCACGGTGATTTGACCCCGTGGAACATGATGTGCGTAGACTCTGGCCGATGGATTTTGGACTGGGAGCGGTCTCGTGCCTATCTTCCGGGGTACGACTTGGCCTATTATTACTTGAGTTCAGCGTATGTTGCCGCGTTTCTTGGCAGGGGTGAGGCTGTTACTTTGCTCATGGGCGAAGATGGTGGAGGTGTTCGGTTGGCGGTTGCGTTGGGCGTGCTGCCCTCCGAGCTTGGCGAAGGGGTCAAAGAAGCAGCTGAGTATTTCCTACGTAAGAATCCAAGTGATCCGCTGCTTCATCGACTTGTCCGTGAATGTGAGCCCGGCGCGGGAGGTTATGGTCGGTGTGCGTGGGCGGTCTAGTGGGCTGATGGGTTTTGGGCTGTGACGGTCCTTGTTCCTCTTGTGTGGTGTATTGCTGGGAATTGTGGATCTTAGGTGTGGTTTGGGCTGGGGTCATTCGTCGGTATTCGGAATACCAGCTGTCCCCCGGGTCGGGAGTCAGATTGATATCGTGGTGAATGTGGCTAGTCGTGGGGCGCTTTCAGCCGATGGGTGAGGCCTTGTCATACCTGAGGAGGGCGATAAAATGGGGGCCGGTAGTCGTGGGATTGCGGTGAGTCTTGTCGATGTACTCGCGACAGAGCCCTGCGGGAGGTTGTTCAGGGTCGGCCGTGTTCTTGAGTGCGTGGCCTTATGGTTCTGTCAGAGGTGGCTTAAGAGTGCCGTATGGATGAGTCTTCCCAGCTAAGCGACTATGCGATTTAGAGTCTTTTCAAGTCTCGGGCCGGCGAGGGGGTTCTTGAACCAGGTACTGGATTGTGTCAGCCCAGATGCTGATGATGAGGTCTAGGATGCCCTGTACTCATACGGGGATCCGTCGCCGGGCGATGGCGAGGAGGAAGGTGAGTGGGACGAAGGGCGCGACGTCCGTCTGCACGTTCCGTATCTTCCTCGTGTCAGCTCGGGGGACCTTGTGTGCGAGTTGCGCTCAGGGGTGCGCCGAGGTGTTACTTGGATGTGCCAACAGCATGTAACTTCGGAATGAGGACTGCAGCGCGCTCATGAGGGTCTACAGGAAGGCGAGGGTGCGGGTGCCAGCAGGGGCCCGCTGACGCGTGATGCGCGGGCATTGGACCCGGCAGTATGTTTTGCCCGCGGGCGGTTCGGTGTTCGACGTGCTCTGGCGCGGCATGGTGTGCGTCAGTGGACGAGGGGTTTGGGCGGGTGCCCTCATCGAGGGAAATAGCTACCTCATCAGTAGGGGGCTGCCTGACTGTCCTGGCTGCGGTGGGGTAGCCGGCGGCGCTGCGAGTGGTTCGTCATGGTGCGGCTGGCGATCGCCGGAGGACAAGGACGGTTATAGCCAAGGGAATAGCGTGTGACGACGTTCACAGTGACGTTTGCTTTGAAATTTGACCGGCAGTTGCTGGTCAAGTCCCTGGTAGTGGTGTATCCGTTTCGTGATCTTTCGATACGGGGTCAGGCTGTCAGTTCGG
>OMJG01001996.1_pt1 | contig 10701 bp, 13 predicted proteins | sample 1646431 | NCBI WGS metagenome assembly OMJG01 (sample SAMN03771674, study PRJEB25209) | food metagenome | isolation source: Cotija cheese | place: Mexico:Jalisco,Michoacan | collected 2011-12-12 | reverse complement strand
GATTGGGAGATAAGAAACCGTCGTCGTTATAAAACGGTAGAACACCACCAAAAGCAGCCCTAAGAAATAGCTAAAGCTCGGCCCCAGAAAGATCGGCAGCGCGCGAGTCCTCGACGCCAAGCGCCTCGAGCATGGGCCGCATTTTGGCGCTGGTTTCGGCTAGTTCCACGCTGGGGATGGAATCGGGCATGATGCCGCCTCCTGCGAAGAGGCGGATGGCGCGGCGGTCCTGTTCGAGCTGGCCGCAGCGCAACGCGATCCCAAATTCGCCGGAGCCGGTACGGTCAATCCAGCCGACGGGCCCGGAGTAACGCCCGCGTTCGGTGCCTTCGAGGCGCCTGAGCAGATCGAAGGCGAGGGCGGTGGGGGTTCCACACACGGCGGCCGTGGGGTGGAGCGCGCCCGCGATGTCGAGGGCACTGGCTCCGGAGATCTGCGCGGTGACGTCCGTGGCCAGATGGACCACGTTGGGTAGTTCGAGGAGGAAGAGATCGGCGGGGACGTAAAGCTCCTCGGCAAGCGGTGCGAGGGCGCGGGCAACGGACTCGACCGCGAAGTGGTGTTCGTTCCGGTTCTTCACGGACTCTAGGAGTTCGCGCCCGGCTCCAGGTGAGGCGGTGCCGGCCAGAACGCGGGAGCGGACGGTGCCGTTCTGCACACTGGCCAGCATTTCGGGAGTAGCGCCAATGAGCCCGCCTGCGGCGAAAACCCACGTGGATGGATAGCGATCGTGCAGATTCGACGCGAGGAGGCGTTCGTCGATCTGCGACTCTGACGTGACCAAAATGTCGCGCGACAGCACCACCTTGGACGCGGCCCCAGCCCGCAAAGCCTGAAGTAGTTCATCCAGAGATGCGCGCCATCGTCCCTGTGTCATCCGCCCCGGCGCCGTGTGCAGATTGGTCGGCCGCGTAAGTGGTTCGGGAGTTTTTGGCGACGACGACGATTGCGAACCCTCGCGACGAACCTTCACCTTCACGGTTTCGCGGCCCCGGCGCACAACCGCAATCTCTGGTACGGCAACGAATCCCGGGGTCTGCTCGGCGAACCCGAAGGAGGCGACGGCGAACGGCGCACCATCGGCCCACTCGTAACCCGAATTGTTAGTGACGTTGGCACAAGCAGCACCAGCCGCCCATTGCCGCGAGGCCTCCCGCATGGCGTGTTCTCCATCGGCATCGATACGCGCGGCCTCGCCCCATCCTACGATCTCAATATCCGAGCCAAGCCAAGCCAAGAGTCCGGAGCTAGAAGGCGCGAGATCAAGGAGATTCGACGGCGCACCGCCGAACGGCTGAACGTCAACGATAAGCGAAGGGAAACTTTCCCGATGTATGGACAATGGCCCGGACTCCTTGATTGGCTGCTCACATATAGTAACCAGAAAAAAATATCTTCACATCAAGTAATCTTGGGGCATGCATAATTCCGAGGAACTCCGCGATGAGGTTGATGGCATCGTCGCGGCGTGGGGCCGCGAGCGTACGGATTTCAACCCCGAGCCGCTTTCGGTGTTTTCCCGCCTGCTTCGCCTTGATCGTCACATCGATAAGATGCGGCGTCAGACGTTCGCGAAGCACGGCATCGAGTCCTGGGAATTCGAGATGCTGGCGGCTCTGAGGCGCCAAGGGAAACCATATCGGCTCACCGCTGGCCGGCTGGTCCAAGAAACCCTCGTATCTTCTGGGACCGTCACCAACAGGATCGATCGAATGGTGGCTCACGGATACGCCGAGCGCCATCCGGATCCTAAAGATCGTCGGGTTGTTCACGTCCAAGCCACCGAAGCCGGCGTGCGCGTGGTGGATGCAGCGATGGAGGATCTGCTGACCGCGGAACAGCACGAGCTAGAGGATATGCCGATCGCAGAGCAAAAGGAGCTGGCGGTTTTGCTCCGCCAGCTCCTTGCTCACTTCGAACGCTAGGCCTACGCGGCCTTCTTGAAGATCGTTGAGATCTTCATGCGCTCGCCCACGTGAAGGATGGACCGCTCGTAGATCTTTCCAGCAAGCGCTCCCAAGAGTGGGATCGTGATGAGTGTGAGCCCGATTGCCAACCCCTGCTCCCAGACGGCAACTCCGCCCACGGCTGCCCGCATCGGCATGAGGTATGGAGCTAGCACCGGGATATAGGACAACACCTCGGTGACCGTCGCATCCGGCTGAGCTGGAACCAGGTACATGGCCACATATAGCGGAATGAGCTGAAGGAAGATAATGGGAGTCTGGACGGCCCCCAGATCCTCCTGCCGCGATACCGTGGCGGACAGCCCGCCGGTGATCGAGGCGAAGGTGAAGTACCCCAGAATGATCCATACGAGCACCATCGGGATGTATCCCCAGATGCCAAGAACACCGAAGGCGTCAAACACATCTCCGATATTGCTGAGCAGCCCGGCAAGCCCGAGTCCTCCCAGAAGGCCCGCCAAATAGACCAAGAATATGACGAGCATTCCCGAGCCGATACCGAGAATCTTGCCGAGCAATAATGTTCGTGGCTTCACGGTGGTCAGCAGGATCTCCACCACCCGGCTGGATTTCTCCTCAACCACGCCAGCGGAAAGCACGGATACTCCCATGATCGTGATCAACATGAGGATCATGATGGCCGCCATGCCCACCGCGTATCCGATGGGATTCTCAGCGATGGCATTCTCGGAGACGTCAACCGTGTGAATACTCAGGAGCGACGTTAGTGCGGATGACAATTCGGGTGTCAGCACCCCGTCCTGATCCGCCAGATACTTGGCCGAGGCAATAATGACCAGCCGCTCGATCTCACCACCCGTATCGCCGGACGAAATCACCGGCTGGGAGGGATCGCCCGAAATAACTGCCTCAAAATCATTGGATTCTGCGTTGTAGGCAGCCTTAGGATCGGTCTCCCCGATGTCCTCGGTCTCAACCCCTGTCTCCGAAAGGAACGGAGCCAGTGGGCTAGCCTCCTCAGTGATTCCCACTGTCACGGTGTTGGTTTCGGGGGCGGAGGAATCGTCGTCGTTCAAAAGGAAACGCCCAACAATTCCGGCGATCAAAAATAGGGCTACCAACACGGCCGTGGAGATTCGCATGGCCTTGGAGCCGAGCAGCGTCGTGAACTCGCGCTTAATAACAAGTCCGAGCATCGTTACGCTCCCTTCTTCCGCGAGAACCATCCGCGCTTAGCGGGCTTCTCCTCAGGCTGTTCGTCTGGCGTTACCACTACGTTGTTGAAGAGCTCGGACAAGTGCGGGCGGCGCGGCGCGAACTCGTGCACCGGGCCAATCTCCATGAGTGCCCGCAGAACGTCCTGATCGTCCACGTCAGCCCGCGGAGCAAACACAAAACGGTTAGTGCCCTCGCGGTCTGGGGCCTCGGACGTACCGGCCAGCGGATCGTCTGCCGGGACGATGCCGAACGGGGCAAGCACCCCCTGAATGGCATCACGCGGTGCCCCGGCGGCCACTGCCAGCTGCTCGGTGCCCGTGGCGCGCAGTTCGTCCACGGTGCCTTCGGCCACCATCGTGCCCATCGAAATAATGCCCACGCGATCGCTCAGCCGCTCCACCAGATCCAACTGATGCGAGGAGAAAATTACCGGCGCGCCGGTGGCGGCCTTCTCTTGGAGAACCTTGCTCATCACCTCAACGGCCGTGGGATCCAGTCCGGAGAAAGGCTCGTCTAGTATGAGCAGGGCGGGATCGTGCACCAGCGCCGCGGCCAACTGAACGCGCTGCTGGTTACCGAGTGAGAGCTTCTGAACGTTGTCATCTCGCCGCCACGCGATGCCGAGCCGTTCGGTCCATTCCTCCGTGTTGCTGTGCGCCTGAGCCTTGTTCAGCCCATGCAGCCTCGCGAGATACTCAAGTTGCGGGCCAACCTGCATCCGCGGGTATAGGCCGCGCTCTGACGGCATGTAGCCGATCCGCCGCCGTGCAGCGAAATCCAGATCTGCCCCGTTCCACGCCACAGTCCCGGAATCGGCGGCCATGACGCCCATCATGATGCGCATCGCCGTGGTTTTTCCGGCCCCGTTCGATCCCACGAATCCAAAGATTTCTCCCGGATTCACGTGGAAGCTCAGGTTATCGAGGGCTTTAAGGCTTCCAAAAGTCTTGTTTAGTTGGTCTATTTCCAGCATAGGTCCCCTACCTGTTGGGCTCACAACCTACCAGAAATTATAGAAACGGTTTTTTTTATAACGACGACGGACGCGCCGTCAGCTTCGGATCTCTCTCCATCGAGCGAAGGCCCAACCAGAGGAGGTTCACAACGTGCGCGGCGGTTTCCTCCTTGGAGGGTTCGCGCACATCCACCCACCACTGGCCGATGCGGCCGATGGCGCCGGCCAGCAGCTGGCCGTAGATCGGGGCGGTCTTGGGATTGAGGCCCTGTTCCTCCAATACGGGTGCCAGAAGATCCGTCACTTGCTCGGCCACGTCCGCGATCACCGTGGTGAACGTGCCGCCGGATACGGCGGTGGGGGACTGGTGGGAAAGTAGGCGGAATCCGTCCGCGTTGGATTCGATGTAATCGAGGAGGGACAGGACGATGCGCTCCAGCATGTCCCGCGGGTGTAGGCCCGGGCGCATCTGGCTGCTCAGCATCTCAGAGAGCTGGGTGACCTCGCGATCAACAATCAACTGATAGAGGCCCTCCTTGCCTCCGAAGTGTTCATACACCACGGGCTTGGATACCTCGGCGGCCGATGCAATCTCCTCGATTGAAACCGCGTCATATCCTCGCGCACCGAAAAGCTCGCGTGCAATACCAATGAGTTGCTCGCGGCGCTGAGCACGCGACATCCTCACTCGCTTAGGGGATACTTCGCCTGATGATGTATTCATAAAGCCATTATGACAGGAGGTGGGACCGCCCACACGTTGAGCGAAGATTATGCAGGGGACCGTTCGCCCGTTAGAATCGTTCCGTTCGCAATCCGCCTTGGTGTAATGGCAGCACAGAGGTCTTTGGAACCTTTAGTCCAGGTTCGAGTCCTGGAGGCGGAGCTGGATCTCGGTGGGATAATCTCAGGAGAGAGAGGGGTCTACCGTGGCGCATAGCCCAGCCGCAGTGATCGTCTTAGCCGCTGGCGCCGGTACCCGGATGAAGTCAGCAACCCCTAAAGTGCTTCATGAAATGTGTGGACGCAGCCTGCTAGGCCATGCGATCCACGCTGCTCGGGGGTTAAATCCGGAGCACGTTTCCGTTGTGGTTAGACATCAAAGGGACCGCGTTGCCGCGCACGCCCTAGAAGTGGATGGCGGACTCATCATCGCCGATCAGGACGAAATCAAGGGAACCGGGCGTGCCGTCTGGTGTGGGCTGGAGGCGCTTCCCGCGGATCTCGAGGGGCCGATCGTTGTGATGGCGGGCGATACGCCGCTGTTGAACACGGAGACTCTGGCCGGCCTAGTGGACAATCTTGGCGAGAATGCGGTCACCGTGCTCACCACGAACGTCCCGGACGCTACCGGCTACGGGCGGATCCTTCGCGACGAATCGGGGGCGATCTGCGGCGTGGTAGAGCACGCGGACGCCAGCGATGCCCAGCGCGAGATTCGCGAAATCAACACGTCCACCTACGCCTTCGATGCGGCCTTCCTCCGGGAGAATTTGGGGAAGCTTGGCGCAGCCAACGCGCAAGGGGAGATGTACCTGACGGACATCGTAGAGCTCGCCTCGGCCTCGGGTGCCGGCGTCGGAGATCTGGTGCTGGAGGATTCGTGGCTGGTAGAGGGTTGCAACGATCTGGCGCAGCTGGCAACTCTTCGCGGCGAAATGAACCGGCGCATCGTCCATGACTGGATGGTGAGCGGCGTGAGCGTTATCGATCCGGCCACAACCTACATCGATGTGGATGTGGAGATTGAGCACGATTGCAAGATACTTCCCGGAACTGCGCTACACGGCCACACGCGTCTAGCATCTGGTGCGATTGTGGGTCCGGGGGAATTGACTGATACAACGGTAGAAGAAGGAGCGGTCGCCAGCCATGTGGTGGCAACCGGGGCACATGTTCCAGCGGGAAGTACTCTCCCGCCTTATTCGATCGCGACGCGGTAGAAGGTAGAAGTAGGGAGCTTCCATGACCGGGATGCAAGTATCCAACGATAAGCGACTTAAGCTGGTAAGTGGGCGCGCCCATCCTGAACTCGCAGAGCAGGTGGCATCCGAGCTAGGCATCGATCTGCTGCCCGTTTCCGCCTATGATTTCGCGAACTCGGAGATCTACGTGCGGTTTGAGGAATCCATCCGCGGCGCGGACGTGTTCATCCTCCAGTCGCATCCGGCGCCAATCAACAAGTGGCTCATGGAGCAACTGATCATGATCGATGCCGCCAAGCGGGCCTCCGCCAAGCGCATCACCGCCGTTGCCCCGTATTATCCCTACGCACGTCAGGATAAGAAGCATCAGGGGCGCGAGCCAATCTCTGCGCGCCTTGTAGCCGATCTGTTCAAGACCGCGGGCGCCGATCGCATCATGAGCGTTGATCTGCACGCCGCTCAGGCGCAGGGCTTCTTCGATGGCCCCGTGGATCACCTGTGGGCCATGCCCACGCTGGTGGACTACGTGCGCACCAAGGTGGACCCGGACAATACCGTGGTGGTCTCACCGGACGCCGGCCGCATCAAGGTGGCCGAGCAGTGGGGCAATCGCCTCGGCGGCGTTCCTCTAGCCTTCGTCCACAAGACCCGCGACATCACCCGTCCAAATCAGGCAACCTCGAACCGCGTGGTTGGCGACGTTGCCGGGCGCACCGCCGTGATCGTAGACGATCTGATCGATACCGCCGGAACCATCTGCGGCGCCGTGCGCGTTGTACTGGAGGCTGGCGCCAAGGACGTGATCGTGGCGGCAACCCACGGTGTTCTGTCCGATCCCGCCGTTGAGCGGCTCCACGCATCCGGGCTCCGCGAGCTGGTAGTCACGGATACGCTGCCCATCGAGGAATCCAAGCAATTCCCCGAGCTGACCATCCTTCCAATCGCGCCCGTCCTGGCCAAGGCCATTGACGCCGTGTTCGAGGATGATTCCGTGGCGAAGATCTTCGACGGGGACGCCGGCTAGATCCGATTACCTGCTGTTACGCTGGTAGTAACAGCATACGGAGAGGTGTGGCTAGCATGTTTTGGCGAATCAACGATTTCTTCGGGTACGGATTCTTCTCATTAGCTGGCGGTATCCTTCTGGCGGCCGGAGTTACCTACGCGGTGTTTTCTGGCGTGACGCAGTCGGTAAATGGTTCGGTCCGTGCTGGCATCGTTCTGGCTGGTGTGGGGATCGTTCTTCTCATTATTGGTGTTGCCCGAACTCATCTGGGAGAGTCGCCAAAAAGACGGCGTCACGACGCGGATTAGAATTGTTTAATCTATTTATCCAGGGTGGGGCAGTTCAGATTCTGCGGCCGATCAGTTCGGAGAGCTCCACGAGGCGGTTGGAGAATCCCCACTCGTTGTCATACCAGCCCAACACCTTGACGTGATTGCCGATCACTTGGGTGAGTGGAGCGTCAAAGATAACGGAGTGCGGATTTCCAACGATGTCCGAAGAAACAATTGGCGCTTCCGAGTAGGCGAGGTAACGGGACATCTCGGGTGAAGCGGCGGCCTCTCGGAATGCCGCGTTAACCTCTTCGGTAGTTGTTTCGCGGCTAAGTACCGCCGTAAAGTCCGTGATCGAGCCAACCGGGACCGGAACGCGCAGCGCGAACCCGGTGAGCTTCCCGGCAAGTTCGGGGATGATCTTGCCGATGGTGCTTGCCGCTCCTGAGGTTGTGGGGATCGTGGAGAGCGCTGCTGCCCGTGCCCGGCGGAGATCGCTGTGCGGGGCATCGTGAAGGCGCTGGTCACTGGTGTAGGCGTGGACCGTGTTCATGAATCCGGTTTCAATACCGAAGGTATCGTTGAGCACCTTGGCCATGGGCGCGAGGCAATTTGTGGTGCACGAGCCGTTGGAGAACACGTCTGACGCATGTACATCAATGGTTTCGGTATTAACACCAAGAACTACTGCCGGGGCATCCCCCTTTGCCGGGGCGGAGATGATGATCTTCTTCGCGCCGCCCTTGAGATGTGCACGTGCGGCATCGGAGCTAGTGAAAAGGCCCGTGGACTCGATGACGATATCCGCGCCCACTTCTCCCCAAGGGATCTGCGAGGGGTCACGTTGTGAAAAGACCTTGATTGGCTGGCCCTGTACGATAATTTCATTGCCGGATGCGGAGACTCCATCCAAATGGCCTGAGACAGAGTCCCATTCCAGCAGGCTAGCTAAGGTTTCCACGTTCGTGATGTCGTTGATCGCCACGATCTCGATGTCCGCATCGTTCGTCAGCGCCGCGCGCAGGTAGCTGCGGCCAATCCGGCCAAAACCGTTGATTCCAATTCGCGTTGTCATAATTTCTCCTTGTCGTCAGTTGATGTGACTGTTGTTCCGGTGGCCGGATTACGTGGTGGCTGCTGGGAATGAGCAAGCGAATCCAGCATGGACGCCATGCCGTGCACAGCATCATCCATCGGCTGTTGGGAGCCGTACGCTCGCGAAAGTACATAGCCGCCTTGAAGAACGGCAGCGAGAGTGCGGGCGAGTTGCTGGGAGTCGAGCCCTTCAGGGAGCTCTCCGGCCGTTATCGCCGCGTCAATCATGTGTTTCCAATTTTGCTCGGTAGTGCGGAAGGCCGCTTCTACCATGCCGAGCAGTTCAGGATCCTGTAGCACCTTGGGATCCTGAGTCATGCGCCCAACACGGCATCCCTTGAGCCCAGGACGGGGGTGCACAAGGTAGGCCTTCAACTTTTCGAGCGGTGAAGAAGAGGCTGTATCGGCTCCCTGCCCCAGTAGTTCGGAGATGTTTTGGCTCAGTGCGGCAACCGCGAGTTCATGCTTGCCGGAGAAATGGTAGTAGAAGGAACCTTGCCCTACCTTCGCCGCAGCCATGACATCACGCGGACTCGTAGCGGCGTAGCCCTTCTCCCACAAAAGAGATGCCATCGCATCGACCAGCCGTTGGCGTGAACTGGTATCTGTACTCTGCATGACTTAACTGTAACTACTAGTATGTACAGAAACAAGTGGTATATGTGAATCGAGCTACCGATCTTGCTGGTGTGAGCCTGATTCTTTTGGCTATCGGCCATTACCGTACGTATCGCTCTGGAAACTAGAGCGCATCTGGCCGGTTGTAACGAAGATAGTTTTTACAGCTTCTGATCAGGAGGTATACTATCTGGTATACAATCTGGTAGCGTGGTGGCATGTCAACCACAACGGTCAAAGTGTCAACTGAGCTTCGTGACAGGATCAATCACGAGGCTGGGGCTCGTGGGACCACGGCAGCCAGCTTTATCGAGATGATGCTGGATGATTACGTGCGCCGTCAGCGGATGGAAGCTTTCGGTGAGGCGATCCGGGGTGCTGATGAGACTTATTGGGATGAGTTCCATAAGTGGGATGTGACGCTAAGCGATGAATCTTCCGATGAGTGACCTCCATCGCGGACAAGTCGTGTGGGCTGAGCTGGACCCAGTCCGGGGGCGCGAGCAGGCGGGCCGGCGTCCGGTTCTTGTGGTTGCCAGCGATCTGTATCTGGAGCAGGCCGACACGTTAGCCATCGTCATACCCGCCACCACAGTGGAGCGGGGTTGGCCCAATCACGTTCTCTTGCGAGGCCCGCATGTTGGGCTTACTCAGGACACTTTCGCCATGACGGAGCAGCCTCGGACTGTAACCCGGGATCGGCTCGGGCAGCTAATTGGCGTAGTGGATCCAGCCACCATGCGTGAGGTTGATGGCTGGCTCCGAGACTTCCTTGCATTGCCGAGAAAACTTGGAGGCTAGACGCCCTGGTTCGTTAGCTCCCATTCGTGACGGTTCATCGCGTAGAGCACGCAATCCTTCTGGGCGTCGGGCAGGGTTGGGTGCGTGAACTCGCGTTCGAGGTGCATACCGATCTTTTCCATCACGCGACGGCTGGGTGCGTTGTCCGCGGTGGTGTAGGAGCCAAGGTGGCCTAGGCGCTCGATCCCAAACGCATAATCGCGGGCAGCTCGCGCCCCTTCGGTTGCGAGCCCCTGATTCCATACTTCCTTGGTGAGCCGCCAGCCGATTTCATAGCTTATGTCTGTGGGAACCTCAGCCGGGAGCGGGTGCAAACCGATGAAGCCTATGAAAGTGGCGGGAGGTAGGATGGCGGGCTTGCCGCGATCGTCAATGTAGGCCACGGCGTCCTTTGTTTCGGCCGCCCAGAGTCCAAAGCCAGTGCTCACGAGTTCGTCCTGAAACTCTAGCGCCTGTTCCACGGACTTTTCTGGCGACTGGACGGAGGGGAAATACTGGCGGACTTCCGGATCGGAGTTCATGGCGATCCAATCGTGTAGATCATCCTCGTGCCATCCGCGCAGGAGGATCCGCTCAGTCTCCAGCATAAATACGTCATCATCGCGATCAAACTCAGCTGTCATGCGGTGGATTATAGTGACCGGCACACTGAAGGCTCACGTAGGCTAGCAATGTGTGGGAATATGCGCTGTTGTTCGTGGCCGGGATTGGCGCAGGCGCAGTGGGCTACTTGATGGGGTTGGCCTCTCTCGTGAGTTACCCAGTATTACTGTTGGCAGGACTTCCGCCGGTTCTGGCAAACACTACGAACACGGTGGGCCTCTTGGGTTCTGGTGCGGGTTCGGTTCTGGGTGCCCGCCATATTATTCGCGAGATTAAGATC
>OMJG01001995.1_pt1 | contig 10701 bp, 9 predicted proteins | sample 1646431 | NCBI WGS metagenome assembly OMJG01 (sample SAMN03771674, study PRJEB25209) | food metagenome | isolation source: Cotija cheese | place: Mexico:Jalisco,Michoacan | collected 2011-12-12 | reverse complement strand
GGTGACTGGAGTTCAGACGTGTGCTCTTCCGATCTCGGGCGCCGAGCCGGCGTCGGTCGCCGAGGAACGGGCCGCCGCGGAACCGGTTGCCGCGAAATGCTCCGTCTCGGCGCCGGCCGTCGAGCGCACGGGCAGGTTCTCCGCGGGCTCGGCCCAGCCGCCCTCGTGGAACCAGCCCAGCAGGGCCGCGACCACGTGCTTGCAGCCGGTGCGCACCGGGCAGGAGCAGAAGGACTGGAACGGCGCGGCGTGCGGGACGCGGGTGCGGGGGAAGACCACCGACTGGGAATATAGCCGGGTGGAGCCTCCGGCGACCCGGCTGGTGAAGGTCAGCTCCGCGGCGTCGTAGTGGGCCTGGAGCACCTGGCCCGCCCGGTAGTAGCGCTCGCCCCGCGCGAAGGCGTTGTGGCCGACGGCGTGCAGGATCTGCGCCACGGTCACCGGGATCTGCTCGGCGGGGTAGGAGGGCATGGGATCCAATCTAGTCGGCGCTCGACGCGGTCGACGGGGCCGGGAAGAGGCGTGAAGAGGGGTCTTGGCAGGTCCGCCCGAGCGGGTTATGCTGGTGCCAGCTTCAAGAGACTCAACTGCCAAGCTCCGACTCGGTTGAGCGCCAACCCCATGTTCAAGGGTGGCTCGGATGACGAAGCGGCCCGTATTCGCCGCCACGGCGGCACGCTGATCGGTACGGGCAAGAGCACCGAAAGGATGCGCGCACCGCGCGATGGCCATGACCGTCACCTCTCCCGCCCGCCCCGACTTCTCCGCCGCCGTTCCCGCCCGCGGAGGGTACCGGGCCATGAGCATCACCGACTACGCCCGGGTGGACTCCGCCCGCAGCGAGTTCCTCAACTTCCTCCTCGCCCCCAGCAGCGGCAGCGCCCCGGTGGCCGCCGACCGGGCGGCATGAGCCGGCCCGGTACGGGTCTGCTGCTGGATTCCGGGATCCTCGCGCAGCTGCGCGGGCGGAACCCGGACCGGGCCGTCGTCGCCTTCCTGCGTCGGCGCGCCCACCGCGTCCTCTACGTCTCCGTGCTCAGCCTCGGGGAGCTGGCCGCCCGCTTCCCCGGCCCGGAGACGGATCGCTGGCTGGATGAGCTGGCCGAGCGGTTCCGCGGCCACCTGCTGCCCGTGGACGACGCCGTCGCCCGGGCGTGGGCCGCCCGCCCCCTGCCTGCCGGACCGGCGGGTCTGCGCAGCGTGGCCGACGACGAGGACCCGGGCGAGGCCCCGGGGGAGACCGCCGGACCCGAGGACGGCGTGCACGGGCTGCTCGCGGCCACCGCCCGCGTACACGGACTGAGCGTGGTCTCCGCGCAGGCCGCCGCCTACCGCGCCTGGGGCGTGGAGGCCCTGGACCCCGCGGAGGACTGAACCCTTCCTGCTGCCCACCGGCGCAGGCCGTCCGCCCGGTGGAACTGCCGCGCCAGGGCGTAGTGCTCCAGCAGCCGGTCCGTCAGCGCGGACCAGGACCGCGGCATCATCGCCTCCCGCCCGGCCGCGGCGAACCGCGCCCGCAGGTCCGGGTCCCCCAGCCGCTGCACGTGCTCGCGCAGCCGATCCAGGCGCCCCGGCGGGTACAGCAGCCCCGTGCGCCCGTGCTCGACGATGTCCGCCGGGCCCCCGCAGCCCACGGCCACGACCGGCGTGCCCGCGGCCATCGCCTCCTGCAGGGTCTGCCCGAAGGTCTCCGACTCCCCGGGGTGGGTGAACACGTCCAGCTCCGCCACGGTGCGCGCCAGCTCCTCGCCCTCCAGACGCCCGAGGAAGCTGGCCCGGTGCAGGGTGTGCTCCAGGCGCGCCCGCTCCGGCCCGTCACCGACCACCACCAGGCGCACCCCCGGCAGGGACTGCAGCACCCGCAGATCCTCCACCTGCTTCTCCGGGGCCAGGCGCCCCACGTAGCCGACCACCAGCTCCGCAGGGCCCGCCCCGATCCGCGCTCGCAGCGACCTCTCGGCCCGGTCCGGGCGGAACAGCGCGGTGTCCACCCCGCGCCCCCAGCGCAGGACCCGAGGCACCCCCAGGTCCCGCAGATAGTCCTCGGAGGCCCGGGAGGGGGCCAGGGTCAGATCCGCCTGCCCGTGGATCGCGGCCAGCCGCCGATCCGCCGCGCGGGCCAGCCAGGGCAGCCGGTAGCGGCGGGCGTAGGCGGAGACGTCGGTCTGGTACACCGCCGCGCACGGGATGCCCAGGTCCCGGGCCGCGGTGACCGCCCGGGCGCCGAGCAGGAACGGGGAGGCGGCGTGCACGATGTCCGGGTGGTGCCGGGCGATCAGGCGCCGCACTGGAGCGACGGGCCCGGGGGCCACGCGCAGCCCCGGGTAGCCGGCCACCGGCAGGGAGGGCACCCGCAGGCAGACGGCCCTGGGCACCGGGTGCTGCGGCGTCTGCTCCCCGGGTCCGGTCTCCGGGGCCAGGATGGCGACCTCGTGGCCGCGCTGGATCAGCTGCTCCGCGGTGCGCAGCACCGAGGTGGTCACCCCGGACAGGTGGGGCAGGAACGATTCGGCGGCGATCATGATCCTCATGGGTCCAGTGCACCACCCGTTCGGTCCGCGCGGGATGCGGGCCGGTGACGCCCCGGGGAACGGGGCGTGAATCCTCATGGGGAGCCCCCGGCTCGGCGTGGGATGATGAACAGCGATGATGACCCCGCGCCGTTTCTCCCTTCCCCGGACGCTGCCCATGCCGCTGTGGCTGCAGGGCGCCGTCGAGATCCTCGTTGCCGCCCTGGCGGGCCTGGCCGTCGTGGCCGCGCTGCTGCTGATCGGCTGGTTCTCCCTGGACGGACCCGGCGGCCTGCCCGCGCTGGCCGCCGCGATCGGACAGGTGTGGCTGGGCGCGCACGGCGTCGGACTGCAGCTGGACGTGCCGGCCACCGGGCGGGCCGCGGGCCTGACGGGCACCGCGCACCTGCTGCCCCTGGGGCTCACGCTGGTGCTGCTGCTGATCACCCGGCGCGCCGGGGCCCGCCTGGCCCGGGCCTCCTGGGAGGGCGAGTTCTGGAAGCCGGTGCTCGGCGGGCTGGTGGCCTACGCCGGGGTCGGCGCGGCGGTGGCCTTCCTGACGGGCACGACGACGCTGCGCGCCCCCGTGCTCGCCTCGACCCTGGTGCCGCTGTGGGTGCCGCTGCTGGGCATGGTGTGGGGCGGGCACCGGGAGTCCGGCTCCTGGCTGCGGCTGATCGGGATCGCTCCGGAGGGGCTGGCCCAGCGCTACAGCCAGTACACCCGGTGGGCCGGGGCCTACGCCCTGTCCGTGCTGCGGGCCGCGGGGGTGGGCCTGATCTGCCTGGTGGCCGGCGGGGCCCTGCTGACCGGGATCAGCGTCTTCGCGCACTGGCAGGGGATCATCGCGGCCTATCAGGCCCTGCACGCCGGGCTCACCGGGGATCTGACCCTGTTCCTGCTGCAGCTGGCGCTGCTGCCCAACCTCATCCTCTGCGCCACGGCCTGGTCCGTGGGGGCGGGCTTCAGCCTGGGGGAGGGGACGCTGTTCTCCCCGGCGGTCGCCGACGGACCGGCGCTGCCCGCCCTCCCGGTGTTCGCGGCGATGCCCACCGCCACCGGCCCCTACTCCTTCGCGGTGCTGGTGCTGCCGGTGCTGGCCGGGGCGCTGGCCGCGTGGTGGTTCCTGCGCGCCGGGGAGGATCACGTGGATGACTGGTTCTCCCTGCGCATCGGCTCCCGCGTGCTCGGTGCGATCCTGTCCGGGGCGGTGTTCGCCGTCATCCTGGGGGCGCTGACCGGGGCTGGTGCGACGCTGCTGGCCGTGCTCGCCCGCGGGGGGCTGGGGGCTGGGCCCTTCGCCGTCGTGGGTCCCCACCCGGGGGCGATGTTCTGCTGGAGTGCGGTGACCGTGGCGATCGGCGCGGTGATCGGGCGGGTGGTGTCCCCCTGGTTCGAGCGCGATGCCGCCCGGGGCGGACAGGGCGCGGCCCCCGCACGGAAGCGGACCCGGCGCACATCCCGACGGGACCGCGCCCCGCAGGGTGCGGGCGCGGACGCCGTGGCCGAGCGGAACGCGGAGACCTCCGGCGAGGACGCCGTGGATGCCGGGACCCCGAGCGCGGAGCAGTCGAGCGGGCAGCGGACGAGCGCGGAGGAAACGACCGCGGAGCAGACGCCTGAGCAGGGGCTCAGCGCCCTGCAGCGCCTGCGTCGCGCGGCACCCGGGGCTGCGGGGCGCGAGGCGAAGCGCACGACAGAGCCTGAGCCCACCGAGCCCGTGCCCACCGAGCAGAAGCGGGCAGAGCGGAAGCCGGTCGAGGAGGACGCGGCGGAGGAGCTGTTCATCCCGCAGTGGCGCTCCGGCGCCGGGGCCCGGAAGCCCTGGTCCGCGGCGGAACCCGATGCCGTCGCGGAGCCCGACGCTGCCGCGGATCCCGGCACCGGTACGGCGCCGGAGGACCCGGCGTCGACGTCTGCGGCCACCGCGGAAGCCCTGCAGGCGGAGAGCTCGCGGACCGAGAGCTCGCCGACGGACACCCCGCAGTCACCGGCCTCGGAGACCGAGTCCGAGCACTCGGAGGAGCCCGCGGGGCAGGAGGAGCGCGAGGAGCCGCGCGTGGTGGTGCGTCGGCCGCGTCGGCGTCGCCTCAGCGGCCGGTGAGGGTCCGCTCGATCCCGTCCGTGAGGCGCTCCTGGCACTGGCCGGAGGAGGAGATGGTCAGGCTCGTGCGCACGCACTCCCGGTAGTCCTCGGCCGCGCCCCACAGCAGGAGGTTCGCGGCCATGCTCACCGCGAACCACAGGACCAGCGCGAGGGACAGGCTGGTCAGCACGTAGGAGAAGGGGCGGGCGCCGACCCGCTTCAGCGCCACCAGGGTCATGATGCAGGCGACGGCGGCACCCAGGAAGGCCAGCCCGGCCCCGGCCAGGGCCCACCCGCCCCAGGAGCGTCCCGCGAAGGTGCTCAGGCAGAACCCGATGACCGCCAGGAGCAGACCCGCCCGTGAGCGGTACAGGAGGGACTCGGCCGCGCGCGCCCGCTCGTCCTCTCCCAGGGGCCTGCCCGGACGCCGGGGCGGCTGCTGGGTGGGCTGAGGGTCCTGAGGCGGAGGGGCGGCAGACATGCCCACCAGGCTACCCGCTGGCCCGCGCGCCCGGTCGCGCCTCGGTAGGGTGGGAGCCATGCGCATCGTGGTCATGGTCTCCGGCTCCGGCACCAATCTGCAGTCCGTCCTGGACGCCGTCGCCCGCGGCGAGCTGCCGGTGCAGGTGGCCGCCGTCGGCGCGGATCAGGAGTGCCGGGGGCTGGAGCGCGCCCGCGAGGCCGGCATCGAGACGTTCGTGCTGGCGCCCCGGGACTTCCCGGACCGCCCTACCTGGAACCGGGCCCTGGAGGAGAAGCTCGCCTCCTACGCCCCGGACCTGCTGCTGTTCGCCGGATTCATGCGCATCGTCGATGCGCAGCTGGTCGCGCGCTTCGAGCGGCGCATCGTCAACACCCACCCGGCGCTGCTGCCCTCCTTCCCCGGGGCCCACGGGGTGCGCGACGCCCTGGCCCACGGGGTGAAGATCACCGGCGTCACCGTGCACCTGGTGGATTCCGGGGTGGACACCGGCCCGATCCTCGCCCAGGCCGCGGTGCCGGTGCTGGAGGGGGACACCGAGCAGAGCCTGCACGAGCGGATCAAGGAGCAGGAGCGTCCTCTCCTGGTGCGCACCCTGCGGGAGCTGGCCGCCCGCGCCTGAGGCGGCGGGCGCTGGCACGCCCGAGTGCGACGCCCCTTACACTGGAAGGGTCTTCGCGCCGTGCGCGCCACCATCTCCGACTTCCCAAGGGAGCATCCTTCCGTGACCCTCATCGACCTGGACCGGATCCCGCTGCGTCGAGCCCTCATCTCCGTCTACGACAAGACCGGCCTGCCCGAGCTGGCCCGCGGCCTGCACGCCGCCGGGGTGTCGCTGGTCTCCACCGGCTCCACCGCCGGGGTGATCCGCGAGGCCGGGGTCCCGGTCACCGAGGTCTCCGAGATCACCGGGTTCCCCGAGTGCCTGGAGGGCCGGGTCAAGACCCTGCACCCGCGCATCCACGCGGGGATCCTCGCGGACCGACGCAAGCAGGACCACGTGGACCAGCTCGAGCAGCTGGGGGTCGAGCCCTTCGACCTCGTCGTCGTGAACCTCTACCCCTTCCAGGACACCGTGGCCTCCGGGGCCGGTGCGGATGAGATCATCGAGAAGATCGACATCGGCGGTCCCTCGATGGTGCGCGCCGCGGCCAAGAACCACCACGCCGTCGCCGTGGTTACGGACCCCGCCCACTACGACGACGCCGTGCGCGCGGCCGAGCAGGGCGGCTTCGACCTGGCCGCCCGCCGCCGTCTGGCCGCCGGGGCCTTCGCCCACACCGCCGCCTACGACACGGCCGTGGCCACCTGGACCCAGCAGCAGTTCCTGCAGGACCCCGAGGCGAACTTCTGGCCCCCGTACGCGGGGCTGGGCTTCGACCGCTCCGAGTCCCTGCGCTATGGCGAGAACCCGCACCAGAAGGCCGCCCTGTACGCGGATCCGGCGGCCGAGCCGGGCATCGCCCAGGCCGAGCAGCTGGGCGGGAAGGCGATGTCCTACAACAACTACGTGGACGCCGACGCCGCCCTGCGCGCCGCCTACGACTTCGACGAGCCGGCCGTGGCCGTGATCAAGCACAACAACCCCTGCGGGATCGCCGTGGGATCCGGTGAGGACCCCATCGCGGACGCGCACCGGAAGGCCCACGCCTGCGATCCGCTGTCCGCCTACGGCGGGGTGATCGCCGCGAACCGCGAGGTGAGCCTGGGCATGGCCGAGCAGATCAAGCCCGTGTTCACCGAGGTCGTCATCGCCCCGTCCTACGCCCCCGAGGCCCTGCAGCTGCTGCAGACCAAGAAGAACCTGCGCATCCTCCGGCTGCCGGAGGGCTTCGCCCGCGGGGCCGTCGAGTACCGGCAGGTCTCCGGCGGCGCCCTGTTCCAGGAGTCGGACCGGCTCCAGGCCGACGGGGATGACCCGAGCACCTGGACCCTGGCCGCCGGGGAGGCCGCCGACGAGCAGACCCTGCGGGACCTGGCCTTCGCCTGGAAGGCCCTGCGCGCGGCGAAGTCCAACGCGATCCTGCTGGCCGAGGACGGCGCGGCCGTCGGCATCGGCATGGGGCAGGTCAACCGGGTGGACTCCTGCCGGCTGTCCGTGGAGCGGGCCAACACCCTCGGGGCCGACGGCGCCGAGCGGGCCCGCGGCGCGGTGGCCGCCTCGGACGCCTTCTTCCCCTTCGCCGACGGGCTGCAGGTGCTGCTCGACGCCGGGGTGCGCGCCGTCGTGCAGCCCGGCGGGTCCATCCGGGATGAGGAGGTCATCGAGGCCGCCAAGACCGCCGGGGTGACCATGTACCTGACCGGCTCCCGGCACTTCTTCCACTGATGGCACCGGCAGCATCCGACCCCGCCGAGCGCACCGCGGAATCCGCCGCGGAGGAGCGCAGCGCCCGGCGGGCCGTGACCGTGTTCCCGCTGCTGATCCTCGGGGCGGGGGTGCTCGGCTTCCTCGCGCGCGGGGCCTTCGCCGCGTGGTCCCCGGCGATCAGCCCGCTGCTCGGGGTCATCATGTTCGGCATGGGCCTGACCCTGACCTGGCCGGACTTCGCGCTCATCGCGCGCCGACCGATACCGGTTCTCATCGGGGTGATCGCGCAGTTCCTCATCATGCCGCTGCTGGGCGCCGGGATCGCCGCGGCGCTGCAGCTGCCGCCGGCTCTGGCGGCCGGGGTGATCCTCGTGGGCTGCTGCCCCGGCGGCACGGCGTCGAACGTGGTCTCCTACCTGGCCCGCGGGGACGTGGCGCTGTCCGTGGCGATGACCTCGGTGTCCACCCTGATCGCGCCGTTCCTGACGCCGCTGCTGTGCCTGTGGCTGGCGGGGGAGTACATGAGCGTGAACGGCACCGCGATGATGGTCTCGATCCTGCAGGTGGTGCTGGTCCCGGTGCTGGCGGGGCTGCTCGTCCGGTGGCTGCTGCCGCGGCTGGTGCTGGCCGTCACCCCGGCGCTGCCGTGGGTCTCGGTCGCTGCGATCTCCGTGATCGTCGCGATCGTCGTCGCCGGGTCCGCGGGGGCCATCGTCTCCGCCGGGGCCCTGGTGCTGCTGGCGGTGGTGCTGCACAACGGCCTGGGCTACCTGCTGGGTTACGGCGCGGCGGCGCTGTTCCGGATGCCAGTGCCGTCCCGGCGCACCACCGCGATCGAGGTGGGCATGCAGAACTCCGGGTTGGCCACCTCGCTGGCCAAGACCTACCTCACCCCGGAGGCCGCCCTGCCGGGGGCGGTGTTCTCCGTGTGGCACAACGTCTCCGGGGCGCTGCTGGCGGCTATCCTGCGGCGGCGCGCCGGGGACTGAGCATCCCCGACGGGCACCGGCCCCCGTCGACGTCGGAGACGGAACGGCCGCGGCCTCCTTCGAAGGGGGCCGCGGCCGTTCCGCTGCTCTCGGTCAGGCTCAGCCGAGCGGGAACTCGGCGGACTGCCCGCCGGTCAGCACCGTCTCCTGCTCCCCGGCCACCACGCGCACCGGCTGGGCCCGGGTGGAGCGGGCGGTGATGCGCATGAAGGTGCCGTCGATGTACACGTCCAGCAGCTGACCCCGGTACTGCACCTCGAAGCCCACGGACTTCAGCTGCTCCGGCATGGACGGCTCCAGGCTGACGCAGTCCTCGTGCACCCGCAGTCCGGCGTAGGCCCGCTGGATCACGTCCAGGGTCCCGCACATGGCCCCCAGGTGGATCCCCTCCTGGGTGGTGCCTCCCTGGGTGTCGTCCAGGTCTGCGACCAGCGCATCCTGGTAGGTGGACCAGGAGTTGCGGCGGTCGATCTGGGCGAGGATCGAGGCGGTGACCACCCGGGAGAGGGTCGAGCCGTTGGAGGTGCGCGGCAGGTAGTAGCGCACCGTGTCCTCGATGCGGGCCAGGGAGACGTCGTAGCCGAGGGCCGCGAGCTCGTCCTGCAGCCCGGACTGGCCGAACAGGTAGATCAGCATCAGCGTATCCGCCTGCTTGGACAGCTTGTAGTTGTTGGTCGCATCTCCCTCGGACTCCAGGATCAGATCCATCCGCCCGATGTTGCCGTACTTGCGGCGGTAGTGGTCCCAGTCGATCTCGGCCAGGTCGTCGTAGCCGTCGAACTGGCTGATGGTGCCGTTCTCGTTGAAGGGCACGGCCATGCGGGTGGACATGTGCTTCCAGCGCTCGGTCTCGGAGTCGGTGACCTGGTTGGCGGCCAGGGCCCGCTCGGCCAGGTGCTCCGGCAGCACCTCCGGCAGGTGCACCACGTGCCGGTACAGCCAGGCCGCCAGCACGTTGGTGTAGGCGTTGTCCTTCACGCCTCCGCCGTTGACGGAGCCGGGATAGCCGTCGTGGTACTCGTCCGGTCCCATCGCGCCCTCGATGTGGTAGCGCTGGTCCTGCTCATCCCAGGTGGTGATGGAGGTGAAGAACCGGGCGATCTCGATCATCAGCTCCGCGCCCTCGTGGGAGAGCCAGGAGTCATCGCTGGTGGCCTGGTAGTACTGCCAGGCGTTGAAGGCGATGGCCAGACCCACGTGGAACTGGCGCCAGGAGTTGTCCGGCATCCAGCGCTCGGAGTGCGGGTTGTACAGCTCCACCGGGGTCTCCTCGCGCCCGTCCGAACCGGACTGCCACGGGAACATCGCGCCGTCGGCGCCGAACTCCCGGGCCTTGTGCCGGGCCGCGGGCAGGCGGGCGGAGCGGTAGGCCAGCAGGGATTTGGTGACGAAGGGCAGGCGCATGGTGATGACCGGGAGGATGAAGATCTCATCCCAGAAGATGTGCCCGCGGTACCCTTCCCCGTGCAGCCCGCGCGCGGTGGCCCCGGCGTCGGCCAGGCCCATGTTGGGGCCGAGGGTCTGCACGATGTGGAAGATGTGCAGCCGCAGGGCCAGCATCGTCTTCACGTCCGCGTCGATGTCCACGGCGAAGCGGGACCACAGCCGGGACCAGGTCGCGGTGTGCGGTCCGTAGAGGCTCTCGAAGCCGATCGCGGTGCGGTTCAGAGCCTCCACCGAGCCCAGGGTGGCCGAGGCGATCGCGGAATCCCGGGAGGTCACGACGGCGGTGGTCGTGTCGAAGACGACCGGCTCGCCGTCGTGCCCGTTGACGTGGAAGTGGCGCATCTCCACGTTGCCGGGGCGGATCTCCCGGTCCACCCGGATATCCGAGGCGGCGTCGATCTGGGTGCGCTGGGCGATGGAGATCTGGTGATCGGACTGGCTGGTGGAGACCACGCAGATCAGGGTCTCGTCCGGCAGGGTCGTGGAGGCGCGGGCCACCAGGTGGTGGCGGTTCAGCTCCCGGTACTCGGCGACGTTGTTGTTGGTCACGGTCGGATCGATGCCGGTGCGCACGTGGATGCGTCCGGACCAGCCCACCGGCTCCACCTTGGTCTCCATCGCGGACAGGTGCCGACTGGCCATGGAGACCAGTCGACGCTGGTGCACGCGCAGGCGGCGGGGAGTCCGCGCGCCGTCGCGGTCCTCCTCGCGCAGCACCTCCTCCAGGAGTGTGCTGCGGGAGAGCACACCGTGGCGCATGTCCAGCTCGGTGGTCTCCTCCAGGATGCGCAGCCCGCCCTCGGACCACCAGTCCCCGTCGCGAAGGCGGATGTCCAGCACCTCGAAGTTGGGCAGGTTGACCATGGACTCGTGCTCCA
>OMJG01001994.1_pt1 | contig 10703 bp, 8 predicted proteins | sample 1646431 | NCBI WGS metagenome assembly OMJG01 (sample SAMN03771674, study PRJEB25209) | food metagenome | isolation source: Cotija cheese | place: Mexico:Jalisco,Michoacan | collected 2011-12-12 | reverse complement strand
TGTTCATCGTGGCCTCCAAGACCTTCGGCACCCTGGAGACCCTGACCAACGCCCGCGTGTGTCGCACCTGGCTGCTGGAGCGCCTGCGCGAGTCCGGTGCCCTTGACGGCCAGGACGACGCCGCGGCGGTCGCCAAGCACTTCGTGGCCGTCTCCACCGCCCTGGACAAGGTGGAGGCCTTCGGCATCGACCCGGCCAACGCCTTCGGCTTCTGGAACTGGGTGGGCGGACGCTACTCCGTGGACTCCGCGATCGGCACCATCCTCGCCGTCGTGCTGGGCCCGGATGTCTTCGAGGAGCTGCTGGCCGGCTTCCACGCGATGGACGAGCACTTCCGCACCGCCGCGCCCGAGGCCAACCTGCCGCTGCTGATGGGCCTGATCAACGTCTGGTACGTCAACTTCTGCGGCGCGGACTCCCACGCGGTGCTGCCCTATGACCAGCACCTGCACCGCTTCCCCGCCTACCTGCAGCAGCTGACCATGGAGTCCAACGGCAAGTCGGTGCGCTGGGACGGCTCCCCGGTGACCACCGAAACCGGGGAGATCTTCTGGGGTGAGCCCGGCACCAACGGCCAGCACGCCTTCTACCAGCTGATCCACCAGGGCACCCGCCTGATCCCCGCAGACTTCCTGGCCTTCGCCGAGCCCGCGCACCCCACCCGCGACGGCGACGCCGACGTGCACGAGGTGTTCCTGGCGAACTTCTTCGCCCAGACCAAGGCCCTGGCCTTCGGCAAGACCGCCGAGGAGGTGCGCGCCGAGGGCACCGAGGAGTCCGTGGTGCCGGCCCGGGTGTTCTCCGGCAACAGGCCCACCACCTCGATCATGGCCCCGAAGCTGACCCCGTCCGTGCTGGGTCAGCTGATCGCCCTGTACGAGCACATCACCTTCGTGGAGGGCACCATCTGGGGCATCAACTCCTTCGACCAGTGGGGCGTGGAGCTGGGCAAGCAGCTGGCCCAGCAGCTCACCCCGGCCGTGGCCGGGGACCGGGAGGTCCTGGCCGAACAGGACGCCTCCACCCGCGGTCTGATCGACTACTATCTGAACCACCGCAAGTAATCCCGGTCACCCCCGATGGACGACGGCGGCCGGTCTCGCAGCAGCGCGGGACCGGCCGCCGGCGTCTGCCGGACGGGCACAGAGAACTCCCCGCGACCACGAGCACCGAGGACCCACCATGACCGAGAACCCGTCGTCCGGCCGCCCCTCTCCTGATGCCCGGCAGCCGCCCGCACCCTCCGGCGCCACTGTGCCATCCCCGCAGCAGGGCGCCTACCAGACGGCCCCCGCCGGCTACGGCGGCCCCCAAGTCCAGGGCGCAGGTCCCCGCCCCGGGGTCGGCATGGGCCGGGCCCTGAAGAACTGGTGGGCGTACAAGTTCCAGGGGCACGGCCGGGCCTCGCGCTCCGAGTACTGGTGGGTGGCCCTCGCCCTCACCCTCGTCAGCACGGTGCTGCTGGTCCTCATGGTGGTCATCACCTCAGCGACCGCGGAGCAGATCACCAGCTACACCCAGCGCAGCCAGTACGGCTACTACGTCGGCACCAACTTCCGCCTCAGCGGCGTCGGCATCGCCACGACGCTGATCACCACCGTGATCCTGCTGGTGCTCAGTCTGCTCACCATCCCCCTGCAGGTGCGCCGCCTGCACGATGCGAACATGAGCGGCGGCTTCTGGTTCCTCGGCCTGATCCCGTTCCTCGGCGGGATCATCCTGCTGGTGCTGATGTGCCTGCCGTCGAATCCGCAGGGGCAGCGCTTCGACGCCCCGGAGGACATCGGCCGGCCCTAGCTCCGCACGCCGGCCCCGCCGCTGCCGCCCGCTCCCGGAAGACTCCGTCCGGGAATGGGCGGCATCGTCGTCTCCTCAGTTCTCCAGCAGGCTGCCCACGGCCAGGCGCACCCCGTGGTCGATCCGATCCTGGGGCATCTGCCGGGTGTCCGGGACGTGCACGAAGCCGGCCCGGGAGACGCCGAACTCCTCGGCACGGGCCAGGGCCTCGAACATCACCCGATTGCACACGTAGGTCCCGGCCGTCTCCGAGATCCGGGCGGGCAGGCCCGCCTCCTGCCAGGTGCGGAGGATCCGCCGGATCGGCAGGGACGCGAACAGGGCCGCGGGCGCGGCCGGGTCGATCCACTCATCCCGCGGCTGCGCCCCGGTGTTGTCCGGGATGCGCGCATCGGCGCAGTTGAGCGCGACCCGCTCCACGCACAGCTGCTCGCGCCCCACGGCCACCCCGAGGCACACCACCGTCTCCGGGCGGACCTCCCGGATCGCCTCGACCAGGGCCTGCGGTGCCGCCCGGTACTCCACCGGCAGGATCCGGGCGCGCACCCGCGGCAGGGCCTCCGCCGCGGCCAGGGCCGCGGTGCGGCTGGGATTCTCGCTCAGCCCGCCGAAGGGCTCGAAGCCGGTGACCAGCACGGTCCCGCCGCCATCGCGCACCGGTCCCCCGGCGGGACCGTACCGGTGCGGGCCCGGCCGCCCGTCAGCGCCCGCTCCTGCGAGGAGCTCGTTCATGCCATCGGCTCGGCTGAGGTCATCGACTCGGCTCATCCCACGAGCTGCGCTCATCCGAGCAGCTCCGGGCGCACCCATTCCGCCCCGCGCACGTGCCGGTCCGCGAAGGCCAGCACGGTCTGGTACCACAGCCGGGAGTTGCCCGGCTGGAGCACCCAGTGGTTCTCATCCGGGAAGTACAGGAAGCGGTGGCCCAGCCCGGGGTCGGTGTTCCGTCGCAGATCGGCCCACAGCAGGTGCGCCTGGGAGACGGGCACCCGGTAGTCCAGATCCCCGTGGATCACGAGCATCGGCACCTGGATCCGACCGACGAAGCGGCTCGGGTCGTTCTCGGGCCCCTGGGCGCCGTCGCGATCGAACAGCCACTCCTGCCACACGCCGTTGTCCGTGGTCCGGGCCATCACCGCGGTGTCCCACAGGGAGGCGTGGGTGACGATGCACCGGAACCGGGCCCCGGTGTGTCCGGCCAGCCAGTTGGCCATGTACCCGCCGTAGGAGCCGCCCAGGGCCGCGGTGCGCCCGGCGTCGATGTCCTCCCGGCCCTCCGCCGCATCGGTCAGGGCCAGGACATCCCGGTAGGGCTGACCGCCCAGGGCGTCCGTGCCGCGGTCGATCATGTGCTGACCGTAGCCGGTGGACAGCGCCGGATCCGGCAGCAGCACCGCGTAGCCCGCGGCCACGAAGGGCCAGGGGCTCCACCGCCAGGTCCAGGAGTTCCAGGAACCCCAGGGGCCGCCGTGCACGAAGACCAGCAGCGGATGCGGCCCCTGCCCCTGCGGCAGGGCCAGCCAGGCCCGGATCGTCGCACCGTCGTCGGCCCGGGTGCTCACCTCCTCCAGGCGCCCGACGCCGCGGGTCACCGGGGCCGCTGCCGGCAGGGCGGTGACCTCGGCAGGTCCCTCCTCCGGCACGTCCAGGGCCACGGCCTCGGCCGAATGGTCCACGGCGTCGCGCAGGGCCGCCAGGCGCCCCGGCCCGGTCACGGTCAGCGCGGAGAAGTGCGCCTGCTCCTCGGTCAGCCGCCGGGCGCAGGGCTGCCCCACGCGCGTGGCCCACACCGCGCCGCGCCCGCGATCATCCGAGGTGAACACGAGGGTCTGCTCGTCCAGCCAGAGCGGGTTCTCGGGCCAGCGGTCCAGCTGCGGGGCCACCGGGGTGCGCTCGCCCGTGTCCAGCTCCAGGACCTCGGCCGCGACCTTCAGGGACTGCCCCGGCAGGGACTCCCGGTACCGCAGCAGCACCAGCCGGGACCCGTCCGGGCTGAACGGGCCCGGGGCGAAGGAGGTCGATTCCGCCTCGGTCTCGGCCTCCGGGTCCGCGGGCAGCGCCAGCGGGCGCGGGGCGGATTCGTGCTCCAGGTCCACCAGCCACACCCCGGTGCGCACGTGGATGCCGCGGCGCACCGCGGACACGGCCACCGCGGCGGTGCGGCCCTGAGGGTCGGGTTCGAAGTCCTCGAGGCGGCCCTCGGGCAGCCGGATCCTGCGCGCCGCGTAGTCGGGGGCGTCGGCCGTGAACAGGGCGGGCTCACCCGGGCCCAGGTCGTGGTCCCAGGAGCGCACCGGAAAGGACTCGTGCAGCACCCCGGAGACCTTCTGCTTCCGACGGCGGGCGCTGAGCTCATCGTGGGCCTCCTCATCCGGCGCCGAGGGCAGCACCGGGGCGGAGAACACGAGACGGTCACCGCGCACCCGCAGCTTCCCGAGGCCGCCGGCGCGGCGCAGCACCGGTCGGGCCTCCCCGCGCGGGGGCAGGGCCCACAGGGTCTGCTGGGAATCATCCTCGGCGGCCTCGTCCTCGCGCTCCAGGCTCAGCCACGCGGTGCCGTCCTCGCCGACCTCGTGCAGGCGGGCCCGGGCGCTCGGCTGGGTCAGCGCCTGCGGCAGGTCCTCGGCGGGGACTCCCGGTGCGGCCAGCAGGTGCACCGCGGTGCGCCAGGAGGCGCCGTCGGGATCCAGGGACTGCACGGTGGCCAGCACGGTGCCGTGGCGGTTGGCGGCCAGCCCGGTCAGGCGGTCCGCGGCGAACAGGTCATCCAGGGAGGTGATCGGCTGGGTCATGGCTCACACTCTAGTTCCGGGCAGCCCCGGCAGGACGCAGTCGCGGGTCAGCGGCGCCACGTCCGGGCGGGTCATCGCCTCCTGCGGGCTCAGCCACAGCAGCTCCTCGATCTCCGCGTGCGGCTTCAGCCGCGCGAGCTGACCGACGTGCCGGGTGGATTCGGTCCAGGCGAAGACCTCCCCGATCAGCCGGTGTCCAGCCTCGTTGGCCGCGGCGGTCTCATAGCGACCCAGCGGGGCGAGCTCACCGAGCGGGATCCTCAGCCCCAGCTCCTCGCGGACCTCGCGGGCCGCGGTGGCCTCCGGTGCCTCGTCCCGCTCCGGTTTGCCGCCCGGGAGCATGAACGCGGCGGTCCCGCGCTTGCGCACGGACAGGAAGCGGCCGTCGCGGTCGGTGATCAGCACGGCGGAGACGGTGATGGTCGGCATGGGCTCCACCCTAGTCATTCGACTCCGCTCCGGGAGGCCCGGCGGCGTCAATCCCGGGGGCGCCCGGTCGAGGCCGCGGAGGACTCCGTGGTGGTGGCGGTGGTGACGACGCTGTAGTTGGCCTGCTTCACGTGGGCCTGGCTCGCCTCGGCGGGGCTGAGCGCGCCGACCCCGCCCACGGCGAGCAGGGCGATGGCCCCGACGCCGCTCAGGCGGCGCAGCAGCGAGGTCCGCCGCCGGCCGGTGGTGATCCGGGTCTTCGAGGCGCCGAAGTCGGGCTCCTCGCGGCGGGTGGTCGAAACGGGGGTGGTGGAGGCGGTGGTGTTCATGTCCTCCACGATCCTCAGGAAGGCTGTGCTCGGGCTGTGCCGCGGTGCTCCGCTTCCCTGTGCGTCCCCGCCCGCCCCGGAGCGGCGGCGAGGAGGCGGGCTCAGCGCCGGTGGCGGCAGAAGTCCCGCAGCACCACGGCCTGGTTGTGCTCCTCATCCTTCGCGGCGTAGACGAAGGTGACCGTCTCCTCTTCGGGCAGCCCGTCCAGGGCGGCCTGCTGCTCCGTCCCGCGCAGCTCCTCCCGGTAGCGGCGGGAGAACTCCTCGAAGCGCTCGGGGTCGTGCCCGAACCACTCGCGCAGCTCGGTGGAGGGCGCCAGGTCCTTGGCCCACTGGCGCAGCCGCGCGGCGTCCTTGGCGATCCCGCGCGGCCAGATCCGGTCCACCAGGACCCGGGCGCCGTCGCTCTGACTCGGCTCGTCGTAGATCCTCTTGATGCGATAGCTCGTCATACCTCCACGCTAGGCCCGCGGGTCTCGACGCGCGGGTTCCGTGACGCGAGCCCGAAACGCGGCGTCAGAAGCGCGGCGCCCGGAGCGCACCGACCCCGGGTGAGCGGCCGCACATCCGGTATATTGGCCGGCGGAACCGAACCTCCATCGACGCAGGGAGCATGTCGCCTCATGGCAAAGATCATCTACACCCAGACCGACGAAGCGCCGCTGCTGGCCACGTACTCGTTCAAGCCGATCGTGGAGGCCTTCGCCTCCACCGCCGGCGTCGAGGTGGAGACCCGCGACATCTCCCTCGCCGGGCGCATCCTGGCCCAGTTCGCGGACCGGCTGCCCGCCGAGCAGCGCGTCGATGACGCCCTGGCCGAGCTGGGTCAGCTCGCCCAGACCCCCGAGGCCAACATCATCAAGCTGCCGAACATCTCCGCCTCCCTGCCGCAGCTGAAGGCCGCGATCGCGGAGCTGCAGCAGAAGGGCTACGACCTCCCGGACTACCCGGAGGAGCCCGTCACCGAGGAGGAGACCGAGATCCGCGAGCGCTACGACCGGGTCAAGGGCTCGGCCGTGAACCCGGTGCTGCGCGAGGGCAACTCGGATCGGCGCGCCCCGCAGTCGGTGAAGAGCTACGCCCGGAAGAACCCGCATCGCATGGGCGCCTGGTCCTCGGAGTCCAAGACCAACGTGGCCACGATGGGCCACGACGACTTCAAGTCCAACGAGCAGTCCGCGGTGCTGCCCGCCGATGATCAGCTGACCATCCGCTTCACCGGTCAGGACGGCACCCAGCAGGTCCTCAAGGAGGGCCTGAAGGTCCTGGAGGGTGAGATCGTGGACGCCACGGTGCTGCGCGCGGGCGCCCTGGATGAGTTCCTCAAAGAGCAGGTGGCCCGCGCGGCCGAGGAGGACGTGCTGTTCTCCGTGCACCTGAAGGCCACGATGATGAAGGTCTCCGACCCGATCATCTTCGGCCACGTGGTCCGGGCTTTCTTCGCGGAGGTCTTCGAGACCTACGGCGAGCAGCTGGCCGCCGCGGGTCTGTCCCCCAACAACGGCCTGGCCGCGATCCTCAACGGCCTGGACGCTCTGGACGAGGACACCGCCCGCGGGGTGCGCGAGGGCATCCAGCGCCGCCTGGAGGAGGGCCCGGCGCTGGCCTACGTGGACTCCCGCAGGGGCATCACCAACCTGCACGTGCCCTCGGACGTCATCGTGGACGCCTCGATGCCGGCGATGATCCGCACCTCCGGGCACATGTGGGGTGCGGATGACGCCGAGCACGACACCCTGGCCGTCATCCCGGACTCCTCCTACGCCGGGGTCTACCAGACCGTCATCGACGACTGCCGCCGCAACGGCGCCTTCGATCCCACCACGATGGGTTCGGTGCCGAACGTGGGGCTGATGGCGCAGAAGGCCGAGGAGTACGGCTCCCACGACAAGACCTTCGAGATCCAGGGTGAGGGCACCGTGGAGGTGCTCGATGCCGCCGGGAACGTGCTGATGAGCCACGAGGTGCACCCCGGGGACATCTGGCGCGCCTGCCAGACCAAGGACGTGCCGGTGCGGGACTGGGTCAAGCTGGCCGTGCGCCGGGCCCGGGAGTCGGACACCCCGGCGGTGTTCTGGCTGGACCCGCAGCGCGCCCACGACGCCAACCTCATCGCCAAGGTGGACGAGTACCTGAAGGAGGAGGACACCGAGGGGCTGGATCTGCGCATCCTCTCCCCGGAGGAGGCCACCCAGTTCTCCCTGGACCGCATCCGCCAGGGCCAGGACACCATCTCGGTGACCGGCAACGTGCTGCGCGACTACCTGACGGATCTGTTCCCCATCCTCGAGCTGGGCACCTCCGCGAAGATGCTCTCCATCGTCCCGCTGATCAACGGGGGCGGGCTGTTCGAGACCGGGGCCGGGGGCTCCGCACCCAAGCACGTGCAGCAGCTGCTGGAGGAGAACCACCTGCGCTGGGACTCCCTCGGCGAGTTCCTGGCGCTGGCCGCCTCCTTCGAGCACCTGGCTTCCAGCACGGGCAACGCCCGGGCGAAGGTGCTGGCGGACACCCTGGACGCGGCGACCGGACGCTTCCTGGAGGAGAACCGGTCCCCGTCCCGCAAGGTCGGGGAGATCGACAACCGCGGCAGCCACTTCTGGCTGGCGCGCTACTGGGCGGAGGAGCTGGCCCACCAGCAGGCCGACGCCGACCTGGCCCGGGGCTTCGAGCGGATCGCCCGGGAGCTGGAGGAGAACCAGGAGACCATCGAGCGGGAGCTGCTGCAGGTGCAGGGGCAGCCGGTGGAGCTCGGCGGGTACTACCGGCCGGAGGATGAGCAGACCGAGCCGGTGATGCGTCCCTCCGCGACGCTGAACGCGATCATGGATCGGCTCACCGCCGCCTGATCCAGCGCACACCGCACCGGGACCGGGGGAGGTGGTTCGCCGTGGGGCGAGCCCCTCCCCCGGGGTGTCTGCGGGCTCGTATCCTGGGAGGCATGAGCGAGACGAACCACGAGAACCAGAACACCTCCGAGACCGGTCCGGAGCAGGAGACCATCGGCGCGGGCTCCGCGCAGAACACCAGCCTGGAGCGGGATCCGCAGGAGTGGACCACCGGGGATGAGCCGATGACCGACGCCCAGCGCAGCTACCTGGACACCCTGGCCAAGGAGGCCGGTGAGGAGCTGCCCGCGGATCTCACCAAGGCCCAGGCCTCCGAGCACATCGACCGGCTCCAGAAGGCCAACCCCCGCGCCCAGGGCTGATCGCGGGAGGCCGCCCGTACCGAGCGGGCGGGCGGGGCGGCGGATCCGCGGCGCCCGCGCGACACGACGGCCGGCACCCGTTCACAGACGGGTGCCGGCCGTCTCGCGTCCCAGCAGGTAGATCAGCCCGCCCAGACCCAGCAGCGCCCCCATGATGGTGAAGGCCGGCACGATCGCGGCCTGCGTGGCCGCCGGGCTGACGAGGTTCCCGGAGCCGGAGACCAGGGCCAGCAGCATCGGCCCCACGACCTTGCCGGATGCGCCCAGACCGTAGCCCAGGCCCAGGCCGCTGGCGCGCACCGGTGTGGGGAACAGCTCCGCCCCGTAGGCGTTGAGGATGCCGAAGGCGCCGTCGCCGAACAGCATGATCGCGGCCATCGCCAGATAGAACACCCCCACCGGGCCCAGCTGAGCGGACCCGGCGTGCGCGGCCCACAGGCTCGCCGCGGCCCCGCCCAGCCCGCAGACCAGCAGCACCGGGCGCCGCCCCACGACGTCGGCCAGACGCGCCGCCGCGAGCCGACCCACCAGGGAGGCCAGGGCGATCCCGATGAACCAGCGGGCGGACTGCGCGGGGCTGATCCCCTGGACCTGGACCAGCAGGGTCTGCCCCCAGGACTGCACGGTCACCGAGCCGGTGACGAAGCAGAAGGTGCCCACCGCGACGATCGCCAGGACACCGCGGTGCCGAGTGAGGATCCGCCGGTACGGGGCCGGCCGATCGGCCCGCGCATCGGGAGCGGGCACCGGCGCCACCTGGCCCGCCGGGATCTCCAGGGCCCAGGCGACGGCGGCCCGAGCCTCCTCCTGCCGGCCGTGGGCCGCCAGGAAGCGCGGTGACTCGGGGACGCGCAGGATCCACACCACCAGGAGGATCGGCAGCGCGCCCAGGGCCATGAGCCCGCGCCAGGTCAGCGGCTCCAGCAGCAGCCAGGTGCTCACCGAGCCCAGCAGCAGCCCCACCGGGATGAACACCGAGGCCAGCCCGGACAGCCACCCGCGACGCGCGGCGGGCACGAACTCCTGGATCCACGGGATCGAGACGATGTTCAGCCCGCCCACCCCGATGCCCACGAGCAGCCGCAGACCCGCCAGCAGGGCCCACCCGCCGTCCGGGGTGAACACGGACAGGCCGGTGAAGACCGTGAAGATCAGCACCGTCGCCACCAGGGTGCGCCGGCGCCCGATGACGTCGGAGACCCTCCCCCACAGGATCGCGCCGATCATCGTGCCGACCCCGGAGGCCAGCAGCACCAGCGCGGACTGCCAGAAGGTCAGACCCCACGGCTTCGTCAGGTCCGAGACGATGAACCCGATGAGGAACATGTCGAAGAACTCGGCGGTGTTCGCCAGCACGGCCAGGAGGATCAGGGACCGCTGCCTCCCGGTGAGGGCGGCGGCGTCGATCTGGGCGAAGGCATCGTGACCCGGTGCGCCGGGGGCGGGACCGGCGGCGTCGGATCGGGTGCGAGAGGATGCGGGCGGGACGGGCACGGGTAGGCTCCTGGGACGGGTCGGCAGGGGTGGGATCGCGGCCGAAGGGGGCCGCACGGGTCGGTCACGGCGCAGACCCCGCCGGACACAGGGTCCGATGGGGTCTGGCTCCTCGGGTGCGCCTGCCCCGGTTGAGCAGGCGGCGCGGATCAGCGGCGGGGACGGCCGTCCTCGTCCACCTCGATCTCCTCCTTGCGCACCTCGCCGGAGACGCGCTCGGTGGACTCGGTGGCCTCCTTGTTCAGGGACACGCGCTCGGTGGCGACGGTCTCGGTGGACACCACGGGACGCTCCTCGTAGGTGGTCACCACGGTCTCCTCGCCGTCGCCGGTGAAGGCATCCTGCGCTCCGGCGCGGGCCTCGGGGGAATCGGGGTCGATGCTCTCGCGCTGGATGTGCAGCTCCTCGCGGCGCACGGGCACCTCGACGGTCTCGGTCTCGGTGACCACGTGCTTGCGCAGGCGGGCGCGCCCCGTCTCGCGGCGCTCGGAGTGACCGGTGGCGCGCAGACGCTCCTCGTGGGCGACGACGTCCTGGGTCCCGGCGGCGTCTGCGCCGCGGGTTCCGGCCGCGACGCCGTCGGTCCCGCCCTGCACCGCGGTGCCGCGCCGCTCGGCGGCCCGCTCCTCGGCGAGATCGGAAGAGCACACG
>OMJG01001992.1_pt1 | contig 10714 bp, 10 predicted proteins | sample 1646431 | NCBI WGS metagenome assembly OMJG01 (sample SAMN03771674, study PRJEB25209) | food metagenome | isolation source: Cotija cheese | place: Mexico:Jalisco,Michoacan | collected 2011-12-12 | reverse complement strand
CAACGTTGTATCCGACCAGCTGAATCATGAACGGATACCCTTCAGTCGCCGCCACTGCAGCGTCAAGAGCTTCCTCGTCTGCGGTGACACCGGATCTCTCAATGGGGTCCTGCAGAGCTGACCGGACATCGTTGATCGAGACATTCCCGAGTTCCACACGTTCTGCCCGTCGGAGGAAGGTCAGCACGGCATCGTTGAGCAGGTCGGAGATCGCACCTGGCAGACCTGCCAGGATCAGCGCAAATGGACGCTGCTCCCGGACCAGGTGCTGCGCGAGCACTCCCAGTTGCCGAAACTCCTCGCGGTCTCCACCATGAACCTCATCGACGGAAATGACGATTCCGGTCCCGTGTCGCTCCAGGCTGTCGAGGAGCTGCGAGAGGGACTGCCGGAGACTGCTGTCCGGGCGATCCGTGTACTCGATGTTCACGCCTCCCACCGGAGTGGAGACCCCGGTGATACGCGGATGCGACCGGTCATCGCCACCCGTCTTTTCCGCCAGTCCGGCGACACCGTCCCTGAGACGTTCAATAAGCCCGGTGGTGGCCGTTTCCGACAGATGCAACCACCCCTCGGACCTCGCGGTATCTTCCATCGCGTTGAGCATGACGGTCTTCCCCGTCCCTCGCGGACCAGTGACCAGAGTGAGCAGCCCCGGAGGACCGGGGCCGTCGACAATGGACTCCTTGAAGTCGTCGAGTTCATCACCCCTTCCGACCATCAGGGGTGGAGTAGCACCCGCCGTCGGAGTGAACGGGTTCCGTCGGCGACCAACGGCGTCAGACTGCTGAAGCGGGGACACGGCAACCTCCTGGAGACCGACTGGAGTGCCTACGCCGCGTCCTTCACCTCATTCGGCAATCCGGTCCGGCTGGAACTACTGCGCCATATCCTCAACGGCACCCACCGGACCGCGGATCTCGCAGCTATGGACCATCTCGGCACCACCGGTCAGTTGCACCATCACCTGCGGCAACTCGTCGCTGCAGGTTGGGTGCACCAGGCAGGACGCGGATCCTACGAGATTCCTGTTGCCCGCATTGTCCCGCTCCTCGCCTGCCTCGCAGGAGTAATGCAATGAGAAAGAACGGTGCCGTGAAGAGAACCTTAAACCGAATCCTGACGTTTGTGGACTGGGCGACCGGCCCCCTTCCCCTCCAGATCGCAACGGGCGCCGAGGCGATCGCACGTCGCAGGAAGAAATCCCGCCGGGATGCCGGGGAGGACGACGATTACTCCCTCTGAACACCTCACCTCCGGACTTCCGTCGACCGGGGGTGGACGACGTACGTCACTCCGGATCACCTGGCGACTCCTCCACGGCCTGGACCCTCAACCGGAGACCCTCGACGACCTGGTCGTCCAACTCCGCGCAGCTCCCGCACGCCCGGGGCATTTCGACTACTCGAACCTCGGCGGGTCCGCCCTCGGCCATGCTTTGGCCAAGGCAGCCGGAACGTCCTACCATCCGCGTCCCCTCCCCCGGTGACACCGAAGGACCCCGCGACGCCCACGGCCTGAGCGTGGTCAACCGCTCCCAGGAGCAGTGGACAGGCGAGGGTTACGCGCCGGCGGGCGGGATCCGGGCGTCCGCCGAAGACATGTCCGTGCTGATGGAGCGGATGCTCAACGACCCGCTGCCGGGCTGGCAGAACGCCTTCACCCCGCTGTTCCGGAACGACAGCACCGACAGTGTGCGCATCGGCGCAGGATGGATGCTGCAACCCAACCTCGCGTGGCACAACGGTGCCGCCAGCGGGTTCTGCTCCGTGGTCGTACTCGACCGGGAAGCCCGGCGCGGGGCGTCCATCTCGGTGATCGACGGCACCATGCAGGCCGACCTACTGCCGGTGGCGCTGGAACTGTTGCGCTGACTCAGGCGCGGGCTATCTGGACAATCCCGGCGATCATCCCGCCTAACAGGACCACCAGCCCCGGGATGAACGGCGGCACGGTACATGCGCTGGGCGTTGTTCTCGGTGACGTCCTTGGGGTAGTTGAACCAGTCCTTCTCAGGACGCTTCGGCTGTTTCCACATGACTTTCCCTCATCCTCCCGCCACTGCCGGGTTCTGCGCCACTTAGAAACTGCCATACCTGGAGGTACGGCCACGGGCCGGTGAGCGTACCTCCAGGTATCGCAATTTCCGGGTGAAGTCCCAGAGTATGCGCCACCAACTTGAAGTGGTAGAACAATCGCTCTACCGCTGATCGTCGTGACTGCGAACACACCGTTGACGAACCCCACCCGAGACCGCATTGCCGCCGGTCTGCAGCGGGGATTCGCCGAACGCGGATCGCCGGCCGGTCCGTCGATGAACTCCGCGAATGGAGCGGAGTGTCGCTGCGCACCCTCTACAAGTACTTCCCCAGTCGGGAAACCATGGTCATCGGCGCACTCGAATACCGCGGAGCGTCCTACATGGAGTGGATCTCGGACGCCCCCGGCCCCGAGCACGGCGTGGACCACGTCCTGCACATCCTGGTCCGCCTGCACGACTGGCTCACCGGGGTCGCCAACATCGGCTGCTTCTTCGGCAACGCCATGTCGGAGTACCCCGACAGCACGGAAATCGAGGAGATCACCCTCCGCCACAAAGAGCAGATCGTCGACGTGATCAGCACCCGACTCGCCGAGATCACGTCCGACACGGGCGCCTGCACCGACGCCGACCTCGACCGCCTCGCCGACACGCTCTTCCTGCTGCACGAAGGTGCGACCTACGCCGCGCGCTACCAGGGGGTCGACACCGCGATCGACGCGGCGATGCGCGGGGCCCGCGCCGCACTGGCCGCCGCCGGAATCGGAGGTCAACGATGAAACGCCTCAAGAACTCTCAGGACAAGGTCACTCTGGTCACCGGAGGTCGCTCCGGGATCGGACACGCCATCGCCCGCCGGTTGGCCGATGAGGGCGCCACCGTCTACACCGCCCAACGAGGTGCCGACGCGGAGTTCGCCGGCATCGTCGCCGACCTCGCCGACCCTGCGGCACCGGCCCGAATCATCGACGAGGTCATCGAGAAGTCCGGACGCCTGGACATCCTGGTGAACAATGCCGGACTGATGCAGCAGATGCCGGTCTCCGACACCGACCTCGGTGCCTGGAACCGTGCGATCGCCGTGAACCTCACGGCACCGATGCTGCTGATCCAGGCCGCGATGCCACATCTGACGGCGACGCAGGGATCCATCGTGAACATCGGATCGGTGGAAGGTGTGGCCGCGAACCCCGGGCACACCACCTACTGCACAACCAAGGCCGGCATCCACGGGATGACCCGTGCGATGGCCGTGGACCTCGGTGAACACGGAATCCGGTGCAATGCGGTGGCCCCGGGCTGGATCGACACCGAGTTGAACATCGACTACGGCGCCACACCGGAGTTCCGGGAGGCGCTGACCAGGCTCCACCCGGTGGGACGCACCGGGACACCAGAGGATGTCGCCGCGGTGGTCGCCTTCCTGGCGTCCGACGATGCGTCCTTCATCACCGGTCAGGTCCACACCGTCGACGGAGGGAGAACCGCACAACTCCCCATGCCCTGACAATCCCTCCCGACTCCCTGAAAGGACCCCCGACATGGCCGATGACGGCCCCAGTCACCCCCAGTCAGCCCGCATCGGCGACGCGGTCAAACGCGCCGCCACAGGAAAGCAGTCCGTCCACCCGGCACTCGTGCCCGGTGTCAGCGCGGAAGACTCCAAACCGGACTACCCCACCAGACTGCCGGTGTTCATCACCGCACTGGTCGTGGCCATCGGCTTCATCGCCTGGGCGGCCTTCGCCCGGAGAATATCGCCGAGGTAGGTTCCACCATGCAGTCGTGGGTGGTCCAGAACCTCGGTTGGCTCTACGGAGTCATCGCCGTGGACTGCGTGATCTTCATGTTCGTCATCGGATACCGGCACACCGGGCACATCCGTCTCGGCCCCGACGGTGCCGAACCGGACTACTCGACCATGTCCTGGATCTCGATGCTCTTCGCCGCCGGCCTCGGCATCGGACTGGTCTTCTACGGACCGATGGAGCCGTTGCAGCACTTCCTGGAGGCTTCGCCAGCGGCTGGTGCGGAATCCGGCACCACCGACGCCGTTCTGACCGCGATGGCCCAGTCGATCCTCCACCAGGCCAGCTTCGCCTGGGGTATCTACGCCCTGGTCGGCGGTGCCATCGCCTACTCGACGTACCGCCGTGGCCGTCCGCCGCTGATCTCCGCGGTCTTCGAACCGGTCTTCCCCGACGGATCCAACCGGGCACTGGGAAAGATCATCGACATCGCCGCCGTGCTGGTCACGCTTTTCGGTACCGCGACATCCCTGGGCATCGGTGCATTGCAGATCAGGACGGGAACCTCGATCGTCACCGGCCAGGACATCGAGGGCAACGGCTTCGTGGTCGTGGCGATGTCCGTCCTGACGGTCATCTTCATCCTGTCCGCGGTCACCGGCATCAAACGCGGCATCATGTTGCTGAGCAACATCAACTTGGGCCTGGTGGTCGGACTGGCACTGTTCGTGCTGATCACCGGCCCGACGCTGTTCCTGCTCGATCTGCTGCCGACCTCGATCTACGCCTTCTTCGAGAACCTGCTGGCCATGCTGGAAGTCAACGCCAGCCAGGGTGAGGTGGAGTCCGAGTTCGTCACCGCCTGGACCATGCTCTTCTGGGCATGGTGGATCTCCTGGTCGCCGTTCATCACCAAGATCTCCAAGGGCCGCACCATCCGCCAGTTCGTGACCGTGGTGGTGCTCGTCCCGTCCCTGATCTCCGTGGCCTGGTACGTGATCTTCGGCGGCACCGCGATCAAGCTGAACCTCGACGGGGTCGACCTGGGGATCGAGGGATCCGGCGAGAACGTGATGTTCGACATCATGGACAACCTGCCGCTCTCCGGACTCACCGCCATCGTGGTGATCATCGCCGTGGTGATCTTCTTCGTCACCGTCGCGGACTCCGCGACGGTCGTGATGGGGTCGATGTCCCAGTCCGGACGCGCCGTCCCCACCAAGCCGGTGACCATCGTATGGGGTGCCGCACTGGGCCTGATCGCCATCTTCCTGCTGCTCGCCGGCGGGGAGAACGCGCTGTCGGGACTGCAGTCGATCATGGTCGCCTGCTCGCTACCGTTCGCCCTGATCATCATCGGGATGATGGTCTCCTGGGCGAAGGACCTCGGCAATGATCCGGCGACGATCCGCCGGGCCTACACCCGTACCGCCCTGACCAGGAATGTCCGCCGCGGTATCGACGAGCACGGCGATGACTTCGTCTTCGGTGTGGCGGAGGTGCCGGCCGAGGAGGGGGCCGGCGCGAACTTCGACAGTGACGACCCCGCACAGACCGAGTGGTACACCGATGCTGTGGAGGGCGCGGAGGACGCAGAGGACGCAGAGACCGAGGACACCGAGGGTGCTGCGGAGAGCGCAGCCGCCTCCGACGCCTCCGAGCAGAAATAACCACGCCCAGAGGTACGCGCCAGGGGGTGAGAGCGTACCTCTGGGCGTGGGTATTTCCTACGGGGACGTGGGGGCGGGGCGCAGGGTCCGCGCTAGGAACTGACCGGCACGTCCCGCAGGTTCTTACGCAGGATCTTGCCCGTGCCGGACTTCGGGATCTCGTCGATGATCTCCACCAGGCGGACCTTCTTGTACGGTGCGACCCGCTCGGCGACCCACTCCATCAGGGCCTCGGTGTCCACGGCGACCGGCGCGCCGTCCTCCCCAGCCTGCGGAACCACGAACGCCCGCGGGATCTCTTCGCCGTCCTCAGCGCGCAGGTAACCCACGACCGCGGCGTCGGCGATGGACTCGTGGGTGATCAGCAGCGCCTCCAGCTCGGCCGGGGCAACCTGGTAACCCTTGTACTTGATGAGCTCCTTCGCCCGGTCGACGACGTAGACGTTGCCCTCGTAGTCATACTCCACGATATCGCCGGTGCGCAGCCAGCCGTCACGCAGCAGCGTGATCTCGGTGGCCTCCTCGTTGTTGTGGTAGCCCAGCATGACCTGTGGCCCACGGACCCACATCTCACCGGAGTCCGACCGCTCCCCCTCGTTGCCCGGGGGCAGGATCTCGGCGAAGTCCGGGTCGCGCAGGTCAACCACCTTGCATTCGGTGTTCGCCACCGGCAGGCCGATGGATGCCAACGGAGTCTCACCGCGGGAGCTGATGTGGGTCACCGGGGAGGCCTCGGTCATGCCGAAACCCTGCAACACCTTCACCCCGAGGCGGCTCTGCACTGCCTCGGCGAGCTTGTCGTCGAGTGCGGCGGCACCGGACAGCACGGTGGTCAGATGGTCGATCTCGTACTCGTCGACCAGCGGGTGGTTCGCCAGCACGACGGCGATCGGCGGGGCGACGAAGGTGAAGTCGATCTGGTGCTTCTGGTGCAGTTCCAGGAAGGTCGGGAGATCGAAGGAGGGCATGGTGACCATGTGCGTGCGGTTGAACAGTGTGGTGTTGAGCAGCACGTTCATACCGTAGATGTGGAAGAACGGCAGCACGCACATGATCACCGAGTCGCGGGTCTGACCGTTCTCGAGCAGCCACGGGCCACACTGGACGATGTTGGACACCAGGTTGCGGTGGCTCAGCTGCACACCCTTGGGCACGCCGGTGGTGCCGGAGGAGTACGGCAGGACGGCGATGTGGGTCGCCGGATCGAAGCTGACCTCCGGGGCAGGGCTGGCCTCCTTCAGCAGGGCCTGCAGGCCGGTCGCCGGGTCGACGAGGTCGATGATCCGATCATCCGACAGGCCGGCCCTGCGGGCACCCTCGAAGCCGGCGTTGCCGAGCAGGCTGACGGTGAAGACCAGCGAGGCACCGGAATTCGCGACCTGCTTGGCGACGTCCTCGGCGGTACCCAGGGAGCCGACGGTGGTGACGGTGGCACCGGCCCGCAGGATGCCGTGGAAGGCGACGGCGAAGACGTGGGTGTTCGGGCAGTGCAGGGCGACGACGTCGCCGACGCCGACACCGCGGGACGCCAGCGCCCCGGCGAAGAGGTCGACCTGCTGGCGCAGTTCACCGTAGCTGACCACGGCTCCGGTGGCGGAGTCGGTGATCGCGGTGCGCTGGTTCTCCTCGGCAGTGAGGCTCCCGAAGAGCAGGTCGTAGATGCTGACCTCGGGGATCTCGATGGTGGGGCGGGGACTCGCTACGGGCATGCGGTGGGCTCCTGATTCTCGGCGGGCGTGACTGACATCACTTCCGTGACATAGCGCAAGATTCTAGTAGGCGCACTACAGATTCGTCCCGGTTTCGGAAACTGAGCAAACACATCAGGAAGGCGAAAACTCCCTGAGGACGTCTTCCGGATCCAGCTCGGTGAGGACACGGGCGTTGGCGGGCAGGCCCCAGTACGGGCCGACAGGGTCTGAGTGTTCACCGCCGCCGACCCAATCCGCGACCGTGGTGCCGCGTAACAGTTCCGACTCGGCCTCGACCTGCACCGTCGCCGGGGCACAGGTGGCGGGCACGGCGTCGAGCAGCACCATCGCGGCGGCCAGGTCATGGATCTGCGCGCAGTAACCGACGCCCACCGACTCGTGGAACTCGAAGTAGAAACGCAGGGCGTCCTGCAGCAACGAAGAGAGCTCGGAGTCGTCCGCGGTCCAGGTCGGGGTCAGGATCACCCGCTCGGTGACATTCAGCGGACAGATCACCGGCGGCGGGGTGCCCGTCGGCCAATGCGACAGTGCATAGGACAGCGCATGCGGATCGACCCAGGTGTTCCACTCAGCGGTAGGCGTGGTGTTGCCCGGGTAGGTGAAGGCCCCGCACATCAGCGTGACCTGTACCCCGGCCAGCACCTCGGGGGCATGCTCGATGGCGTGGGCGAGGTTCGTCGCCGGACCGGCGACAAGCAGGTGGGACGGCTCCGCCCGTCGCCAGGCCTCCACCGCGGCCGCGGCAGTGGGTGTCGCAGCAGAACGGGCCTCCTCGCGCGGCCGCCAGTACCCCAGCCCCTCCGGGCCGTGGGTCTCCGGGGTCGTGGTCAGCGGCAGCACCCGCGGGGTGGCGGCCCCGGCGGTCACCGGAACGTCCGGCACCCCCGCCACGCGCAGTACCTCACGGGAGTTCCGGGCGGCCAATGCCGCGGTGGTGTTGCCGGCCGAGGTGGTGACATGCAGGTCGATACGTCCTGCCCGCTGCTCGGCCGCCAACCACACCAGGGCCAGCGCATCGTCGATGCCGGTGTCGACATCAGCGACCACACTGGTGACGGTCACCGCTGGACCGTTTCCGCGGTGACGTCCTCCCATCCCCGCGACAGGAACCCGGGGTCACCGTCGGCGAATGCGGCGAGGTCGGCCGCGGCGTCCTCCAGATTGGTGGGGTGACGGCGGAAGTGGGTGCGCCGCGAGCGGTATTCGGTGACCCAGCCATTGCCCAGCAACGCCGCCTGCACGAAACGGACATGCTCCAGCGGGGTGCCGGCCAACGGGGACGACTGTTCCGGCAGCCCGGTGTCGATGACGACATACGGGATGCCGTCATCGGAGCGTTCACGGCGGTCCGCGTCGTCGGCGAGCGCAGAGCGGATGCTCTCCTCGTCGACATGCGTGCTGACGGTGCCGACCGAGGAGCGCATCCGCAGCCCCCGGTCGATGCCGGTGGAGTTGACCCACAACATCTCCATGTCGTCGATCATGCACAGGCCCAGGTCGGCAGCCTTGTCCTGCAGGGCTGCGCCGGTGTTGTCCGCCAGGGAGTAGGGCACACCGAAGTGCAGGGTGTCCTGTACCGGTTCCACGGGAAACTCCGAGACCCCCAGGAAACGACCGGCCCCTTCCTCACTGGGATCAGCCCCGCCGAGGTCGCAGTGGTCGTTGATCCATGTGGACAGCTCGGTGATCACCCGGGGAGCGGGACGCCCAGGGTGCGGGTCGCCCGGGGTCTCGTAGAAGGAGGCCGGGTCGGTGGTGGCGCTCATGTCGTCGCCGAGCCCCTCATGGATCTTCTGCGCGTACGACACAAGGTCACCGTCGGGCCGGTAGGCACCGCCGGTGGCTGGCAGAAAGAAGAGGAAACCAAGACTCATGACCATGATTGTATGGTCAGACTTGATCACATTGGAGCGCGGGATGTATAACCGGTCACATTTTCGGCATTACCGCAGGTGAGCACTACCCCCACTGCAGTCGCTCGCCCAGTTCCCCCGCGTCCAGGCACAGTCGGCAGGGGATCAACAGGTCCTGACCGTCGCGGGTGAAAGGTACCGCGCGGCGAGCCAGTCCGGCTGAGCGGGAGTCCTCGCCCTCCCCCAGTTCCGGGACGATGAAGACCTTGTGCCCGGCGCGTCCCCGCGTCCTGCCGACCGGGATGACCGGTGCGGCGAGGTCCCAACCGTGGTCCCCGGACGCCAACGCCCGAGCCACGGCACGGGCACCGCGGGGCATGCCGAGGGCACGGGCGATCTCGCCGTAGCCGGTCACCTCGCCGTCGTCGACGAGGTGCAGGACGTCCCCCAGCCTGTGGAGCGGTTCGTCAGTCGAGAACGTCATGCAGCACGATGGTCTCATCGCGCCCCGGGCCGACCCCGATGTAGGAGATGCGGCAGCCGGAGAGCTCCTCGAGACGACGGACGTAGGCCTGTGCCTTCTCCGGCAGGTCCTCGAAGGTGCGGCAGCCGGAGATGTCCTCGTCCCAGGCGGGCATGGTCTCGTAGATCGGCACCGCGTGGTGCACGTCCGACTGGCTCATCGGCATCTCGTCGTGGCGGACCCCGTCGACGTCGTAGGCCACGCAGATCGGGATCTCACCGATGCCGGTGAGCACGTCGAGCTTGGTGACGAAGAGGTCGGTGAAACCGTTGACCCGGGAGGCGTAACGGGCGATGACCGAGTCGTACCAGCCACACCGGCGCTTACGTCCGGTGTTCACACCGAACTCGCCGCCGGTGGTCTGCAGGTACTCGCCCCACGTGTCCTCGAGCTCGGTGGGGAACGGGCCGGCGCCCACGCGCGTCGTGTACGCCTTGACGATGCCGATCACCCGGTCGATGCGGGTGGGGCCGATGCCCGAGCCCGTGCAGGCGCCGCCGGCGGTCGGGTTGGAGCTGGTGACGAACGGGTAGGTGCCGTGGTCGACGTCGAGGTAGGTGGCCTGGCCGCCCTCCATGAGGACCACCTCACCGCGGTCGAGCGCGGTGTTCAGCAGCTCGGTGGTGTCGACGACCATCGGGCGCAGGCGCTCGGCGTACGACAGCAGCGTCTGCGTGATCTCCTCGGCATCCACGGTGCGCCGGTTGTAGACCTTGACCAGCAGCTCGTTCTTCTGGCGCAGGGAGGCCTCGACCTTCTGGCGCAGGATCGAGGCGTCGAAGAGGTCCTGGACGCGGATGCCCAGGCGCCCTGCCTTGTCCATGTAGGCGGGGCCGATGCCGCGGCCGGTGGTGCCGATCGCGCGCTTGCCCAGGAAGCGCTCGGTGACCTTGTCGAGCGTCTGGTGGTAGGGCGCGACGATGTGGGCGTTCGCGCTGATGCGCAGGCGGGAGGTGTCGACGCCGCGGGCCTCGAGCACGCCGATCTCCTCGAACAGGGCCTCGAGGTTGACCACCACGCCGTTGCCGATCACCGGGGTCACCCCTGGGGACAGGATGCCGGCGGGCAGGAGCTTGAGCTCGAACTTGCTGCCGTGGACCACGACGGTGTGCCCGGCGTTGTTGCCGCCGTTGGGCTTGACCACCCAGTCGACCCGCTCGCCGAGCA
>OMJG01001991.1_pt1 | contig 10716 bp, 11 predicted proteins | sample 1646431 | NCBI WGS metagenome assembly OMJG01 (sample SAMN03771674, study PRJEB25209) | food metagenome | isolation source: Cotija cheese | place: Mexico:Jalisco,Michoacan | collected 2011-12-12 | reverse complement strand
AGCCGTAGGCGAGGATCGTCGAGAAGGCGAAGAGCACGACCGCCACAGCCAGCACATAGGGGAACCAGTCGGATACTGTCGCAAACGACCGCGACGTCAGGGTGACTCCGTTGACGGTGTCGGGGTCCCCATCGCGCCAAACACCAGTGATGACAACGACCAGTGCCGTCATCGTGCACACGATGATGGTGTCGAAGAAAGGCTCGAGGGAGGCGACGAAGCCTTCGGTCTGCGGGCGGTTCGTACGCACGGTCGAGTGTGCGATGGGAGCATCACCGATACCGGCCGAATTCGAGTACGCTGCGCGCTGGAAGCCGACGATGAGCGAACCGATGACGCCGCCGGCAACTCCCTGCGGATTGAATGCGCCGCCCAGGATCTCGCCGAGGGCCTGCGGGATCGCGGAGAAGTTGGCTCCGAGGACGATGAGGCACCCGAGGATATAGAGGGCGGCCATGGCAGGCACAAGGACTCCGGTGACCTTGGCCAGTGATTGGATCCCGCCGATGATGACGAAACCGGTGATGACGGCGAGGATGACTCCGAGCAGCCATCTGTTGTCAGAGAGCCAGGTGCCGAAGCCTCCGCCGCCGGAGATCTCGACGATCTGGGCGACGGCCTGATTCGACTGGAAGGCATTCGTGCCGATCGCGGCGATCATCAGGCCGGCGAGGAAAATGCTGACGATCGCGCCGACGCCGGGGGCTGCGATGTTCAACCCCGCGAGGGCGTTTGCGAGGAGGAGGAGTTGGTTGCCCATCGATTCGGTGGTCTCCCCGGCGGCCTGGATGAGGCCGATGCACAGCTGGTCGACGATCTCCAGCAGCACCGTCGTCAACGTGATGACCACGAAGCTGCCGAGGATCGACTTGCCCGCCCCCAGCGCGGCACGGGACAGGGCGCCGGGGTCGCGCTGGATCATCCCGGTGATCAGTTGCAGGAAGAAGAAGATCGCGATGATGAACAGGGCGATCCCGAAGACGATGTTGTAGACCGAGACGAACCCGTCCTGGCCCAGGTCGACCAGGGTGGTGGTGTCGAAGACGGTCCACATCGTCTCCATCAGCCAGGCCGCCGCCCCGGCCATCGAGGAGGCGAGCCAGTCGAACGGCGCGGCGATCAGGGACGCAGTGCCCTCACCGACCGCGTCGCACACGGTGGAGATGACGGGGATATCGCAAACGCTCACGGCGCACCCCTCCTTTCACACGCAGAGGGGGGGGTTAGACCTGCTGGCCGACCGACCAGCCGAAGTTCACCAGCGCGACGGCGGCGCCGCAGATCACGGCTGCGCCGCAGGAGATCAGCAGCCCCGTCTTCCCCCGCCCGGCCAGATGCGGGTTGGAGGAGTTGGAGCCGTAGGCCCACACGATCGCGGAGACGATCAGCGCGAGCACGCTGAGGATGAGGCCGACGGTCATCACGGCGCCGACGATGGTGCGCAGCTGTTCGATGCCCGGCAGCCCGGAAGAGTTGGGGTCGATGTCGATCACGATGTGCCCTTTCACGAGACGAGAGACAGTTCCGACCGCCAGGTGCACCACCCGCGCCCATGGGCACACGAAAGACCCGTCCCCGGAGGTGCCGAAGCACCCGAGGACGGGCCAGAGAAAACCGGCGACGGCCGCGGCGGGGTTAGAGCTGGTTGCCGATGGTGATGAGCCAGTTCAGCCACGCGACGCCGGCGCCGGCGAGGATCGCGCCGGCGAAGGAGACGAACACGCCGGCCCGGCCGCGGCCCGCGAGCTGGTAGTTGCCGTTGCTGGAGCCGATCGCCCAGCAGATCCCTGAGACGATCAGCATCAGCACCGCCACGATCAGCACGACCATCAACAGTGCGCCGGCGACCTCCCGCAGGTCCTCGATCCCCGACAGCCCGTCGAAATCCGGGAAGACCTCCATCACGCCCCCTCTCGGACCGTGATGTGCAAGTGGTCGTCGTGCCGGGTCGTGATGTCGGTGCCGCGGGTGTAGTCGCGCCAGCCCTCGTCGGCGCGGGCGAGGGACCAGATCTTGCCCTGCCAGATCAGGTACTCGACGCCGAGGATCTCGGCATGCTCTTGGAGCCAGTCGGTGACCTGCCACCCGTACTCGAGCTGGGCCGGGGTCGGGTACTGGCCGATCGCGTTCCCGAACGCCACATCACAGGCTCTCCCGATCGGATGCTCCGATGTCGATCCCGGCCGGGGCGAGTAGCACGCCCACGTCGACTCCGGGAACGCGGTGAGGGTCTGTTCGTAGACGCTGCGCATCCGCACGGTGATCTGCCCATCCGTGGTGGGGTCGTCCACCAGCTCGTCCGGGTCACCGTCGACCGGGGCCGGATCACCCGGAGCGCCCTGTTCGGTGTCGCAGTCCTCGTCCTGTCCGGGCGGGGTGACGTCGGACTCGTCGAGGTCGGCAGCGTCATGATCGTTGAGCCACTTCGCGGGATCGAGGTACTCGCCGTCGGTGCCGCCGTCACGGACCTCGAAATGCAGATGCGGGCCCGTCGACATCCCCGACGAACCGACGTCGGCGATGTGCTGCCCGGCCCGCACCGAGTCACCCGCGCTGACGTGGATGCCGTCCTCCCAGGAATGCGCATACGCGGTCGCTATGGTCTTCCCGTCGATACGGTGCTCGATGACGACAAGACCCCCGTAGCCGCCGGAGAACTCGGCCACGGTGACGGTGCCGTCCGCGGCGGCAAGGATCGGGGTGCCGTCCGGGGCGGAGAAATCGCTGCCGGTGTGGAAGGACTCCAGCTCGCCGGTGATCGGATGCGTCCTCGGCCCGAACGGACTCGTCGGCACCCAGGTGCCCTCCGGCAGCGGGAACACCACCCGCGCCGACTCGACCGGCTCCGCGCTCACCAACGCCACGGCTCCTGCGGGACCGGGGCCACCGCTGCCGCTGCCGGTGAGCGTGGTGAGGATGTCTTCGGCGACGGGTTCGTAGTTGTCGTACCGGTCCGGGAACTCCGACACCTCCACGGCCTGCGCGGCTTCGCCCTTGCCCATCTGCTCCCACCCGGGAATGTCCAGCAGCCCCCTGGGTGAGCCGCCGTTCGGGCCGTCGGGGCCGCCATAGAACGCGGCGGCCTGATAGTCGGGGTCCATGAGCTCAGCGACGGTGCCCCACCCGGAGGCCGGCCGCATCTGAAACAAGCCGAGGGAGTCGTGATCCGAGCCGTCGCCATCGTTCGGATAGTCACCGCTGTCTGGGTAGGCAGTGGTGTTGGAGAGCATCCGCATCCGCGACTCGGTCAGCGCCGCCATCAGCGCGATCACGATCCCGTCCCGCCCGACCCCCTCGGTGGCCGAGCCGGTCTCGATGATCGTCGCGGCGTGGGTGAGCTCGGCCCTGCCGAGGACGATCTGTTCCCCATCGCGAGTGGTCGAGGTCAACTCGTCCGGCACCTCGCCGACCTCGACCCCGCCGCCGGGCGTCGCGCAGGAGGCAGTAGAGGGGTTGACGAGCAGGCCGACCGAGACGAGGACGACCATCGGGCCGAGCAGGACGAGGGCGGCGACCCCGGCGATGATCTTGCGCAGCATCAGAACCTCCCCGTGTCAGCGCAGGGGCTGGTCGAGGACGGACAGGCGCAGCAGATAGCACGGGTCACCACCCGGCGGGGAGGTCAGAAAGATCGTGAACGCCACCTCATGCGCACTCGACGTGGCCTCGTCGTTCCAGACGCCCTGCCGGTGACGGACGCCCTCGACCGTATAGGCGGTGGTGCCCTCCGGTAGCTGCCCTGGCTGCGCCTGGGATTCGGCTTCTGCCCATGCGGCGGGCACGAACATGTCGGTGATCTCCAGATGCTGGGTCGTGGAGTATCTGCGCAGCTCGACCCAGGTGTCGCGGTTCGGGAGGTAGCCGGCGATGTCGGAGGCCAGGCCCGCCTGCTCGACCCCGGACGGGTCGGCGACCTTCAGGAGCACGGTGGTGTAGTCCAGCGGCATCAGCCCGGTGGTCGTATCCCACCCGAACAGCGCCTCGGCAACGGTGCGGGCGAACTCCTCCGGGTCGTCAGTCTCGGGGATCGGCGCCAGCTCACGCGGCGCCCGGCCTGTGTCGGCCGGTGCGGTCGGTGACGGACGATCAGGCGGCGGGTCGCTGGTTGTGCGGGGGCCGGAGACCAGACCGTAGACCCCGACACCGACCATCAGCAGTACAACGACCGCGGCCGAGATCAGGACGGCCAGTCGGCGGCGGGAACGAGAAGCATCTGTCGAGTTCATGCCCTCCAGGTGCACCCGAACGCACATCCGCCCCGGCACCCACGCGTGGTCCGGGGCGGCGAGTAGCCGGAGAGTCAGAGGGCTCGCAGATGCCGCACTCCACCCTCACCCTCCTCATGGTCTTCGTTGTGGTCGGTGGTCTGGTCGCGTGCGGCGGTGAGGGCGGTGGCGAAGCGGGCGGTGCCGTCGGCGATCGTCAGGAACATCTCGATCTGCTCCCCGGTGAGCTCGCCGGCGAGCACGACCGGGTCGTAATGCGTCCACCAGTCGGTGAGTTCGCACCAGATCACGACGAACGAGCGGGCCGTCCACACCGTCAGCCCGGTCGGTGCGGGAGCTGCAGGGTTCTTCGTGCGGCGGGGTCGGTTCTTGGCGCGGGCGACCGCCTCCTGGGCGAGCCGGTCCAGCTCGGCATCCCGGCTCCGGGCGGGGGCATCGAGGAGGGTGCGGATCTCCTCGAAGATCGGATGCACCGGCGCGCCCGATTCGATCCGCGCCAACGCGTCCGCCACGACTGCGCGGGTGGAGTCGGGGAGGTCGTCACGGTCGGCGGCCTGCTGGATCGCCTCGATTTTGTCCAGCGTCCGGTAGGACGCCGCACCGGGGATCATCGTCGCCGCCTGCTGCCTGGCCTCACCCGCCGGAGACTGTGACGGTGCCGGAAATTTTCCGCCACCGTCCTCCCCACCCTCGCCGTTCTCGGCAGGTTGGTGGTCGGCGCTGAACCGGGAGGCTTCCTGCCGGCGGGCCGCGTCCTCGGCCAACAGCTCTTTGAGCTCTCGGTAGAGGGAGGCTGCTTCCAGCGGGGTGAGGTCCTTGTGCAGCAGGTTGTCGTCCTGCTCGGCGAGGAGGTGCCCGAGCCGGTCGGAGATCCCTTGCCGCACCCACACGTTCACGGTGCGCCAGCCGAGCTGCTGGATCGCGGCGAGGCGGCGCCTGCCGCACACGAGCACCCCGTCCGGGGTGATCGTGGGGGGCTGGAGCAGGCCGTCGCGGGCGATGGACGCGGCCAGGGCGTCGATGTCGCCCAGGTCTGTGCGGTGCCGGTTCCCGACCCTGATCGAGGACACGGCCCGTTCCAGCTCGATACTCATCGCCGGCCCCCATTCCGGGGTGCCGCCAGCGACACGGTGAGCACGAGGTCGTCGTCGTGCAGCAGCACCGGCAGCGTCTCGCCGATCAGCAGCCGCAGCAGGATGCCCCGTCCCGCCGAGGTGGCGGCGATACCGGGGGCGGGGTTGCCGAGCAGTGCCCGCAGCAGCGCCGTCCACGAGGAGCCGGGCAGGTCGAGCAGGGCGCGGGAGTGCTGGTCGCGGCGCAGCACCTCGAACGCGGACTGCCGCGATCCCGCACGGGCAAGGGCATGGCAGACATGCTCGACCGCGGCGCGGGCAGTCTGGGCCGGCCAGCCGAGGACGGTGACGAACGCGATCGCGTCCTCCATCGCACTCGACGCCGACGTGACCACCCCGGCCGGCTCCACCACCTCCCGCTCGCCCTGGTGCTCGTCGTCGGGGTGGGGGTCGGTGATGTGGAACGCGGGATGGTAGTCATCCAGCGGGTTCTCCCGGTCGGAGAGACGTTCGGCGTCGTGGAAGACCGAGTAGTGCGGGCGGCGCGCCTGATGCGTTGAGCACAGCAGTCCTTGGGCGCGTTCCTCGGCGATGCAGGTGATCCGCACCGCATGGGTGACCACACCCCACGGGTCATCGGCCTCACGCGCGGAACGAGTGCGCATCACATCGAACGCAGCAGCCGCCGCCTCCCACGGATCAAGACCGTGCTTACGGGCCAGGGCGGCATACTTGTCAGCCGCATACTGCATCAGCTTCGCGGCTGTCGCGTCGGTGCGCCATGCTCCCGGCCCTTCCTCGTGCAGCCGGGCCAGCAGGGCGCGCAAGCCCTCACCGGTCGTGTAGTCCTCGCCGCCCGGGCCGGCAGCCGTCGTTGTGTGCGGGATCATCTCGGCACCTCCTGCCAAGCAGGTGCACACCGGCTCCCCACGAGAGGCGGGTCGGTCAGGGAAAGAACGTCGGATCGTAGACATGACGGCTCACCCCGGGGTCACTTCCTGCCCAGACTCGGCGCCTCGGGCGTGGGCTCCTCGCGGCCGAACGCCGACAGCGGCGGCAGCCGCCGCGCCCGGGCGGCGACCTTTTCCGCGCCGGCGGCGATGCCGGCACGGGCACGGCGGGACAGGGCGTCCTGGATGTCGATTCCGCGCCGCGACACCGCGCCGCCGGCCCGGGCCAGCAGATCGGACGGGCGCACCCAGTCGACCCCACGCGCCGGCTTCTCCACGTCCACGCCCTCCGTAGGCTGCTTCTCCCGGTCGACGTCGGCGGCCTGGACCGCCTCCGGCGCCATCCCCGCCAACGCATCACGCCCTGCCGCTTCGGCAGGTGGCGGCGGCTCGGGCGACTGCTGGTCGTGCGGATGCTGTTCGGTGTTCATGACGATTCCTCCTCGGCAGGTTCAGGTGGGGTGCCGGCCTCCTGCAGACCGGACGACTCAACAGACACAGACATCTCGGCCTCCGCGTCGGGCTGGGGCGGGCGGGGCAACCACCGGCCCACGGTCGAGGGGTGCACATCGAGTTCGCGGGCGATCCGCTTGTTCGACCAGCCCGCCTCCCGCAGCCGTGCCGCCCGCGCCCGCCGACCCGAACCCGTCACTGGCGCAGCCGGCTCGCCGGCATCGCGCGTCACAGGCGTGGCCCGTTCGGCCATCTCTTCGTCCTCGCGCTGCGGCGAGGGATCGTTAGACTCCGCCGCCACGAGCGTGCCCTGAGGGTCGGGCGCGATGCCGGCGGCCGGCAGGACGGGCGACGGCGCCTCGGCCTGCGTCAGCACGGCGGAAGGCGGGGCGGTCGCAGTGCGGGTGGAGCGGATGAGAACGACCGTGAGATGGGTGGAGGCCAGCAGCACCAGCGGTGGGACGGCGGCGACGGTCGCGGCGAGCAGGCCCGGCACCGACGCCTCCGCGGTGACCAGGGCGTGGGCTGCGTTCGCGGTCACCGACATCAACGCCCCCGCGATCAGCAGCGCCCACGGATACCCAGCCGCCCGGCGCCCATCAAGCGCGACCACGGAGACGGTCGCGACCACGATCAGCCCATCGACCAGCAGCGGCCAGATCCACGCCTGCCCGCCCCCGATCCCGGAACGCACGGCGAGGTCGGCCAGCGCCGTGAACGACAGCCAGAACGCGCCCGCGCCGATGAGCACGGTGCCCGACGCGGCCGTGACCACCGCCCACCCCCGCCGCCGATTCATCACAGCCCCCTCGCAGACGCCAGCCGCTGCTCGGGAGCCGCGTCGACGACGGCGCGTGCCGCACCAGCACCGGACGCGCTGTTCTTACCGGCTTGGCGCGGATCGCCGTGGATGCGCTTGTACCCGGAGGCGACGGTGCGGGTGATCTCCCGCGACCCGAAATCGGGCTGCTCGACCGTGAGCATCGCCTCCAGCGCCTCCCGATACGGGACGCCCTCCTCAGCGAGGACGCAGGAGGCCCAGAACAGCTTCCGGTTCCGGTCCGTTGACTCACCGCCCAGCCAGTTCGCGAGCTTGATCGGATCAGTCCGACCCTGCCCGCGCGTCCGGGTCGGGAATCGGCGCGGCGGGCGGGGCGGGTCGAGAAAGCCCCGCAGCCGGCCCGCATCCAGCGGGCGTGCGAGCTCGGTGGCAAGCTCGGTGATCCGGTACGGCACGGCCTCCCCGTCGATCACGCGCAGCGAGGGCGGGGCGACGATGTAGCCGCCGTCGCCGCGAAAGTCGATCCCCGCATTCCCGGCCTGCCACGACCGCTGCTCGGCTCCCGGTTCAGCCGGGTAGTAGAGGTGCAGGCCGCCCGTGGGTGAGCGCACCAGGAACTCCCACCCGGCGATCAACCCAGCGCGGTCTGCGCGGTTCAGTGCGTCGTAGCCGTTCGTGCCGTGCACATCCACATCCACCACCACCAGGCCGGAGGCAGCGCCGGTCGGCACGCCGATGTTCGCCTGCGGGAAGCGCCGCCACCACGCCTCGACCTGCCCCAGGTTCGTGGTCGCATCACGGAACCCGCGGCCATGACGGATCAACGGCACCTTGTCGCGCGGCGCGACCGGGAACACCGGCACCCCCGCGGACGCAAGCTCACGAGCCGCGTACGGGAGCGGCCGGTCGGTGGAGTCGAGGAAGAGCGCCGACAGATCACGGACCGTCATCACAGCCCCCGCCCCACTCGCTCAGGCCGCGCCTCCTCAGGTTCCACGGCAGGCGCCGCCGGGCCAGGGCCACGTTCCGGCAAGCGCTGTGGGGTATCGCGGTCGAGGCCGGGCGGGGTGCCATCTGGCACCTGGATCGTGTCGAGCTTGTCGAGGATGTCGATCGCGGTCTTGCGGATCCGCTCACCGGCGGCCTGCACCACCTCGACCGGATTCTTCCCATCCACAGCCGCTGCCCACCCGGCCACGTACGGGATCGTGTACTCGCTGGTGTCCATCCCGTGCGCAGCACCGATCATCAGCGCCACCGACTCGGCCTCGACCTCACCGATCCCGCGATGCCGCCTCGCATCCTCCTGGTCGGGGCCATGCATCAGGACGTGCGCGAGCTCGTGGCCCTCGGTCTTCACCTGCGCGGCATCGGGCATGTTCTCCCGCACCGCGACCTGCCGGGTTTCGAAGTTCGTCAGCCCGTTCGCGCCGCCGATCATGCCCTCGTGCGGCACCCACAGCAGCTCGAACCCCTCCGCCTCGATCCGCCCCGCCAGCCCGTCGCGCAGCCCCTCCGGCGCCTCCCCAGTGAGAATCCTGGGCTGCGGCCTGTCGGGGATCGGGTCACCGGCGGTCTGGGACACATCCCAGACGTAGGCCGGGCGCACCCCGACCATCTTCGAGCGCACCGTCTCGCCCGGCTTCGGCTTCTCACCCCGGTTCAGGCGCCGCCACGACGCCGGATCAGACGGGTTCGCCGACGCGAACCTCCCCGTCACTGGGGCGAGGATCTGGTACCCGGCCTGGCCTTTCTCGACTTGGCGGCCGAGTTGCTGCCACTGCTTGTACCCGGCGACATAGGTCGGGAACGGCTCAGGCACGCGGCCCTGCTCGAACGCAGCCTGATGCTGCTGCCAGATCAGCAGGACGTTGTTGAACGACCGCGACCGGAACCGGGCGGCGAACCGGAGCGCGTCGGCCCAGTCGTCGCCGGTGACCAGACGCTCGACAGCACCCGTGAGCTTGTCGTGGAGCTCGTCGAGCTTCGCCTCCCGCGCCTGGCGGGCCTCCTCTTGCCTCGTCGCCATCGTCCGGCCTCCTCCCGGCGGGCCAGCCACCAGGGGCGGCGGCTGGCCCTTGCACCTGCGAGGTGAGCCAGGCACATCCGGCGAAGTCGAGACGGTCAGCGAACTACAGGATCGGTAGGTTGGCCGCCAGGACAACTTGTGGTCGTGCCTGACGTAGGACATACCGGACTACCAGCGCTTCCGCCGACGGCGGGCAGGAAGCGGTGATGTCCGGTCGGACGCCGGACGAAATGAGGGTTTACCGGACCACGGTGCCGTTCTCGGGGTGATCCGTGCAGGTGGGGCGCATGGCGCGGTAGCGGCTCGGGCTGATCCCGGTGTGCTCGATGAACGCCTCCGTCGCCCGCGAGCGGCTGGACCACCCGACCCGGCGGCCCGTGGCGGCGACGGGGAGGTCGGTCTCGCGCAGCAGCCGGGCCATCTCCTGCACCCGCAACATCGTGAGATACGCGATCGGCGTCTTGCCGTACGCGTCTGCGAATATCCGGCTCAGTTGCTGCGGAGAAAGCCGCACGGTCTCGGCCAGCTCACGCAACGTCCACGGATGCGCGACGTTCTCGTGAAGCGCCTCGCGCGCAAGCAGCGCTTCACGACGTAACGGCGCGAACCGGCGAGTGCGCGGCGGCACCGGGCGGGAGCGTGCCCGCTGCAACGGCGTCAAGCGCGCCGGGGAGATGCGGACATAGGGGGTGACCACGTCCATGATCGCGAACCAGAGCGCTTGCAGCCGATGGAATCGGCGCTGGAACTGCCCGTCGAGGCTGAGCGCGACCATCTCGTCCAGCCACGCCATCATCATGCCCGTCCGGTGCTCACCGAGGCGCAGGATCTGCGCTGGATCGGAGTAGACCTTCTCCGTGAATCCCCGTGCATCGAGCCGGTCGTGCAGGATGCCGGCGTGCTGCCAGAACACCTGATCGATCACGTAGTCGGTATCGGCGTAGATCGTGGTGACGGTGATGTGCTCTTCGGGTTCCGACCCGCACAGCACGTTCGGGCCGAGCAGAATCACATCTCCCGGGCGTACCGGCTGCTGCCCGAACTCGCTTAACAAGATCGCACTACCGTCACGGACGACGATCAGCTTCACGCAGTCATACGCGACCGGCCCGACCGGACGATGCAGAGTCCGGGTCCGCGCAATTAACGGGCTCATCGCAAATGAGGGTGTAGGTGTGGCCTGAAACCACCGGCCTCAAGCAGA
>OMJG01001990.1_pt1 | contig 10722 bp, 13 predicted proteins | sample 1646431 | NCBI WGS metagenome assembly OMJG01 (sample SAMN03771674, study PRJEB25209) | food metagenome | isolation source: Cotija cheese | place: Mexico:Jalisco,Michoacan | collected 2011-12-12 | reverse complement strand
GCATCCATGGTCACAATGATTTCTCCGTGAGAAACACTCATTGCATGGTTTAAATTTCCTGCTTTTGCATGCTTATTATCGTTTCTTGTCACATGACGTACACCCAGCTCTTCGCATAAGGCTCTAACATCATCTCTTCTGCCATCATCACAGACTAGAATTTCATATAAGTCATCTGGATAGTCCATTATCTGAGCAGCTACGATCGTTCTTTTCAGCAGATCGACCGGTTCGTTATACGTTGCAATCATCACATCAACAGTCGGCAAGGTTTCAAATGACGATAAAAACACTTTCTTTCGCTTCGTCCTTTTCCAGAATAGGGTCGTTGTCACAAGACTCTGGAAGTAGCCCATCCACTCCGTAAATAACAGTAAAAAACCAGCGATTATACTAAGTATAGATACGGAAGGCAGCGTGTAAGCCGATCTCCAGATCAAGTAAATCAGCTGCAGGACCAAGAAAAGCACAATACTGAGTCTGATGACATTCTGATTTTTCTTACCGTAAAGATAGCATAGACTTAAAATCAGTAAAACGATCAATAAATAGGTAGTCTGTAATGCATTCATTGTTTCCATCCATCCAATCAAAATTTTTAACCTACATAACCTTCACCAAGAATTATGAGATCACCAAGATACAACTTGATTTCGTCCATTTTCCTTCGCTTTGTACAGCGCTTCGTCTGCCTTATCCAGCATTCCTTCTGTTTCTGAGACACTTTCAGGATAACTTACAAAACCAATGGATATCGTAATAGAGAGCTTCAGCTCATCATTGATCAGAAATTGATGACGCTCAACACGTCCCCTGATCCGTTCAGAGATTCCCGCAGCTTGACTCTTCGTAAAGGTCGGCAGTACGATGGCAAATTCTTCCCCGCCTTTACGGAAGACCGATCCTCTATTACCAACCACATCTTCCATGATCCGAGAGATCTCCATAAGCACAAAATCACCAGTTCCATGTCCATAAGTATCATTGATGCGCTTGAAATGGTCAATATCCAGCATAATCAAAGATAATGCTTTTCCTTTTTTAGCAGAAAGCTGCTTGGAGTTTGTCCAGACACTGTCAAAGTTTCGAACATTTTTTAGTCCAGTCAGAAAGTCCATCGTTGATTCATTTTTATATTTGCGGAATAAGTATTCTGAAGTCCTTAAATAGTTGACCAGCAGTATGGATGTCACACCGCCAATTGTAGAAACAATCCAGTAAACCCCAATTAGATGGAGCAAAACATCTATATCTTTTATTAAAAAGTAAAAAACTCCAGTTATCAGGATATTGGAAAGGAAAACCATATAAGTTCCCCTGATTAGCAAGTTGTCTCCTTTTTCAAAAAGATGATTGATTATCAAGTAGCCCATCAGCATTAATGAGAATGCAACTGCTGCTGAATAAGAAGAGCTGTTAACACCAAATAAAAACCTCGAAAGTATAATGAAAATGGTGGTTATATAAGTCGGTTTCTTGCCTATAAATAAAATCATCAGCAGCATTGGAATATACCTTAAATCAGCCAGTATTTCACTTGTTACGTTAATTGAAAAATGCATCAGGATCAACCCCAAGACACTTCCGCATAGTCCATCGATAAGATTGGATATCCACGGGCGATTACTAGTCTCCCGTCTGCCCCACCTAGTCTTCATATAGATCAGTACAAAAGTCGTTACAATACATAGATTTACAAATAAATCTTCAATCATTATTTTTCTCCTAGTTTATCTTATAACTTCTCTTTACTATCATACTGACTTTTTCAACAAAAATCAGTTAAAATTCTAGAGAAGTGATGACAATTTATGAAAAAAGTCGCTCAAGTCTATCCTAACACTATTAGAAAAAAAGACGAACAAAAAAACCTTGAAGTACCCGCAAGGATTCTTCAAGGTTTTTATCTGTTATAAAAGCCGAATTATTTTACTTCTCTAAATAAAGCTTTACGGCGTAATTTTTGAGAATATTTATTTAATTCTAAGCGCTCAGGGTTATTACGTTTGTTTTTAGTAGTGATGTACAGTCTTTCGCCTGTTTCAACACATTGCAAAGTAATGTTCACTCTCATGATCTAACCTCCTATTTTTTCAAGCCTCGTCTTAATTTCTTCGCTTCTTTAATGATTCTAAGCCCTCTTCTTGCTGTTACTTTATTGGGACTTTTCATCATTCTTCTAGCTGTTGCTAAGTCTTTTTTCTCAGGCATGTTAATAACTTTCCTCTCTATATTTAATCAATTCTTGGTCCATAATGCAAGTATTAAATGAACGTTAATCTCTTTAATAAATAAGGGGTTTCCAATAAACAGCAGACTAAAGTCTCGTTCTTCTGCTTTCAATGATTCTATCTGGGAAAACTGAGAGGATTGAAACAAGAATCTTGCTGATGGCAATCCTTCTTTTCATTCTCTTGTTACCTCTTGTTACGAGCTGATCTTGGTTTACCAGCTTGCTTTTCTTACGCCGGGGATTTTGCCTTCATGTGCTAACTTCCGGAAGTTGATACGAGATACCCCGAATTTGCGCATATAAGCATGCGGACGTCCATCAATTCTATCTCTATTCTGCAGTCTAGTCGGTGAAGCATCACGCGGCAACTGAGTCAGTGCTTCATAATCCCCTTTTTCTTTTAACTCTTTTCTGAGTGCTGCATATTTTTCAACCGTTCTTTGTTGTCTTTTGTGTTTCTCAATTTTGCTTTTTTTAGCCAACCGATTTTCCTCCTTGAACACTTAAATCGTAAAGGTTACGATTTACATTTTACACCCGTTTTCTTGTTTAGTCAAGCCGCTGATCAATCTATTTTGTAAAAGAAAAGACCCTTGAATAATCAAGAGTCATAAGCGCACTGATCGTCTATCTGATGCTGGAATTCAATTCTTCCACAGTTGCTTGAACAACTTTTTCTACAGGCTGTTTCCCTTTATAATCAACATACATTACTACACCATTTTTCGATGCGTAGACTTCCTTCTGATCATATTCATCATATACCACTAATCTATCCAAAACAGGATGCTCTTTTTCAATATACAACTCATCCTCTTTTTCGTAATGATGTGCTTTGATGAGGTCATTTATTAATTGATTTGAAAGAATTGCTAATGTCAGATCATACACCTCATTATTCAGATAAGGCGTATATCCTCCGCTTGCATAGCCTTCAGCGTCTCTTAGAACTGCTCCATCTTCATGAACATCAAGCTGCTCAGGTGCTAAGGGGCTCCAATTGCTATATGCGTAAACATTCGAATCTTCTTCACCTTTTTGAACCAGTAAAGATTCTTCGATAGCACTCAACCTGACAATCGGCAAATCTTCAGAACTTTCAGAAAAAGTCGTACTGTTCAACTGTATCAGCTGCATAATTAAGATGAAAAATACAACTCCCATAAATAGACTAATAACAGCTTTCAGAAGCAGCGTTCTTCTATACAGCTTTCTCCACGGTGCTTGATGATCAATCTTTTTGCCTTCTTTCATATTGTTTCTCAGTTTTCTTATGGAAAGATAAGATTGAAGACCATTATAAGTGATATAAGCAAACTGTATCGTCAGCACGACTTGCGGAATACCATTTCCTCTCACTAAAGTCAGCAAAGGCGTACTGTAGCCGAATAATATGCTGTATAATAGTCCAATCATTATAATAAATGATCCCACTGTCAGCAGTGCATTCCAAAGAAGTTTGTCCTGCAGCTGTTTTAATGTAAAGGCTTGTTCTGCCGGATCTGTATGTAATTCTGGTGCTTCGTTTTCTTCTGCAGCAAATACATTGAACGCTTTGTATTCAGCCACATGCTCCCATCCATATTCTTCGTACATAGATATCTGTTCTGGAGAGAGTTGGTTTTCTGGTGCAATTTCCATACGGTATTTGACTTTTTCAGGGGCACCTTTTTTAAAGCGAGTAAAGTGAACTCCGAGCTTGTCCAAATGATAACCTTTGGCAGACATATCGGTAAGCCAGCTTTCATGCTCACCGATTCTCCAATAGTCACCCGGGTGAATTCTGTAAACAGTTTTAGTCATTGTCCATACCCTCCTCTAGAATGCTGCTGTCGTGAATCATTGCTTTCAATCTGTCGAGCTCAGTGCGCAGTGCTTTTTCCCCTTCTGCTGTGATCTTGTATACTTTTTTCCTGCCGTCATTCTCCGCTAGTGCAATCAATCCATCTTTCTGCATCCTGGAAAGTACTCCATACAAAGTTCCCGGCCCCATCTCTATCCGCCCATTTGAAACTTCGTTAATGGATTGCATCAATTGATATCCATGATTAGGATGCATCAGAGCCAGTAAGACGTAATACATTGCTTCTGTCATCGGTCCGCCGTTATAAGCCATAGCTGTCCTCTTTCTTTTTAAATTCTCCGTTATTATGTTACGCGATATATCGTGTAACATAATATTACTGTATAAACTATCCTATGTAAAAAAATCAGCACAGAAAATCTGTGCTGATCCTTTAATGCTCTTTTCTTTTTGTTGGTTTGAACTTTTTGATTAAGATGGTAACAATGAATACACCAATAAAAATCAGTGTAATGGTCGCTCCCGGCGGTGTTCCGTATTGATAAGAAGAAATTAAACCGGAGACCATTCCGAATATAGCAATACCGATTCCAATAAGAATGACTCCTGTAAAGCTTTTGCTTAACCGCATAGAAATGGCAGCCGGAAGAATCAGAATAGCTGATACCAGCAACGCGCCTACGATCGGCATGATAACGGCTATCGTTACTCCCGTTAAAATATTGAACAAAATAGACATTGCTTGAACAGGCAAACCTGATGTAAAGGCTGTTTCTTCATCAAAAGTCAAGATATACATTGGCTTGCGGAAAATAAAGTACAGTCCAACAATAGTTACGGTCAGAAACAGCAACATCCAGACTTGTGCCTGACTGATCGTTACGATTGATCCGAATAAGAATTGATCGATGCTGATCGTTGTTCCTCCATCGCTTAAACTCATTAATACGAGGGCAGCTGCCATTCCTCCGGACATCATGATGGCAATAGAGATTTCTGAATATGTCCGGTAAATCATTCTTAAATACTCTAATATGATGGCTGCAATCACAACAATAAGAATATTCGTCCAAGTTGGGTTAGCCCCTATCAGCATACCCAGCGCTACACCCGCTAATGAGATATGCGACAAGGTATCCGCCATTAGTGATTGTCTGCGCAGAATCAGGAATAATCCCAGTATCGGCGCAACTAGTGAGATAAGGAATGATGCTTGGAAGGCTCTTTGCATAAATCCATAGAGAAACATCTCCAAGGCGAATTCTCCTTTCTGACCAGCTCAATGTGTTTGTCTACATACTGTTTCAGTTCATCATGATCATGAGTGACCATTAATATTCCTTTACCGTGGACTTCACTATTGTGCTTTAATAATTTATAAAATTCTTCTCGAGACCGAGTATCCATCCCTGTAGTTGGTTCATCTAATACAAACAGATCCGGGTCTGTCGCGAACACTCTGGCAATTGAAATCCGCTGTTTTTGACCTCCAGATAATTCGCCGACTTTTTTGTGACGCATATCCCACATGCCGACAGATTCCAACGAACGACGGACATGTTCCTTGTCTTCTTGATCCAGTTTTTTGAACCACTTGCCTCTTGGATAACGACCGGACTGTACTAGTTCCAGCACTGTACTCGGAAATCCCGCATTAAAAGAAGCGACTTGCTGAGGGACATACCCTACTGAAAGCTTTTTATCCCAGAGATTTTTATTTGACAATTCTACAGTACCCTTTGTCGGCTTTAATAATCCTAATATATTGCGCAGCAGTGTTGTTTTTGCAGCGCCATTTTCTCCTGTCAACATGACAAATTCTCCAGAATTCACTGTGAAAGAGATATTTTCAAGGACAGGCTCATTTTCATAGTGGAACGCTAGCTCATTTACTTCTATATAGTGCATTTCATACACCCTCTCTTCACTTACCAATCGTTATATATTCCTACGGTATTCTACTTGAATCGCTTGCTGATTGCAACAGACCAGCGGCGGATAAACCGGATAAGCGGAATAAAAGGACAATCTTCCTGCCTTAGCTGGCAGAAAGGCTGTCCAATTATCTGGTTCTTTCAGTTTATTTAATTGATGCTTAATTTCAGTGCTTCAATATTTTCTTTCATTGCATCAATATAGCCTAAATCTTTTGACTGCAACTCTTCTGACAAACTTTCTAAGTCATGCAAGACAGCTGTTTCTGTCCCGGTCTCTGTGGCAACAGTCTGAGCAATAGAAGAATCGGCACCTTGTTGGTAATAGATGACCGGCACATCATGTTCTTCAACGAGATCACCGATTTCAGCAATTCTGGATGGACTTGGTTCTACCTCGGTAGACAGTCCGCCGATTGCTATCTGTTCCAGATTGTATCTTCTAGCAATATGTCCAAACGCTTGATGCTGCACGACAAACTCACGGTTTTCAGCACCTTCAAGTGCTTCAACAAACTCTTGATCCAGCTGTTGGAGCTCTTCTTTGAAAGCAGCAGCGTTTTCTGTATACACTTCTTCTCCTTCAGGGTCTATCTCAATCAGTGCATCGCGAATAGCGTCGACTTGTTCTTGAACAAGTACTGGATCTAACCAGCTATGAGGGTCTTCATTCTCGTGATTGTCGACTGAAACATCAATCACTTCTGTACTGACAACTTCGTTCCCGTCAGCGTCAATCCCTACTGCTTGTACTTGGAATTCTTCGTCTTCAGCAGTTGCTTCAAATTGCTCTGTTGTCTGACCTTCCGCTACTGTCCATTCAGCAGATTCGTCTGAACGAGTTGACCATTGCCATTCGCTGACTTCTGCGCCAGTTTCTGCTACAAGCGTAACAGCATCTCCAGTGTGATAATGTCCAGCTAGTCCCGCTACAACGACTTCATCTGAACCGGCAGCTTCTTCCTCTTCATCATGATTGTGCTCTGCTTCTTCCTCACCATGTTCGTGGTCGCCTTCTGCGTGAGCATGGCTTTCAGCGCCAACTGACTCATTGACATCTTCCGCTGCACTGACTATTTTCAGATCCTCATTTTCAATAGAATTGAACAGATCTTCAGCCCAGTACTCCATTTCAGGACTGCTGTAGACAAACATATCTGCTTCATTGATTGCTGCAACGTCTTGAGCACTTGGTTCATAACTATGCGGATCTGCATTTCCAGACACCATCAATGTTACATCAGCGCGATCTCCAGCAACTTGACTTGTAAATTCATACATTGGGTAAAATGACGTCACGATAGATACTTCAGCTTCTTCGGCAGTATTTTCTGCTGAATCTCCATTTGAACAAGCTGCTAGTGTTGTACCTGCAATCATCGTCAGTAGAGCAGATTTTAACCATTTATGTTTCATTTGATTCGCTCCTTTATCTTTTCTTCTAGACATGAATACAATGTCTTTTCGCCAAACCGGTCAAAAACAACACTATATTCCGCATTTTTATTCAGCTTGATCTCAATCAGAAGTTAAGCACCTTACAGGTTCACTTCACCTCTTTTATTCTAAAAATCAATTAACTTCAAAGTCTATGTTCTTAGTGTGCAAACATATCTCTGACAATGTCGTCTGTATCCCAATCTTTCGGATAGTAGGTTGGCCAGTTTGTCACTTCTTCTAACAATTCTTGATTATCGTCTCCCCAGTAAATGTGGAAGTGTGTAGCGTCTTGCGGTGCAATACCATGATCGCTGAACTGGGTGTATTGCGGCATGTCTTCTGATCCGCCCGACTTGCTGAAGATGAAACGAACGCCTCTGTTTCCTCTTTCATAGTTCAGTATTTCATAGCCATCGTAAGCATACTCTGCAGTCATTTCAGAACCATCTTCATAATAGAAAGTGAAACTGTCGTCTTTAATGTCCATGTGGTCAACGTCTGTTACATAACCTTCTCTGTAGTACTCTTTATATTCTTCGGCATTCATTGTATCACTGTGGCTGGCTTTATCTTCGAATACAATATCCAAGTCTCCGTTTTCCAAATAAGGATAAATAGATTGCCATTCGCCTTCCCAGTCAGCTAGTGTACGATCTTGAACTTCATCATTATAGAAGAAACCATTATAAATTCTTCTGCCGAGTTCATCGTTTGCACCATGATCGTCAATTACTACTTCAACTGGCTCAGATTCTGCGATCGCTGCTTCATCAGCATCTAAAAGCTCAGCTTTAACCTGCAGTCCGTTTATTGTAGCTTCTCTAGAAAACACATCGGAAGTTAATCCTGCAACGGCTTCCCAGTCGCTGGCTTCACCTTCTTTTATGTACCATTGCCAGTTTGAAAGATCTGTTTCTACATCGGGTACTGCTGTCAATTCTACTTCGTCACCAGTATGATAGTGTTCCGCTACACCTTTCACAGTGATTTCACTAGGTACAGCACTCGCTTGACTGCTTTCTTCCGTAGCTTCCGCTTCGCTGCCTGTCTCTGTTAATGCTGTATCCTGGCAGGCTGCCAACAGTAACCCAACCGAAAGCATTCCTGAAAACTTGACCAATTTATTCATGATTGATCATCCTTTTCTTTTTTTATTGTAAATCGTAAATCGTAACCATTACGATAAACAACAATACATATATTATTCTATTCTGTCAACCACTTTTTCAGAAATATTTAAAGAGGTTACAATGCTGCCGGCACCATAACCTCTTCTATCCTTTTATTTAAGCGTTCTGACTAAATAAACTTCCTTACAAAAGCCCTTTAGTCCATTGACGATTCTTTGAGCTTTCGAGAAATGCTGTGTAAAGCCGTAAACAGTCGGACCCGTTCCACTCATCACAGCTGTATCTGCACCAAAGGCTTTCATTTTTTCTTTTATAATCTGAATATCGGGCTGCTGTTCAATTGAAATCGGCTCTAAAGCATTTCCCATTTGCTGAACCATCTTTTCGTAGTCCTTAGCAGCAATCGCTTCTACCATTTGTTGTGCAGGAAACTTCGGTAATGCATCCGGCTCCAGCTTTTCAAAAACTGTCCAACTTGAGATTCCCTTTACGGGCTTAACCAAGACAACCCAGCATTGCGGCATTTCTTCAATCAGCTAGATCGCTTCTCCTCTTCCAGTGGCATAAGCTGTTTTATTATAGATGCAAAACGGCACATCTGAACCAAGTGTTTCTCCCAATTCTGCGAGTTCTTCTAAAGAGAGATTTAACTGCCACAGCCGATTCAACCCTCTTAAAGCGGCAGCTGCGTCACTGCTCCCTCCGCCTAAACCAGCAGCCACCGGGATCTGCTTATTGATTCTGATCTGAACGCCCTGATCGATCTGATGCTGTTCTTTCAATAAACGGGCAGCCTGGTAAACGATGTTCTTTTTATTCAAGGGGATTGCAGCAGAGTTGGATACAAGCTTGATTGCAGAGTCCTTTTGAGGTGTAAAGGTCAATCGATCAGATAAATCAATCGCTGTCATGATCAATTCAAGTTCATGAAAACCATCTGTCCTTTTAAACAAGACATTCAAAAGCAAATTAAGCTTTGCGGGTGCTTTTTCTACAATTTCCACTTTTCCCCTCCTTCGAAAACGCTCTTCTACTTACTCTTTAGTTTACCGGATGTAACGCTGATTTTTAAAGATAATGCTTGTTTACAGTTTAATTTAATTAAGATAAAAGATGCGAAGGATGACTGTTTCTGTTTATCTTCTGTTTTAGACTTGACAGATTATGCTATACTTGATTCAAATCGTAACCTTTACGTTTTAATTATACATTTTAATCTTGGAGCTGATGTTAGTGATAAGTACTCTTTTTGTATTACTTTGTATTTTGATTATGCGGCCAATGTTGTTCAGCGTGCCTATTTTAAATAGACACGAAAAAGATTCTGTCTTTTTATGAAGAATGATGGTCAAAACCTGGTACACTGATTACACTCATTTATTTAGTCATTTGAATTTGAAAGGAGAATATTCATGAGTAAAGGAGCCATTCATCACATTGAACTATATGTCTCCGATTTAGAACAGTCTACTCAATTCTGGGGATGGCTGCTGGAAGCGTTAGGCTACACTTCGTATCAAAAATGGGATAAGGGACAGAGCTGGAAACTGGAACAGTCTTATATTGTTTTTGTTCAGGCGGAAGAGCGCTTTTTGGATATCCCCTATCATCGTTGTCGAGTTGGATTGAATCATTTGGCTTTCTACGCTGAGTCCCGTCAGCATGTGGATACACTGACAGAACAATTAAAAGAAAAGCATGTCCCTATTCTGTATACAGACCGTCACCCTCACGCTGGAGGAGAACATCACTATGCCGTCTACTTTGAAGACCCGGATAGAATTAAAGTAGAACTGGCAGCACCTGAATAAAAACTCCTCTATTAGTTCCTTACTAACCGCCTGCACATACCTAAAAAGAGCAAGCCGAGAACCGGCTTGCTCTTTACTAAGTACATTTTTATTCGCTATTTGATTAATTGTTTAAAATTTCTAATTCGACTGTCTGTGTCAATACGTCTGTATAACTGTAGGATACTCGTTCAAATGCATTCTCTTCCTGATTCAATTCCACAATGAACACAGCAGGATAAGTTTCTGATAAAATCCCTTTGCGTTCGGTTGTTTTCTTTCTTCCGGCTTGAGCTGTCAATCTAATTTCTTTCCCTAGATGACCGTCAAGATTTTGCTTAATACTTGCTATAGTAATTGGCATAATCTATTCACCTCACAAAGTTATAAG
>OMJG01001989.1_pt1 | contig 10729 bp, 10 predicted proteins | sample 1646431 | NCBI WGS metagenome assembly OMJG01 (sample SAMN03771674, study PRJEB25209) | food metagenome | isolation source: Cotija cheese | place: Mexico:Jalisco,Michoacan | collected 2011-12-12 | reverse complement strand
AGGAACAAGATCTCTTACTAGCAGATAATAACATTATTACATCTAACTCTTATGAACTTGAGGTCGATTTTCGTCAGCAAAACTCTACACTTCTATCTTTAATGACAAATGAAAAAGGGGATAGTGCACTTAAAGTTGAGATAGATAAAGAAAATAATACTATTACACTTATAAGAAATTATGAAAAACGTTTGGCACATGTTAAAATAGAAAAAATGAATGTATTTATTGATCAATCAATTTTTGAAATTTTTATTAATGATGGTGAAAAAGTATTATCAGGTCGTGTATTTCCAAATAAGAATCAGTATTCGATTAGAAGTCAAAATCCGATAAAAATAAAATTATGGGAGCTAAAAAAGTGATTAAACTTGAAGATGTTGCAAATAAAGCTGGGGTTAGTGTAACGACAGTTTCGCGTGTTATAAATCGTAAAGGATATTTGAGTGACGCAACAATATCAAAAGTAGAAAAAGCAATGCAAGACTTGCATTATATTCCAAACGCAGCCGCACGTTCTTTGCAAGGAAAGTCTTTAAAATTAATTGGCCTAGTATTTCCAACTATAAAAAATATTTTTTATGCAGAATTGATTGAAAAAATTGAGCAAGCTCTTTTCAAACGAGGTTACAAAGCTATGTTAGCAACAACAGAACATGATGAACAAAAAGAGCGAGACTATCTTGCCTTACTACTTTCTAACCAAGTTGATGGAATTATTTATGGGAGTCATAATTTAAAAGCACATGATTATATAGCAATTGAAGCACCTATTGTTGCTTTTGACCGTTTATTAACCCCTGAAACGACTGTTGTTAGCTCTGATAATTTTGAGGGAGGAATCCTAGCTACTAAAGCTTTGATTAACTCTGGAAGTAAAAAAATCGCCATATTTACTGGGAACGATAATACTAATTCTCCTACATATTTAAGGCGTGATGGATATTCGCTTGAGCTAGAAAGAAATCAATTAAAGCCTCATATAATAAAAATTCCTTCTCAATGGACTCTTCTTCGCAAAAAAGTTGAGATCAAAAAAATACTAGAAAACAACGATTTTGATGGTATATTTTGTACAGATGATTTAACAGCTATATTAGTAAAAGATCTCGCCTCAAATTTAAAAAAATCACTTAATGTGGTAGGTTTTGATGGAACTGAATTTATAGAAAAATTGATTAAGCAACAAGGTAACAGCAAAAGAAATGCTGATAGTATTCGGATCAATCCAATCCTTGCAAATGCTTTAAAATACTGGACTTCAATTGGCGAACCAGAAAAAAGTAAACCTGATGTTATCGAAGAAACGCTTTTGAAATCTATTCCTGAAGAGTATTTAATTAAAGGATATGAAATGGCAAAAAAACAAAATAAAATTTGATAATATTGTGTAATCACAATATTACAATATTAGGCAACAACAATATTATGATATTGTTGTTGTTTTTTTTCTACAAACGCTGTTGTGTCAATAATAATCTTTTGAATATTGTAATATTGCAATATCACGATATTACAATTGTGTTATATTATAATATCGTGATATAATAAAAAAGTAGCCAAATACTGTTATATCAGTATTTGCACGGGAAATAAAAGTAGGTTAAACTATAAACTAACAAAAACAGAGAGGTAAAGCTATGAACGATTTTCAATTTATTTCTGCTAATGAAACCTATAGAAATTTGTATTACCAATTACCTAAAGTACTTTTTACATCAGAATTTTATAAAACTATGTCCAATGATAGTAAAATAGCTTACGCAATGTTGCAAGACCGATGTGAATATTCAATTCAAAATAATTGGATTGATCAAGATGGGCATATATATTTTATCTTTACACGAAATGAACTGATGAATATTTTAGGGTGTAAAGAAAATAAAATTGCAAAAATAAAAAAAGAATTAAAAGACAAAAATTTACTTTATGAAAAACGTATTCCTCCAAAAAAACTCCCTACTGGTGAATTCAAAAACTATCCAAACAGATTGTATTTAGGTAAGCTGGAAGTTTCAGCAACAGATGTTTACGCCATCAGTAACGCTAACCATACAAATGAGTTTTCCGAAAGTGGGAAAAACCAACCTTCGGATAAACATGATAAAATCAACGTTTCTTTCGAAAGTGGGAAAAACCAACGTCCAGAAGAATCCAATAATACCAGTACTTTGTTCGAAAGTGGGAAAAACCAACCCAATCTATATCTAACTAATTCTTTAGATACAATAGATACAATAGATACTGAAAAAGAACGATTGCAACAACAATTATTGCTCGATCAATTTTCAGAAGTTCAAGAGCATACATTTCTTAGCAAAGATAGCTTAAAATTTATTGCTGCCTTTTCTGATACTATTCAAGAAGCACATGAAATGGTTGGAACAATTATTCGTGCTAAAACTAAAGTAGAAAAAGAATACAATATCGTTCTAATTGGTGAAGATTATCAAGAAGAAATAGACAAATGTTTGCGACGAGTGATGCATAAAATCAAGACGGATTCTACTGTTAAAAGTCCTAAAGGCTTATTTTACAAGTCTTTTTACAATTTATTTGTTGAATGTACAATGGAGAAAAAAAGTAAATTGAACAAGAAAAGTAATTCTAATGCACCAGGAGTAATCACTCATAACTGGGTTGAAAATCAATAAAATATGTTTTTTTGTGACCATTAATTTTGATATAAATATATAGAAATTCTTGCTGTATATAATATTTATGGTATTATCACTGTATAAATAAGCTAATTATTTATAATTTTATTTACACAAGGAGGTAATAATGGAATACATTAAACGTTTTTTTATTGTAATTGGGTTATTTTTGTTGAGTCAAATAGGTATGTTTACGTATGGGACTTTAAAGCAAAGTTCTTTACAAGTAGGGCAAGTTACAATGCCGTTACTATCAACGCTAATTCTAATAGTGATATTTATTATGAATATTGGATTGCTACTTGTTTTAGCTAATAAATTAGAATTACTTAACTTTGATTCTAAATTTCTCAATAAAAAGAATATTTTAATTATTGTAATTGGTGTTGTAATTGCAAGATTAGTAGCAATTTTAGGAATTGCACTAAGTTCTATTTCATTCGGTTTAGTACATGGACCAACTGATATTATTAGTTTTTTCATGTATGCACTAATTGGATTAGTTTTATCAATCGCATATTTTAAAACTAGTCGTCTTGAAGTAAGTATTTTGATTCATTTCTTTAATAACTTAATTCCAGCTATTGTTATTGCTTTTGGTTTAATGTAATTTGGTATAGATTGTTTAATCAAAAAGAATGGGGTTATTTGATGAAAAAGGCTGAAAAAATTTTGTTTTTAGGGTTTTCTGTATTAATGTTCATTCTAATCGGATGTAACAATAAAGATAATCTTCAAGAAAATAAAAAAAGCAGTGCTGTAGAACAAACTGCCAATTTAACAGCCGCAACACCTATACAAAGTTTAGATCCAGCAACTGCTGTTGATCAAACAAGTGTTACACTTTTAGCAAATGTGATGGAAGGCTTATATCGTTTGGATAAAAAAATCAATCAGAACCTGCATTAGCAGAAAAGCTTCCAGACATATCTAAAGACGGTAAAACATATACTATATCATTGAGAAAAGATGCAACTTGGACAGATAAAACACCTGTAACTGCTGAAGATTTTGTTTTTGCATGGCAAAGAGTAGTTGATCCTAACACTGCTTCTCAAAATGTCGGATTATTTGCTCCTATAGAAAATGCTGAAGAAATAAGTAAAGGTAGCAAAGCTAAAGAGTCTTTAGGGATAAAAGCAGTGAATAATCATACTTTGCAAATAGCGTTGAAAGAACCGACTCCTTACTTTACTAATTTATTAGCATTGCCAGCGTTTTTACCTGTTAATCACAAATTTGCTGATAAACATAAGAAAGATTATGGTACTTCTAAGGACACTATTAGTACAAATGGAGCGTTTAATTTAACTAACTTGGAAGGTTTAGGCACTTCAGATAGTTGGGTAATAGAAAAAAATACTAATTATTGGGACAATAAAAATGTCTCAATGAATACTATTCATTTTCAAGTAATTAAAGAGATAAATACAGGTGTTAATTTATATAAAAATGGTCAATTGGACGAAGCTCCTTTGGGTGGAGAGTATGCTAAACAATATAAAAGCGATAAGGATTATAGCTCTTCTTTATTAGCAACAAGTATGTATTTAGAACTCAATAAAAAACCAAAGGATTCCATTTTAAAGAACAAAAATTTACGTAAATCACTTAGTTATGCTATAGACAGAGCCACATTAGTAGAAAAATTACTAGATAATGGCTCCATAGCATCAGTTGGGTTAGTTCCTAAAAAATTAGTGTATGATCCAAAAACAAAGAAAGATTTTGCAGACCAAGATTTAGTTGGTTATGATAAAGAAAAAGCCAAGAAGTATTGGGAAAATGCACAAAAAGAATTAACTACACCTAACAATTTAAAACTAGATATTTTAGTTGGAGACGGAGAATTCGAAAAAAAAGCTGGAGAATTTTTACAAAATCAATTACAAGAATCTTTAAAAGGGTTGACTGTAACAGTTACGCCAGTACCAGCAAATGCACAAATTGAAAAGTTGTCTAAGGGTGATTTTTCTATTAGTCTTATTGGTTGGCAAGCGGGATATGCAGATCCATTGAGTTTTCTAGCTAATTTCAAGACAAATAGCCCTATGAATTATGGGGGTTATGAGAGTAATGAATTTGATATTCTTCTAAAAGATACTTCTGATAAGCGGCTGAAGAGTTTGAAAGAAGCAGAAGAATTGTTAATTGATGATGCAGCAATTGTCCCAATTATACAAACAGGTTCTAGTAAATTGATCAATCCAAATCTAAAAGATATAAACCTGCACAGTGTAGGTAGTAGATATGACTATAGAGAAATGAAAAAGGAGTGACATTAGTCGCTCCTTTTTTCTTGATAATTTTTTTCAGGTACATTTTTATAATTAAATATTTCGCCAGAGTCATTAATAATGCCAATGAATTTTTCTGCTTGTTCATCATTTTCGTTTGAAATTAATTTGTGTAGGTTGTATCTTATTTGTTGTGCTATTTCGGGTCCCTCTACATCTTCAATTAATTCGGTGTAGTCTACAACTTTATTTAAATAGCTAAGGTTTTTCGTAGTTAAATACAAAACAATGTTTTTGTTTGCTGTGTAGTTTAGTTTATATTTATAACTTTGCATGTTTAAAAGCAAATCTTTATACATATCTAATAGTAAAAATACAGTGTCATAATTCTTTTCAAACATATGTTTTCCGATAAAATTTTCTAAAAATATTATTACAGCTTCCTTTAGGGAATAAGGCGCGTTTTTATCTATAGGGAACATAGAATCAATTAATGGTTTTAATTCTTCATATGAAAATGCTGAACAAATATTTGCAAGTATTTTATAATGAAATAGAGTATATTTAGTATAATTTTTAAATTTCTTTTTAACGTCTAGTAAGTCAGGTTTGTCTATTGGCGTAATTTTTTCAATTTTATCTGATAATGTATATTTCATCATAAAATATAAGTTCATGTATTTTATAGAATCCATGTAATTATCCAGAACTTTCTGGTAAAAACATTCAATTTCTTTTTTAGTCTTTGGATTGTTTTCTTTAAAAAAAGTATCTGCTAACTGATAATAATATGACAAATCTTTATCAAATTCTGATGTAAATTCTTCAGGACTGTAATTAATAAGCTCCTGTAAGGATAATTCGCTTCTGTCTAACAATGTGGGAATATCGGTTATTTTTAATGAATGTTTGTTATGAACCTCAAATTGAGTAGCAGATTTTCTTAAGAAAATACCGCTATAAAATTCTTCCTGTGACAATTGTAATTCTTTCCTATGAAATTTCATCAATTCATTTAATGGCATAAAAAAACTTCCTTCTGCGTGTATTTATATACCCTTATTTTGCTCGTTTAAACTATGTAACTAAAAATATAAAAATTTTTTTGATATATAGGGTAAAAAAAGACACAATAGCTTGTTTTGTTTAAATTAATTTGTTATAGTAAGAATATAGAAATAGAAGAGGTGTTATTAATGAAAAAAAATAAGCATAATTACTTTGTTGTTTTAAGCACTTTGGTTTTAGTATTCACAGTAATTGGATAAAAAAAGGCACCAATGAAATTTATCCAAAAGTGCATAAGCATAGAGTTCACTTTTCATTATAACATGCATTTCTTGAATTGTTTGTTAGTTAGGCAACAAGCAATAAAAAATTAAGAACCGACTGCCATCGGACTACCAATCCTAGGCAGTTAAATAATTCATAATTACGGTATGAACTATACTCGGTTCTCGAATACTGCAACATAAGTTACAACATATATTATAACAATTTTTTAAGTGAATTTCCAGACCTTTTTAAACTCCTTTATTGGTCTAGGAAAAAGATTACTTTAAATATATTGTTTTGTATGGTGGAATGATGGTTGCAGTACACGGGGAACGTATACAGTTCATGTATATGTTCCCCGTTTTTTTGTTTTTATCGCTAAATTTTAGAAAGGGCTGGTGTTCAAGAATGAAACAAAAAGTGACGGATACAATGATTTTACAAAAGGTCTATCGGATTCATACAAAGACAGGAAATTGTTATGTATTGGAGAACGAGCGCTTTTATCTAGCGGTTCAGATTTTAGAACATGGGAAAATGATCTGGAAGAAATATAGAGAAATTCCTCAAATGGGTGTCACAAAAGCTTTGCTTCGTCAAATCATTTCTTGTTATGACAAAGATGGAAATAAAATCATTGAACGAAAAAAAGGATCCACCAAGTTAACCCTTGTTCCTGTAAAAAAAGTGAATAAAAAAAGAAGTCAACTAGTTTCCGCTAGCTGACAAGCATCATTGAAAGAAAAAATTAATGAATAAAATGTTAAGAATAGTATACCACAGGAAGTGTAACTGAGTAAATAGAACAAGGAGGACTCTATGGAAAAGAAACGAATTACCCATGCAGAAGAACTAAATCACGGAGACGTGATACGAGTATTTTCCTATGAACAAAATTGTGGAATGGATGAAACAACTTTCACAGCGCTTGTTGTTGCCTGCTCGGACAAGAAAAAACTAGTCATTCCGCAAGACTTCCAAGGCCATCTGTATCGAGCTGCGCAAAAAGGTGCGAGTTGGGAGATAACAGTGGATTGGTTACTAGAAAATGATGTTGACGTATTCATTGTCGAACGATTTGACCAGTTACTCACTACCATTTGGAATTATTTAAACGAAGAAGAAGTGTAACAAAAGTATTCAGGAAACACCTATTGTTTGCTGGTTTCCAGCAAAGTTGCCAAACAAAAAAGAAACATTCTATCTTCTGATAACGAGAAGAAGAACTCTTTCTTTTTTACAACTGAATAGTCAGCGAGAAGTCCGCTGCCTTGCTTATCAGCGTAGCTATGAAGGGGCAAGGGTACAGAAGCCAGCAGGGTGTCGTTAAACGCTAGGATAGAAGCTAAAATGTCCAGTATGAACGAAGACCCACACAATGATTGTGAAGTTGGTGTGCTACGGTACATGGTGAGATTGCCACGACCTACCAATTATTGGTAGCAAGCAATATCCGACTCACCTAGAGTTTAGGGTAACGGTTGCTAGAAACCTTGTGAAAAGACTTGATTTTTTGAAACCAGTAAACAATAGGTGTTTCCTACAAAAGGTAATTTCTATTTGATTTAAAGGGATAGTATTTTTTTATTAACGAAGGCTTTGTTACTATGTTCTTGAGGTGATAAAAATGACGAAAAGAGAACAAAAACTATGGCGTAAAGAAATGCTGGCCTTAATGAATGAAGATCCAGAATGGTATAAAAAAGAACACAACGAGCGTTTCCAACGTGTTCAAGAGCTTGCAGAAAAAATAGAAACTGCAGATGTGCGACAGTATTATAACCAAATTACCAAAGAAGCTTTTGAAAGCTATCAGAGAAGTGGTTTGCAATTCAAACAAATTGCTCAACGATTTCATGTAACAGAAAAAGTTTTAAAACAGTGGCGTGAAGACAATGGGTATCAAATCTATAAGAAAAAACTAAATAGAAAATTAATATGAGAATCGAGACAGTCTTGATTCTCTTTTTTTGAGGAAGGAGACGGGCGATGAAAAAGCAACGGGCACCATGTGTTGTGAAGAAAGACCTAGAGAAAAAAGAAAAAAACATATAGAGGAGAGAAATTCATGAATCAACAGTCAGAATTAAAGAAACGCTTTAAAATGTACAAGTCAGGAAAACATTGGGTAGTAGCACCGATTGTCTTTTTAGGATTATTTAGTACAGCGATGTTAGGAAGTCAAGAAAGCTTTGCTTCAGAAACGGAAACCCCTGTTAAAGCAACAGAACAAGTGAATACACAAAAAGACACAACAACGCCCACCACCACAGAGAATGTTGTTGTGCCTAATCAAGAAGTGACAAATACAAAAGATTCATCACAAACAGTAGTTCCAGATACTACTGATAGTGCTAATTCTACAACAGAAAAAGTATCAGAACAAGCAACAACTGGGGAACACACTAAGCCAGTAGAAGAACAGCCTACGGTTGATACTCCTGAAAAAGAAGAAACAAAAAAAGCTGAAGAACCAAAACCTGAAGAAAAAACGCCAGAAGTTGCTCCAACAGGCAATGAAGCGTTAGATAATGCAGTGAAAGATGCTCAAAATAATGGCGTAGATGTGAAGGAAGAACCAGAAAAAACAGTTCCTTCTAAAGAAGAAGCCGATAAAGACTTCAAAGAACAAGAAAACAAAGTCAAAGATACAACGAATGCGCAAAAAGAAATCGATAAAACAATTAACGATGCTGTCGATAAAGCGAAGGAAAATGGGGTCGATGTCAAAGAAACAGAAAAACAAAAGTACAAAGACCAACAAAAAGCTTTAGAAGATGCAAAAAAACAAGCAGCCGCTTTAGAAGAAGCAACCAAAGTCATGAATGAAGCCAACAAACTAATCGAAGACGCCATTGCTAAAGCTAAACAAAATGGGACACCAATTAAAGATGGCGGAATTATCAATGCCACTGTCAAAGATGCTATGGAAAAAGCAAAGCAGTTGGTAGATAGTATTCAAGCGGTTGATAGTGAAAATGCCGAAATTAAGAAACGGAATGCGGACGCTTTAGCTAAATATCAAAAAGCTAAGGCAGAACTAGACGCGAAAAACGCAAAAATCAAAGCGGAAAACGAAGCCATTGCAAAACGAAATAAACAACGTCAAGACTTGTACGACAAATTAATGAATGAGTTCAAAAATGGCACAAAGTTAGATACAAAAGTTATTGCACGTACCCAAAGTTACAACGACCAAGACAAATACAAAACGTTCATGAAAGCCGTTGTAGACCAAGCAACAGGGAAATTCACGTTAACACATGATATGAACGATGGGGTTTCGATAATGGGAACCGGTTCTCTGACAGGGAAAATTAACTGGAAAATCACCTCAAATGGCGATGGTTCAGAAACCATTATTATTGAATCAATCGATTTATATGATTATGTCTATAAGAACTTGAATCCAAATACTGGCGCAAATAAAAATATTAACTTCCATGTCTATGACCTTAACGGAAAAGAGCTATTCTCTGTTTATCATGATGGCGAATCTAGTTTTACAAAGAAAATCAATAAAAACGTCAAATACAACAATGTAAAATTTGTACTAAAAGCAGGACAAGAAAGCGCCTTGAAACAGTTGTTAAATGTGGATGATAACTGGATTTACAACACACATGGTCAAATCATGGTTCAATTCAAAAACTTAAATGAAAAACCAAAAACACCAGATTTGGAACAAGAAAAACCATTAGACCCTACGCAATTAACACCACCAACTCCTGAAGAATTAAAAGAAGCGGTGTCTAAAAAAATTGTAGTAACAGCGGAATCACACCCAGTTCAATTGCAAACAGCGGTACATCCTGTAAAAGTTGCTGAAAAACCTGTAACACCACCAGTTACTCCAATGAATACACCAAGTAAACCTGTCAAAGCACCAGAAAAATTAACGGTTGAAAAAGCAAGTGTTGTTCCAGAATTGCCAAAAACTGGTGAAAAAGAAAATACGTTGTTATCTGTATTAGGGGCCGGAATGCTTGCAGGGCTGGCATGGTTTGGAATCAAACGAAAAGAAACAGAAAAATAATGAAGGAATGAAGACAGGTAAAGAGAAGCCGAAAGCGTGCTTCTCTTTTTTTTGTTGGAAAGGACAATGATGGAAAAAATAAAAGAACGAACAGGAAGTGTCGCAATGAAAGAGTTAGCTATTCAGGAAAAAGAAGTCAATACTCGTTGGCAAGGATTTCGTGGTCGCCTATTGATGATTAAAGTAAAAAAAGGAAAAACCTTTGAATTATTAACAAATAACCAAGTAACACCTGAAAATATTCATGAGATCGATGTTATCCACTTACTAAAGAACGGAAAAACATTAACGTTGAAAGTGGATACCGAAAGAAGCAAGTTTGGATTCGAACAAAACTCTACTTTTGAAGTCCCAATGTTTTACATTGAAACACGCATTAAGCGAGAAGCCTATCATGATTATTTTTTATCAGAAAAAGAACTGCGAAACGAACAGAAAAATAGGTAGTCGAGTGTAGTGAGCAGAAGAAAAGACAAACTATATTAAGTCAAGTGAAAAATCAAAAGATTAAATAACGGTTTTTA
>OMJG01001988.1_pt1 | contig 10734 bp, 9 predicted proteins | sample 1646431 | NCBI WGS metagenome assembly OMJG01 (sample SAMN03771674, study PRJEB25209) | food metagenome | isolation source: Cotija cheese | place: Mexico:Jalisco,Michoacan | collected 2011-12-12 | reverse complement strand
GCTCGACACCCGATTCCAACGCCTCTACAACCGTAAGGGAGTCCAGTTCATGCAACTGCTGGTCCTTGGAAAGACTTCGCCCGTAGCTGCGCCCGAAAACCTCTTCGAGCAATTCCCAGAACTCCCGTTCCCTCAACGACCACAACCCCCTCGATTAGCTGAACACACATCCTCTGCACCGTCACCGGTCCTAATACCACTGACACGGCGTGTACCCACAACTATCAATGAGAATCCTCGCGAATCCTCTCGAATCAATCCTGCAGGGACTCTATATAGTCCGCAACCATCCGCAGCATCTGGGAGACGCTGACACCGAGTGCCTCGGCTATCGAACTGAGCAGTTCCGAACTGGCTTCCTTCTGCCCACGCTCTACCTCTGAGAGGTATCCGAGCGACACTCCGGCATTCTCGCTGACCTCGCGAAGGGTCTTGTGATCCTTGCTGCGGAGATCGCGCAACACATGTCCGATGGCCTCCCGCAAGGATACCTGATGCGTTCCCGCAAAGGCATCATCCGCCGTACCTGCGGCCGCGGCCGCGGAGCGGACGTCACCGCCTTCTTCCTTCATCCACATACGTGCGAGCGCCGCCTGACGCTCATCCTTGGCTTTCTTAGCCGCTCTTGCCCTCAGTACCTGCTGTTGTGCGAATACGACCGCACGACGCTGGGCTGGGGTCAAATCCCTGACTCGGGCCGCTCCCTCACGTACTGCATTCGACTGCAGCTCGAAGGAATCCTCGGTGTGTCGCAACACTGTCTGATTATCTGTCATCACGTGCCCCTTTCATACCGCCTGAAGCTGTTTCTGTAACCTTCATCTTGCACAACAACGCCCAGCGTGAAATATTCCTCAAAGCGTACGTAAACTAACAAAATGTGAGGGAGCTCACAGGAAAGCCCGAAACAGTGCTCGGAGGTGCCAAAGACCGGAATCAAGAACCCAAAAGCCGTGCCGCGAGCTCCAGAACCGCCAGGACCGTCGATTCGCGTATCTGCTGGCGAGAACCGTCCAACTGCAGATGCCGCACATGAACACCCGGGTGATTGCTCGAGGGCGAAGCCGGGGCATTATCGGGAACCGCGACGGCGATATACACCTCTCCCTGCGGATGAGTCCCATCTGGGCCCGGACCCGCCACTCCGGTCGTGGACAAGGTCACAAGAGGCCGCCCCTGTGCGGCACCCGCATACAAGGCCCCAGCTCCGAGGCACATCTGCCGAGCAACCTCCGGATTGACCGCCCCTTGGGTGCTTAACAGCTCGCGGTCGACACCGAGAATCGTTGCCTTCGCGCGAATATCGTAAGTAACGACGGAACCAAGGAAGACCGACGAAGCTCCCGGAACACGCACAAAGGCATCCGCCAGCAAACCACCCGTCAGGGATTCCGCAGCGGCAATGGCAAGATGCCGTCCATCGCAGAAGCGAAGAATACGCGATGCCACCTCGTCCGTATCCATACTCGCGTCGTTGCCGCCACCCTCATGGCTGACTCGGGGCATTATCGGACCTGGCCGTTCTCCTGCGAACGACCGCGTCCGGCGAAGGTATTCACCAAGTACTCGGCACCGGAATACAGGCACAGGAACAATGCGATCAGAATGATGACCAGAGTCAGGCTCTGATACCAGGAAACCACCTGCTCGGACAAGGACATGATCGACCACACAGGAGCAAGCAGCATCGCAATACCCACGCATTGCGCCAAAGTCTTGTACTTCCCTGCCTGCGAGGCTGCAATGACCTTCCCACCGGTATCTATGACCACAAAGCGCATGGCCGTGATGCCAAGCTCACGAATAAGGAACAACGCGGTAATCCACCAGGACAGTTCCCCGTGCGACGAAGCGACCACCAGTGCGGAACAGATGAGGAGCTTATCCGCAATCGGATCCATCAGCTTTCCGAGCTCAGTGACCTGGTCGTATTTACGCGCCAGCCAGCCATCCAGCTTGTCGGTCGACGCGGCGAATACGAACAGTGCGAATACCCACCAGCGCATACTCGTATTCTCGACACCGAAACGCCCTGCATGCACGTCCAGGACAATGAACACCGCCACAAGAACGATCCTCACATACGTCACCAGATTCGGAGGGCTGTTCCACCCTGCAAACAAGTGTCCCTTCGTCTGCTTTGACTCAGGTTCAGAGTGCTGCTCCATACCCTCTCCTTGACCAACGGAACTCATGATTCCCACTCCAACGGCGTATCCAAAAAATTCTTCTACTGTTCATATAATCAGCTTCAACAACGTTACTCCACTGCCATGTCTTACGGCTGAATGCCGAAAAGGCAAGGCATCCGGGCATTCGCCGAGGCTGATTGAGGTCAGCTTGGCACTGCACGGCCGCAAATGCTACGCACCCGGCTGCTGCGACGCCTGCGCCGATTCATCCGCCGCCCCGAGGCTATTGGTTTCACCACGGATGAAGGCCAGAACCTCCTGAAGGTCCTGAGGCTGCACGAGAACCTCACGAGCCTTGGACCCTTCCGAGGGGCCGACTATCCCCCGTGATTCCAGCAGGTCCATCAGGCGTCCGGCCTTGGCGAAGCCGACTCTCAGCTTTCGCTGCAGCATCGAAGTCGAGCCAAATTGCGAAGTGACCACCAGTTCGGCCGCCTGCAACAACACATCCATATCGTCCCCGATATCCTCATCGGGTTCCGGCTTGTTCTCGGCACGCTCGGTCATCTGCTCGATATCCTCACGGTAATGAGGCTTGCGCTGTGTGCGCACCGAATCGACGGCGCGTCGTATCTCGGATTCCCCGACCCATGCGCCCTGCACTCGAATGGGCTTCGCCGAACCCATCGGAAGGAACAACGCATCGCCCTGACCGATCAGCGTCTCGGCACCGGTCGTGTCCAGAATCACCCTCGAATCGGTGGCCGAGGAGGTCGCAAATGCCAGTCGAGACGGGATATTCGCCTTGATCAGACCGGTCACCACATCCACGGATGGCCTCTGCGTTGCAAGAACCAGATGCACACCGGCTGCTCTCGCCAGCTGTGTGATGCGCTGAATGGAACTTTCGACATCGTTCTTGGCCACCATCATCAAATCGGCCATCTCATCCACGACCACAAGAAGATAGGGGTACGGTGCCACTTTCCTCTTCGAGCCTTCAGGCACATGCACTTTCCCCGCATACACGGCCTCATTGAAGTCCTTCACATGGCGGAATCCGAAATACTGCAGATCATCGTATCTGGCATCCATCTCCTTGACCACCCATTCAAGTGCTTGAGCGGCCTTCTTGGGGTCGGTGATGATAGGCGTCAACAGATGCGGAATACCGGCATAGGCGCTGAGTTCGACCCTCTTGGGATCGACCATGATGAGTCTGACCTGTTCGGGGGTGGAACGCATGATGACGGATGTCAGCATGGAGTTGATGAAGCTGGACTTACCTGAACCGGTGGCACCTGCGACCAGAAGATGCGGCATCTTGGTCAGATCGGCGGTGACGAAATGCCCTTCGACGTCCTTCCCGACGGCTGAGAGCATCGGATTGTCATCTGACTGAGCCTTGTCGGAACGAAGCACATCGCCCAGATGCACGATTTCTCGATCGACGTTCGGAATCTCGATGCCGATAGCGGATTTGCCGGGAATGGGCGAGAGAATACGCACATCGGAGCTGGCCACGGCATACGCGATATTGCGTTGCAGATTGGTGACCTTCTCCACTTTCACGCCCGGACCGAGCTCGACCTCATATTGTGTGACCGAAGGACCGCGAAGGAATCCGATGACCTTGGCATCCACCCCGAACTGCTGGAACGTCGATTGCAGCGCCTGAATCACATGATCATTGGCAGGGGTACGCGCAGCATGAGGCTTTCCGTGAGCCAACAGTTCCAAGGACGGCAACTGATAGGAATCAGGTGGCACGTCGGCATCGGCATCTGCGACACCACCTGATTCGAGTGACGTACCCACGGCTGCCGGCGAAACGGCAGATGACAGCACCGCCGTCTCGTCACCGGTCGACGCCTTGTCCGTGCTTCCGTCGGCACCGGGAATCATCCGCGTTTCGTTCGACGGGTTCCAGGGGTCGTCCCAGGCTTCCGTGCCGTGATTCGCCGAATCGATGCCGTCCTTCCCCGCCATCGACAGGGCCGGCGCACTCGGCACGCCGGGCATGCCGGAGGCTGCGCCCGAGGTACCCGCCTCGGGCATCTGGATGTGCGGCAACACCGCGGTTGCATCACCGGAACGGCCATCGTCCAGCGTTGTCTGGGCGGCCTCACCATGCTGGCTCGCGGCCTTCTGGAATGCATCATCACCCTCATACCTGTCAAGTCGACGATTCTCGCCCTCGCCGCGCCCTCGACGCAACAGACGAGACCACCAGGACAGTTTCGGAGCCGAATCATCCTCGATACCGTCCTCACCATCCGCATGGCTCGGCACTCCCTGTGCGAAGGCGATGGTGTCATCGCCGAGTGTGACCTCATTCGGAAACTCTTCATCGGAATCTTTCGCATCCGAGGATTCGCCTCGTACACGCGCCGAAATGACCTTCCCCAATCTTGGAATATCGTCGACGTGCAGATGCGCGATCATCATCACCGCGAACACGGCGGCAATCACGAACAGTACGACGGCGAAGCCTTTGGACAAGCCCCACGCCAGCGGAGAGCCCAGCACGAAGCCGAGCAATCCCCCGGACTCCTGAAGAATACCGATGTCGAAGACCCTGTGATCCGAAGCTCCTATCACATCGATAATCGAGCAGATGGACCACAGCAGCAGGAACCATCCGCTGACCACGCGCGGATTTTCCGAATGCGAACCGGAATTGCGAATCAACCTCGCGGCTATGATCACCAACAACACCGGTAGCACCACGCTCATCAGACCGAATGCACCGGATGCCAAGGCATGGAGCATCCGTCCGAGGGCACCGTCCACACGGAACCATTCGCTGGCGCAGAAGAGCACGGCAAAGATAATCAACATGAAGCACAGACCGTCGCTGCGGTAAGCGGGATCGTATTGGCCGACACCGGTTATCGAGCGAATCAGCGAGCCGAAACCTCGTGGCACACTCAGGATGGCTTTCTTCCAGAACGGTTCCTGCATCTGGGTACGGTCCTGCTCGACCGCGCCCTTCTTCGAAGTCCCTTTGGACGCGGAGGAGGACCGCGCCGACGAGGACCGGCGCTGCTTAGCTGATGCGGAGTCTTTATTATCTGAGGCTGTGCTTCTTGTCATAACGCATCCAGATTACCCGGAGAGAAGCCGGCCTCGCTGATTTTCAGGTATCTTCGCACAATTTTTCTCCCTTACCCTATATGCATTCCAGGCGCAGGATTCAGCCCGAGATGTGCTCCGCATCGTTTACGGCTACCATCAGGACTATGACAACACCGGCAGAACGTGCGAGCGCAGTCGCATTTGCTTGGAAGAATTGCGCCTTGGAATCATTGACACCGAATGAGACGACCGCCAACGCCGCACGGTCCTATGAGCATGGGTCCGTAGGTCTGGAGGAATTGCTAGCCGCCGGTGATGCAGGTCAGACCGCGGACAGCATCGTCGCGCGTACGGTACGGCTCATCGCCAAAGGCTGGCCGCCGAGCGGAGACTTGGATGAGCTGCGTGCCATCCATCTGGGGCTTTTCGACGGCGTCTATGACGATGCGGGCGAACTGCGAAGAGCGGACACCGTCAAAGCAACCGCCTCGCATAAGGGCAACTCGGCGGAAAACCAATCCGGAGCGGCCGATGGCGTACGTTCAGCGAACCCCGAAGCGTTCTTCCCGGCGAATCTTATCGAAACCGGTGCGGCCAATATCTCACGCGAACTCGCGGACAAACGCAATCTCAAGTGCCTTGACCGGGCGGATTTCGTCAATGAGCTTGCTCATATCTATGACGAGCTGGGATACCTTCACCCCTTCGTCGGAGGCAACGCCATGGTACTGAGGATATTCGCATCCCGTCTTGCCCACGACGCCGGATGGGACCTTGACTGGGGAACCGTGGACGTCCGCTCGTACAAGCAGGCCAAACACACCGCATACAACGGCGACACCTCAGCTTTTGCGGGATTGTTCGGACGCATCATCAGACCGGCGAACCCAACGCGCACATTTCTCATCGCCGGATGGGATCAGGGGCCAGCACACTGAGCATGTTCCGGGGAAATACCGGTAGTGTAGGGATTTTCTCGGAACCAAGGATGACATCCTCATCGAAGCGTACGTGATTTCGCCATTTTCGGATTCTGATAATGCCGGCCTACTTGGCAATCCCTACACAAACGTCATTTATCGTTGAAAGCGTCCTATACATGCCAATGCATGGCGTACCCGCGGGAATCCCATGTAAGGCGCGCACTGCAGCAACGCATCGGCCAAGAACTCCTCGTCGTTGCCGATGGTCGCGTTGACATGCATGCTCCGTTGCAACTCGGCATCGACATTATCCAGAGCCGCCAGCAGACAGAAGGTCGACAACTCGCGTAGCGGCAACTCCAAAGCCGTGCTCGAATAGCAGCCCCTGTACAGATACTCGTCTTCCCAAACTCTGAGCTGCTCGAACCGTGGATTGGCATCATCGCCTGAGACAGGAGCCGAATCCGTCGACACATGCGCTCCCGAGGTCGCCCCTTGAACGTCGGCGACCGCTGCGTCATCCCCCTTCCCCACGGGCTGCCGCTGCAGAGGAAGTTTCACGTTCTTGGATTCCAGAAGCTCGTTGACCACACTCAGGAAGGGAAGCACAGGTCCCATACCCAAAACCGCTACCGCCTGATATATGAGTTCCTTCAATTCGGCAGGGGCAACACCGACGCGAAGCGCGACCTTTGCCATCACCCCGTACTCTTCGACCGCTCCGCAACCCATCAACGATGACAGCACCGCCACGGAACGTTGGCGGTCATCGAGCGAACCATGCTTCGCCACATTGTCATAGGCGAAGCGATTGAACATCTCAATGAACTCAGGGTCGCTCTCCCCCAGCGGTTTCTCGTCCTGGAAGAGCTGTCCCAATCCTTTTCGCATGGAATGACGTGCCATACACGACCCTCGTTTTCTTCTCGGTATTCAGAACTGCGAACAGCCCAGGACCACATGGCGTCTGAGCTTCACCGTGCTCCATCTACACGGCACCCAGATGATGCTGGGTGTAACTGTCGGCGAGCGCATCGGTGGAATCGTAATCACCCGCATCCGCATGCCGCACAATCGCCACTGCATTCTCCAGGAGTCGAGGATTCAAAGCCTGCAACCAATGAATACGCGGATCCCTGCCGAACCACCCCATCTGTTTGCGTGCAAGGCGCTTGGTCTTTTGCGCGATATCCGCAAACGCCTCATCCAGGTCAATCAGTCCATCGAGATAATCGATGATCTGCTGGTATCCCAAGGCGCGGGCCGCCGTCGCTCCCAGCTTGGGGCGAATCCGTCGAACCTCATCAACAAATCCCTGCCGCCGCATCAACTCGGTACGCTGATCGATGCGTTCGTCCAGCGCCTCTCGCGGCAGGTCCAGCCCGATCTGCACACAGGGAACGACATATCGGTATCTGGGCAGATTCGCGGAATACGGCATGCCGGTGATGGCGATAACCTCCAAAGCCCGAATCGTGCGTCTGACATTGTGAGCATCCATATGCGCCGCGGCTTCCGGGTCCTTCCTTCTGAGTTCCTCGAACAACAGACCGGGGCCATCCTCTGCAGCCCGGCGTTCCAGCTCGTGCCTGACAGACGGGTCAGTTCCTGGAAAACGAATGTCATCCAGAGCCGCACGCGCGTACAGACCAGAACCGCCGACAAGAATCGGCCGAATCCCCTGTGAGGACAAACCTCGAATGCAATCCCTTGCCATGCCTTGGAACCGGGCCACACTCATGCTGTCATTCGCATCGATCACATCCACCAGGTGATGCTTCACACGTGCGCGTTCATCGGCACTCGGCTTCGCGGTTCCCACATCCATGCCCCGGTACATCTGGTAGGCGTCGGCATTCACGATTTCGCAACTGTCGCCATCCTCGGCAAGCGCATTCGCCAGAGCGATGCCAAGACCGGTTTTGCCGGAAGCGGTTGGACCTACAATCGATACCACCCGACGGCGGCTCATGGCCTCCAGAGCATCATTGCCTTCCATGCCGTTATCATCCGCCGGCAGCGCAGCCTCATCCGTATCGGAGTCCCTCACCGTTGTCATGATTTCCTTCCATGCGCCGCCGTACCGTCGACACCGTAATGGCCCCATCATCGTCACCGCGGTCGTCACCGCGTTCACCGGTGCCGATCGACATCCGCCGTTACTTCAGACAATGCTATACACCTGTCCATCACGCTGCGGGTCCGGGTCCGCGATGAGATAATGCTTGCCCGCACGCGTCACCGTGCACCTGACGACATCACCAATCCGCGGCACGTCGAATCCGGCGGGAGCACCGATATGCACCAAAACGCCCGTACGCTCACGACCCGTAACACGATGAGTATCCTGGTCTTTTCTCCCACGAGCGTCGGTGACCAGCACTTCAACCTCGCTGCCGACGAAATCCTGCATCCGTTCGGCGGTAATCGATTCCTGCAAAGCATTCAACCGACGGAAACGCTCACGAACCACATCCTGCGGCACCTGCTCCATCGTCGCAGCCGGAGTGCCGGGACGCGGCGAATACTCGAAAATGAACGCCGAAGTGAAACGGGAGCGCTTCACCACATCCATCGTCCGCTCGAAATCCTCGTCACTCTCCCCCGGAAAGCCCACGATGATATCCGTAGTGATCTGGGCATCGGGCATCGCCTCGCGAACCTTCCCGAGAATCGTCATGAACCGTTCGGTGCGGTACGAGCGACGCATCGCCCTGAGCACCTTATCCGAGCCGGATTGCAAAGGCATATGCAGCTGATGCATGATGTTGGGCGTCTGCGCCATGGCTTCAATCACATCATCGGTGAAAGCAGCCGGGTGCGGGGACGTGAAGCGCACGCGCTCCAGACCCTGAATATCACCGCAGGCTCGCAGGAGCTTGGAAAACGCGAAACGGTCGCCGGTCGAATATCCAAAGGAGTTGACGTTCTGCCCGAGCAGAGTCACCTCCTTCGCACCCGAATCAACGCATCTCTGCACCTCATCAAGCACATCGCCGACCCTGCGGTCACGTTCCTTGCCACGCACAGCCGGAACGATGCAGAAGGTGCACGTATTGTTGCAGCCGACCGAAATCGACACCCACGAAGACACGGAGGACGCCCTCGCGGCAGGAAGCTCACTGGGGAAATACGTCAGATCCTGCGTAATCTCCACCTGAGGACCATGCACCTCGCGGGACTCCTGCAGCAGATGCGGCAAGGAAGCGATATTCTTCGTGCCGAACACCGCATCAACCCAGGGTGCACGTTTGGCGATTCGCTCACGGTCCTTCTGAGCCATGCAACCGCCAACGGCAATCTGCAATTGCGGGCGGTCACGCTTCAGCTCCGCCCAGGACCCCAAGGTGCCGTACATGCGGTCGGTGGCGTTCTCACGGACAGCGCAGGTATTCAACACGATCAAATCCAGGTCCCTGCCTTCGACCTGCGCGGCGCTGGCGGGAACATAGCCCTCCTGCTCCAACACTCCGGAAATACGCTCCGAATCGTGCACATTCATCTGGCATCCAAGAGTATGCACGTAGTACACGCCACATCCACGCCCCGCACCGACAGCAGCCGGCTGCGCGCCCAGACGCTCCTGATCGGTCATCATCGCTTCATCCATAAGCACCGATTCTATCGAACACCGACCTTCAGCGTGCAAGCCGCGCGCCCGCAAACAACAACCATGGCCGTGAGAAGCTCGTGACCATCAACGAAAACTCCAGCCAATCGCCAGACCGATGGGTACGATGGATAGTTCTACAGGGTACGAATATTCCGCCGAGGAGGCGACTGTGATATTAGATCGCAAAAACGTAATGAATACGGCAGAACTGGCGACCCGAATCAAAACCCTAGATAGCGGCTCCGTCAACAACGTGGAAATCGGCGATGTCACCGAATTCATCGACCTCATACAAGTGTACGAAGGCGCAATGTATGAGATAGGGACCAAGCTCGAAATCCTCGACAACGAATTCCAGGTCCGCTTCAGCCACAATCCGATTCATCATATGGAGCGACGTTTGAAAAGCGCGAACTCCATCGTCGAAAAACTGCACAGAAAGGACCTGCCCACCACCGCGGACGCCATCAAAGACAATCTCTTCGACGTCGCAGGCATACGCGTGGTATGCAACTACCGGGACGACGTGTACGCCGTATCCCGCTACCTTTCGGAACAATCGGACATCCAGGTGCTGCGGGTCAAAGACTACATACGCAACCCCAAACAGAACGGATACCGCAGCCTGCACGTCATCTACGCCGTACCGGTCTTCCTCACCTCCGGGCCCCACTACACTCCTGTCGAAGTGCAGTTCCGCACCATCGCCATGGACTACTGGGCCAGCCTCGAACACCAGCTCAGATACAAATCCGACCTTCCCGACATACGTCTCGCCCAGCACTCACAGACACTGCTCGACTGCGCACGCTCACTGCAGAACATCGAAGTCCAGATGCAGTCCATCCACCGCGACATCAGCGGTGCGCCGCAGGAGGAAGGCGCTCCAGAAGCGCCACACAAGGAATAGCCTCCTGCGGCCTTCACGCCCTCAGCGGGCGCTCACCTCGCCTGACTTCCGGGAAGGTTGCGTAGCGTATTACGACGT
>OMJG01001986.1_pt1 | contig 10737 bp, 12 predicted proteins | sample 1646431 | NCBI WGS metagenome assembly OMJG01 (sample SAMN03771674, study PRJEB25209) | food metagenome | isolation source: Cotija cheese | place: Mexico:Jalisco,Michoacan | collected 2011-12-12 | reverse complement strand
TCAATTCGTTTTTATCCAGATTATACCGGATTAGCTTGTTTTAAGACAGACCCTAATAGCTCTATTTTGCTGCAAAAAATTACCCAATTCACTATCATCACTAACCTGATAATAATGCTGTAAAAATTTCACAAACGCATAATACGACTGTGTTAAGTCCAACTTTTCCAGACTGGTCCCCATCGGAATTTCTGGTCGTGGCGCTGGCAAAACCTTGGCGCTTGGAAATTGATTTTTCCGAAAACCCTTTTCCTTTGGATTAGGCAATGATTGCCCCGTTTTAAGAAAGGGCGATTCATTGACTGGCACAACATTAGGATTCGTAATCCAATTAACAGCCGCGACCCAATTTTGCCACACGGGTTCCTGATTTCGTTGAGATTCTGTCATCTCACAAATTATTCTAATGTTATATGTCAAGCTTCCTGATACTGGTGTCGTTTCTGCGATATCCGGTAAATATTCATTCACAAACTGCTTGACGGCTTGAAAGCTCTCAAACACAGTGTGATTTTCGTTGCTCACGTCGCTAAAGAAAGCATGCCAGTCTTCCGCAATTGCCTGATCAAACAATTCCCCATCATCACTCCAAAGTGTGACACTCCCCAATAGACTTCCAAGATCATCGTCTTTACTAGCCCAATAGTAAGATTCCAAAAACTCAGACATTGAAAAGTAACTTTCCTGTTCACTTAATCTTTTTGTCAAGGTAACTTCACTCCATTCTTGATATACCAAGAAACTTTATGCATTCCATCTTTCATAACAGGAACTGATCGACTGTTAATACCACCATCAGTTATTTTACCATCGCGGACTCTAACCCAAATTTGCTTATGTGTTTTAGTAGTCTCCGCATACTAATCATTACCATGGATATCCATACGTTTAAAATTAGATTTACGCCTATTATAGAACCATTATTTTTACGTATGAGAAAAGGACATATCGGCTTATGCTACAATCAAGTCACCAAAACCAATTGAAAGCGTGTGTCCAATATGTCCTAAGGCCATTCTACTAAGGTACTGCTCCAAATTAAAGGCCCAAATATTACTGATTTAGTTGTTCAAGAAGCCACTAACGGAATCTTACAAGTGCTTTCAAAGCCCAACATATCCGGTTACTGTTTGCGCTTGTAGCAAACGTTCCATGGGTTTAGAATTGCTTTAAAACCGTTCATATTAGAATTAGCGAACGGGCCACTATGCTTAACTTAAAGAAGCAGCGATTTATTTGTAAAAATTGTACTAAAAGTAGTTTAGCAACGACCACACTGGTTAAAAAGCCTCATCAAATCTCTGAAAACAGTCTTCATGCCGTTGATCTATCATTAACTGAAGACCGTAATATGACGAGTATTGCGTCTCAATACAATGTCTGAACCAATACGATTAGTCGTCGGGCAAGGCACCCAACCAGCTTTCAACGGACTATCAACGATGCTTTGTATCGACGAGTTTCGTTCAACTGGTAAACAAATGAGCTTTATTGCGGTGAATACCCAAACCCACGACATCATTAAAATTTTACCGTAAGAATGCCGATATTAAAGACTTTTTTCTCAATCGTTATTCTAAACGTCATCGCGACCGCATGACTCAGGTTATCATGGGCTTTAATTATCAATATAAATCCGTTATTCGAACACTCTTTCCACATGCCAAATTAGTCACGGATAATTTTCAGCTTGTTCAAATGGCCTTACGATTTTTGAGTCAAACTCAGGTCCAACTTATGAAGCGCTTTAACCCTAAGAGTCGTGAATACCGAGTGCTTAAATATTATTGGCGGTTATATTTAAAAGATTATGGCAGCCTTGAAAAGTGCAAACCCCAGTGGTTTGCGTATCTTAAAAATCGCATGACACAAGAACAATTAGTTGTAACCGGTTTTAAGTCTAGACCAACAGTTTCGACCAACCTACCAAGCCGCACATGCACTAGTTGATGCTTTTCAAACGCGTGATTAGTAGCTCTAGGTAATATAGAAAATGTCAGTCCTCAGCTAATGACCAATATCAAAAGTTTTATCAAGAACCGACAACTCATAAAAAATATGACTACAGGCCGGTTACCAAATGATCCCGTAGAAGGTGTAACCCGTAAAATCGAGCAAATCAAAAAACACATATGGTTACAAGAACTGGCAAAACTTTATTTATCGAATTCGAAATCGAAAAGGAACCCAATTCGTAGATGAATTGGATTCTAAATATAACTTCATCAACACCGGTTTACAGAGACCCAAAATACCTCACCATTTATCTGATGAGGCAATCGTAATTCATATGGTACTACTAAAGAACACGAGCAATTGCTTACTAACTGCTCAATACCAATTGACAGAAGATTCTCACTTAATAAACTGGCTACGCCATTTTTCAATATTAGTAAATGGTACTTTAATATTCATCGCATAGTTCTGATTAATAAAGTTAGCTACATCTTGAATATGCCGATAATCAATCGTTGGCAAATTAGTGTCATTTGCAATTTCACGAGCCCGATTATCTAATTCAACAATCAATGATCGACGTTGATGCTGTAAAGCTCGAATACCAGCATGTAGCCGCGTTCCAATATAATCAACTGGTTCTGACAACGCTTCATCATAAGCCGACAAATTAGGGGCAATAAATATCACTCGTTCAGCACCCTCAACATTTAATTTATTAAAAATTTCAATATCCTCTCGCGCCTGAATCCATAGTTTAACAGTTTTGTAATTGACTAATAGAGTTTCAATCAATTGGCGGTAAGCTTTTAAATATTCTGGTGATTGCCAATAATTTGTAATTGTCGTCACAACGGTATTTGCTTTTGCCGTTGGTATATTAGCCAGTAATTCTGGCGTTAATCCCCACATCGTCACACAAGCCGTGTTGATTGATTCAATCCCCATTCTAGCGAGCCTCTTTTGCGTGTATGAATCACGAACAGAATGAACATACTTCGTTGACAAAGCCCTATCATAAATTAATTTCTGAGCGTATTTCAATGGTATGTCAATCGGTCGATGGTATTCAAGATAGGATTGCCAACCAAGTCCAAGACCAATAGCTCCCGTTACTTCTCGATCACGTAATCCATATTTCCATTGTGCACGGTTGCGCCCACGGAAACGATCGGTTAACAAATTTGTCCCACCAATAAACGTATACTGACTTTTCCTTTGCCATTGTTTAGCCTCACGTCCCATTGTATCATGCGTAGCCGTATTGACAAAAAAACTTTCTGGAAACAATGTTCTTAATTGCTTGTGAACAGCATCCATAATAATAAAATCACCAAGATTTTCCGTTGCAATACTCGTATCTAAAACTGTGATTGTGTTATACATTAATTTCTCCATTTTCATTTAATTGCGTTGTCTGCTTTTAATTAAATAATTGACGTTAATAATAATCAAAATTAACTCAAAAATTGCTAGTAACGTATATTGGATTATGCCATGGTTATTGAAAACGAATTGAATTAAGCTCATTAGAATCATCAATCCTATTGAAATTTCCAAATTAACCCACGCAATGTTTAACTTTACAAACTTGCGAACATCAATCAAACGAACACCCGCGATAAAAGCAAATCCAAGTGCAGCACCAATACCAGCTCCCTGTAACCCAAATATAGGGACTAATGTACAATTAAGTAGAATATTGACAATCATACCGTAAACGGTTGTTTTCATAATGCCACCAGTCTTCTTAGTTGCCAAATAAATTGTCCCTAAAAAACTTGATAAATTAGAAAAGAAGGAAGCAAACAATAACGATGGTACAATCTGCCATGCCAAAAAATAGCTTGACGCAACAAAAATGGACATGACAGGCTTTAAAACAACTAAAATACCACCAATTAAAATTACTGATAACCCTACATTAGCATTAAAAATAGTTGAAAAAAAATCACCATCTCGATCATTTTCATATTCCTCAACGGCAGAAATCTGCCATGCTTGAGCAAATACCGTATAAAAAACATTAATTATTGTTGGTATCTTCGTCGCCACTGCGTATAACCCATTGGCTGTCAATCCTAGAAATCCCACAATAAAGTAACGACTAGCGTCATTCGTAAAGAACCAAAGAAATGAATTGGGAATTAGTGGCACACTATAGATCAACATAGTTCTAAGCATTTGTAAATTGAATTGAGTAAAAGTGATAAAACGCCAAATACTCGAAAAAGTTATCAAAAAAATAATAGAAACCAAGGTAGAACTAATAAGCGCGTCTAAATAACCAATGACTCCCGCATGCTGAAAAACAATTCGCCAAATTCCTACCCCCGCAAGTACAATGGAACTAGTTAAGCCATTAATCGCAAACAATCGTATATATCCAATTCCACGTACAAAGTTCTGTAATAATAATTGTAGCAACCCCGCACTGAGATACAGTAGGATATACCCAGCATATGCAACATGTGACAACTTTAAAATTGGATAACTAACTAATGAAATTACAATCATTACAAAATTAAATATTAATCCTGTTGTAAAAATCCGAGTTTGATTAGCATTCTTGTCCATGACGAATCGAAAAACGGCATCAGCGATACTTAGTGATACAATTGGCAGTAACATGTTAACCGTAGTAGTAATAATATCAACATGTCCGAATTCGGAAGCCGGCATGTAGCGCGTAAATATTGGAATTAGAATAAAACTAATTAATTTACTACCTAAATTACCAATAGCAAAAATGCCAACATTATTAATTAATTTTTTTGATTTATGACTTATCATATGTTTTCACCATCAATATTTAAGTAGTAACTCAATGTCAACGCATAAATAATAATATCAGAATTAGTCAGCAAAGACTCAGCAAAGCAGGCAAAAATCATATAACTAATAAGAGCAATTGCTGCTGTTAACTTCCCCCGTGTGTTTCCAATTTTTTTAACTACGTTTTTGAAAGTATAATATAGCGCAATCAAATATGAAATAGTCCCTAAAACACCTAATTGGCCGAAAATATACGGCCAATATGTATCAGACACATAGGCATAATGTGTTTCATAGTTCAATCCACTAACTTCCTGAATACCATAACGCGTATAAATTGGTGAATTATAGGTCGTCGAAATGTAACTGGCAAATTCACCAAATCCAACGCCTACTGGAAAGAAATCACGCATAATTTTAAAACCAACGATGTACAGAGCAGGTCGAGCCGCACGCATTCCATAGCCAACATATAACATAACTTTACTCTGTAAGAACAGTATAGCAACTCCAAAAACAAATATACCAACTAGTATAATTTTAGCCCAGTTTTTTTTCCAAAATTGAGAGCCCTTTGTAATAAAATCATAACGTTGACCCAGTATTTCCATGCTAATGACAACCAACATAAATATGATGGCTTTACTACGCATTGTCAATAGTAAAACACAAAACCCAGCAATAATATAATATTTATTTTTAATGTCATTTTGTGCAAGTAATACCGAAATCATGATAATAACCGCCGAAACAAGAAAAGTTTCATGACTGTATAGAAAAGCATAACTATAAATAAAGTAGCGTTTATCTCCCGTCATACCTAAATCGATAAATTGACTGGCCAAACCGAAGATTAACAAAATAACCAAATAAGCCTTAGAGAAACAGCTAATTCGTCTAAAAGCTACCCTAGTAATTCCCTTATACAAATATGATGTTCCAAACATGTAAATAATAAAAAATTTGCTAATTTGGATAATGTCTTTTATCACTGCAATTGGTACCACTCTAACACCGGCCAACAGGTTACTGATAATACCAATAATAATCGTTATCATAAAGCTAACCAGCATAATAATTTCATTTCTGTTAATTACTAATTTATTTCTAAAAATAACAAGTAATACTAGAGAAAAAATTGTTAATACTTCATCGAAAAAATTCAGGAATGGAATAAATTTTTCTAAAATGTTTTCTAATATTAAAAAGATAAATAATATTGCCATGAGTTCTCCATTCGCTAATTTGATCTAATCAAATTATCAATTGTTTTTTCAACTTGGTGTGTTGAGTAGTTAATATCATATCCGGCAGTTTGAATCTGAACTTTTTGTGACATTCGTACCGGATGACTCGCTTCAATCAATTGTTTAACCCACGCTTTATCCGGCGCGCTTAAAGCTAGAAATTTTACATTACCAGTAATATCAGCCTCACACGAAATTGTATCGGCAAAGACACATGGTAGGCCTGCGGCCTGAGCCTCAACTCCTGCAATTGGTAATCCCTCATATAACGAAGGTAGAGTAAAGACATCCATAGCTTGTAAATATTCATTGACGTTAGTGCGTTCTCCTAAGAAATTGACACTTGATGCAACTTGAAGTTGCACTGCTAATTTTTGAATTTCAGACATTAACGGTCCAACACCAATTAACAGCAATCGGGCGTTGGGCTGAGATTTCAAGACTTGTTGAAAAACACGTAATAGCCGCACATGATTTTTTTGTTCAACAAACCGTCCAACATGACCAATAACTAATTGGTGAGGATCTAATCCTAATTCTGATCGAAGCTGAGAGCGAATCTGTTGATTAAAATCATATTGCTCAATTTCCAATCCATTATTAATTAATTGATACTCACCATTACGCATCACCCGTTCACCAAACATCCATTTAGCTGCCATATCCGAACATGCAAATTTCACAGACGCAATATGTTTAATATATACACGCCCCAATCGATTAATCAACTTGCGCATTACTCCCTGCTCATCTTGAGCAGAATTATGCGAATGAATAATAATTTTATTAATGCCCATTAGTTTACAAATTAATGGGTACTTGAATACATCCCCTGGCGTACTGAGGTTGAAGTACGCAACATCATACCCTTGTCGTATTATTCGTATCAGGTTACGCAAATAAACCAACTTACCCCAAACTTTCGAATGCGGTCGATCATCACCAATGATAACCTTTTTACCACCAGCACTTGCAAATTCATCATCAAAGAAATCATGTGTATTATGTTTGACAACAAACTGTAAATCATATTTACTTTGATCAATATGCCGATAAAGATTAACTGAGTAGCGTTCAATGCCTCCACTTGTCAAACCATACACTAGATAAAACACCTTCACCATTATTAATTCCCCTTTGAATCAAAAGACATTACAAATCCATGCTCCAGTAAAATTCATTGCCACTTAAATACTCATAATTTATTAACCTTATCAACCGATACCAGGACTCTTTGATAGTAACGAATGATACTATCTTGAAAAACCTTTATATTATAATTTGCTTCAAATGTTTGCTTTGCATTTTGTTCTAGCTCATTTCGTATCCGTGGATTTTGACTAAGATAAATAATTTTTTCTGCTAACGCATTGGAATCTTCAGGAGGTACCAACAAACCATCATGACCATTACAAATCACTTCATTTGTTCCACCAATATTAGTACCAATCACTGTCTTTTTTACTGAAAAAGCCTCAATAGGAGTTAACGGCAACCCCTCCCAAAGTGAACTTAATACGATGAAGTCCAATTGTTTTTCAATACTTCGAATGTTAGCCTGATAACCCAAAAAGAGCACATCATCACCAACGTTCAACCGATTTGCCTGAGCAATCAGCCTATCATGTTCCTCACCATCACCAATGATCACAAATTTCACTTTTGAAATCACACGTTTAACTTGTGGTAGCGCCTCAATAAAGTATGACATACCCTTTTGTTCAGATAGACGACCAACATTACCAACTAAAAGATAACCATCAGCTCTTAATTTTACCAATTGTGGTAAAGCAATTATTCGATTATTAAATGGTGCCACGGCATTATGAATCACAGTTACTTGCTTAAAATTCAAATCAAAAAAATGAACTAAATTACGTTTAACATTTTGACCACATGCTATTACTGCTGTTCCCTTGTAAGAAAACTTAGTCAAAAATTTACGATTATCAAATACATTGTGTACTGTATTAATTAAATAAAGGTGCCACCTTAAATTAACTAGTTTAGCATAGAAGGCGGCCATCCGGTGATGCGCATGAATAACTGTAATCTTTTCTCGAACAATAATTTGATTAAGTATCCGAATATTTTGAATGACTCGTAATACCGATTTTTTCTCAATATCAGGAATATAGTAATGTTTAACGCCCATTTTTTCGAGCGCGTTCACATTGACCCCGCCGGATGAGCAAACCACAACCTTATTAACATACGGCACAAGAATACGGCAAAGCTGTAAAATAACCATTTCGGCTCCGCCCTGCCCCATTGTTCGTGAAAATAATAATACATTTTGTTTTTTTAAGCCCATGGTAATCCTTTCATTTATCAGCAATTATGAATCACTTGAATTTTGCAGCCAAGACTTTCAAAATAAACCGCCCATTGCCGAAGAAATAACGTCTAAATAAACGTTGGGGCTCTTGTAACATTCTAAAAAGCCATTCTAAATTTAGCCTTTGTATCCACAAGGGAGCCCGCTTAATATTTCCTGATAACACATCAAAACTACCACCAACACCCATTAAAACACTAGTGACACCATGTCTCAACAAAAAATCGATAAATTGTTCTTTGATAGGTGATGTAATTCCAATAAAAACTAGCTGTGCCCGACTACGCTTTATTTCAGTAGCAATTTCAGACCAACGTTCCCCTTCAAAATAACCGTTCTGATAGCCTGCAACTATCAATTCTGGATATTGAACATCTAGTCTAGCAATCATTTGATTAATAACAGCTTCCTTCGCACCAATAAAATAGACTGAGTAATGTTTCTCATTAGATAGTCGCAATAGTGATTGCATTAAATCAATTCCCGCAACCCGTTCTGGTAAAGGCCGCCCGAGAAAACGGGAGGCTAAAACAACCGATGCACCATCCGCATTAATAATATCAGCCTTATGCACAACGGCAGCTAACTCCGTATCCTTCTCTATCGCCAAAATTTTATCAGCATTCACACCTAATAAATGAATACCACGTTGCTGATGTATCGCTTGATCAACTAGCTCAACAGTTTCCTGCATTGTTAGTGCATTAAAATCAATACCAAATAGCTTTTCTTTTTTGTTACTCAACTACATACACCCCGAATACTTTGATTTAAATATAATAGAATAGTATTATTTGATTTTAGTTGAAATATAACCGATAATATTAACTTTAGCCGCACATAATTCTCGCATCATTTGATAAATCTTTTTTTTACGCGTTTGCTTCGGATTAACAATCATAATGGTTCCGTCAGCACTTTCCGTAATCCTACTTAAAGTTACAGAGTCAGGACTCATCATAATATTAATAAGAACCCGATCGTAATCTTGTGACACTCTTTCTAATAATGTGCAAAAACGCGAATCACCAATTAAATATTGCGTATCATCCAAACTTAATGTACCAGATGAAATTACTGATAAGTTAGGTACTGAAACTTTACGAATAATTTCCTTTAAATCTACTGAATTATCATCAATATAATTAGACAAGCCCTGACCTTTTGACAAGTTAAACGTTTTTAGAAAAATTTCAGTTGTAAAATCTGTATCTAAAATTATTGTTCTTTTATTGGCACGTGCGTACATCATGCCCAAATTAGCAACAATTGTGCGCTGTGCAATTATACTTTCTGATGTCGTAAATGCCAATATTTTGTTTTGCTTATTACCAAGGCTTAAATTAATCTGCCGAATTGCCTTTTTTACACCATTCATTTAATTAGTTCTCCTAAGCTATTCACTATCCAATGTTCCTAGTAATTTGATTTGATAAACATCTGCCAAATATTGGTCATCTGTAACATGACCGAATCTAATGAAGGAAAAACAAGCAACAATGAATGTTATGATAACACCAATAATAAAACCAACTAATCCTAATTTCATAATTTGACCACTATTATTGACACGTACACCTCTCCCTGGACTCGTAACTAATGACGTATTCGCATTCGACAAGTACTTACGAATATTCTTCTCAAATACCTTCGTTGCAACGCCCGTCAAATACTTAGTATACTTTTTATTAGTTGCCTGGACTGTCATCGAAAAGAATGGCGAGTTTTCTCCTCTTGGTACAACACCAATACTATAATTATACCGTTTAGCATTTCCTTGCCAAAAGCTTTTATCAATTTTGGCCTTCATTAAGCTTTTAAATTTTCCCGTTAAAACAAATTTTTGATAGCTTGAAATAATTGCATAGTTGTTATCACTTTGAACAAACGTACTCGACGACGTATATGTCACATTTTGTGTTCGATTGCCAACAAAAAGACCAATTCCACCACCTACGAGCCCACTTAAAATAATCCATACCGTATAGCGTTTTAAGAAACGTTTAACCATCTTTCGAGTAATTTTAATCGTATAATCCATTATTCCTCCTAGAATCTCCATATCAAGAATATAAACTTTTATCAGTCTATATTACGCTAACCTGGTATCATAGTGCAAATGATTTTTTAATAAAAACACTTGTTACATAATTATAAACACCATGTGCCAATATCATTAATTACTAGCGACTATTATTCGCATATTCTAAGTTAACAACATAAAAAATGGATTCATTCTAACCCACAGGTTAAAAAAATCCATTAAACTCTTTACACCACAAATTTTATATTACCCAATCCCAAAGAACCCATGCATAAACAACGCCGCACAAGCAGCCCCAACGAAAGGTGCAATTCCAGGAACAATGATCCCGTATTGCCAGTCGCTGTCAGCCTTGTTCTTAATTGGTAAGATGGCGT
>OMJG01001985.1_pt1 | contig 10741 bp, 13 predicted proteins | sample 1646431 | NCBI WGS metagenome assembly OMJG01 (sample SAMN03771674, study PRJEB25209) | food metagenome | isolation source: Cotija cheese | place: Mexico:Jalisco,Michoacan | collected 2011-12-12 | reverse complement strand
CATACGGAAATAGTCTGCTAGGTGTTATCGGTCATGGTCATGGTTACGCAAATGGTGGCATTATCAATTCCCCAGAAATAGCATGGTTGGCAGAAGGTGGCTTTAGTGAATCTGTAATCAGTCATGACCCTTCAATGAAAGCACGAAGCAAAGTAATTTGGGACAGAACAGGGGAAATGCTTGGATTCTCAGAAGATGCAGAATTACTACGAAGTATATTTACTGCTATAAACGAGGGAAATAAACTTCAAACTATAAATAACAGAGATACAAATAGAATTGCTAATAAAAACAACAATGTATATTTAGATGGAAAAGAAATCACTAAAAAAGTTAACTACCGACAAGGTAGGATGTCACAAGATAGTGCTTATATGTCGGGAGGTAAATAAATGAGTTGTAATAAAAAGTGGGCAAAATTAATATTTAATTCAGAAGAAACCGTTGATCTATCAAAGATTGACGGTTTTGAATTTATACAATATGAGAAATATGAAGTTCAAGGTAATAATGAATTGTTAGAAGTTAAGGGGACTGATGGCGCGTTACCTACTTTGACCACATTCGAACCATTTCCAATAAACCTTAAATTTAGATATACAGGTGTGGATTCTTTGGATGTAGATTTGTTTTTACAACATTTGGATAGCCTGATGTTTAGTCGTGAACCTTATTTTTTAGTTCATAGTATTACACCTAATAAAAAATACGCAGTTTTACCAACACCTAAGATAACTTATGAATATATAACGCTTAGACATTATGATATTAACATCGAATTTACTTGTTATAAAGGTTATGCAGAATCACTCTACGACACTGATCAGTTTTCATTAATGAGTGACAATTGGCAATTTGAAAGTGGTTTATTGCCAGATGATGAAATCACATATACACATAAACGTTCAAATTTTGAAATTTTTAATGGTTCAAGTGATACGATTAATCCTCGTATGCGACACAAGTTGAAGATTTATATGCAATTAACTGCGAATAATGGTTTTAGACTCGTCAATAAAACGACAGGCGATATATTCCAATATAAACAAGCAATTGATATTAATACACCACTTGTTCTTGAAGGTGGTTATCCCTATTTAATTGTGAATGATAAATATAGTCGATGTGGTCGTTCAACCAATCATGGCATCATCACGTTAGCACCAGGTTACAATAAATTTGAAATATGGGGGAATGCAGCTGATGTTAATATCAAGTTCATTTTCCCATTCATTTATAGGTAGGTGTTCATATGGATATAATCGTAACTGACTTAAAGAACACCATGTCTGAACTTTTACTTGATTTCTATTATGAGTCTTTCAGTTATGAATATGAACGTAATAGTAGTCGTACAGTATCATTTACAGCTTACATGACGAGTCACAATAAAGACGTTTATAACATGCTCCAGAATGAAAGTTTTATTGAATACGAAGGACAAACATATGTGATAAAGAACACAAACCCTAAAATGACCGGGTACATTCATACGAATGAAGTTACAGCACATCACATTATGTATGAATTTCAGAATCATTACATCAGTAAGGACATTGTGAATGAAGAATTGAACTCTGAAGATGAAACAGAACAAGTTCTTTATTACTCGCTTGAAGATTATTTAAACTTTGGTTTTCGTGGTAATAAGTTAGGTTATACCTATGAAATTAAAGGACAGTTTTCAGGAACAAAAGCCATAGATGATTTAGGCGATAAAAACGGTATTGAGTTTTTAGTTGAAGGTGCTGAAATATTCAACTATATCATGTTTGCTGATAACAAGAAGATTTACATTTATGATGAAGCGACGTTTTATAAACAATCAGAATTAGTTATTCGCTATCAATTGAATAATGATGAAGTGAATGTATCGGTTAATACTAATGAACTTAAAACATATATTGAAGGTTATGGTAAGAAAAAAAATAAGACTGAAACGAAAAATTACAGTCCAATTAAACCACCCGACCTAAAATATAACGGTACTTTTTTCAAAGAAGGTACATGGCGTACACAAGTCGTTGGGGCTAGTTATGAAAAGACCTTCGAATGTAAATGGGGGAACGAAACACTTGTGTGGTCACTCAAAAAGCTTTCAAGAGGTGGTTTGTTAGATGTATACCTAGACGGGGACTACATCGGACGATTTAGTTGTTACAGTCATACAGCACGTTCTGAAAGTATTGTGATTGCCAAAAACTTAAAGAAAGGCACGCATATTTTCAAAGCTGTGCATCGGGGTGCTGATCCAAATGTTAAAGAATATAAGACTGCACCAACAATGTATGTTGGAACTGAAAAGTCTACAACTTTGAATTTAACAGCAGTATTAAAAGGTACAGACGTCTATCACACATTAACGAGTTATAAATCGCCTAACTACAACACATTCGGTCACAGACAAGCACCAGATGTATTTGACGATAAGATAACCGACAAAGCAGAACTTGAAAACTTATTAAAATCACAATTAAATGATGAACCAGAAGTCGAACTCACAACGAACTACATTGATACAGAAAAGGTATCAGAACGTGACGAAGTCTGGTTTATACATGAACCGATGGAATTTGATACATCTGTTAAGGTCGTGAGTCTGAAAAAGGCACACCCTTATATGAATGTACCAGATGAAATCGGTTTTTCTAATAATAAGACGGATATTATCAAGATTCAACAAGTGATTAATAACAAAATAAAAAATGTAAGTAAGGCATTAAATAAAACGAATATCAACAATATATATAGTCCAGATAGATACTTTGAAGAACCAATTGTAGGGAGTGTGATAATTGATGGCTGAAATTGAAATACCAATCGTCACAAAACGTAATCAGATGACAGGCGACTATGAATATCCACAAACACATGTAAATGGCGTGGTTGGTTTAGATGAATATGTAGAAACAATTGTACAAGAAAACATGCCAGAAATACCTGATATACCAGAAATACCTGAAATTGAATTCAGTGATACTGGGTGGATAGAATATGATGTTAACGCACCTATGCAAAAGAATACACAGTTTATGACAAGTGATTATAACGGGTTTATTTGTGCATATCGCATTATCAACTTATTAGGTGTCGAAACATTTTATATAAGGTTTAACATGCGAAATATCACAAGTGGTGCAGTGGTTAATTTGCCTAGTGATTTAATACTCAACGCTCAATCTTTCACATTGAGAACTGGAACTGCAAGATTACCTGTACAAGTATCTATAAAGGCTAATGGCACAATGACTTTCTACCCTAATGGTTCAGATAGTGGTTGGTCTAGTTCAGATTACGTATATCAAGAAGTTAGTTTTTTAAATAATTAGGAGGTGTTATATTTGAAAACATATCCAGCTTTAAGGGTACAGAAAAATTTAAGTAATAAACTTGATCAAGCTTCAAGACGAGAACATATTGAGAATTACACAAAAATAGAAAAAGCATTTAATGATGTGTTAAGTCGTGATTATAAACATCGCACTGATGAACAGAACGCACATAACACCAAACAAATCACACATGGTAATACAACGCTCGATAAACTATTAACCTATAGATTGGCTCAAATAGAAAACCTCGTCACTGGAGTAGACGGGGACGGTGTAAAAGAAGTAACAGACAGTCGCGTATCGACAGACGGCACGAGTCACGAATTGTTATCAGAACGTTTGTTACACGACTTTAATAATGTTAGTGAAACAATAGATAATGTGAATAAGAAGTTTGTTGAAATCAACTTTGACACTTATAATCCAGATAAATCTGGTAAAGTACCAGTCAATACTTTGTTACAATCAGCGTTAAACGAAATAAGAGATGCAGATGCTGGAACGCTTATCATTAAAAATGGTGTCTATCTTATCAATAAACGTGTGACAGTCCATTCAAATACAACGATTAAAATGGAAGATAACGCAGTACTATTGAGAGGTAATGACAGAGCGATATTAGATTTTGGTAATATTAACGAAATGTTTTATGGTTATGAAGGTGTACAAAATATCCATTTAATTGGTGGTACGCTAGATTGTAACTTAGAAGAAATAAATAAGTATCCAACAGATGCTGCGAATACGATAAACATAAGACACGCTCAAAACGTGTCTTTTTATAATGTCAAATTTAGGAACACACTATCTTATCATGCAGTGGATATAAATGGTGTTAAGGACATTTATTTCACGAATTGTATATTTGAAGGTTATAAAAATTTAAATGGTACAAGTGGTAAAGAGGCAATACAAATCGCTGAAATTGTTAAAGGTGGCGTGGGTGGTCCAGGTTCTTGGGACGGAACACCATGTAAAAATGTAGTGATTACAGGTTGTGTATTTAGAGCATCTAATATTGCGCCTAGTTTTGATGTAGCAATCGGAAACCACGCGAGTATTCATAATATCTACCAAGAAAACATCAAAGTAACGAACAATACATTTGAGGAATGTAAAGTAGGCGTTTATCCATTCAAGTGGGTTAATGTTGAAATTTCAGGTAACACATTTGATAAAAATAGTACGTGTGTTCATATTGCAGCAACAAGAGGTAACATGAACAGTGCTAAAGATGTAAATGGCATACCTAGTAAACAATCACAAGGTGGGGACATTTACCTTATTAAAGATAACGTGTTCAGAAACTATAAGAATTACGGCGTATATGCATACGGGGAAGAATACAACGACAGTATTGGTTATATCGGTCATATCAGAATAAATGACAATACTTTTATATGCGACAACAATGATAACGGAAAAAATATCGTTATGGCACTTTGTAGACATGTTCATATCAAAGGTAACAATATGACATACAGTTATAGAGGTATTTATATCACGGGTAGTCATAATATATTCATTGATAATAACTACATTGAGAACATTAAAACGGAAGGTATATTCGTTAATGATTCAGCCTATTCTGGATTTGCAATGCAAACGAACCATTTAAATATTACGAATAACACGATCAATAGCACTGGTCGAAATTGTATGAACATCCACAACTCACGTTTCTTATATATCAATAATAACAAGACACTCAACGCGAATTTACAAACAGAAGATTCAGTTAACCGTGGCGGTATTTTCTTAACAGATTGTAGAAATGGACGTATTGAAAGCAATGACAATTGGGGCGTAACAGACTCATTTGCGATTTATGGTACGAAATTAACAAACGTTGTTGCATTTAATAATGGTGGTAGTGGCACAGTGAGATTAACAGGTACAGATGCTTATGTAGGTTATTACAACGTGGATAGTAACAACAATATTATAAAACATAGTACGAAAGGGTGATAGATGAATGGTAAATTTTAATGCTGCACCAAATAAAAAAGCAAAACTCGTGTTAGAAACATCAGCATTTAAACAAAGTAGAAGCGACTTTTTCTACTGCTGATAGAGATACAGCGATATTAGAGTTCACAGTCACACAAAATAACAAACCATTATTACTTGGAAATGACAACATTAAATCGAGTATTGTATTTATTCATTCAAACGGATTGAAGATGAAAGCACCTTTAGTCATTACAGACGGCTTAAACGGTAAAATTAGTTATCAAATACCAAATGACATACTAGCGACACCAGGTACTGTAACAGGACAAGTGTATGTTGCGAGAAAATCAACAACTGATACACAAGCAGTTGTAGCTGAACGTATCTTTAGTTTTACTATTCAAGAGTCACTAGCGTGGGAATTTGACGCAGAAACAAAACTGAATTACATCATTGAGTTTGACGAAGTTGAGGCAGAATTAAAGCAACGTGCTTATGCGATTGAGCAAGCAATGGCTAATGCAGAAGATTATGTCGGACAAATTGAACAAGCAAGAGAAAAAGGTTTGTCAGATATTGAAATAGCGAAGGGTAATGCTATTGAAGAAATAAATACATTAGCAACTTCAAAATTAACTTCGATACACAATGATGGTAATGATTACATTAATAACATGGTCTATATTAATGACTTGATGGATGATAAGATTACTCAATTCAACAATGATGTTGATGCTGGTGGTTATATCAAAGATACTGATACAACGGATTGGCAAAAATCAAAATTGACAGATGATGAAGGAAATAGCATTCATTTAGATACGATCGATTTTATGAATATAGAAAACACTATTACTAAATCTGGCTTGTACTATGTAGCAAATTCTACAAATGGTATAGACGGAGAAAACACAAACGGTTTAATTCGTGCGCATTTTAGAAATTCTGACAATGGTGTAATCGAGTTTTCCCCAACTGATTCACACAACGTATATTACTTACAAAAATATAGTGGCATTTGGGATACATTCACTAAAGTGGTAAGAACAACACCTGGTTTTAAAGCAGAGTCTGAAATAGGCGCACAAAACAAAGCAGACCTAGTGTTCAATAATGCTAAGTTATATGTTGATAACGAACTTAATACAAGACAAAAATTGTTGTGGTCTGGAAATGCGAGCGCGAAAGACACGACGATGACTTTAACGGAATCTTATAAAAACTATACTATTCTAATTTTTGAATATTTCACACAAGCTGGTATCAAGTCATATCCAACACTTATTCCAACAACAACGACTATAATTCCAATTCAAGACTTTAATTTATCTAATTCTGATGGTGGTGCAGCACGATTTTATGAAGCAGGTATTTATATGAGGACGAATACAGAGTTTACGATCACACATAACCATACGTTTGTACCAGAAACAAATACTGGTATATCTAACTCAAACCCAATCGAAATCAGAAAGATAGTAGGTGTTAAATAATGCAAATACAAATAAATTCGAATAACGAAATTTTAGCCTTTGCGATTGTCGGGGAACTGAACGAAGGTATATTGATATCAGATTATCCTCAAAACTTTATAGAAGATTTTAAACAACTTAAATACAAATATGAGAATGAACAAATTGTGTTGAATGAAAATTATGAAGAAATTCAAGAAGTACCGATTAAACCACCTAATATCGAGATACCAGGTACAGATGAAGAACTACGTAAGATGTTTGCGAGTATGCAAGTACAGTTGGTTCAAGCAAATATGATGGTTATGCAACTGTCACAACAAAATGCTCAATTATTTCAAGAAGTAGTCAAGGTAAATTCTGAAATAGAAAAAATAAAAGGAGTGAAAGAAGATGGCACAGACGAGAAAGATGAAGATGCTATTCCCGAAGTTTGAAGATATTAAAACGATGTATGGTTGGGGTTGTTATAGTAATGACCAAATAAAATGGTTTGTAGATATGGATGTTATCGACAAAGAAGAATACGCACTTATCACAGGCGAGAAATATCCAGAATAACATCACAAGGCACTTACTTCGGTAGGTGTCTTTTTATATAAATAAATTACAGAAAGTGGGTGTTGTATGAATAAGTTATCTTTGCCAGAAATGATTTCAAGCACCTTATTGTTTGGTTTAGGTGTATTTAGCTTATGGCGTGGTTTGTTTTTTGCAATTCGACAAGAAACTGTATTAAACGATTCTGATTTTTACAAAGCTTTACATCAAGTTATGCCTATTTGGGTGTGGGGGATATTGATGGTTATATCAAGTTTATTCTTGATCTATTCTAGTTGGTTGATACCTAAACGTAATCAACTTTTTCATTGGACGTTACTGATAGGTGGCACTATGTGTTCGTTTATGTATCTACTCATGACCAGCGCAAGCTTATTTAACGCTATTAATTGGCTAACACCTATGCAATTTGCCACATTAAGTGCTATTTGTGGAGTTGTAGCGTTTTTCGGAGGTGCAGAGATTTATGCCAGACGAAAATAAGTATGTATTAAAAGCCGACCATATAGCTGATATAAGCAAACTAACAGGTCGCATTAAAGATGTTGATAGCAAACACATGGAATTACACAATGATTTAAAACTTACTATAAATACCCTATCAATTAGTACACAAGCACTAACTGAAACAAGCAAGAAAACAAACCATATTTTAGAATCAATTGATGAAAAGATGGACGGTTATAATGATCGTATTAAAAATGTAGAGTTTAATGTTGAAACGACTACTAAACGTGTAGACGATATTGAACATTCAGTATCAGAACGCAAACGAGGTAATGTGCAACTGTGGGTCGCAATAATCGGTACTTTAGGAACTGTTATTGTTGGTGCTTTAGGCTTTGCACAAATATTTTTCTAAGGAGTGATTAAATGGCAATTTATAAAAATAAAGATATAGAGGTAAACGTTAATGAAAAAAGTGCAGATGTTGGCTTTATAGATACTAATTTTTATACAGAAGATAAAAGTACCAGTTCTATAAGAATTACAATAAAAAACAATAAACGTGCAGTTGATTTAAGTAAAACAAACCTAATACCAAAATTAGACCTATTCCACAGTGATGGGTCTATTTTTATGGATGAAAATATAAATATCGTGTTACCAGAACAAGGTATTATACAGTATAAAATTAGCGACAGAGTTATTAAACATCCAGGTAAAGTAAACGCTAAACTATTCCTAAAAAACGAAACGCAATCAGTTCACGTTGCTAACTTTAATTTCACCATTAAAGACAGTGGTATAACGGATGCGGTTAATAAAGAAATCACTGTGAATATAGTAGATGATAGTGTAAGACGGATCATACAAGAAAATGCTATCGAACTGTTAGGTGAAGGTTTTAAAGATGATGTATCGGTAGAATTAAAAAGCTACGTTCAAACAAATAACGAGTTATTTAAAGGTCCTAAAGGTGATAAAGGGGACAAAGGTGATAAAGGCGAAGATGGAATAGCATCACCTGCTAAGATTTATACAAGAGATGAATACAATCAATTAGAAACTAAAAACCCTAACACATTGTATTTCATAAGTGAGGTGTAAGATATGACACAAGTTAAATTAGGGGATAAAAATATCCCGTTCATTTATCAAGGTAATGAGTTGTTATATCCTAATCCAGTTAAAGATGATTTAATACTATGGGTAGATTTTAAAGGATTACACAATACATCATATGAAAGGCAATGGGTTGAAAATTTTGCTGATAATTCTAATAATAATAGGTTAAATAACTTTGATTACTCAGAAGGTAGTGGATATAAAAACGGATTGCATTTTGATGGTATCGATGACTTTATAAGTTTTAATGACCTTACTTTTGATGATTTTAGAGGTATGGACAAGTTTACTTTTGATTTTACAATAACATTCACTAATTCTAATAAACGTGGGGCAATATTTTCTTTGCCTTTATCGGAACGAATTGATGGAAGTAGAAGGCTTTTAGTAAAAGTTAATGAAAATAAAGAAATAACAGTCGGTCGATATAATGGCGTTTGGAAAGGTAAAAAAACCATGCCTATTAATAAAGAAACAGTAAATGTAATACTCACTTTTGAAAACATGGAAGATGAAGATTTTAATTTAAACGTTTATATTGATGGCGTAAAACTTGAACTAAATACCGATCTTATTGTTACAAGCGAATATTATGGAAACCCGTATACTTATTTAGTTTTAGGTTGGCAAGGCACAAACACACAAGGAGAAAATGCTTTTTTAAAAGAGATTATACATTCTACAAAAATATATAACAGAGTATTAAATGAGCAAGAAATACAACATAACTATAATTTAGAAAAAGAAAGATGGGGGCTATAATATGAAATTTGTAATTGCAGAAGTAGAATTTTTCCAAAAGTTAGGATACAACACGAAATATTGGCGTAAAAATAAAGATGAAAGTAAAACAATTTGTCACTTAGAGTATGCTGAAATATTAGCACATGACTTACACAACAACCCTAAAGTACAAATTGTAGATGTAGGCGAAGCACAAGATATTATGGCTACTGATGAGTGGTCATGGGAAGAAGAATAGTCTAAGTCACTCTGTCACGAGTGGCTTTTTTATTTAAGGAGGATAACTAATGAAAATCAACTGGAAAGTTCGTATTAAGCAAAAGTCATTTTGGGTAGCCATTATATCGGCTATCCTTTTATTTGCTCAGCAAGTGTCTGGTGCGTTTGATTACGACATCACAGTGTATACAGACCAAATCACTAATATCGTGAACAGCGTGTTAGGTGTGTTGGTGTTACTAGGCGTGGTACAAGACCCAACAACTAGAGGTATTAAAGACAGTGAACAAGCACAACAGTATAACGAACCAAAATAAGTCGGCTAATCAGTCGGCTTTTTTTAATATAATAAAAGGAGAGATTTATAAATGAAAAAACAAGATGGCGTAAAATGGGCAGTTAAGAATATTGGTAAACGATTAGACGTAGATAAAAAATATGGTTCGCAATGTGCGGATTTTGTCATCGCATTTACTAAAGAACATTGGGGCGTGCATCCGACTGGTAATGCTAAAGATTTCATTAACTTTAAATTCCCTAAAGGTTTTCAAGTGATTAAAGGTAAAAATCAAATACCTCAACCAGGAGATATTTTTGTATTGGGTGGTGAGTATGGTCATACAGGTATTATAACTGAGGCAAATGCTAGTTATTTTAATAGTATTGACCAGAACTGGTATAACGAAAGCTTAACAAAAGGTAGTCCCGCAGCATTTGTAGAAGATCATGTATATATCAATTTCTTAGGTGTAATCCGACCACCATATGAAGATGCTGAAAAAGGTGCGGTTAAAAAAGCGACTAAAATAGAAACAATTAATAAAACGATCAACTATAAAATGGCTAATCGTTCAGGTAATTTAAAAGGTGTTGTTATTCATAATACAGCAG
>OMJG01001984.1_pt1 | contig 10750 bp, 9 predicted proteins | sample 1646431 | NCBI WGS metagenome assembly OMJG01 (sample SAMN03771674, study PRJEB25209) | food metagenome | isolation source: Cotija cheese | place: Mexico:Jalisco,Michoacan | collected 2011-12-12 | reverse complement strand
CCTTTAGTCACTAGTATAAACTAGTGACTTTTTTTATGACGATTAAAGTGCTATTCAAATAACAAATACATTCTTTTTTTGATTAACAATACATTTCAATTAATCTGAAAATCGATTAAAAACAGAATAACGAAAGTAGAATGAAATGTTTTTGTAACATTTCCTTTATCTATTTGACATATCACTATGTTAAAATAACGGAGTCGTCAAGGAAAGAGAAATTAATAATTAAACACACTTTATATAAATTTAGACAAGTTATTCGGAGGAAGAAAATTGAAGAAGAATATTTTATCAACGATTATGGTATGTTCTATTGCATTAACAGCTGTAGCTAGTCCAAGTATTGCATTAGCAGATTCTGTGGATGTTCAAATTAAACAACAAGATGAAAAAATTAACGCTTTAAAAGGTCAACAAGAAAAAGCACAAGCTGAAATTAATGCTTTGGAATCAAAAGTAGCTTCTGTGAACGAAAAAGTTTCATCCTTAGAAGCTAAACAAGCTAAATTAAGCCAAGATACTGAAAAATTACAGAGTGAGATTGCAACATTAAAAGTTAGAATTGCAAAACGTGAAAAATCAATCCAAAAACAAGCACGTGATGCACAAACAAATGGACAAAGTACAAACTATGTGAATGCTGTTTTAGAAGCTGATTCATTATCAGATGCCATTAGTCGTGTTCATGCAATGAGTACCATTGTAAATGCAAACAACGATTTAGTAAAACAACAAAAAAGAGATCAACAATCAGTTGAAGAAAATATTCAAGAAAATGAAGCAAAAATAAGTGAAATGGCTTCAACACAAAAAGAATTACAAAGTCAAAAAGATTCATTAGCTTCACAACAAGCTGAATTAAATGTACTAAAAACAACTTTAGCAGCAGAACAAGCAACAGCTGAAGGCGATAAAGCTAAATTAAATAAACAAAAAGAAGAAGCAAAAGCTGCACAAATCAAAGTGTTAAAAGCGCAACAAGAAGCTTCTGAAAAACCTGTAGCTGTTAAAGCTGTTAAAGCAGAAAAAACAGTAGACGAGAAGAAAACTGAGACAACAACACAGAATAGTGCATCATCGTCAAGTGAACAATCAAGTTCAACAGTACAAGAAAGTAAACCGGTAGAAAAACCAACTACTGAAACAACTACGTCATCAAGTGAAACAACTACATCATCAAATGAGACACCAAGTTCAACTCCTAGTGGAAATACAACTTCTAACGGTAGTGGAGTAGATCATTCAGGGTCAGGAAATATGTATGCTGTGGGGCAATGTACTTGGTACGTGAAAAGTGTTGCTCCGTGGGTAGGTACTTATTGGGGTAACGGTTGCCAATGGGGAGCTTCTGCTGCGGCAGATGGTTACACTGTTAATTCGACCCCAGCAGCAGGTGCGGTAGTAGTATTTGCAGCAGGTCAATCTGTTGGTGGACAATGGACAGCAGATGGTTCTTATGGACATGTTGCTTATGTTGATTCTTACAATCCTTCAAATAATACTATTACAATTTCGCAAGGTGGTACTGGATTTTCTTCACCAACTGGACCAAACAGCCAAACAATTAGTGCGTCAGGATATACTTATATTCATCGCTAAGATTAAATAATTTGAAACACACAACATATTATATGCTATATGTTGTGTGTTTTTTTATAAAAATATTTCTTAAATAAATCGACTTTTTATCATTTTTTAGTAGTATAGTATTGTACGATAGGAAAAAAAGGAGGAATTAGTATGATAAATGGTTTAGATACATTGTTTATCTCAAAAGAAAATTATGACTTGTTTTTAAAAGCAGTGGAAGAAAAACTTAGTGATGAAAGTAAACTAGCGATTGTATTAGATGAATTAAAGGAAAAAATAGAAAATGGAATCAAAGATCTTGATATTAAAGAGAATGACAAATGGAATATATTGACAGTTGTGTTATCTAGTCAATATTTTTCTCCACAAAAAGTTTTTATATGTGATGTTCATTTAATTAAACAACCAGATGGACATATTAAAATTAAATATTAACGATAAAAATTCGAGTAGCCCCCTACCAATATGTGTAGGGGTTTTTGTTATAATAAAAATAAATGATAGAAAGTGTGATAAGTTTGACATCGCTAGAGAGAATCAATGAATTTAGAAAAGCACGTGGGTGGAATCATGCAAGCAAGGAAAAGGATTTAGCTATTTCTATTTCTTTAGAAGCTAATGAGTTACTAGAATTATTTCAATGGTTAGATAATTCAGAAGCAGTGAAACAAACAGAGCGTCTCGAAGAAGAATTAGCAGACGTATTAATTTATTCTTATACTTTAGCAGATAAACTAGGGTTTAACATAGATGATATCATTGAGAAAAAACTGATAAAGAATGCTCAAAAATATCCTGTTAACAGATGATATAACAGTATGTCTTTTTTTGTGTTTAAGTTATAATATAAGAGTAAATAAAGGTATTGGAGGAGAAGAAATGTTTGAACAAAAAAAAGTATACAAAAGTTTGGAAAATAGGCAGTTTACTCCGCAAAGTTTACTAGCAGAATTATCAGATTTAAAACAGTTTGAATTTGAAAATATTTCTTATACAGGTATTAGTTTAAATATAGAAATGTTAATTACACAATATATACGTGATGATAAATTTCGATTAATTGAAGCTAAAGGAGGATTGGCTAAAAAAAGTTATGATATGTGGTATCATGATTTATCATTGGCTATAGAAATCTTTAATCATTTTGCTGAATATACAAAATTAAACTTTGATATTTATGTGAAAGAAGCACATAAATTTGAAAAGGAGACAGGTTTTTCTAATACCTCTAAAGAATATAAAGAATATTTTGAGCAAGGAAATTCAATGTATTTTCACGACATGCTACACATCGTATTTGATTTATCTAGAAAAATTGATTTGAGTATCGAAGATTTTAAAGAAGCACTAATAGCTGATGGTGAAGATATCACTCAGTATAAGTTACCTAAAAAAAATGTATTTGAAGGTAAAGACACCATATAAACATAAAATTTATGAGTCGGTTTTTTCATTCAATAATCAAAAAAGGTTAATAGCAGTACTTTGTAGGTAAGTTCGCGTGTCTTTTCTTTTTATTTGCTATTAATTAAATGAAAAACTGTAAAAATTCAGGATTATCGTTTTATAGAGCAAGAGATTTATTCAAGATTACGACAAGGTATGTCTAAAAGTGATAGTATCTTTTTTCTTTCAATTAATTAACAAGCTAAAAAAGATTTTGATCAAAAAGTTAAACATTAACGGTCTGATTATCCATAAAGTACTGGAAAAAATCAGCCATGGGGAAAGGATCGTCATGGCATTGACTTAAAAATTATTCACTTTGTCATAAAATCTAAAATAGTTTGATTATTGATAATAAGTTATTAGAGAGTTACTCTAGTTTTGAAACTAATATTTATCCTTAGAAAGATCGTCCTTCTAAGGAATTTTTGTGATTGACAAAAATTATTGTAGATGCTAGATTTACGTTATACAGATATTGTCTTGGAATAGTAGAGGGTGAGTTTTATTTTAGAGAGGAGTCGGGTGGTGGAAAGACTCTATCAAGCCCCCTTGAACCTACCAAGAAGCATCGTTTAGTTAACGTTATCAACTAATGAAGTTGTAAAGTATGATTCTACTTTAAAGCAAGGTGGCACCGCCTATTTTGGTCCTTGCAAAGTAGAGTCTTTTTTTATACATAAAAATAGACAGGAGAAGAGATTAAATGGCTAAAAAACAAGGCTTTGTCAAACAAATTACAAGTAGAGAGGATGATTTTGCAAAATGGTATACAGATGTTTGCCTTAAGTCGGAACTGTGTGATTACTCTAGCGTAAAAGGATCAATGGTTATCCGACCAACAGGAACCGCAATTTGGGAAAAAATCCGTGATGTAGTGGATGCCAGGTTAAAGGAAACAGGGCATCAAAATGTGATGATGCCACTACTTGTCCCAGAACATTTATTATTAAAAGAAGCGGAGCATGTTGAGGGATTTGCTCCAGAAGTTGCTTGGGTAACAATGGGCGGTGAAACAAAGTTAAGTGAACGCTTAGCGATTCGTCCAACGTCAGAAGTGTTGTTTTGTGAGCATTTTAAAACAGTGATTCATTCTCATCGTGATTTACCAGTCTTGTATAATCAATGGGCGAATGTTATGCGTTGGGAAAAAAATACTCGCCCGTTTTTACGCACAACAGAATTTTTTTGGCAAGAGGGTCATACTTGTCATGTGAGTCATGAAGAAGCAGAGAAAGAAGCGTTAATGATTCTTGATATGTATGTGGATGTTTGTGAAAATATTCTAGCTATCCCCGTAGTAACAGGTGTTAAATCAGAAAGTGAAAAATTTGCTGGAGCAGAAAAAACCTATACAAATGAAACGTTGATGTATGATGGAAAAGCATTGCAAATTAATACCTCTCATCATTTAGGAGATCATTTTGGTAAAGCATTTGACATCACTTACACAGATAAGGAAGGAAAAGAGCAGTTTGTTTATACAACGTCATGGGGGCTAACAACACGTACTATTGGTGGAATGATTATGGTTCATAGTGACGATCGTGGGTTAGTATTACCTCCAAGAATTGCTCCAATACAGGTTATCATCATCCCTATCGCCCAACATAAAGAAGGTGTCTTAGATAAAGCAGATGAATTAAAAGGTATGTTATCAGATGTGGCAACGATTAAAGTAGACGATAGCGACAAGCAACCTGGCTGGAAATTTAGTGAAGCTGAAATGAAAGGCTATCCTATTCGTATTGAAATGGGACCTAAAGATATTGAAAATAATCAAGTTATTGTCGTTCGACGAGATACCCTAGAAAAAATAACCGTACCGTTTGATGACACATTGCCAACCGTTATCTCTGAATTATTAGAAGCCATTCACCATGACATGTTAGCTAAAGCACGAAAACGTCAAGAAGAAAAAACGCGTATTGCCACAACAAAAGAAGAGTTTAATCGATTAATCGAAGAAGGCGGATTTGTATTAGCACCATGGTCAGGTGATGAAGCTGTGGAAGAGTTAATCAAAGAACAAACAGGTGCTACGTCTCGTTGCTGGAGTTTTGATCATCAACAAGATGATTTAACAGGATTGAAAGATTTATGGAACGGTAAGCCCGCTAAGTACATGATGCATTGGGCAAAAGCTTATTAATAATAACAAAAAGACAGTCACCTAAACAGGTGCTGTCTTTTTAAAATGTGTGGTTAATTGCTTCTATAAATTCAAATTTTCCGTTATCAAAGGCAAATTTTAAAATACAACAATTTGAAAACGAGATGGATGTTACTTTTTCGTACTCTAACCATGCTTGAATAAACAAATACATCGCACCACCATGGCTAACAGCCAACACAGTATCTTGAGGATCATTTGTCATAACATCTGTTAGAGTGTCTACCATTCGTTGTTGGACGTCTTTAGACGACTCGCCACCATAGGCTACAAATGAATTTCCAAACGAGGTGTCACCTTTTTTTCGTTTAGGGTTGAGTCGTTCACTTTCGCCTTCAAATAAACCAAAATTCCATTCTTTTATTCCTTTTAATCGTGTGTATTCAGTGTGTCCGGCGATGATTTCTAGCGTGTCGCATGCTCGTTCTTGAGTAGAAGAATAAAATGAATCGATGTTGATATTGTTGTCATCAAAATACTTTTTAGCGATAGTTGCCTGTCTAATCCCTTCATCGGTTAATGGTGAATCACAAGCTCCTTGCACCTTGCCAAGTTGGTTAAACAGTGTTTGACCGTGCCTCATTAAATAAAGTGTCTTTGCCAATTAACATCAGTCCTTTCTTTAATAGGTAATTAGTCAAATAAAAAGGGTGTCGCTTGTACGTTTATTTCTTCCTTAGTAAAAGGATGAATGAGATGGAGAGATTTAGCATGTAATTGAAGTCTCTTTGCATGCGACGTTGGATTGTATAGTGGGTCACCGATAATTGGATGATGAATACTTTCCAAATGAACACGTATTTGATGTGTGCGACCAGTATCTAATTGACATTCTATTCGCGTTTTGTTATTTAATCGCTCTACGACTGTTACATGTGTAGTGGCTTTATCTCCTTTTTTGGAATCAATGACTCGTTTCCTACGATCGTGGCGATGCCTTCCGATAGGTTGATTGATTGTAAAGTGTGTCTTTTTTATTAAACCACTTACCTCTGCTTCATAATACCTATTTATTTCTTTTTGTTCAAGTAATCTACCTAAAACTGGTAATATAACAGGATTTTTTGCAAATACAATCGCTCCACTGGTTTCCTTATCTAATCGATGGACAACATATGGAAGTTGATTTTTAGGCTTTAAGTAAGCAGTAAGGTCATTTAATAATGTATCGGTTTCTTTTGGTTGGTTTGGATGTGTTTTTTGTCCGTGAGGTTTATTCACAATAATTAGATGGTCATCTTCCCATAGCACATTAATAGTCTTGGCATTACCAGAAATAATATGAGGAATAGTGTAATCATCTTCTTCAAAGATTAAAGTAATCCTATCTCCAGGCTCGACAGTTTCGTGAAACATGACTGAAGCATTATTTTTTAACACATTTTTACGCGTTCTAAGGAAATGTCTTACTTTTCTAGGAATAAGCCACTCTGTTTCTAATAGTTCTCGAACAGTTGTTTGAGTTGTTGAGGGAGGTAGAACAATAGAAAATTGCATATATAGACTCCTTTTTCTAATTTAAAGGTTTTTTAAAAAATAACATGTAGTAATTTAATTTTTAAATGGTATATTAAAGTAACTTATGAAGATAAGTCTTTAGACGTATTAGTTATTTCTGATAATATGATACACTAAATTTATAAAATTTAATAGAAAGGACATTATCATGGAGTATATTAAGAAGTATTTTGAAGTGATAAAATCCTGGTTAATAAGGTTTGGTACGTGGCTGCAGCCTCATTGGCAAACGTTTCGTGTCCATCAAAAAAGAATATGGAAAAAATATCATATTAATAAAATTATTGTGTTAGTGACATTAACCGTTATTTTAGTCACAAGTCTTTATTTATTTTACCTAGCTAAAAGTATGAATGTGTCAGGATTAAAAGCTGGTTTGGAACAATCAACGACGATTTATGATAAAGATGGAGATGAGGCAGGTAAGCTTCGAAAAAATGGTGGAACATTTGTAACGCTAGATAATATTTCCCCTCATGTAGTAGACGCACTTATCTCAACAGAAGATCGTCGGTTTTATAAACATAAGGGATATGATGTAAAAGGGATTATGAGAGCGGCTGTTAGAAAAATTATCAGACGAAATAATAGTGGCGGTGGCGGTAGTACCATTACACAACAGCTAGCTAAAAATGCCTTTTTAGACCAACAGCAAAATTTTACTCGTAAAGCAAAAGAACTTTTTCTAGCAATCGAACTTGAAAAAGAGTACTCAAAAGATGAAATATTGGAAATGTACTTGAATAAATCTTACTTTGGTAGTGGGGTTTGGGGAATTCAAGACGCGTCAAAAAAATATTTTGGTAAAGATGCTAAAGACTTGACTGTTGATGAAGCAGCTGTATTAGTCGGCGCCTTGAAAGGTCCTAGTTTATATAACCCGATTGACCATATGGATTATGCTGTAAACAGACGTAATACAGTCCTATCTGTGATGGTGGATAATGGAAAATTAGATAAAGCAACCGCAGATAGGCTGATGAAAGAACCGATATATTTAACAGATACATATGTCCCGGATAAAGATACCTATAAATATCCTTATTATTTTGACGCGGTCATTTCTGAAGCGGTTGATAAAACGAAATTGACTGACGCTGACATTTCAAGTGGTGGTTACAAAATATACACAGCACTAGATCAAGTGTATCAACAGGGAATGGATCAAACCTTTGCTAATGATAGTTTATTTCCACCAGCAGCATCAGATGGTGAAATTGTAGAAGGGACATCTGTTGCGATTAATCCTAGTTCTGGTGGTGTGATGGGGATTGTCGGGGGACGTGGTGAGTATACTTATCGGGGCTGGAATCGTGCGACTAACTCTTATTTATCACCAGGATCAACAATGAAGCCTTTATCTGTTTATACATCGGCATTAGAAGCAGGGTATAAACCAGATGATATGTTAAAAGATGAAGAATTACCTTATTATGATGTACATAATTTTTCGCATACATATAGTGGTGAGACATCTATGACGAATGCCTTGATTCATAGTTTAAATGCTCCTGCTGTTTGGTTAATGCATGAAATTGGCATTGATAGAGGGTATAAAAAAGTGGAACAATTTGGTGTTAAACTAGATGAAAAAGATAAATATTACGGTTTAGCGTTAGGTGGACTAACCAAAGGAGCTAGACCAATTGATATGGCAAGTGCATACACCGTATTTGCTAATGAGGGAGTTAGAAACGAAACACATTTTATTACCAAGATTGAGGATTCACATGGTGTGATTATTTATGAAAATCAAAAGCCGAAATCTACACGCGTGACAACGCCTGAAGTAGCTGAAGAGATGACTAGCATGCTTCAAGGGGTTTATAGTACGGGAACAGGTGCTGCAGCTCAGCCGTATGGTTATCAAATAGCCGGTAAAACAGGAACGACTGAGAATATTAATGCAGATGGTATGTCGAAAGATCAATGGATGATTGGTTATACTCCTGACGTGGTGGTCGCAACATGGATTGGTTTTGATAAAAGTGGGCCGGATCATTATTTGCCAGGTAATGACAGTAGTTATATTTCTAATATTTTCAGAACAGAGATGCAAAATATATTAGGAGCTTCTCCAAACACACCATTTCCAGTGAAAGATGTGACACAGTCAACGGATTATATCGATAATCAAGAAAATGATACAAGGACTGATGGTAAATTAGATGGAATTGGTGACAAACTAAACGATGTTGGTGGAAAAATTAAACAAGGTGCAGACACTGTAGGAGACGGCATCAAAAAAGGATTAGACAAAGTGGGTGAAGTTTGGCAAGGTATCTGGGGTAAGGTAACTCAATAAGATTAGGCTTTTTCTTTGAAACATGTTACAATATTAGGAGAATAAATTTCTATTTAAAGGAGCTTATATATGTCAAGTAATATTTATGATAGTGCTAACCAAATTGAACGTGAAATTCGCCAAATGGATGAATTTTTAGCATTGAGTGATGCTTTTGACGCAGTGAAAGAAAATGAAGAAGCTTTTGAATTATTCAAAGCTTTCCAAGAATTGCAAATGACATTACAACAAAAACAAATGCAAGGTGAAGAATTTTCGGATGAAGATGCTAAACAAGCACAAGAAATGGCTGAAAAAGTTCAAGGTGAAGCATTAATTCAAGATTTAATGCAAAAAGAACAAGCATTTAGCATGATTGTTAATGACTTAAACCGCATCATTATGCAACCAGTTCAAGATTTATATACGTTAGATTAATCGACACAATAATGGGTGGTTAAGCAAAGAGCTTAACCACCTATATTTTTTATAGAACTTATTCTGATTAATCATTATGAATAGCTAAAGGGAGTGTGACACATGAAATTTATTCATATGGCAGATTTGCATATCGATCAACCTTTTTCTGGTATTACAACAGAAGATGTAACATTTCAAAAAGAGATACAACAAATAAATTATAAAGTGTTTGAGACCATTATAGAAAATTGTATTAAGGAGTCAGTTGATTTCTTATTGATAGTTGGAGATACGTTCCATCAAGCAACGTCGTCTATTTATACACAAAAATTTGTAATGGATCAATTTAGGCGTCTAGAAAAAGAACAAATCAAAGTAGTGATGTCTTTTGGAAATCATGATTATTATACGAAAAGTCGTTACTGGTTTGAATGGCCACAAAACGTCATATTATTTGATACTGAAGAAGTTACGACAAAGGTTCTACAAATGACAAATGGACAAAGTGTTTCTATTAGTGGTTTTTCTTATGAACATCAGTGGATTAAAGGCAATAAAGCGTTAGATTATCCAAGTAGAAGTATGGAAACAGATTATCACATTGGATTTTATCATGGTGAGATAGCACAAGAAGGAAAATATGCTCCGTTTCTTTTATCTGATTTAAAACCAACATATGATTATTGGGCATTAGGGCATATTCATAAGACAGAGGTGTTAACAGATAAACCACTAACTATTTATCCAGGAACTCCTCAAGGACATACTCGAAAAGAGAGACAGACTAAGGGAGTTAGTCTGGTTGAAGTCAATGGCTCTAGTGTATCGCAAAAATTTATCGATGTAAGTAAAGCAGCATGGGTGCAACAAGATATCTCATTAAAAGAAATAACACGATCAGATCAACTAACAAAAATTGAAAAAGAAATCATGGCAGCAAAATATACAAAAGAGGTAACCTTACTAGTAGTAAAACTTAGTCCATCTTCTGAAGAAGGACTAAGTGAGCTACTTTTAAATAAAGAAGAAATATTAGGTTATCTTCAACGTCAATTATTAAGAAAAACTTCTTATTATATTTGGTTAGTCGATATAATGATTGAGCCAATCGAGATAGATCAACTTATTATGGGATTTGATTCAAGTTTAGTCGATGATTTAGCACAACATTTCTTGAAGCGTAATGAATTTAATGATGTTGCGAAGGATATTGTGCAACAACCAGTAATTGGAACGAATATTGTATTTGATGAAGAAGATATGGAACGTATTGTAGAAGAAAGTAGCCAATTAGTGAAGGACAAAATGATTTTTAA
>OMJG01001983.1_pt1 | contig 10753 bp, 10 predicted proteins | sample 1646431 | NCBI WGS metagenome assembly OMJG01 (sample SAMN03771674, study PRJEB25209) | food metagenome | isolation source: Cotija cheese | place: Mexico:Jalisco,Michoacan | collected 2011-12-12 | reverse complement strand
GTATTAACTTGCTGTTTCAGCGGGTCTTTGTTTGTCTTGATGAATAATCCGGGTTAAATATATTTACTTTTTATTCTTAGCAAACTCAACCTTAGGACGGAAAAACCATCCAGTAACTGTTCCTTTAATGATCATCTTTAAACGTAATTTCATATTTGGTTGATGATTACGGAACACTCTAAAAATTTCATACAAAACCTTAAGATGTGTTCGTAGATACAACAACACCCCTCTCTGACGGCTAAAATACATTTGATTACGGAATGCGTAGAAATAACGTGGCACACGATTAATTGTATCTAGCGAAACATTAGACGCAATATTATTAGCCATCTTATGAATAACCCTAGATGTAGGGACCATGTAACCTGGCAAGACGCGTCCTGAACGTTCTGTATATTCAATATCATCGCCCCAAATAAAGAACTCGGTAATTGGTAATCCAATATTTGTAACTATCTCTCGACTAAACATAACAGAAACAAAGGTCGCATTACGTAAAGGCTCCAGTTCTGTTGCATCTAGTGGAATTGTATGGAATCGATGCTTAGGCGCTGGTAAATTCATTTGTGCACGAGAGTTATCCGTCCAACGCACATCTGAAGCCAAAAAACCAAATTGATTATTAAGTTTGTCTGCGGCATTAACTAATTCTGTTAAAGCTGTTGGTGTTGGAACCGTATCATCATCCATTAACCAAACGTAATCATCGTTAGTCTCTTCCATAAAGTAACGAACACCTTTGTTAAAGCCACCTGATCCACCAATGTTTTCTTTTAAACGCACATAGCAAATGGCATCACCTAAACTCGTTAAATATTCTTGTGTATCTTTTTCACTATTATTATCTACAATAATAATATTATCTACCTTAGTTTCAGAGTTTTGTAAGGCCACAACGACCTCTTTTAACATAGGTAATCGATTATATGTTACCACAACCGCACTCACAGTCATTTTTATAGTCTCCCAACTATTTGATTCTTTATTTTTGAGTTAACCAGTATTACTCAAATTAACTTATACAGATTTGACCTAAAAAAAGGCTTAGATTACTTAATCTTTTTTGCTACATAAATTGGTCGTTTTTTAACTTCTAAATAAATATTTGAAATATAACGACCCACAATACCAAGGCTGAGAAGTTGTACACCACCAAGCGCCAAAATGATAACGACCATCGATGGCCAACCAAACACCGAAGTATCAGGATATAATAGTGCTCGAACAAAGACAACGATTGCACCAATCATTGCTAGTAAAAATGCTAAACTACCTAACAAAGAGACAAGTAGCAAAGGCGCTCGTGAAAAATCAATAAATCCCTCAATAGAGTATTTGAACAGGCCCCAAAAAGACCATGAGGTTTGTCCGGCAACCCGATCTTGATTCGTATAGTCTAGATACTTTTGCTTAAAACCAACCCATGAAAAAATGCCTTTTGAAAATCGATTATATTCTTGCATACTCAAAATAGCATCTACCATTTGACGACTCATCACACGAAAATCTCGTGCGCCTTCAACAATATGCGTATCAGACATCGAATTAATTAATTTATAAAACAACTTTGAGAACCACGAACGAATAATCGGTTCTCCTTGTCGATTCACACGACGAGCACCAACGGCATCCCAATCACCAGACGATACACCGGCTAGCATCTCTGGCAACATGGCTGGTGGATCTTGTAAGTCAACATCCATCACAGCTACATAATCACCTGTTGCATATTTTAGTCCGGCATACAATGCCGATTCCTTTCCAAAATTTCTAGAAAACGATACCATATGCACATGGTTATCCCTTGTCATTAACTCATCTACGACATCCATCGTCTTATCAGAAGAACCATCATCGATGAACCAGTATTCTAATTCATATTCAGAAAAATTCCTATGTTCTTCTTCTACTACATTATAAAACAAATTTATCGTATCTTGTTCATTAAAAACCGGTACAATCAAAGATAGCTTTGCCATGTTTCCCTCTTTTTAAAACTTACTGCATTCTATTATATCAAAATTTTCCCTATTTCTTATTTTTTAAAAAACTTTTTATAAAAGTCAATCCTTCTGTAACTATATTAGCACGTAACAATATAACCACTACAAAATAAATCACTATACCAACTGCGATACTAACTACAGTACCCGTTGGATTAGGTTGCAATTTCATAGTCAGAGGTATAAGTGCTAAAAACATAATTAGCCCTGCAATAAAATATTTCCAAGCACCTGTAAATAATCTCGATATAGACAAATCTTGTCTAACAACAATTAATTGATAAATCGTAACAGCCGCTTCAGATAATACTGTTGCCATTGCCGCACCATACAGACTCCACATTGGAATTGCAATAAAATTTAATATAACATTTAAAATTGCACCAATAGTCACAGACATTGTATAGTCCTTTGTACGACTAATGGGCATCAAATATTGTGTGCCTAACACATTACTCCAAGCAATCAAAACAATGATTGGAGACAATATTGATATTGTCCACCCAGCTGGTAAGAACGACCATCCCATGTACCAAATAGAAGTTTTTGGTCCTAATGCCATCATTCCAAACATTAGCGGTACAGATAGTGCAGTTACAAAATCCATTGATTTATAAATTGCTTTATTCACTGCAGAAAGATTGCCTTTAACAAAATAATTTGCTACACGTGGTAACATGACAGTTCCTAGCGCAGTTACAAGAGCAAGTGACACCTTAATAATTTTATCAGCATTTTCATAAAATGCTGATAACCCAATTGAATCTGGTTGAAAAAGCGGCAACATTGTTTTATTTAATTGTAAGTAAATTTGTGTCGCAATTGTAGGCATAAATAGTGCTAATGTTGGTACAAGATGTTGCTTCAAATGTAATGTTTTAATTTTTGGTAATTTGACTTGTCCAGGTATATAGAACCACATTGACAAATTACCTAGAACCTGTGTGAGTGCTAATAACAAAATATAATTATTAACATCATTAGGTGATTTTACAACCAAAAAGATCAAAACGACCATCGCTATTTTAACCAAAGAGTTTCGAATAACAGTCTTTTTAAAATCTTCTAAGCCCATGAAATACCATGAAATATCTAACAGTCCTGATACAATTACCCAAGTTTGCAGATATAGTTGATGTGTATTTTGACTAAATGAACCAGATACGTTTCTCATTAAATAAACAAAAAACAAATAGGAAAAAACAGCAAGTAAACTGACAAGCGTATGTAGAATCTGAATCTCCCAGAATCGTCGATTTCGCAGTTCAACATCATCACGAACATAAGCGATTTCTCGCTGGCCATAAAGAGTAATTCCTAATGTTGCAAATAATAGAAAGTAGCTTACAACTGAATTTGTCCATGCTTGTATACCCATACCATTAGCACCAAGCACATGTGCTAAATATGTCATTGTTATTAATGGTGCGAGAACCACTAATAACTGATAAAAGACATTATATAAATAATTTTTTACAACTTGCATGTTCTCTTCCCTTATATATAAATACAATCAAGTTCTATTATGCCATGATTTTATTTATAGTTGGTATTTTTATTTAACAAAATAAGGTACAACGCACCTTTTTATAGGATGATTGTACCTCATTAACAGGTCATATTAACAATATTTTAGTGTTCTTCATCATGGGCAAAGTTAAATTCTGCTGGTATGTTAAATTCCTGACGGACCGTATTAAAGGCTGCGTTAAAGACTTGATCCATGTCGTAGTAACGATATTGTCCTAAACGACCACCAAAAATAAACTGCTCTTTATGTTGACGGGCTTCCTTAGCATATTGTTTATACAAATTCGTGTTCTTTTCATCATTAACAGGATAGTAAGCTTCCTTTGAACGATCCCATTCTTGTGGGTATTCTTTCGTAATAATGGTTACCCCATCATCTGATAAACCATCAAAATGTTTCCATTCCATCACACGTGTATAAGGTGTTTCAGCATCTGTATAATTAATAACTGAATTACCTTGATAGTTATCAGTCTGCTTTAATTCTGACTCAAAACGCACTGAACGATACTCTAACTCACCAAACTTATAATCAAAGAATTGATCAATCATACCGGTATAAACAATGCGTGGAAATTCTGCAATATATTCCTCTTTATGATCAAAGAAATCTTCGTTAACGCGCACATCAATTAATTCGTTATCTAACATCTTCTCAAAGATCTGTGTGTATCCCCCAACTGGAATACCCTGGTAACGATGATTAAAGTAGTTGTTATCATAAACAAAGCGTACCGGTAGACGCTTAATAATAAATGAAGGTAACTCTGTTGCCTTACGTCCCCATTGCTTTTCTGTGTAACCCTTCACTAATTTTTGGTAAATATCTGTTCCAATTAATGAAATGGCTTGTTCTTCCAGGTTACGTGGCTCACGATCACCTAACTCAGCTAAAGCCGCTTTCTTTTGCTCATCAATTTTTGCTTTCGCTTCAGCAGGTGTCTTTGTTCCCCACATCTCATAGAATGTGTTCATGTTGAATGGCAAATTATAAAGCTCGCCCTTATAGTTCGCCACCACTTGATTTTGATAACCGTTAAACTCAGCAAATTGATTAATATATTCCCACACTTCCTTGTTATCCGTATGGAAGATATGTGCACCAAAATCATGAACCGTAATACCATGGTCTGTGTGAGTATAAGTATTACCAGCAATATGTGGGCGCTTTTCAATAATTAATGAACGCTTACCACGCTTGGCTGCCTCATAAGCAAAAATTGCGCCAAAAGGACCAGCGCCAACAACTAAGTAATCATAATTTTTATCGTTTAAAGTCATTGATTAATTTCCTCTATTTATATCTATAAATTATATCTATAAAAATATCCTGAATTTACTTTACCATAAATTCAGGATATTGTGTTTTAAAAGTGAACCTTCTTGTTAGTATTTTTAAAAAATTTGCGTTTTAAAAATTGTGTACCTTTATCTAACCAATTAGTTTTTTCAGTTGTAATCACTGGAAATTCAAGATATGTTTTCTCTTCAGTATATAACCACGTATCCATTAATCTTTCAGAAAGAAAACCAAAAACACGTTTCTCTTGACCTTCATAAGTTTCATAAGGAATATTTTTTGCAACCTGGTCTAACACACCAAATACAAAATCTGTATAAGATTGAAAATCAGCTTGTTTCATAATACTCATATTAAATAAATGTGCTTTTTTACTCTCCTCCATTTTTTCAAATGCTGGTAAATATTTTGGAAATTTTTCTTTAATCACCTTTTGCATTTCAAAATAAGGTTCATGATTATGCGCATTCAAATAATGATCTTTCTGTGACTCGATATAATAATTTCGTTGCTTGGGTAAAAGAACATCAACCTCAGTCAGTGCATCATAAATTTGTTTTTGATCAAGAATATCTTTCAAATCGTGGCCTGAAGTAACGCCAAGATAACGTCGATAATGATCTAATCCCACAACATCTTCATCTTTTAAATTAAATTTAGCCCAATACAACGCCGTTAATTCATTAAAAAAGGGATTTAGTTCTGAAATATTTTTACCAGTATCATCTCGTAAGTACTCTACCGGAACTTCATCTCTTAAAGCAGATCCTACCATGATTGGCTGATAACCTAGCAGCTGAGGAATATCGTATTTTTTATGCGTTGCAATCAATATCTTCATTGTTTAACATTTCCTCCTCCGCAATATGAATCACACGCCAGTAAAAGAATAACATTAATAAGATTGGCCATGAAATTACATTTGATGGTGTCACAGAACTAACGATGATAATGATAATTACTGTCATATAAAATGCTTTGATAGTAACACGATAAAACGAACTATGTTCGTCGTACCTACCTTTCAATGATTTCAAAACCACTAATGACCTTTTTATTAGACCTAATAACAACCACAAAAAAGTAATTAAAGCAATCAACCCATATCTTGAAAGCCAACCAAACAAATCGTTTAATATCGGATATGCATGAGTACTATAAACTTCTTGATATTCAAAATTACTTTTTGACCATGCTGGTAGATTGTCAACAATATATTGACCTTCATAACCGTAACCAACACCTAATAACGGATGTTGTAGCCAAGTCTTTATTAAAGCGATGGTTCCTCCCAACCGATTATCTGTGCCACCTTTTTCAAAAATCCACATATTAAGCATATTATGGACACCTGATATTGTGTAATAAGCTATTATTGCAACTATCAAACCAATTGCGCCAAATATTATTAGCCCCACTTTTTGTCGTTTTGGAGCAGCAACCCAATACACAAGGACAATTACTGCAATTATCAAAAATCCAGTAGTTGTCTTAGCTAACAATAAAACCAACATACTTATCAGGCTTAATGCACAAACATACCAATATACCCAATGCTTTTTAAAAGCCTTAATTGGCTCCTGTATAAGCATGACCAAAAAGGGAGCAAAAGCTATTCCGATTAGTAATGCTAAGTAAGCTGCTTCTGGTTCTAAACCACTAACGCGTTTTGCTGTTGTAACATAGCTACCATTCTGGTAAAAGTTTTGACCCTCCCAATGTCGCTCAAGTAAATGAGCAATTGGATTAATCCAATTTTCAAGTTGCGTTAATCCAAATAAATATAAGATTTGTGGAATAACAATTAATACTAAATAAATAGTCAAAGTTATAACCACAGACTTAATGAATTTAAAAGCTTCATCATAATTTTGAATTAATATTTTTTGAATCGTATAAACAATCCAAATAACTAAAATCATTTGGATAAACATTAGTAATCCATGCAACAAACCATAAACTCGTGTCGTTGGACCAATAATCAAAGATTGATATGTCATCAGACCAAGTTGAATGACTATGAATACACCCCACATGCGCAATGTAGTTGTCTTTGGCAAAATATTATCAAGCTCGATTGGTTTTAAATATAGTTTAACCAATATAAAACCACTAAAAACAAGTAATGCTACTTGTGAGAATATATCATAGAAAAAGTAGGTATATGTTTTTGGCAAAATCGCAAAAGGCATTAACCAATTAACCATATTTAACTCCTATTATGCTTTTATTGTTTTAAAATTTTTAAAAATACCAGTAAAAAATGCCAAAACAATACCAACTGCTAGCCCAGCTACTAATCCAAATACTGAAGCTTTTTTAGGGGAACCAGCAACAATTGTATCAACATGTGCTTTCTTTGGTGAGGACATTAACTCTGGTACAGGCATATTTGAAATTAATTTAGGTGCATTAATAGCATATGAATTTGTATAAGCTGTTACCATCTTAATAGCTCGATTACCTTTATTTACACCACTAACCTTAGCATCAATCAGTAATGTACTATCTGGTGTTGATAACTCAATAGACTGGCGTAACTCACTCGCAGTAGTCTTAACATTTTCTTTTTTTAGTTGTTCTACAGCTGGCTCGATGATCTTTCGATCTTTACCAATTGCACGATATGTTTTTAACATCCAAGAATTGCCCATTATTCGAGAATTTGGATCTTTGACATTATTATCAGGCCTGCCAACATACATTGTACGTGAAGCACTAAAATTAGTTGCTGTTGGTTGCTTATTCATTAAGTACATCGCAGCACCACCAATAATACCTAAAATGATAATCCACCAAGCATTGCGAAGCATATGCTTAACTAAATCAGTTATAGTAAATTGATTTTCCATGGTACACTATTTCCTCTTAATCTAAAAAATTCTGATATCAACATCAATCAGTTAGATGCGAAAACTCGCTACATATCAGTATACAGTAGATGTAGCGAGTTTTATAGTTTTATCACAAATTTTTAAACTTTTACATTGCCCCTTCACCTTTGAAGACAGCAATCACAGTCATAAACAATATCTTAAAATCAAACCATAAATTTGCTTGATCAACATAATTAATTTCTAGTTGTGCACGTTCTGGATATCGTATTTCACTTCGTCCACTAGCTTGCCACAAACCCATTGCACCTGGTTTTACTGACAAAAATTTATCAACATCATTTCCATATTCAACAAGTTCTTTTGCAACAACAGGTCGAGGACCAACGATACTCATTTCACCTCTTAAAATATTAATAAATTGTGGCAATTCATCAATAGATGTCCTACGCAAAAAAGCGCCAAATTTTGTAATACGCGGATCTTCTTCTGTTGGTAATTTATAACCATTCTCAACAAATTTGGCATATAAAGCTTTATTGGCATACAATTTTTCTTCTGCACCAACAACCATTGAACGAAATTTATAAATACCAAACTCTTTATGATGTTGCCCAATTCGTTTTTGCTGATAGAAAATTGGGCCACGGTTATCACCAAAAAAATAGAATATTGAAACAATTAAAAATACTGGTGATAGAATAATCAATGCAAATAGTGAAACAGAAATATCTAAAAATCGTTTCGTAAATAAGTATCCGGCTTCTGACATTTCGAAACCTCCTTCTTGTTTGCTAATTTTTTATAGATATTTTGCGTCAAATGCCGAATCTTGTGACGTCAAAATTTTAGGACCATCATATGTTATCGCAACAACATGTTCATACTGTGCTGACCAAGAATCATCAGCAGTTGTCACTGTCCAACCATCTTCTGATGATGTATTGACCTTCCAACCACCAATATTTACCATTGGTTCAATTGTGATTGTCATACCTGCCTTTAAACGTAACCCATGACCAGCTTTACCATAATGTGGTACTGCTGGCTCTTCATGCATCGTAGGTTGAATACCATGACCAATATATTCACGCACATTGCCATAGCCATTTTCTTCAGTCACATATTTATCAATTGCTGCACCAATATCACCGATACGATTGCCAACCTGGGCTTGATCAATGCCAAGGTACAATGCTTTCTTAGTCACTGCCATCAACCGTTTTACTTCATCAGAAACTTCACCAACGGCATAAGACCAAGCAGAATCTGAATAGTAGCCATCTAAATCAACAACCGTATCTACCTTAACTAAATCACCATTTTTTAAAAATAACTTTTTGCGTGGAAAAGCGTGTGCCACTTCATTATTAACGGAAACGGTAGTTGCATATTTGAAACCCTCAAAACCAATTTGAGCTGCTCGTCCACCGTGACTTTCGATATAGTTGCGACTAAATTCTTCGATTTCCCAAGTCGAAATACCTGGCTTGATTAATTCACGTAATCCCTGATGCATGCCAGCAATAATTTCACCAGATTTCTTCATGCCTTCGATTTCACGTTGTGACTTAATTGTAATCATTTATTTTTAACCTGCTTTTCTTAATTCAGTTTAACTAATAATATTATACGCTTACTTGTTTATTTTTTCTTGTTTTTAAAAAAGACTGTCCTCCTCTAAAAATTGAAGAACAGTCATTATTAAAGTAAATACGACATAACATAACTATGAAGAACAACATTGAAACTTATTAGCCTAAACGATAATCTATGACACATTGAAAGTAATAGTACTCCCTATTTCAGGTCAACAATGCACACCCATACTATTCTTTGTATCGTAAATTATAATGCCAAAATTTTAATTCAATTAATCATTATACAGATTTTCATCAATTTGAAATAATGGTCGATGTTTTGATTCAATAAACACTTTACCAAGATATTCTCCAATAATTCCAATTGAAATTAATTGAACGCCTCCAATAAACCAAATGGATAACATAATGGACGACCAGCCACGTAAAGTAGCACCATTAATGTGTTGGACGATTGTAATAATTCCTAACGCAATTGCAATCAAAACACTCATGAATCCAGTCCACAAAATTAACCGTAACGGTACTGTAGAAAAAGATGTAATACCGTCCATTGCAAATTTAATCATTTTTTTCAAAGGATATTTTGATTCACCTGCAACACGTTCTGCTCTTTTATAGTAAACTTTAGTAGATTTAAACCCCACTTGCGGTACAATTCCTCTTAAAAACAAGTTTCTTTCCTTGTATTGCAATAACGCATTAATTGCTTTTCTACCTAACAACCGATAATCTGCATGATTTTGAACAGTATTAGCTCCGAATAAATTCATTAGTTTATAGAACATCATAGCTGAAGTTCGCTTAAAAAAGGAATCTGTATCTCTGTTATTTCTAACACCATATACAACTTCATTCCCGTCTAAATAAGCATCCACCATGTCGGGAATAACATTAATGTCGTCCTGCAAATCCGCATCGACAGAAATAATGGCATCTGCATCACTGGCAGTTTGAATCCCTGCTAATAATGCATTCTGATGCCCATAATTTCTTGAAAAAGAAATTCCGGTGACCTTTTCATTAATTTTAGACGTATCTTTAATGATTTGCCACGTATTATCTGTTGATCCATCGTTAACTAATAAAATCTTACTATCATAAGCTATTTTATTTGCATCAATTAAACCTTGAACAACACCACTAATTTTTTCAATTGTTATATTCAGCATTTCTTCTTCATTAAATGCTGGAATAACAATTACTAATTTAATATTCTTCCCCATTTTCCAAACCTCACTGTATTTAACCTTAAAATTCCGTATTTTTTTACTTAAAAACTCAAAAAATTTAGTAAAACATCTGTAATCACTACTATTAAACATTATAAACCATTACTTCGAAATTATACTCATTAATAATATTTAAATCTCTTAAATTACTTCTTCAAAAAGAAGAAAAGTATGGATTTCTTTTAAAAAGCTACTAATGAACTGAACCCCAAAAATTGGAGTGACGTTTAAGCGGCTAACTGGTCGGAAA
>OMJG01001982.1_pt1 | contig 10757 bp, 7 predicted proteins | sample 1646431 | NCBI WGS metagenome assembly OMJG01 (sample SAMN03771674, study PRJEB25209) | food metagenome | isolation source: Cotija cheese | place: Mexico:Jalisco,Michoacan | collected 2011-12-12 | reverse complement strand
TGTTTATTGAAACAAGCGAAGAAAAGCCTAGTCCGGAAAAATTAAGAGAACTTTTGACTGTCTTAAAAGAATATGGACTATTTGATGTTATCAGTGGTATTTTGATTGGGAAACCTCAGAACGAAGTTTATTATGAGGAATACAAATCTGTTATCATTGATGTGGTTTCCGATGAAAAATTACCTATCCTTTACAATCTCCCTTTTGGACATGCTTATCCTAGATGTTTGCTGCCTTACGGTATTGAAGCTACGTTAGATACAGAGAATAAATCAGTAATATTCAATGAGTCTTATTTTAGGTAGTTTAGGGGCATGTCTTCAAAAGCTGATAAAGAAAATAAGTAGAATAGGTAAATCTAATTAAACATTGCTGTCGATTTAACTAATATACTTTGTGATCCAATAGTCCTTCTTACAAAGAACAAACCCATATGAACTGAAAAAACTGTATCATTAGAAAAAGAGTCATTCTCAAAAGAATAGTTTAATCCAAAGGTGTGAAAAAATGAGTACATATGAAACGAAAACAATGGCGATTTCTTCTTTATTAACAGCTATCAAAGATGGAAATATCGCTATTCCGGAGATCCAAAGACCATTTGTATGGAATGGAATCAAAGTCAGAGATTTGATGGACTCAATGTATAAGGGGTTTCCAATAGGATTTATCATTACTTGGCGTAGTGCGGACACCCGATTAAAAAGCGGCGAGACGTCGACAGGAAAAAGTGTGATCATCGATGGACAACAGCGGATCACCGCTATCACAGCTGCCATGGTGGGGCAGGAAGTCTTGAATCATAAGTACCAAAAGAAGCGTATCAAGATTTCTTTTAATCCTATGGAAGAACGATTCGAAGTAAGAACACCAGCACTTGATAAAAGTAGTAAATGGATATCAGATATCAGTGAGATTTACTCTGATACGTTCAACCAATGGCAATTCGTAAATGATTATGTTACGAATAATGAGGGTGTTGACGGAAATGATGTCGGTAATGTCTTAGCTAAATTGATCAATATGAAAAATATCCAAGTTGGGGTTATTGAGTTAAGTAGTGAAATTGATATTGATATCGTGACGGAAATCTTTACAAGAATCAACTCTAAAGGTGTTAGCTTATCTCAATCTGACTTTGTTATGTCTAAAATCGCTTCAAGCAATGAGTACGAAGGCGTCAATATTCGGAAAGCGATTGATTATTTCTGTCATGCATTAGAAAGTCCAAAAGACTTCGCGCACATTAAGAATAATGATTCTGAATTTGTGGACAGTACCCTCTTTGATAAAATCAAATGGGTAGAAGACCATAAAATTTATTCTTATATACCAAAATACGCTGATATGATCAAAGTAATTTTTGCGTACAAATTCAAGCGTGGAAAAATCAGCCAATTAGTTCAAATGCTTTCCGGAAGGGACTTTAAAACAAAAGAGAATCGAAACGAAATCTCTGAAACGACATTTGACGAATTTAAATCTGGTCTAATAGATTTCTGTAATAAAAATAATTTTGAAAATTATACGATGATTTTGAGATCCATGGGAATTTATAACTTCAAGCATATCCGTTCTATCAATTCGTTAAATTTTGGTTATGCGCTGTATCTACTTTTGAAAGAAAAGAAAATAGAGGTTCAAATCAGAGAACAAATCGTTCGCCGAATGGTGATGCTTTCGTTACTAACCCAACGTTTCTCAGGATCAAGTGAATCACAAATCGACTATGATATTCGAAGATTCAATGAACTGGACCCAGAAGAGTACTTGAAACGAATAGAATCAGCGGAACTGTCTGATGCTTTCTGGGATAATACTTTGATGCAAAGATTGGAAACGAATCAGATTGGACCAATCCATTACATTTATCTATTTAGTCAAATCACGGCTAAAAGTAAGGGATTCTTGTCTAATGCAACCAGTGTCCAATCCATGTTGGAAATGCATGGAGATATCCATCACATTTTTCCTAAAAATTATTTAATTAAAAATGGTATCAAGAACAAACGTGACTACAATCAAATCGCAAACTACGCTATGGTCCAAAAAGAGATCAATATCAAAATCAGTGATAAAGCGCCAAAAAACTACTTGCAGCTATTAAGATTATCAAAAGACGACACTGCTGTTATAAAGAACTTCGAAGAAAATTCCGTACCACTAGAGTTGTTTGAGATGGACGTAACGGATTACCAAGAATTTTTGAGACTTAGACGCAAATTGATCGCTTCTAAGATTAGAGCTTATTATGAACAGTTGTGATAGTAATCTTAAATAGAAATAGTAGTAATTTAAGAGAAATATGACTTAATAACAAACTTAAAGAAAAAGTGCAACCAACCGAATCCGTGGTTACACTTTTTCTTTAATAGTTGACACAGAGCCTAAAAAAGAACCACAAGAGAAATCTCCTGCGGTTCTTTTATTTGAGGAACATCTTTGTCGCTACCTTAGTGATTACTTAAAGGGTCATATTGAGTCTTTGTGGAGTAGCTCGTTTTTGCATTTTCTTTGTTAAGTTGAGATAAATACCATTTGAAAATAATGACGTATACTATGATTGCTACTACAGAGCATCCAATAAGGAAGATATTTAATGAGCTAACTGCCTCACCGACTAATACAGCAAGCATCTTTTCAATTGGCATAGAATCAACTGCACTAAATAGTTGTCCTTCAGCTAGTCCAGATGGGAAAGTGCCCATTTCAATGGATGTCTGTGTAAGGAAAGGTGCAATCATTGTAGCTGCCCAAAGGAATAATGGAATCAGAAAAGTTCCAATGACTGTCATACGTATAACTTTTCCTTTTGTAACGACCAACAAAGCTGGAACAAGAACAGTCAGAATAATACCACCAAGGGGTAGTACACTGTTACCAGGTAATACCATAGCAATTACTAGTAAAATCGGCGCTAATATATTTGCTACAGCCCAAAGTTCAGCTCTAGAAGCTAGAATTGGCCAGTCAATACCAACTAACAGTTTTCTACCACGCAAACGTTTACTCATCATAGTAGAGATTCCGTTTGATAAGGGTTCAATTGCAGGACCAAACCAACCACCTACATACGCAAACAATTCAAGTGATACTCCAGCTGTAAAGGCCAATTCAAATATTGCTGCAACACTTTGATTCCCTAGTATTCCGATGAAAATCCCTAGATAAGCTCCAATTGCAAATTTACTTCCCCAAAATCCAATCTTTTTATTTAAGGTCTCAGCATCGAAATCATATTTATCGATAAACGGAATACAGATATCAATAATCTTATTTAAAATATACACAAGCGGAGAAATCAGCAAGGAAGGATGAGCAGTGGTAGTAATATTATCCTCTCCGTAACCAAGTAATTCATTTACTGTAGGCTTGATTGCATCCGCATTCAATAGCATAAAAGTATAAACAAAAATAACGAATAGAGTAGTTACAATAATATTATTAGAATAATATTGGATCAGTAATCCTACAACAGATATATTCCATATATTGAACAAATCTACATTCAATGTTTTTGTGAACTTCAAAAACAGTAAGATTAGATTTGTTACTGTACATATTAAAGCAAAGTAGAGGGTATACATTGAGCCCCAAGTAATGACCGCTAATGGCGCCCAACCTAGGTCTGTGACAGTTAAATCTACACCTGTTGATTCAACAAAAGAATTTAAAGCGTCTCCAAAACTACTTGTTAGTAATGAAATAACAGCGCCCATACCCGTTAAAGCAATTGCCATTCGCAATCCGCCTTCTAGGGCTTTTGAAAACTTAACTTTAAATAGTAGTGATAATAGAGTAATGATGATGAACATCATTGCTGCTCCACCAAGTCCAATAAAGAAATTAAACCCAGAATTTAACCAATTTAACATAATAAATAGCCTCCTAAAGTTACTTTCGTAATCGGTTACGTAACTTAGGATAGACATAGTATAAAATATAATACTTTTTAATGCAAGCGTTATCCAAAAGTTTTTTTAATTTCTTTAAATTTCTTGACAACGGTTTCTATATAAGATATATTGATTCCGTAATCGGTTACGTTAGAAAGGATACATTTATGACGACTATTAAAGATGTTGCTAGTAAAGCAGGTGTTTCTACCGCTACGGTCTCTCGTATAATCAACGGAAAAGGGGAAGCTTCTCCTGAAACAATCAAAAAAGTTATGAAGATTGTAGAGGAATTAAGTTACCGTCCAAGCAGTGTGGCTAAAAGCTTATCGAAAAGGGAATCTAATTTGATTGCTCTTTTGATTCCTAATTTAAATAATCCGTTTTTTAGTGAGCTTGTACAGGAGATTGAACATGCAGCTAATAAGAAGGGTTATCAGATATACTTGTGTAATAGTGAAGATGATCGACAAAAGGTAGAATATTATCTAGAAACAATGATGGACTTGTATGTAGCGGGAGCTATTATTAACTCTTTACATGTAACTGAAGAGGATCTTTCAGTGTTAGAGCAAAGAAATATATCAACAGTTACTATAGATAGAGCACATTTTTCTCATCAGTACTCTGCCTTTGAAGTAGATCACGTTAAAGGTAGCTATATAGCAACTGAACATTTAATTAAGTCATGTAATTGTACTAATTTTCTTTTTATTTCTGGTCCCAAAGACGAAAAAAGTTCTAATGACCGGTATAAAGGTTATCTAAATGCATTGAATGCGTTTAATGGAACTCATGTTAAAAGACTTTATGGAAACTTTGATATTGAAAGTGGCTATGTTGCCATCAAAAATTATTTGGAAGAAAATAACTATCAAGAAATTAATGGAATTGTCAGTTCCAATGATGCAATGGCTTTAGGAGCGATACGTGCATTTAAAGATAAAGGAATAAATATTCCTGATGAAATCAAAATTATTGGTTATGACAATACCAATAATGGAAGGTATTCAGTTCCAAGGTTGAGTTCAGTGAGTCAATTTAATTCAAAAACGGCAGAAATGATTATTACTGAAATTGATCATCTGAAAAATATAAAAAAAAATCGAGAAACATTTGAAATTTCTCCAGAATTGATTACTAGAGAATCTACAACAACGAATAAATAAAAAGGATGGATAGTTATGTATAAAATAGGGCCTTCGTTAATGTGTGCGGACTTAGGAAGTGTAAGTAAAGATGTTCTTGAGCTAGATAAAGCAGGAATAGATTTTCATCATATTGATATTATGGATGGAAGCTTTGTACCTAATTTTACTCTGGGACCTGATTTTGTCAAAATGGTCAGAAAGTTAACGGACAAACCATTAGATATTCACATTATGGCTGAGGATCCTGAAAGATTTATTGAATTATTTCACGAAGCTGGTGCTGATTGGATATCCATACATGCTGAAGCAACAAAAAACTTACAAGGTACATTAAGTAGAATAAAAGAATTAGGAATGAAAGCAGGTGTAGCGATAAATCCATCTACACCTCTGAGCGTATTAGATTATGTCTATGACGTAACCGATTACGTTACTTTGATGACAGTAAATCCAGGTTTTGCAGGGCAAAAATTTATTCCGTCAATGTATGAAAAAATCAATTCTCTAAAAAAAGAGATTGAGAATAGAAACCTAGATATAGATATCGAAGTTGATGGGAACATAGGCAAAGATACTATTCCTAAATGTATTGAAAACGGTGCTAACCTTTTTGTTGGAGGTACAAGTGCAATTTTCAAGAAGGGTTTTTCATTAAAAGAAAATGTTGAAAATACTAAAAATCTGATTGATGGAGTGATAGGATAATGAGTTTTGATGTTGCAGTAATGGGAAGTATTAATCTAGATGTAAAAGTACTGGTAGAACAGTATCCAAATTACGCAGAAACGTCCTCAGCAAAAAGTATTGAAATGCTGCCGGGAGGAAAAGGATCTAACCAAGCTGTTGCAATCGCTAAATTAGGTGGAAATGTTGCCTTCGTTGGAGCAGTAGGAGATGATAGTGCTGGTAAACAGATGATTGATAATTTAGAAAAACAGAATGTTGATACCACTAATATTTATAGATCAACTGAAGAAGGTACTGGGACTTTTGTCATTATGCTGGATGATAAAGGCGAAAATACTATGGTTGGTACATTAGGGGCTAATAACACCTTGAAAAAAGAAGAAGTAGAAACTGTTATTGAAAGCATTGATGTACCAGTATTACTACTGCAAATGGAAACAAGCAAAGAATCTATTGATGGTGCTTTGAGTAAGGCAAAAGAAAAGGGAATGTTCATTATACTAGATCCCGCACCTGCAAATGGATATTTCGAAGAGGCACTTTCATATGCAGACTGTGTAACACCTAACCAACAAGAAACAGAAAAGATTACAGGCATTAAAGTGACAAATAAAGAAGAAGCACTTGAAGCTGCTAAAATCATCTCTGAAAAAGGTGCTAAGTCCGTGATCATTAAAATGGGAAGCAATGGGAATCTCATTTACAAAGAAGGACAAACGACATTTGTAGAAGCTCATAAAGTAAAAGCTGTAGATACTGTTGGAGCAGGTGATACATTTGCTGGAGCTCTAGCTTTACATTATTCTAAAAATGAAAATTTAGTTGAAGCAGTGAAATTTGCAAATGCAGCAGCAGCTGTTAAAGTCAGCAGACTCGGCGGACATGAAGCTACACCAACTATAGAAGAAGTTGAAGACAAACTAGGTGTAAAATAACCACTTTTTTTCAAAAGCTATTTAATTAATAATGGTACTAAGAATACACATGGCTATAACTAAATTGCTAACTACTGTGTGAGAAATTAATAATAAAATTAGCGATAAGGTAACTAAGAGAGATTTACAGCTATAAGTACTAACAAAGCCAATGCGGCTGTCAGAAAGAACTTCTAAGAGGATGCAATGCTTTTAGATTTGTTTGAGATGGCCGTAACCGACTACCAAGAATTTCTAAGACTTAGACGTGAATTAATTGCTTCTAAGTTTATAGCGTATGATGAGCAGCTATGAATGAAGTTGACAATAATAGAAGCAAACTTTTTATTAAGAAGTAGACTCTCAAATAAAAAAGCGACCGCCTGGTTTTTATCTTAGGCGGTCGCTTTTTTATAGGCTTATTTGATTGTTTGGAAGAACGATTGAAAATTTTAATTCAAAACTCTCGCCAAAAACTCTTTCGTGCGCTCTTCTTTAGGGTTGTTGAAGATTTCTTCAGGCGTACCAGCTTCAGCGATAACACCTTTGTCCATAAAGATGACGCGGTCGGAAACTTCTCTGGCGAAGCCCATTTCGTGGGTGACGATGACCATGGTCAGACCGGTTTGAGCTAGGTCTTTCATGGTTTTCAAGACTTCTCCGACGATTTCCGGGTCGAGCGCTGAGGTTGGTTCGTCAAACAGCATAACGTCTGGATTCATGGATAGAGCGCGGGCGATCGCTACACGCTGTTTTTGTCCTCCGGATAGCTGAGAAGGTTTCGCTTCGATGTAGCGGTCCATGTCGACTTTTTTCAGGTTTTCTTTTGCGATTTTCTCGGCTTCTGCACGATTTCTTTTAAGCACCGTGACTTGTCCGGTCACGCAGTTTTCTAAAATATTCATATTATTAAACAGGTTGAAAGACTGGAAGACCATACCAAGATGTTTCCGGTATTCTGGCAGACTGTAGCCTTTTTGCAGGACATTCTCACCTTTGTAGATGATCTCGCCGCTGGTTGGTTTTTCCAGCAGATTGATGCAGCGCAGCAAAGTTGATTTTCCAGATCCGGAAGAACCGATGATCGTGACGACTTCTCCTTTGTTGACGGATAGACTGATGTCTTTTAAAACTTCGTTATTTCCAAAATTCTTTTTTAAATGATTGATTTCAATAGTGGCTGACATAAGCTGACCTCCTTATTCGCTTGGGTTTAATTCATCAAGTACGGCATATTCATTGGGTCCGTCCATTTTCCTTTCGACCAGACGCAGGATCTGTGTCGCAGAGATCGTCAGGATAAGATAGATAATTCCGACGATCGTAAAGGTCTGGAAGTACTGATAATTCGTACCTGCAGCGGTGGTTCCCTGGAAGAACAGATCTGCTACACTGATGACACTCAGTACGGCCGTATCTTTGATATTGATAATGATCTCATTGCCTGTAGCCGGCATAATGTTTCTCATAACTTGCGGCAGTACGACTTTGGTCATCGTTTGTCTGTGCGTCATTCCAATGGCTTGAGCGGCTTCGAACTGACCGTTATTGACTGCGAAGATACCGCCTCGAACAATCTCTGCCATATAAGCACCAGTGTTGATAGAAACGATCAAGAGTGCAGCAATCGTCCGGTTCATCGAAATACCAAAGGCTAATGCAGTTCCGTAATAGATAACCATTGCCTGTACGATCATCGGGGTTCCGCGGAAGACTTCAATATAAATGGTCAGCAGTCCGTGCACGATTTTCTGGATAAAGCGGCTGACTGGATTTTCTGAATCAGGCAGCGAACGGAAAACGCCGACAAGCAGTCCGATCAGTAGTCCGGCTATCGTAGAAAAAACGGCAATAAACAATGTCAGACCGGTTCCGCGCAGGAAGAGGATGCCGTAGTCGTCTAAAATCGTTTGAAAGTCAGATAAAAGACCTGAACTTGATTCAGCAGAAGCTTCTTCGGGTCCATCTGCTTCTTCCACGGCAGCGGGCTGCTCAACGATTGCAGCATCCATCAGTGCTGTCCGCTCGTCTTGAGAAATAGTCGCTAAAATATCATTGATCGCTTGAACATCCGGATCGCCTTTGCGCATTCCGACAGCTACCTGCACATCTTCTGGGTTGGTCTGAAAGCCTTTTCCTTCATCGAACTCGACCATGGTAAGAGATGGATCTGCACCTGAAGCAGTGACGCCTTCTGGACGTTCACTGACATATCCGTCGATAATGCCGGAAGTCAGGGCAGTCCGCATAGAAGAGAAATCTTTCATCGCTTGTTCTTTTTGGACGTTTGGAATTTGATCAATGACTGTATAATGGAAAGTACTTTGCTGAGCCGTTACTTTGGCACCGTCAAGTTCTTCCATCGTTCTGGCAGCCGCATATTCACTGTCTCTTCGAGTGACTAAGACGAGATCTGATTCATAATAAGCATCGGTAAAGTCGATCTGTTCCTGGCGTTCGGCGGTAGGAGACATTCCGGCAATAACGGCATCAATGGTTCCGGATTGAAGGGCAGGGACGAGTCCATCCCACTGAACTTTCACAATAACCAGTTCTCTGTCTAATCCTTCCGCGATTCTTTTCGCAATTTGGACATCGTAGCCGCCAGCATAGGCAGAACCTTCTTCTCCAAAAATAGGAACGACATTTTCCTCATCCGCTGTCTGTGTCCAGTTAAAAGGTGCATAACCGGCTTCCAGACCGACACGGAATTCCTCGCTTTGGGCTCCTTCTGCTGCTTTTGCGGTTACGGGGTGAGACATAAACACTAGGCAAAAGGCAGCAAGCAATAAAAATAACTGATTCTTTTTCATAATCTCTTTCCTTTCACGAGACTAAAACAAATGATAGAAAAAAAGGCACAAAAAAAGCCATCGTCCATGATTGGAAAATGGCTGAAGACAATTTAGTCAGCAGACCTTTTACAAGCATAGCGCAACTCAGCAAGTGCTGAGACAGTTTGCAAATTGTTCATTTGCAACCCAACAAACAAGCTTCAAGCAAAAACCAGTCTGTTTCGGCGATGTTCCCTAGCTCTGCTTCTTCGTATTGCTCTACTCCGCAGGATTAATGAACCTCGCAACCTCTACCAATATATTAAAGGGTACTCGTATTTAATTAATGATACTTGTAAGATTCTATTCGAAAATTCTATGGCTGTCAAATGTTTTTGGAAAAGCAGCTGAAAGATGACGCTTTCCCATATGACGTTAAGAGTGTTAACTTTCCGAAATCAAGACCAGCATATTGTTGCTAGCGTATCTGTTTTTTCTGGCTTTCTTTAAGTTTTGATTATTTCGCGTTTAGGAGTCCATGAATATTCATTTCGAGTCCGCTGTTTCATTAACTGAGTCCATCTTGATTTATTCAAGTTCGCGGTTCAACCCCCTTTACAGCTTCTTTTGTGTATAGTAAATATAGAAAAGTTTATATTCTAAAAATACATGAAGGAGACTATTTTTTTATGGCTGAAAAAATGCCGTTTTAACTAGTGAGTCAGTAAAGAGATCAAGGTTTTTTAAATATGATTATGAAAACATAAAAGTAGGGCGCAGCTCAGTTAATGATATTATCAAACGAGCAGATGTGATTAAAACTTTTTTATCTATAAGAGTCATGCAAGGGGGAAAAGATGTCTTCGTTTGACTCTCTAACGAGTGAAAAATGTTCTACATTATCGAAACCATGTAGTGTCACATTGTGATGCTGAATGATCTCTTCAGAAGAAATAATATGGTTTCCCGCAGTAGAATGTCCGTCGCTTACAAGAGTTACATCGAAACCGCTGACAGTGGCAGTTCGCACTGCTGTATCAATGCAGTACTGAGTTTCGCACCCCATGATCACTAAATGCGAGATCTGTTCAGCTTTTAGATAGTCTAGTAAACCTGTGCCATGGAATGCGTTTGTTGCTGCTTTATCGAAGAATCTTGAATGTTCACGAGCTATCATTTTTAAGTGAGCTTTTATAAAAGAGATTGATAAGATTAAGAATTTAGAATGCATTAACAAGGACAAGAAGTTGAAATATCCTGATGAATTATCTAAAGTTATAAGAAGTGTTCGGTAACTAAATTTTATTGAGATAAATTGAGTATATACTATGAATT
>OMJG01001980.1_pt1 | contig 10769 bp, 9 predicted proteins | sample 1646431 | NCBI WGS metagenome assembly OMJG01 (sample SAMN03771674, study PRJEB25209) | food metagenome | isolation source: Cotija cheese | place: Mexico:Jalisco,Michoacan | collected 2011-12-12 | reverse complement strand
TAAACATGTTATCAATCACATAATTTCTAAATTCTTCATTTACTCTAAATTTCGGCATACTAACACTAAATGCTCCTTCAATCCGTCCTTGTTTAGTCATTATAGGCATAGCAATACAATAACAATCTTCTTCCATTTCCTCATCATCATAGGCAATATTCGTTTCTTTTATTTTCTGTAATTCTTTCTTCATCAAAAATTTATTAGTAATAGTATTTTCTGTATAAGCCTGTAGCGGAACTGTTTTAAAGTAGTGATCTAATTCTTCATCATTATATGCCGATAAAAATACTTTTCCCATTCCTGTCGAATAAAGAGGTTTTCTTGCTCCAACCTTAGATGACATATAAATTGACTTTTCCTTAGGTTCTAGTTTATCTATATAGATCAATTCATTATTATTCGACATCCCTAAATGAATTGTTTCATCTACTTTTAACTGAAGTTTTTCTAAACTGGGCTCAGCTATGTTTTTTAACATCGAATTACTTGAATATACTTGACTATATTTTACTATGCTAGGACCTAAATAATATGTTTTACTTTTTTCATTTCGTGTTACATATCCAATCAGTATTAATGTATCTAATATTTTTAACGCGGTAGATGTTGTCAACCCTGATAATTCTGCAACCTCTTTCAGTGTAATATCGCCTGTTGTTTCTGCTAAGCAATCTAATATTTTAGCCGCTTTAATCAATACTGTTCCATATGGTTTCAATTGATTGTCTTTCACGCTTTCACCTCATTATTTCTTAATAAGAAATAGAATGTTCTTATTAGGAAATTCTACCATAGATTAGTAAAAATAGGTAGTATCCTCTTAATCTACTCACTTTTCAAGCCAACTAGCTAGTAGGTTAATGTATTTATCTCGTTCTTCTACAAACGGCATATGTCGACTGTGTTGAAATAACTCCCAGGTTGCGTTTGGAATTTCATCATACATTGTTTTGGCAAGTACAGGGGTACACAAGTCATTCGCCCCACTAATAATTAAGGCAGGCACCTTAATCTGATGCAACTGAGCGGTATAATCAAATGTTTTTAATGTTCCCATAGGAAAGAATTCATTTGGTCCCCACGCATACAGATAAGCTTGCTCTCCTCTGGTTTTTTGACGTCTAAGAGGTTCCGGAGATGTTTTAGTTGCCATATCACCTGCATGTCGTTGCATAAATAGGTCATTTGCTTTTAAATACTCTGGTTTTGAGAAATCATTGTTTGCTTCAGCATATGCTATAGCCTCTTGCTTTTTTTCATCCATTAATTTGATTAAACGATGTTGCTCTTGTTTCCATAATTCCGCAGACGATAAGGTACTCGATAAAATAATACTGTCTACACCACTAGGTTCTTTGTCACACATATATTTAATAAGCAACATCCCTCCCCATGACTGCCCAAGGATATGTACTCTCTCTAGACTTAAATATTCTCTTAATGTAATCAACTCATCTAGCCATGTTTTAGCTGTCCATAGCTCTGGTTTATTAGGAATAGATGACAAACCACACCCTAATTGATCATACATGATTAGTTGCCGCCCATCCTCTGCCAGTTCATCCAATAATTCAAAATAATTGTGTGTCGACCCTGGTCCTCCATGTAACAACAATAAAGGGGTTTTTTCAGATGCTTCTCCGACAATTCGATAATATGTTTGATACTCTAAAAATGGCATGTATCCTTCTGTAACCTTCATTTTCTCTCCTACTTTCTCATGACTATTTATAAAGTATCATATCATTTACACACAATGAAACCTACCTCTTCATGTTAAAAGGTAGGTTCATATTTATTTTCTGATGAAAATTATTCTAGATAAGTGATTAAAAAATACAACATCTTTTTTATTAATCCAATCTCTTACAATAATAAATAAAAAACTCGCCCACACAAAATATACGATAAGTGAATACAATAGTTGGAATAGAATCATATAGATATTCTCTGAATAAAAATCATAAATACTTTGCCCCAAACGACTGACAAGTGACGGAGTAAAAATAAGAATAAAACGATAGATAAGCGACGTGATGGGTTTCTTTTCTGGCAAGCGTATTGTGAGTTTGATTATTTTCCCTCCTACAGTTGTCCCTTTCATCATAAAAGGCAGAACGACCATGAAAAGAAAACTTATCACTAATTTTATTGAATACATATCACTTTCTCGAAAAATAAACGTTGATAACAGCGAGCCAATCATTTGAGAAACAGCCAATGTTAGTAGGACTTCAACTAGTTGAGACCCATAGGATGCAATATGATCGGATGTGTAACTATCATCTTGTTTATGTAGTTGATCTCGACTCGGAACAAAGAATAATAATATTGGCGCAACAAAAAAGCCAATCATTCCTCCTAAAGTATTCATCATCAAATCATCCACATCAAATAAACGATATGGGTACTCATAGTATCCAAATAAAGCCGTTAACTGTGATACCTCAAAAAATAATGTCGTACTAAATATAATCGGTAATGCGACGCACCATTTGTTCGCTTTCTTAAAAAAGAAACGTAAATACACCCCTAAAGGCAATAGTAACATGATATTAAAAATAACTTGTAAAAACGTAAAAGACTTCACTAACTTGATATATGTCCTAGGATTGCCTGCTTCAAATCCTGGTATGGTTGTAAAATCCTTTAAAAAATTAAAAGGTTTTAACTGAGTATACACATGATGCTTAAATTCTATATCGTGTCGATTTTTAGGTAGTGGCAAGCTCACTAGAAAAAAAGCGGTCAAACAATAATAGATAAAACTAAAAAATACTAAGTTACGCCAAAAGTTAAAATAACCATATTTTCGGTATTGATAAATCGTCCACGGAGCAGTCCCAATAAATGATATTACAGCAAAACAAATAATTGCCGTTGATAAGGGGACAGCGTATGATGGCATAATATTCCCTTCTTTCTAAAATTATAAATTTTTCTTTTACCTTCCATTAATCACTTTATATAAATCAACCATTTCTTTGGCTAAATCAGTAAAGGATATACTCGTCATCAAATGGTCTTGACTATGTACAGTAAGAAGTGTTACCTCTATTGGATCTCCTTGAGCTTCTTTAGTTAGCATCTCCGTTTGAGATTGATGCGCCCTTATCAAAGATTCTTTCGCCTCATTTAAACTTACTTCTGCTGCTGAAAAATCGTTTGCCTTTGCTGCCTGAATTGCTTCCATCGCATGACTTTTCGCATCTCCACTATGCATAATGAGTCCCATAACCATTTGCATATTTTTCTCATCCATCACACATCACCCATCCTTATGTCTATAGTCATTCATCGCTCAAAAAAGGTATACATAACGCTGACCTAATTTTAGTTCACTTTCTTAGGATTTGTCAATAAAATAAAAGGTTCATAAATGGGCTTGCTTAACCTCTTAGACAGTCATTATACTGTTATTTTTTAGTTGTATCATTTGGTGTTGTAGATGAACTTGATCCGGTTGTTGTATCAAGACTTTCGTTGATTACTGCCGTGGTTTGAGTGATGACTTTACTTCCTAATTGTTTATTAAATTCATTCATGGTTTCATTTGAAACAAACGTCTGTTTAATTGGCATGCCCATTTGATATAAAATGTCTGTTGGAATATTGGATAATGCGTTTTTGGGGTTAGTCAAAGTCGTCAATTTCTCATGTAAATGGGGCCTTTATCTACCTAATCATAACGTTTAGAAGCTTGATAAATACCAAACGCAAGTAGTAATACAATCATGAGTTTCCTAATTCATGTTATATCCGTACTCATTCTAGATTCTTTAAGTAAGGCCTGTTTGACTTGATCGCATTTCCTATGAAAGTTAAAAGGAAAGCGAATGGTTATAAAGAAAAAAATGACAAACAAGCCTTTAAAAGAACTATCCATCAACGTCATAAGGATTATCGACTCTTTAATAATAAACTTGGCCACCCTCAAGGTGACACAATTGTTGGAAAAGACCATAAAAGTACTGCTGTCATACTCGTTGAAAGACGATCAAAAGTGATTATTACGTTAAAATCAATAGGTAGAAGAGCAATAGATATCGAAAATAGTTTAAATAATTGGTTTAAACAGCTTCCGCGCCATCTATTTAAATCAATCACATTTGATTTTGGTAAAGAATTTTCTAATTGGAAATCAATTAGTAATTCGAATGATATTGGTATTTATTTTGCTGATCCTGAAATGTCATAGAAAAATAGATAATTTTGTGATAATTCAAAGTTTTCAATGTTGTATTGTTTTTCTATTGGTAATCGGATCACATTCACACATGAAAATATTCAGCAGAGTCCACTATAACGCTGATTCGTTACTTGGTGAGTATCCACCTCAATTGAAAAGTTAAAATTATTAACGTCAATTGATTGGATATTTTCTGCTGCTTTAAACAAGCCACTAGTTGTCGCAGCTGTTTGGGCAACTTGATTTCCTCAGTTTGAATTGAAAGCTTTCTTCATTTCATTGAGTCGTTCACTAGTAAGTGGTCTAGACATATAAAACACTCCATTCCTAAATTTATCGTTTTATTGATACACTTATATATCACTCCATTTGTATGTATATCTCTCGTTTTTTTGGGGAATCTCACACAACTTTTTATGGTGTGTTAACTAAATTTTTGTACAAAATAATAACTGCTTACCTAAAAAGATAAACAGTTATTTCGTTATTATTTATTTGTTGTTTGGGTACTATCTTTTGCCATCTCTTTTTGTACATCAGTTAACCAGCTAGCTTTTTTCTTGTTATAGATGATTAAAGGGATACTAAATAGAATACCGACAAAGATTAAAACAAAGATTAAGTTTTCAATCGTATTACTCATAAAGGTTAACGTTAAAGCAAACACGATAGTTACCATCAGTAAACCAGCAAAGAAGAATCCAAGACCATTTCCTTTTTTACCTACACGGAAAGGGTGTTCTGTATCAGGTGATTTTCTTCTCATCGCAATAAATCCTAAAGCCATTAATGTATAAGCTAGACAATAGATCATTGTGCCACTATTTGTGATAATAACGAATACTTTGTTAATTCCAGGGATGACAACGTATGCTCCTGACAAAATAGTAATCGCAATCGCTTGAACAAATAGTAAGGTATTTGATGAGTTAAATTTATTTGTTTTCCAGAATTTGAATTTTTCTGGGAAGTCCCCTTCCCTAGCACTTGCAGTGATTGTTTTTTGAGCACTGATAAACCATGTGGACATATTAGTCAATACACTCACAATAGAAAGTAAGCAGAAGATTTGGACAACAAAATATGGTAAACCTAAACGATCAGCAAACAATTGTAATGGCTGAGCCCCATTGTTTAATTGGATTTTACCTGCTGGGATAACATTTGCTACTAAAAATGAGTTTATCAATGAGAACAATGCTAATAAGATAAGGGATGTAATAACACCTTTAGCATATTGTTGAGATGGTTTTTTCAGACGAGTGATAAACACAGAAGACATCTCTATTCCTAAGAAAATAAAGATAATCCCACTAAAGTACATTCCAGAACCACTTGTGAACGATGTAGGAACTAATTTTGACCATGAAAAAGTTCCTAAAATACTATCTGGGTTTAAACCAATTTTTACAAACGTAAACATACCAAGTATAAATAGCATCACAACAGGAATATATAAGCCTAACCAAATACCGAATTTACCATTTACTTTTGCCATGTCGAATTTTAAATTCAACAGTGTCATACACCAAACTAATCCTAAAATAACTGCCAATGTAAACATCGAATTCTCGATTAAACTTTCTTTCTTCAGTAACAACGCAACCATTGGTGCAAACCCAGTTCCTACTACAACCATGGAAGGAAACATCGCTGCCCAAATGAGCCAAGACGTTACAAATCCCCACTTAGGTCCCAGGGTGTTTTTAACCCAGAGCTCTGGACCTCCTTGACCAGGAAATGTTGTCCCAAACTCTCCAGACATTAAAGCAATTGGTAAAGCAAATCCAATCACGGCAATACCCATGAATAAAAACATGTTCCAGCCTGTTGCCGTCAATGTTGAATAATACGGACCTGCTACAAGAGAGAATGTTAACCCAATAAATGTTGCTAATGTTATTTTTGATAAAGCACCTTTTTTACTTGCAGTGTTGTTTCCTTGTGCATTAGTTGCTACCGGTTTAACACTTGAAGCAGTGGATGCTTTACTACCACTTTTGTTTTCCATAATATGTTCTCCTCACTTATCTTTATACGTCTTTGGTTATGTCAAAGGTGAGTTTAGATAAGCCTAGCCCTTTCTTAACCAATTCTCCGATATGAGTCATCGCTAATTCGTTCATTTTGTCAATATTTTTATTATTTTGTTCCGTTAAGAACTCTTCGATATTTTTAATATTGCCATCTTTAACAGCTTTATCTGTTTCTAAGACAAGATGTTTTGCTAATGTTTTAGCAGCTGTTAAGTAGTCAAAGTTCACTGAAGATAATTTATTGTAATCACGTTCTACCAACACAGCTAATGTGCGATACATCCAGTATGCTTGGTTAATATCATAGCTATCTGTTGTATCACGGTAGCTTTTTGGTGTATCTAAACTATTAGCGAAGAATGGTACATATGGGTTAAAGGCTGTCGGAGCACTATTTAACCAAATGATTGCAGCGATTTCTTCAGGTACGTTGTTTCTGATTTCTAAAATATGAGATTCAGCCGTACGGTTCATAGAGATTGGTCTAAATACATTGCGATTGGCATCACTCTCAGAATTAAATGGATCATAGATTGTTTCATCAAAGTGTGAACTTAGTACAGCAGCAACATCTTCAACTGTCAGTAAACGATTTGGTTTAAAGACAAACGGCATATCGCTACTTCTAGGATCTTCTACTTTATGACCTAAATAGTTTTGACCATACCACACACGGGCAGTATTATATTGTCTGTCTTCTTTTGTACTTGTTCCAAAAATATGGCGGAAATTAAATCCTTCATAATCTGGGTTTAATTGATACTCATCAACAAATTCATGAATTCCTTCAGAATACATAAAGTTTTCTGGGTCGTTAAAATTAATTTCTTCAATGATTGATTGGTTGGCAATCACAGCGCAGCAATCATCTGGCACGCGTTGAGCAACCCAATGATGACCACATGGGATTTCCATATACCACACTTCATCTTTATCACTAAAAATGACACCATTTCCTTCATGGGAACCATGTTCTTTAATCAGTTGACCTAAATAAGTCACACCATCTCTTGCTGATTCAATATATGGTAAGACCATATTAAGTAATGAATCTTCACCTAAACCAGCTGGAGTTAATGGGTCAATGGCTAAAACATCTGTATTTGAGAAAATACTTTCTGTTGAGCTCATGGCCACATTTTTTGAGTTAATTCCAGCTTCACCAAAAATACCAAGTTTACTTTCATCCAAAAATGGCACCATTGTATATTTCAATGATTTGTTTGGGTATTTCTCAGTAAATTTCGTCATATTACTTTTATAGATACCACTCACATGAGCATCTTCAGCAACGGTAATAAAACGAACGGGTTGGATAGGTTCTTCAGAGTCACAGTTTCTAGCAATCAATGTTGATCCTGTTCTAGAGGCTTGTTTTCCCACAACAACGGTTGTACACATACTATTTCCTTCTTTCTATTAATAAACGCTTAGGCAATTGGATTCATAGGATTCCAAAATGGTAATTCGACAGGTTCTGTTACTAAGGCTTGTTTTAAATCTTCTGTTAGATAGTCTTTTTTCACAACGACTTCAAAGACAAATTCCTCCATCCATTTGTCATCCATCACACAGTAACCTTGATCACCGATTTTTTCTCCCCAACTATTTTCTACTTTCCATTTAGTTGGCATATTATCCACAAGGTTTACACCACCAATTACCATAGCATGTGTTGGTAAGCTTTCTTTGTAGTTAAAACGATCGCCTTTTGTCATTGAAAAATCCATGTTGAATAATTCTTCAAATTTATATAAATCATGAGACATGATCCCTTTTTGACGATCAAAATGTTTTAACACATCACAACCAAACCAAACTGGTTCACCAGCTTTTAGTTGTTTGATTGTGGCTTGTTTTAGCTCATCCATTTCAATGTTTAAATAACGGTTTGGTGTGCCACCTACCATGTTTCCTGATAAAGCCACTTCGTAAACTTTACCAAAAGGCATGTTTTCAGCTGGAACGTTGATTAATCCAACATAATCCGTTACATCAATATCAATGTAGTCAGTGTAAAGTTGTTGAGGTGTTAACCCATGGTAAGAAGTGTATTTTTTGTCTTTATCTCTGAATGTAAAGTCAATTGTTTTTGGTGGTGTCCCTAAAGCAATTGATAATAGTCGGTAAACTTCAGATAAACTTTTTTCAATGTAATCATTGATGGTGGATTCTGTCGCATTATCTTTGACAAGTTGTCTTAACTCAACAGCGTCACGTCGTAATTTGCGATTTAACATCGTATTTAATTCAGCTGATGTAACACTACAGCTAGAGTCGTTCATTTCATAAATTGGTACGACACCATATTTTTCTACTAATGAGATGATTAAGTTCCAATCGCCACCATCTTGTTGCGGTGAGTTGATTAAAAATTGAACGTCGCGACTAGAAATAGGGTCGTTTGCTGTATTAAGAATATTTTGGTAGAAGTAATTCGCTTTTTCTAATTTGTCATAGAAGAATAAGTAGTTTTGTGATAATTCAAAGTTTTCAATGTTGTATTGTTTTTCTAATTGGAAACGAATGACATTTAAACAAGCAAACATCCAACAACGGCCACTTTGACTTTGATTAGTCACTTTATGTGAGTCAATATCAATCGAAAAGTTAAAATTCGCATCATCAATTGCACGAATATTTTCAGACGCTTTAAAAATACCGTTTGTTGTAGCTGCTGTTTGGGCGATTTCATTTGCTCTGTCACCTGTAAAAAGTTCTTGCATATGATTAATTTGATCAAAAGTTAATTCGTTTGTCATAATAAAACACTCCATTCAGTTAATTTATTTTGTTGATGCATGAGTTGGTGCACTTTGAGTAGTGGTTGCTACTTTGTCAGCTAATTTTGTGGTTGCTTGAGCGACTTTACCTTTTGGTGCTTGTGGTGCAGATGGTGAGTCTGGTTTATTTTTGATACTTGTGTAATACATGATCAACCCAACGACAAATACACCGATGATTAGTAATAAAACATCTAATCTAAAATTAGTTAATAAATACATTGAGATAACCAACGCAATAATTGGAATGGTATCTCCTCCCTTTAAAGAGAACCCATTATTTGGAAATTGTTTTGTATGTTTAAATTTAATCACGGCTAAAATTGAGGGAACATATTGGATAAATGATGCTAACACAATGGCCGCTACTAAGAAAATATAACTAAATGACACTAAGAAAATACTGATAATCATCGTAATAATGACCGCAATATAAGGTGCATCATTTTTATTTCTTTTACCAAAAGCTGAAGGTAAAAGGTTATGTTCTGTTGATAAAGATGCAGCTAAAACTGGTGTGTTAAATGATACGGCAAAAGCCACGCCAAAAATGGAAATAATCATACCAATGACAATCAGTACATATGCCCAATGACCAATAGAAGCGTTTAGTGCTTGAGCAATAGGAATATCAAATTTTGCAATATTTGGTCCTAAGATACCAATCGCTATTGCTTGTACTAACACATAAATAATAGTCACACTAGACATAACGGCGATTAATGCTTTTGGAATATTTTTTTCTGGGTTGTTCATTTGTCCAGCTGCTACTGGGATAAATGAAAATCCAGTGAACATGTAAAATACGACACTAAAAGCTTGACCAAAGTGACCAAAGAAGCTACCTGTTGTTTTAACACTTTCAGGAACAATAGGGGTAAAATGTGCTGTTTTAATAAAGAACACACCGACAACAAGGAAAAATACCAAAGTAGCAATTTTAATAATTGAAGACACGCTGTTGATTTTTTTAACAATACTTGTACCAAATAGATTGATAATACTTAATAGAACTATCATACCAATTGGAAAAGCATATTTTGCAATTGGATTATCTAACACGGGATACATGCTTTTTAATGTTCGATGTAAGGCAACAGATTCTGCTGTAAATGTCAGACATCCTAAAAACCACGAAAATAAGCCAATTTGAAACCCAGTAAATTTACCAAATGCGTTATACGAATAAAGCCATGCTGCTCCTGATCCTGAAAATCGACTTGATAAATCCGCATAACACAATGCAACCATACTTACTGTTAATGCTGCAGTAAGAAGAACCAGAATACTCATTACCCCAATATTTTTATAAATTTGTTGCGGTAATAAGAACGCTCCTGACCCGACAATTGCATTGATACCTAAAAAATAAATTGATGTAAGCGTCAACTTTTTATTAGGCGTTGCTGTTTTCGCACTCATGACATATCATCTCTCCTCTTCATCCATTTCTCATGAATTCGTTTTTAATATTGCTTGTGAGTAAATCATAACTCTTTTTTTTTTTTAAAACAATCTTTGATACATTAAAAACAAAATAATCATATTAAATATTATTTTTAGATAAATTCAATACCTTTATGAATTAAAAGTAAATTATTTATGGATTGTATTTCATTTATTAGTAATCAACCTGTGAATATTATGTTCTAAATAAGAATAGAATGCTTATTTTTTTGTCTTACTCATTCTTTATTCATCATTTCATCATATATATTTTTTTCGTCAAAAAAATAACTAACTTATTTCAATATTTTG
>OMJG01001979.1_pt1 | contig 10774 bp, 9 predicted proteins | sample 1646431 | NCBI WGS metagenome assembly OMJG01 (sample SAMN03771674, study PRJEB25209) | food metagenome | isolation source: Cotija cheese | place: Mexico:Jalisco,Michoacan | collected 2011-12-12 | reverse complement strand
AAATCATAGATACCGTAAGGGATTTTATTCTTTATTTAAAACTTTGCAACAGAACTGTTAAATATAGATGGCTTTTATGATGGCCTGCAACAAGTATTGAACGCTTTTGGTGTAGGACAGTTTGCCAACGTGCAAGTCTTGGAAAGCGTGCGTTTCATGGAGGATCATGAGGCATTGGTTTATTATTTGATAGATGAGATCGGCAAGGAGCAGATGGTAGGATGATCAATATTTATTTGGCTGGCCCGTTCTTTTCAGAAGAGCAAATCAATAGAATCACGGCTGTCGAAAAACATATAGCCAAAAATCCACAGGCACTGCAGGTCTATTCACCACGGTTGCATCAAGATGGACATGCTGCTCCGCAAACAGCAGAGTGGGCACGAGAAATTTTCGATCGTGATATGGCTGCTTTAGAACAAGCCGATGTTGTATTGGCTATTCTGGATTATCAAGGGGGCATCACAGACCCAGGAACCGCTTTTGAAATCGGTGCTGCCTATAGAACGAACAAAACGATTGTCGTTTATCACGAGCAGAAAACGCCCGTAAATATCATGTTGACGGAATCAACACAAGCTTACTTGACAAGTTTGTCAGCACTTGAAACATATGATTTTAAGCAACAAAAACGCATCGCATACGTAGGCGAATATATTTAAAAAGGATGGATAAATGTGTTACTGATTACAGGTACAATAGGTGCAGGGAAAAGTAGTTTGACTGATTTCTTATCAAAGGAAATGGTGTCAAAACCTTTTTATGAAAAATGTGGAAGACAATGACGTGTTGCCATTGTTTTATTCAAATCCTGAGCGCTATGCTTTTTTATTGCAAATTTTCTTTTTGAACAAGAGCTTTCTTGGGGTGCGAGAAGCCTTATCTAATGACGATAATGTGATCGATCGTTCCATGTATGAGGATAGCTTGATGTTCCATTTGAATGCCGATCTAGGTCGGATCGCCACTTTGGAAGTGGAACAGTATGACAATTTATTGAATACTATGCTGAAAGAATTAGAAGAATCAGCACCTGAAAAACATCCTGACTTAATGGTGCATATCAAAGTATCACTGGATACGATGGATGATTGCGCGGCTCAACAAACGGGGCCGTTCGTATGAACAAGTGGCCAATGATCCAACGCTATATGACTATTACAAAGAATTAAACCAACGCTATGATGCTTGGTATGAAGCCTTTGATGTGTGTCCTAAAATGCAAATCGATGGGGATCAATTAGATTTTGTTGATAATGAAGAAAATCTGTCGGTCATTTTAGACATGATCCAAGAAAAACTGGCAGAAGTGCGCAGTGACAAACAAGCAGGAAACTATTGAACAGATAATGTGGTTGCCAAAGGCGATTTCTCTAAGAGCGAGTAATCTGGTTCAATCAACAAAAGATATACCCACATCGAAAAAGACATGTAGATCCTTATTTGGACTACATGTCTTTTTTCGATGTTAAAAATTTATTTCGATTCATAACTATATAACTTTAGCGTACCAGACAAGTATTCTCCTAAGTAGATCGCTGAAATACGATCAAATCCCTGATCCTGGACTTGTTTTTCCAACCATTCTATATCTTGGTGAATCAATTCGAGAACATCAAAATTGGGTAACCCGTCGATTATGATTGGATAACGGATATTCTCGTCGCCAAACTCAATGATTGTCAACTGTCCATTTTGTTCTAGGACAGCGCGCTTGACCTTTTCAACTTCATAGATGCCGACGGATCGTAATTTGAACATCAATTCATTGGCGGATAATCCATTTTTCAAACACTCTTTAACATTGACTGTACCGTTCTCGACCAAAGAAATGGGGTGTCCATCCACCAGCCGCTTGACGAAGTGATTGTGCTCTTTGGCAAATTTCAAAATGAAAATCAATAGCGTCCAAATAATCAGTACAAGGATAAATTGCAAAACAGTGATTGATTCATTATAAATGACACCGCCAATAATTCCCCCCAACACATAATTTTGAAGTTGGTCCATCGATGAACTTGGCGCCAAATTACTTTTTCCCATAAGATTGATTTGAATGATCAAACAGATGATACCTAAAGTAAATTTAATCAAAATGGGTGTATACAATTGCATGCGCTCACTCCTCTATTCTTGTGATATCTGTTGTCGTCAGGTAGGCTTCTTCCAATGTATAGGCGCTAAAGTCGGCATTAAGCGATACACGATAGTAGTGGTCATTGAATGTGACTAGTACGCCATCCGCCAGTTGTGTTGTATTGACAAAGACTGTATTTTCATCGACATGCTGGTCTTCAGCTAATCGCTGGAGGAAGTTGACCATTTGAGAGGACTGAGATATTTGGCTTTCGCTCTGCGTGTAATCAGAATATTGGGCACCGGATACAAACAGTAAAAAGAGCAATGCAATGATACTTAGATCTCGATACTTTGTTTGCATGCGATGGCGCAAGTATAGACTAAAGACGATGATCAAAATGAATAGGGAAGCGAAAATAAAAAAATATTTGCCATAATCGATCAGATTCGATTGTTGCTGTAAGTAACGTAACCCATAGAAAGTCATTGTTTTCCTCCGATAATTGGCTTGTTTGCACAAATTTAATCTTACAGTAAAATATCCCAGATTTCAATGATTATGGATAGCGTTTGGGGATGATTTTGAATGAAATCAACATTTTCTGAAAATAGATTTGCTAATTTCTATTTTGCTCCGTATACTAATTAAGGAACGTTTGTTTTTTATTACATATTTCTGATCAATAGAGAAGGCAGGAAAATCATGAAGAAAAAACGTACGCTATTGCGTCCTTTAGGCTCTGGATTGGCGATGGGGGTCCCGCTTTTGTTAGGTATCTTATTAAAAGATCCGTTGATTAGTTCAGTCGGCGCCATGGGGGCTTTTTCTTATTTGGCGTTTCAACATGTCTCATTCCTTTATAATTTTAAAGCAATTTTGCTTCATGGTGGTGCGTTGCTGTTGGCATTCATATTAGGTGCATTGACTGCTTTAGCGCCTTGGAGTGCGCCTTTTATTATTGGCTGTTTGTCTTTTTCGGCTTTTTTACTTTCAAAAGTCTATCGCATCCCAAAACCAGATTATTTCTTTGTTCTGATGCTTTATGCAACTGGGTTTAATTTTCATACTGTGGCAGTTGCGGATATTTTCCATCAGAGTTCATATTTGCTTTATGGTTTGGCAGGATCGATCGTATCAGGTTTGTTGATCTCACTGGCAGAAGGATTGCCGTTACATAGCGAAACAACAAGATTTCAACGATTGTCAATGAAAGATAAGTATTATTTAGCACTGTACCAACAGCCTGAAATGGTATTGAAAGCACTCCATTTTTCCATGGTTTTATTTATCGCCACGTATATTGCCTATTTGCTAAGAGAAAGCAATGGCTATTGGATCTTGATCTCTGCGGCTGCAGTGCTAGCTGGCGAACATATGGAGAAAATCAAGAATCGTACGATTGGCCGTGTGCTTGGCGGAATCGTTGGATTGCTTCTTGGATTTTTATTGATGTCTTTACATTTATCTTTACCGGCATTGGCCGTCGTTTTGATCATTTTAAATGTTTTGACAGAATTGTATATGCCAATCAATTATACAGTTGCCAATTTTTTTACCAATCCACAAGTATTGCTGTTGATGACGATTGGCAGTAGTTTTACCCCGCTACAATTGATTCCGTTGCGTTTTTCAGGTGCGTTGATCGGTAGTTTGCTGGCGATGATTTTGATTTTTGTCATGGATTGGTCCTTGAAACAAATGGAACAAAGTATGATTCATTTTAAAGAGAAGTAGGGGGAATAGACAAGAAAAAAGACCGTCAGTACAAACTGACAGTCTTTTTTTATATTAAGGTGAATGTGAACAACTGGACACCATTCGTGTCAATGGTTGAAAAATGGCGGAACCGATCCGTGATCATGCGATCAAAAACATGTAGTTTCATCATGGTTTTCTGATCGATATACGCTTCGGTTTCACGATCTAACTGTGCGGCCGATTGAAACTGGGCGTAAACATAAAAAACAGCGCCGTGATTGCGGTCAAAGTCCAACTGCTTGACCTGATATCTGCCAGCAGGCAAAACCTGGACATCGATGGAGATATCTAGGGATTGGCTTTCTAGAAACGCTTCTTCAGAAGACAAATGGGGGTCAAAAAAATTCGTATTCCAAAGCAATAACTGATAGTTTTGTCCTTCTTTCGTCATTAAATACTCTTCGCCTTGTGCAATCACTTGTCCCTGCAAACGGCGAATCAAAGACAAACAAAAGAATGCGGGTCTTTTTTTGCTTTGAAAGTGATAAAGATCCAAACCAGTACTGTAGGCATGCAGGCCAGGCTGATCAAATGTGTACTGCTCATGTAATTCATTGTTCAACCAAAATCCATATCCTTGGATTTGTTCAGATAACCCCAGCAGTTCTTGCAGAATAATCGCCCCTCTAAAAAATAACCCATTATAATCGACGGTTGCGCCTGTCAATGTGTTCCAATTTAATAGGTACAAAGGTTTACTGATTGCCAGTTCATGGCATACTTTTTTCAGCCAATGGATTTTTTCGCGCAAATAATGATGGGAAGATTCAATGGCTGTTTTTTGCCTATTATCTTCATGAAAGACGAAGTTGGGATCACCATCAAAATTGATGAAGTCAGCAGTATCCATGATCGTAGCGTGCAACGCGCGTAATTGTTTTTCACTTGTTGTGACATTGAGCGGATCTGGCAGATTCAAGTGGATCCCAATCGAGACAGTTGGCAGAATGTGTCGTATTTGATCATGCAGGTGCAGATAGTACATTTGTACGGCTGATGAATAGTCAATAGGTAGTTGAAATGATAGGCGTAAATGTTTAACCCAGCTTGGATCGATTTTTCGTTTTAAATGAACCAAAAATTTTTGGATCAGTGAAAATGATGTATCAGCTGCATATTCTGTTGCTGCCGTCGGTAATGTGAAACCAATCATCAAAGGTAAACGATGTTTGACCAAAAAATCAAAGGCCGTATCCAATCGTTCAAAGGCTGGAAATGAATTGAGTTGTAATAGATTGGCTAACGTATTGCTGATATCCGATGTATTGAGTAAGTCTTGGCAATAAAGACAATCGATCAAGCCGCTTTCAATCAGTTCAGTCAATTCATGTTGAACTTTGACTTGCGTCAAATCTGACAGTGAAGCAAGTTGAATAATTGTTTCTCCAACATGGAAGCGCCCATTTTTCGTCTCTTCATCAATCACCAAATGACGGTTGCGTCTATCGATCAAAAGAGGCTGCCGCGCTGGTTGTTGAACAGTTTGATAGAGTAAATGCAGGATTTCTTTGTCAGATAGATCCGACTGCACGGTACTTTTGGCAAAGGTTGTTTGTTGCGCCATTGGCGGCTGTGATTGACGATAATCAGTGGGTGTCATTTTGAGAAAAGCTTTGAATTGTTCACGATAGACTTTGACACTGGCAAAACCTGATTCAAGAGCAATCTGTTCAATGCTTTTTTTTGAGTATTGCAGTGAAGAGAGACTTTTGTGAATCTGAATTTTTTTGATGTAGTGGGATAGTTGTTCCCCAGTTTCTTTTTTGAATCGTTTTGAAAGAGCAGATTCTGAAACGTAAAAGTGCGCAGCGATGTCTTTGACTTTGATGCCTTCATGGATATGCGCATCTATATATTGCAGGATATCCGGCAACTGCCGATATCCACTGATTTGGATAGGATGGTGGCGATCAGTTTGATACCATTGCGTCAATAGAAAAATAATGGATTCCAATTTCATCATACGATAGATCTTTTGTTCATCTCGTTGGTTGAACTCATTCAAACCCAAATCAGTGATTGCCTGCAAGAGTTCACCATTGGCTGTTGCAGTAGCGTCCTCAGAAGGTATCTGAAAATGCACATTAAAAAACGCTGGAAACTGATCAGCAAAAAAAAGCGAATCAATCTCTAAGCATAGCACTACTGCTTCTCGTTCATTGTTGGCTGAAAAAACAGCAAATTGATGACCATTTAAACAATAGAGTTGTTGTGTGTCTAGACGTTGTTTATGGGTATCATGTTCTACGATCAGTTGGCCTTTTAGGACCAATAGTAATGTTAAGTGTTCAGCATAAAATCGTTGCGGTGTGGTTATACGATAATAATTGATGTGGCAGGCGTGAAGATTATCCATTAGCATCCCTCTTTTCTCTCGTTCATTATACATCGGATTCTTGATGAAGAAAATATCGTTCTTTAAAGAGTCTAAAAATTTCCTTTAGCAGGATCATTTCTATGAATGTATCTGAAATAGCAATGAAATGGATTGTTGCTAAGATAGAAAATATTAGAATAGACATGAGGAGGAATTGAAATGAAAACAGTACTACAAGAGATATTTGACGTATTAGATGATCGTAAAGACGAGATGATTGCGTTAAGAAGAAACTTTCATCAACATCCAGAATTGTCCTTTCATGAAACGGAAACGGCCAGGAAAATTGCTGCATTTTATGATGGTAAGGACTGTACAGTGATGACGCATGTTGGCGGGGGCAATGGGATTTTGGTGGACATCCAAGGTGGGAAACCGGGAAAGCATATTGCCATCCGTGCAGACTTTGATGCATTACCGATCCAAGAAGAAACAGATGTTCCATTCGCTTCTACCGTACCAGGTGTCATGCATGCCTGTGGTCATGATGGCCATACCGCCTATATGATGATTTTGGCGGACACATTGATTCAGTTTAAAGATCAAATCGCAGGTACGATCAGAGTGATCCATCAACCCGCAGAAGAAGTGACACCTGGCGGCTCAAAAGGCATGATCGAGGCAGGTTGTCTCGATGGCATCGACAATGTCTTTGGTATCCATGTGATGAGTACGATGGAAGTCGGAAACGTGTATGTGCACCCTGGTGCAGTCCATACAGGGCGTGCAACCTTCCAAGTCAAAATGACTGGAAAAGGCGGACATGGTTCAGCGCCACAAGATGCCAATGATGCAATCGTCGCTGCCGCACAATTTGTCTCAAGTGTGCAGACGATCGTTAGTCGTCGCATTGGGCCTTTTGATGCAGCAACTGTCACGATTGGTTCATTTGATGGCAAAGGTTCCGCCAATGTCATCAAAGAAACAGTTACGTTGGCAGGAGATGTTCGAATCTTGGATGAATCTTTGCGTCCGGTTGTAGAAACAGAGTTTCGCCGATTATTAGCAGGGACTTGTGAAGCATTTGGTATCACGTACGAACTTGATTATCAAAATGACTATCCCGTTTGTATGAATGACCCTGAAATGACGCAATTGGTGGCTGATGCAGTAGAAAAAGCAGCAATCCCTGAGGTGGTAGCCGTCAAAGAATGTGGACCGCAAACAGCTTCAGAAGATTTTTCTTACTATGCATTGGAACGGCCTAGTTGTTTCTTCTTTGTAGGGGCGCATACACCCGGTACGCCCATTTATCCCCACCATAATCCAAAATTTACGATTGACGAGGATTGTTTGTTGATTGCTGCCAAATCAATGGCAAGTATCGTTGTAACCTATTTGGACCAAGAATAGAGTAAAAAATAGTAGCTTTTTGCGAAGCAAGAAGTTGCCATGCAATCAAAGATCAAAGCAATGATCTGTTGATCGGGATCATGGGCTTTGCTCTTTTTGCATGCCATTATATAAAGTGAGGTTTAGGAAAATGAAAAGTTCTACTGCAATAAACGAAGGACCCTATCATGGCAATAATCGCCTATTGGTCGGGATCGTTTTGAGTGTTTTAAGTTATTGGCTGTTTGCGCAATCTTTATTAAATATGGCGCCAGATGTTCAAACAGACTTAGGGATCTCTTCAGGTGTACTGAGTACAGGTGTGTCGATCACAGGTTTGTTCTCAGGTATTTTGATCGTGGTCGCAGGAGGATTTGCTGATGCATTCGGACGGGTCAAATTGACCTATATTGGTATTTTATTTAATATTATTGGCTCTGCAGCATTGATTTTTGCAAGTGGCACTGGATTATTTATTGCTGGCCGCATTCTTCAAGGTATCTCAGCTGCATGTATCATGCCTGCCACGATGGCCTTGGTCAAAACCTATTTCCAAGGAAAAGATCGGCAACGGGCGTTGAGTTATTGGTCGATTGGTTCATGGGGGGGTTCAGGTTTTTGCTCCTTCTTCGGTGGTGCAATCGATAGTAATCTAGGTTGGCGTTACGTGTTTGTCTTCTCGATCGTGGCATCGATTCTAAGTGGGATCTTGTTATTTGGAACCCCTGAATCAATTGCAGGAACCCAAAAGAAGGGGCGGTTTGATACATTCGGTTTGGTTTTATTTGTCGTATCGATGTTGGCATTGAATTTACTTGTGTCAAATGGGGGAAGTTTTGGTTGGCTTAGTCTGAAAACCCTTGGTTTACTACTTATTGTGGTACTGGGATTGTGTATATTCTATTGGGTTGAAACCCATACTGATTCGGGGTTTGTTGACTTTGGCTTGTTTGAGAATAAAGGTTATCTTGGTGCGACGATTTCCAACTTTCTATTAAATGCGGTAGCTGGAACAATGATCGTGATCAACTCTTATGTCCAACAAGGTCGTGGACTTTCTGCTGGAAGTACTGGGATATTATCACTGGGGTATTTGGCGCTTGTTTTGATCACAATTCGAATCGGTGAAAAAATGCTGCAAAGAATGGGCGCGAGAAAACCAATGCTGTTTGGCGCATTGATTTCTGGTATCGGTGTTGCATTGATGGCTTTGACTATTGTCCAAGGCATGGCATATCTTGTGCTTGTTTTCATCGGCTATTCATTATTTGGCATGGGTCTAGGCATGTATGCAACTCCTTCAACAGACACAGCCGTTTCAAGTGTACCGCTAGAAAAAGCTGGCGTTGCTTCTGGTATTTACAAAATGGCTAGCTCATTAGGCGGTGCAATGGGGATTGCCATCTCAGCGAGTGTTTATAATGGGTTGAGTCAATCATCCTCGATCACAACAGGAGCAACTGCAGGCCTTTTGGTCAATGTCATCTTTTGTGTGTTGGCTATTTTTTCTATTGTCTTTGTCATTCCTAAACACCAAACAAAATAAATAAGCGTTGCGATAAAAAGCAAAATAACGCGTTGTCAAAGGTGCGGTTTTTCCACTTTGACAACGCGTTTTATTAATCTAACCCTAGGAATTTAGAGGTCACTTCGTTTTGGATCTTCAGTATTTTGGCTAAAACAGAGGCATCAAAAGTACCATCCTGATTTGTTGCATAAAAGGTGACATCAAGCTGATACTCTTTCAAGTTGTAGTCTGAAAGTGTTGATGCTAATTTCTGAAGTTCTTCAGCTGAGAGCACCTCGCCTACCAAAGTAAGTGCGATGGACTGCTGCTGTTCATCGATTGTTTGTGCCAATAGATAATGATCACTTAAATTTGCTTCAACAAAACGCTTGGCATGATATTCGATGATGGTAGTTTCTACAGTAGTATAGACAAAAAACAGGCCAATCATAAAAATTGGCAGTGCTGCTAGACCAAATTTCCAAAAACGGTGATGTTTAAAATCACTATATTGCAGCAACCGGATGGTGAGAAAGAGGGATAACCCAATCAAAAATGTATTTGTGAAAAAAAGCTGTGCCGAATCCCAGGCAATCGCATAATCTCTGATAGATACCCCATACCCTGTCACACATAGAGGCAAAATCAAGGAAGTACCAATAGACACGCCAATGATCACGTCATTGTCACGCCCCCTGACTTTTGCAAAAGCAAGGGCTGAACCACCAATCAAGGCAATCAAAATGTCCCAGATTGTGGCAGAAGTCTGGGTGAGGATCTCGGGTGTAGAATCTTTTATTGGTGTGAGATAGAAAAATAAAAAAGAGATCACGAGGATAATGATCACTTGGATCGTGAATACAAGCAATCCTTTTCGTACTAGGTTAAAATGTGACAGACCTAAACCAAATCCAATGCCATTGACACCATTCAATAGAGGAGAAATCAGCATCGCACCAATGATTGTTGTCGTTGAATTATAGTTCAAACCAATCGACGCGATCAAGGTGGCGCAGACAAGCAGCGCATACACCAATACGGTCTGATCCATATCTTTTTGGATTTTGCCAATCAGTTGTTCTCTTGAAATCAAGTCAGGCGTTAAGTTCACTTCGATCATCCTTTCCAGTTCTTATGTCTCTATTCTGGACTAAAATGGACGATATGACAAAAATAAGTACCGGCCTGCCTGTAAACAGCACCAAATATTTTTGCAAATAAGGTGATCTAGGCTAAGATAAAGAATGTAGAAGATACCTCAAGCAAGTTTGAAAAAAGGGGATGAGAGAATAGTGGATTATTTCAAGTACTTTCAACGATTACGCGCAATTGCAGAAGCCGGCTTGTTTTATGGAAAAGACGCCTATGATATTGAACGATTTCAAGAACTAAAAGATATATCATTGATGTTGATGGAAATAGTGATCGACCAAGAGATAGACACATTGCATGTGTATTTGGACAATCAAGATGGCTATCCGACACCCAAAGTCGATGTGCGGGCCTTGATCAGACAGGGGGATTGCGTCCTGTTGGTGCGAGACAGCCAGAGCAAGGAGTGGTCGTTGCCAGGTGGCTATGCCGAGGTCGGTTTGACGCCCAAAGAAAATATTCAAAAAGAAGTATTAGAAGAAACAGGATTGACCGTTGCGGTTGGCGCGTTACGTGCGGTGGTTGGCGCTACCGTCGGAGCAGTCGTTGGAGCGACTGTTGGTGTAGT
>OMJG01001977.1_pt1 | contig 10775 bp, 14 predicted proteins | sample 1646431 | NCBI WGS metagenome assembly OMJG01 (sample SAMN03771674, study PRJEB25209) | food metagenome | isolation source: Cotija cheese | place: Mexico:Jalisco,Michoacan | collected 2011-12-12 | reverse complement strand
GATGAACAGAATAGTAGCATAGAAGTAAGTATAGTCATGCCAGAACAGGAGGATAACAACGATGAATAAATTAGTTGTTGATGTCCCTAAAATGGTTGATCCAGCTTATTACAAGCTATACACGACTAAACAACAGTACATTGCATTAAAAGGCGCTCGTGCCAGTGGTAAGTCAGTAGCGACTGCATTTAAAGTTGTGATTGATATATTGGCACACCCTTATGTTAATTGGCTGGTTGTCAGGCAGTTCCAGAACACGCAGAAAGATAGTACGTTTGCGATTATCAAATGGGCAGTTCACTTCATGGGACTAGATGATTATTTCAAGTTCACGGTTAGCCCACTGGAAATCACATACAAGCCAACACAACAAAAGATATTCTTTCGCTCAATGGACGATCCGTTGAAAATCACATCAATTACAACCACATCAGGCAAGATATGCCGCAGTTGGTGGGAAGAGGCTTATGAATTGAAGAATTCAGAAGCATTTCAAACTGTGATTGAGTCCATGCGTGGTGAGTTACCTGCTGGTGGCTTTTATCAGCACGTCATTACATTCAACCCATGGAGTGATAAGCATTGGTTAAAACGTGAATTCTTTGATGCTGAGACGAGGCGTAAGAATACATTAGCGTTTACGACAACCTACAAGAACAACCACCATTTGAACCAAGACTTTATCGACAGCATGGAAGAAATGGTTATTCGTAACCCAAACCGTGCCAAGGTGGCGGTATTTGGTGATTGGGGTATATCAGAAGGACTTGTCTTTGACGGCTTATTTGAGCAACGAGATTTCAGTATGGAAGAGATAGCTAACTTACCTAAAGCAGTGGGGCTTGATTTTGGTTTCAAACACGATCCGACAGCAGGTGAGTTTATGGCAATCGACCAAAAGAACCGTGTTGTGTATGTGTATGACGAGTTCTACCAGCAAGGAATGCTAACGTCACAGATTGCACAGGCATTGGCGCAACACAAAGCATTTGGCTTACCAATTATTGCTGATAGTGCCGAACAACGTTTAATCACCGAATTAGCAAATATTTATGGTGTGCCGAATATTCGACCAGCTGGTAAAGGTAAAGATAGTGTCATTCAAGGTATTCAATTCATGCAGAGCTATCACTTTGTTATTCACCCACGAGTTAAAGGCTTGTTAGGTGAGATGAATACTTATGTTTACGACAAAGATAAATTGGGTAATTGGTTGAACAAACCTAAAGATGAAAACAACCACGCAATTGACAGCTTACGCTATGCAATGGAACCTTACACATTTATGCAGGGTGGGCAATACATGAGCTATCAAGAGCGTGTACAAGCAGTTAAGAACTTAGGACTATAAGGAGGTGAGCAATATCTATAATTTAAAAGACCATAGCCAAGCTAATTTGGTTTATCAAGAAGATTTGGCAAGTTTAACGCCTGATCGTGTGATGAAATTCATTCGACATCATCATGATTATCAGTATCCACGATTGCAAATGCTAGATGATTATTACCAAGGGTTCAATACAGGTATCTTAGACATTGACAATCGGCGTGCTGATGAGGGTAAAGCCGACCATAGAGCAGTACATTCGTTTGGCAAGTACATTGCTGATTTTCAAACGTCATTTAGTGTTGGTAACGGTATCACTGTACAACATGATAAAGATGAGCGTTTGGACTTAATCGAAGATAGCAATGACTTTGACAGTGTGAACAGCGAACTATTCTTAGACACCACACGCTTTGGTAGAGCCTTTGAGTATATTTATCGGGGCGAAGATGATATTGAGCACAGCGTGGTGTTTAGCCCACTAGAAACGTTTGTCATCTATTCACTAGATGTTGACCCAAAACCAATCATGGCAGTTAGGTATCATCTGATTGAATTGGTTGATGATGATAACAAGACGGTATCACAATATCGCATTGAAACATGGACGGCTGACCAATACACATTGTACAAGCCAACTGATATTGACGGTGTGATGAGCATTGATGAGCAAACTATGATTTATGCGTTTCCAATTATCGAATACAAAAACAATCAGTTCCGTATTGGTGATTTTGAGAACGTTGTACCATTGATTGATTTATATGATGCAGCACAATCAGACACAGCTAACTATATGACCGATTTGAATGATGCCATGTTAGTCATTAAGGGCGATATTGATACATTATTGCAAGGTTCAAACATGCTAAATGGTATTGACCCAAATGATGATGAAGCAGCTAAGAAATTGGCACATGATAAGCTAGACATGGTTAAGTCCATGAAAGACGCTAACTTATTGCTATTAAAGTCTGGCGTTTCTATGACAGGGCAACAAACAACAGTTGATGCCAATTACATTCACAAAGAATATGATGTTACTGGCACTGAAAAGTACAAGGAACGTTTGGCGCACGACATTCATAAATTCTCACATACGCCTGATTTAACAGATGAAAACTTTGCCGGTAATGCTAGTGGTGTTGCAATGAAGTATAAGGTGTTGGGAACAATTGAATTGGCAAGTACCAAGCGTAAGGCATTTGAAGTTGGCTTATATAAGCGCTACAAGACGATTGAACAACTGGAAAAATTATCATCAAGCGGTATGAAAACAGATGCTAATACGCTTAAATTCACGTTCACGGACAATATGCCTACTGATGATGTAGCAGTGGTTGCGCAAATCGTTTCAGCTGGTGCACAAGTGCCACAAGAATATTTGTATCAATTCTTACCTAACGTGCAAGATCCTAGCGAGATTACAGAGCAATTAGCAACGGAACGCACAGACATGGTACAGCAAGCCAGAGCAGCAAATGGACTACAAACAGATGCGGAGTTGAGTGCAAATGGCGAGACAAGAACAGAATAAAGATTACTGGGAAGAGCGTATCAAGCAAGAACAAGCGTATATGCAGCGTGCTACTGATGTTGGTGCGCTGGGTGAACATTTTGAACGTGCAATTGACGACATTCAAAAGAAGAATGATCACGAATACGCACGACTTGAAAAGCTAGGCTTTAATAAGAACGTGTTAGAAGACGCCGATATTAAAGCATACGAACGTGAAGCTAAGCAGTTAGTTAAAGAAGCTGACAATATCCGTGCTAGTTTGGGCAGAAATGCTAAGAAGTCTGACTTCACACAGGCAGTTAATGACCGTATGACGGTGTATAACGCAACCATGCGCATCAATCGCTTGGAATATTTAAAGTCTGAAACGGCGTTATCTTTAACCAAAGCAGGTGTAAATACAGTTGGCGATATGCAGAAGGAACTGACTAAAAAGTACATGAACGAACGCAAACGTCAATCGGGTATTCTAGGCGAAACTATTCGTCCAGCAAGTGCTGACAAGGTGTTTAAGCAAGTTATGGCACAAACAGACGGTGCAACGTTTAGTGACCGCATATGGCGCAACACGGACGAATTAAAGGCGCAACTAGATGTATTGCTGACTAACAATCAGATACAGGGACAGAACCCGAAAGTAATTGCACAACGATTGCGTAGTTTTGTTAGTGAACAGTTTGCGGATAAAGCTAAATATGTGACTGAACGTATCGCACGAACCGAGTCAACTCGCATGATTGGTACAGCACAGCTAGATAGTTATCGTGAAGCAGGACTGGAATACACAAAGTGGATAGCTGAAGCAAGTGCTTGTGATTTTTGCGAAGATATAGCGCATGGCGGTAAGAATGGCGAAGGTGTCTACAAGTTGGATAAAGTGCCAATTTACCCACGTCATACCAACTGTCGTTGCAGTCTCGCTGGTTACTACAACCCTGATGAAGATGTGAAGAAGTCAGCTAAGAGTGAAGAAAATGCGCAAGCTGTACCTGATTTTGAAAACGAGGAAATGAGAAAAACATTTGGCGATAAGAATTACAAAATGTTTTTGGATAAAATCAATAGTCCTGAATTTGATCCACGTTTGAGAGCAGTTTATAACAAGTATTCTAATGAATTTAAGTTCAATTACTTAGGTGAAAGAAGTTCGCAGAGTCTTTTCAATGCTAGAAGCGAGGTAATCAATCTTGCTGGTATCGACTTTGAAGGAGATGATGTTACAAACCCAATGCAAATAGTTTTCCATGAAGTTGCTCATGCTGTTGATCACTTTGCATTAAAAGAATTTTACGGCCAACGTTTTGTAGAGACTGGTGAAACATACAAGATGAAAAGTTTTGGTAAAATTGTTGATATGACAGAGCGGACTAGTTCGATTTCAAGCTCTCCAGATTATGGGTTGAGACAAGATCTGCAAAACAGTTGGGAAAAGGCAATATATGGAGATTTACCAAAGTTACCTGAAAAAAAGCCAAGACGTGGAACAAAAAACAGAGATGAATATAATGCGTTAGAGCTAAAAAGGTTGCAAGCGGCCAATGATTTCATGGATAAGCATCGTAAAGCGTTTAATCTTGGAGATGAAGCAAAACGAGACTATTTTGATTTTTCAGATATGTTAGAAGCTTATGGTAAGTTTGGAGAAAAGCCGTTTGGTGCAGGACACGGACGACAATATTGGGTTCACGCACCTCAAAAAGAAGCAGAGTTTTTTGCGGAAATGTCTGATATGGTAGCGACAAATCCAAATTCACTTAAATTAGTTGAGAGTGTACTCCCTGATGCGGTTGATGCATATTATAATTTAATTGAACAAATTGCAAAGAACGGAGTGTAAACATGTTTAATGTTAAAGATGAACAAGCAGATGCAATTTTAAATCGTGCATTTGGTGCTTATGAAGCTAAATTCGATACTGATTTACCAATTCTAAAAATATTACAAACTCGTGAGATTGACGTTAAAGAAGCACAACGCATATTTGATTACGTTAAGAGTTTGAAAGAACCATTGGAACCTTATGATAATAACGTTCTTTACTAATGAACACTGGCATTAAGTTGTCGTTACTTTTATTTTGGAGTGATTATGAAACTCATTTTAAATAGCAGTCCTGATGAAATTGCTGAATTCTTATCAAAGGTATTGATCGCTGATGATGAGGAACAAGACGATACACCGACCGTTGGTTTTAACACGGAAGATTGACCTGAACATGTCACTAAACTATTCAAATAAAAATAAATATCATAGGAAATTGCAATGTGTCTTGTCGGGGAAGTCTGACAGGGCACTTTTTAGTTGCTCTGTTTCTATGGTGTGGAGGTAAAAATGGCAGAAGAAACTCAACAACAGCAACAACAAGCACAAGAACCAGAGAAATTAACGCTCACGCAGGAAGAATTAGATGCAAAAATTAATTCTGAATATGATCGTCGTTTCCAAAAACAACAAGAAAAGTTCAATCAGCAACTAGAAGAGGCTACGAATAAGGCTTTGGAAGACGGCAAGAGCGAGGGACAAAAGTTAGCTAAGATGTCTGCACAAGAAAAGGCAGATGCCGAGGCACAAAAGCGTTTGGACGATTTAAAAGCTCGTGAAGATGAACTAAATCAGCGTGAATTGACCGCAAATGTGGTTGATGTTCTAGCTGAAAAAGGACTACCAAAGGAATTGGCAGGCTCATTAGTTGGTTTGGGTGATGCTGATAAGATTTCAAATGTCGTTGAAACAATTCAAAAGTCAATCGAACAAGGAATTAATGAGGGTGTGAATGAACGCATGCGCCAAGACCCACCAACAAATGGTAGTTCTAACTTAGACGCAACTGATGATCCGTTCACTAAAGTATTAAATCAATATAAATAAGGAGAGCTAAATATGGCTAACAATAACAACAACTTACCTATCCGCACTTACCAAAAGCAATTTGCACAATTGCTATCAACTGTTTACGGCGTACAAGGTGTATTCGCTCCTACATTTGGGGCATTGCAAACATTAGATGGTATTCAAAACAACGCAACAGCATTCTCGTTGAAGACAAATGATGTGCCTGTTGTTGTTGGGGAATACTCAACAGATTCAAACGTTGCATTTGGTACTGGAACTGCAAATTCATCACGTTTTGGTGAAATGACAGAAATTAAGTATGCAGATGCTGATGTACCATACGACTTTACATGGGCTATTCACGAGGGACTTGACCGTTTTACTGTCAATAACGATTTGAATGCAGCTGTTGCTGACCGTTTGAACTTACAAGCACAAGCTAAGACACGTTTGTTTAACAACAAGCAAGGTGCATTTTTGGCTGATAATGCAACTGATATTGGACTAGATACAACTGATGTGAACAAGTTGTTTGAAACTGCAGTTGAAAAGTACACTGATTTAGAAGTTGTGGTACCTATTCGTGCATACGTTACCGCAGCAGTTTATAACGCTATTATTGACGCACCATTGACAACGTCTGGCAAGGGTTCAGCGGTTGATATTGATGCAAATGGCATGGTTCGTTTCCGTGGTATCACATTGACTAAGACACCTACACAATATATGGACGGTCAAGAAGTATTTTTTGCACCTGATAACATTGGACGTGCATTTACTGGTATCGCCACAACTCGTACGATTGAGGCAACAGACTTTGATGGTGTTGAGTTACAAGGTGCTGGTAAAGCAGGTCAATGGATCGCTGATGACAACAAGAAAGCAATCTTCAAAGCAGCAAAAAAAGCCCAAGCCTAGTCGGCACGGCTGAAGTAGGCAGTGCAATTGCAGAGTAACTTAGATATATCGAAAGGAGTAATTTATGGCTTACACAGCGCATGAATGGAATAGTGGCGATACGATTACCGCAGAACGATTAAATGCATTAGAAAATGGCGTGCAAAACGAACAAGTAGGGCCAGCTGGCGCAAAGGGAGCCGCTGGTGCTGACGGCAAGTCAGTTAAAGCAATCGCGTTAACAGTTGATGCAGACGGCAAGGTAACTGGTGGTACGGCTACACTGTCAGATAACTCTACGTTAGCTATTACCGTGACCACTGCTTAATAGTTAGGAGGCAGACATGGAACTAAAAGATCTAAAAACCATGCTGCAAATCAAAGACAATAAGCGTGATGACATTCTTAATTTAATCGTTAAGAATACTACGCAAGCATTGGGGTTTAAATTAGGTTTAAAGGTATCAGAAAAGGTGCCTGAACAATTAGATTACATTGCTTTAGAAGTGGCTGTAAAGCGCTATAATCGTCTTGCTAACGAGGGTATGAGTTCATATTCACAAGAAGGTGAGAGCATTACATTTAGTGCTAATGATTTTGATGAGTTCATGAATGATATTGACGCATGGAAAGACGAAAACGGCATGAAAGACAATATGTCTGGACGCATTTTGTTTCTGTGAGGTGATGCTATGAGATTTGATAGTAACATCAAGTTTTATTCAGAGAGTGAAGAACATTATGATCCAGTAGTTGGCGATTATGTTGGCGGTGTTGAATTAGTACATGAAGCAATTGCTAATGTCACTGACGTTGGCACTGACCGCTCACAAGCCATATTTGGTGACGTGAATAGTCGTCAACAAGTTATCCGTTTGGCATGTCCTGTTGGTGTTTCGTGGTCTTATTGCCTGATTGATGATGATACGACCGAATACATTCAAACAACCGAACGTAACCCATTGAAAACCCATACGTTAATTGTAGGCGAACGCAAATGAAAGCTAGAATTAAAATCACTGGCACACAAAAGTTAAAAGCTGCATTGTTAGACGATGCCCAAGCTAAAGCAATCAGGAAAGTTGTTAAAGATGCAGTGACTGATGTGCAAGAAGATGCCCAAAGAAAAGCTGGCGAAACTTATACAAAGGTTGATAGGAAAGGTAAACGTTATTCTACTGGTGCAACTAAGCAAGGTATCGGGTTCAAACTAGAAAATAACGGGCTGACAGGAATTGTCGGTATGCCAATGGAATACAACCCATATACAGAGTATGGAACTCGTCTTATGGCAGCTGAACCAGTGTTGGGCCCTGCTTTTAATAATAGTAAAGACAAGTTTATGGCAGATATTAAGAGGTTAATGAAATGATAAGCCCACAAAAGTGTTTGTTTGATTATTACTACAAAATGATACAGGACAAGGGCTTACCAGTTTATGACTATTTGCCTTTGCAAGATGAGCCAGTCACTTATCCATTTGTCGTCATTAGTCAAACACAAACAGTAGTTGATAATACAAAATACTCACGCAATGATCGTGTTTTTTTAACGATTGATGTGTGGGGTAGCAAAAAACAAAGAAAGGCCGTTGGCGAAATTGCTGACGGTCTTTTAAATTCAGCAACCGGTAATGTTCAGACGGACGTTTACAAATTTCATGGACTACCGAAGCAACAGAGTTTAGATATGTCAATTGATACATCTGTTCCGAACACAGTGTTTCAACGTGGCAATTTACAACTCGAATTATCAGTAATTTAAAGGAGAAAAATAGATGGTTAAAACATTACAAGGTGTTAAGTCTGTTTTGTTTGCTCGCAAGCACGCTGACGCAGCAACAAAAGAAATGCAATTAGTGCCTTATCAAACTTCATTGTCATTTGACCCAAGTCGTGATAGTGACTCAACGGCAACAAAGGACGGGGCGGTTAATTCATCTTCATCAATCGAAACTGATTTAGAAGTTGAGTTTATCAATAACACGGCAGCAGTTTCTGATGAGTTGCTACAAGCAATTTTTGATGACGAGCTAATGGATATGGAAATTGTCCGCATGGATCGTGCTAACGCAAATGGCGAATATGAAGCATGGTATATGCAAGGTCACGTATCAGAAGACAGCAACGACAACGATGCTGATGATAATTCAACTCGTGATGTGTCGTTCTCTGTTGACGGTACACCAAAGCACGGCTGGACTAAGCTAACTAATGCCCAACAGGGTGATGTTGATTACGTCTTCCGTGGTTTGGATGCTGTAACAGAAGATGATGCTACTGGCGGCGGTACGGCTTGGAAAGATACTGACAACGGGGTTGCAGAAGACCCAAAACCCTAGACCCGACATCTAGTGTAGTCGGGCAAGCAAAAGCTGACCAAGCAGTTATTAAATAATTAAATGTTGTCGCGAATAAATGCACAATACCTATGGGCGCGGCTTTGACGAAAGGAATTAATATAATGCAAATCAAGATTAACGGTAAAGAAGTAGAACTAAAGTTTGGTGTTAAATTTGTACGTACACTTGATGTTGTCGCTGGACTAGATGTGCAAGGTGCTTCATTTGGAATGGGACTAACTAAGTCAATTCCTGCATTAAATACCGCTGACCCTGCTGTATTGGCAGATGTTATTTATTCTGCAACGGCAACAGTTAAAGATACACGCCCATCACAAGATGATGTTGATGATTTTATCGACAACTATGAGGGCGACTTGGAAAAGCTATTTGATGACGTTATCGCTGAAATGTCAAAGGCTAACGCTATCAAGGTGGCACTAAAAAACGCCAAAGCCTAAACGAAGAAACAGAACAAGACGGAAAGACAAGTGAACAAACGTATCACGAAATCGTCTTGAACTGTCTGACTCGTTTAGGTTTTTCTATTGCACAAATGCAACAGATAGAAGAAATGACGCTACCTGATTATCAATTGGCAATGGAGGCATACGCTATTAAGCGGACGCTAAAACGTGAAGACATTGCCTTTCAAGCATGGCTCAATCAAACAGTACAGGCTACTAAGGGGAGTGATAAACACCCTAAGCCAATGTACAAGAAGTTTAACGACTTCTACAACGCTGCCGAATTAGAAGATGAAGTTAGGTCACAATTTGAACCTGATTACACTTCTAAGTTTATTAAGAAAAAGCAGGAGCAAGAAGCTATTCAAGAACGTTTCGCAAGGTTGCAAGAAATGAAACAACATAAGAAAGGAGGAAACTAAATGGAAAGTTATTCAGTGCAAGCCGTCCTTTCTGCGGTTGATAAGGGTTTTAGCAGTGCTTTTAAACAGGCAGCTGACTCTACACAAACATTGCAACAGCGTACTGGTAAATCATTAGCAGCCGTTGGTAAAGCTAGTACAGTTGTAGGAGCAGCCGTTGGTTTGTTTGCTGGTAAGGCTATTAAATCATACGGTGATTTTTCAAACAGTATTAACCAAGCTGCCGTTATTGGTGGTTCCAGTAATAAGTCGCTAAGTGGCGATATGAAAGGACTAGAGAAAGTAGCCTTATCGCTTGGTAAGACGTTGCCAGTATCAGCTGATGATGCTGCACAAGCTATGGTTGAAATGGCTCGAAACGGTGCATCTGTTGGTGAATTAAAGAAAGAATTCCCAGCGATTGCTAAGGCTGCTGCGGTATCTGGAGAAGATATGACGGCTACTGCTACAACTGTTCAACAAGCAATGAACATTTGGGGTGGTGGTGCAAAGAATGCCGCTAAGGATTCTGCTATGCTTGCTGTTGTTGCTAACCGTTCTAATGCAACTATTGGTGACATGGGACAAGTTTTCGCCAACGTTGGTACAACAGCTAAGAATTTAGGTTTTAGTTTGAAAGATGTTGGAATAGCTACTGGCTTGATGACTAATGCTGGCTTACCTGCTGCACAGGCATCACAAGATTTGGCACACGCCTTAACGACAATGGCGAAACCGTCAGCATCAGCAGAACGCATGATGAAAAAGCTTGGGTTAACCTATACTGATGCGCAAGGAAATATGAAGCCTTTGAAACAAATTCTTAAAGACACCGCAAAAGCAACTGATGGATTAACAGGAGCACAAAAGACAGCAGCGCTAAGTACTTTATTTGGTGCTGCTGGTGCGAAAGCGATAGCACCATTGTTAGATACTGTTGGTTCTAAAGCTAAGAAGTCAGGTAAAGGCTGGGATAGTTTTAGCTCTTCTA
>OMJG01001976.1_pt1 | contig 10775 bp, 12 predicted proteins | sample 1646431 | NCBI WGS metagenome assembly OMJG01 (sample SAMN03771674, study PRJEB25209) | food metagenome | isolation source: Cotija cheese | place: Mexico:Jalisco,Michoacan | collected 2011-12-12 | reverse complement strand
AGCTAGTCTAATTGGTCTAGTTATCAAGTGTTGCACTTCAATTTTAAATCGGGGGTTCTCATAATATAATGAATGCAGCAAGTTTTATTTACATAAACAAGGAGGAATCATATGATCAACAAAAAACAGCTAGTTACTAGCCAGAAAGTTGCGCTTGTCTTCATTCTTGGCCACTTTATACTTAAGCTGATACATTTTTCCTCATTGTCGGCGGGGATCAGTACCCTATTTGCTATTTTTCATATCTGGGCACTCCTAGTGATCCTAATTGGCATACTTTTTTATCATATGCTTTTGACCTGTATTTTCTATCTCAGCTTTCGTATTCTAAACTATACTTTTAATTTGATTTACCGTTAAATAAATTATTTATTTCATGTTTTTGTCCCAAAACATGAACCTGAAAGCAAAGTCTTGTAATTTAAAAAAGGACTCTGAACATGAATTACATGTTTCGGAGCCCTTTTATTTGCTGGGTAAACAACAAAACTATTTGTCTACGCCCACTTCTTCTTTCACAACATTAACGATTTCCATAACATAATCATGAACCAGTTCTGGTGTCGCCGCTTCTGCCATCACACGAAGTAGGTCTTCTGTACCACTAGGACGAACGAGCACACGACCTTCGCCAGCCATATTACCTTCAACTTCTGCGATTTTATCCTTGATATTTTGATTGTTTAAAGCTTCTTTTTTATCTTGAACACGAACATTGACTAACTCCTGCGGATAAGTTTGTACCTCAGCGGCTAATTCAGACAATTTTTTACCAGTTTGTTTCATGACGTTTAACAATTGTAAGGAGATCAACATACCATCGCCAGTAGTGTTAAAATCTAAGAAAACAACATGCCCTGACTGTTCCCCGCCGACATTATAGCCATTCTTAAGCATCTCTTCCACAACATAACGGTCACCAACTTTTGTTTTAACTGAAACTAAACCGTTTTTCTCCATGGCCTTATACAAGCCAAGATTGCTCATCACAGTCGTAACAATCGTATCTTTTTTCAAGCGACCACGTTGATCCATATATTTACCACAGATATACATGATCTTGTCGCCGTCAACGATCTCACCGTTCTCGTCTACTGCAATACAGCGATCTCCATCGCCATCAAATGCCACACCGACTTCAGCACCCTGTTCAACTACAAACTTACTCAAAGCTTCCGGGTGAGTTGAACCAACATTATCATTAATATTCAAACCATCTGGATTAGTTGCCATTGTTTCAAAATCAGCACCCAAATCAGCAAATAAATTAGAAACGATCGCACTGGTTGCACCATTGGCACCATCGATAGCAACGTGCATCCCTTCCAAATCATCTGGGATCGTCTGCTCCAAAAATTGGATATACTTTAATGCACCTTCGTGGTATTCGCTGATCATACCCAATCCTTCAGCAGATGGACGAGGGAGCTCATCAGTATCTTTAACTAACAATTCTTCGATCTCTTCTTCTTTAGCATCGGAAAGCTTGTAACCATCTCCGCCAAAAAACTTGATCCCATTGTCTGCCACAGGATTGTGAGAAGCAGAAATCATTACCCCAGCATCTGCATCTTGCAACCTAACCAAATATGCTACTCCTGGCGTAGTAATTACACCTAAAGGAAAAACCTCGATCCCCACAGAAAGCAGCCCAGCAATCAAAGCTTCCTGTAACATTTCACCAGAAATTCGGGTGTCCCGTGCTACTAAAACACGAGCTGGTTTATTCGGATCTTTTTTATGCTTAGTTAAAATATATCCGCCGCATCTTCCAAGTTTAAATGCCAATTCAGGACTTAAAGTCTCGTTTGCTATACCTCTAACACCATCTGTACCAAAATATTTCATTCTTAATTGCTCCTCACACTTCATTATAATAACTTTTTTTTAAAATCAAGCAGCAGGATCTGGCTTTTACTCAGGACTACTTGTAGAACTCGAAGAAGAAGATGACCCACTCTCGCCTGAACCTTCACTAGAACCTTTATCAGAACTCACTGCATCACTACTGGAACTGTTACTTGGTTCATATCTAGAATCGCTGCTGCTGGTGGTTTCACTCGTTGACGAAGATCCAGAACTGCTTGAAGACTTGGCATCACTTTTGACATCAATATGCACTTGAATCGTTTCCGGTGAAACTGCCGTTATACCGGAACGATCTGAAACCAATGATATTGTCCGATCTTCATCTGCATCTACCCCTGCCAAAGACACTGGGACTTTGAGTTCATCAATTTTTTTTAAAGCATCTTTCGTACCGGTCAAAGTCACATACTTGGTATCGGTCGAAAAATCATATTTTTTCCCATCAACGCCCTGTCCTCCAGAAACTAATCGAAGCGGGACTTTCTTATGGGAAGAAGCTAAATAAATCGGAACATTAACTCGTGCTGTTTCAGGAGAGATAGTAACATCCAGCTGTTTGCCATTTTCATCAATTGCACGTAACAATACATTTCGTGAAACTGATTTTTTGACATTATCACTTAAGTTAACATCCGCCACGACACTTTCGATTTTCTTAATATCAGTCCGTGCCCCAGTCACTTTAACAGATTGTCGATTTGAATTCGCAACTCCCGCGGCATACTCTTTGGCAATTTTGTTAGAATCATAACGAACTTGAACAGGAAAAGAGGCCTGCCCTTTTTTACTGATTTTTACTTTGATTTTTTCAGGGTCAGTACGCGCACTGATCTCGGAACTTAAACCTGAGGTTTTTAAATTGATCGTATGCGTCCCCGGTTTCAAGCCGTTCAAATCAGCAACCACCTGAAAGTTCCCAGTATTTTCAGCAGCCTTCACCAATCCGCTTGGCCCGATCAAAGAAACCTTGACGTTTTGTGGGACACCTGAAACGTAATATTTGTCATTATTATAACTTAAATTAGGTTCTTTTTTGATAGTTGCTCTAGTATTTTTCATCAATGAAGTACTGATTTGCGACTGATCCTCATTGCCTGACAAATGTTCTGAATTAACATATACAAACAAAAATACAGTCAATAATAGGGCAATCAAACTATACATGATCTTAGATCTAAAAATTTGAGATATTTTCAATGTTTAGCTCCCCCCTTGAACAAACCATCAAAGAACTGAGCAATGGGGTTACTCTTTCTCTCATCTTCTTTAGGGATCAGCTCATTCTTCAAGAATTTCAAATAATCTTCTTGTGATAAATCACGGATCAATTCACTGTTTTTGGTGATCGTCACTCCACCTGTTTCTTCCGAAACAACGATCGTTAACGCATCGGTTACTTCACTGATCCCAACTGCAGCACGATGTCTGGTACCTAGCTCTTTAGGGATCAAATTACTTTCTGATAACGGCAAATAAGCCGCAGCAACAGCAATTTTATTATTTCTAATAATAACAGCACCATCATGTAAAGGCGTATTTGGAATAAAGATATTGATCAGTAACTCACCAGTGACTTCAGCATCCAAATCGATCCCGGTTTCAATATAATCCTCTAAACCAGTATTCATTTGAATCGAGATCAACGCACCGATCCTTCTTTTAGACATATACTGAATAGCCTTGTCTAAAGCAGCCACTAATTTCTTTTCATCCTCATTTTGCCTCCGACTCGCCCCGAAAAGCGAACCACGACCCAGATGTTCCAGTCCACGACGGATCTCTGGTTGAAAAACAACGATAGCTCCAATAACTCCCCAATTAATAATTTGATCCATGATCCAAGAAACTGTATGCAGTCCTAGCCAAGCACTTAAAACTTTGATCAAAATAATGATCACAACACCCTTAAACAACTGAACAGCCTTAGTACCACGAATCAACATCAATAACTTGTAAAAAACAAACCAGACCACTAATATATCTAGCAGATCCGTCAAGTTACGCCATGTAATTAAATTACTCCAGTCAAAGGACACTCAGAATTCCCTCCTTTGAAAAAAATTTACCTTTTTATTATAGCACAGCCACCCGACAGTATCGAATAAAACCAAATTTATCAAATTTTTTATATTAGTATCATAAATTCTTCGGCTGTTTAAAAAAGGCAATAACCTCCCACTGCCGATTTCCGGACTAAACAGTCAAGAAATGTAGCTGTTCGAGCTACGAGCTGCATGTTTTTTACTTACTTTAGCTGTAACTTTTTAAAATCATCTAAATATCTTCTTAATTTGCGATTTTTTCGAACAATAACTGTTAGAATATTCTTAATAAATAACTTCAGAAATAAGGTGCATATTATGTCACGAAAAATTAAATGGTTGATCAGGCTTTCTTTTTTAGCCTATATGATATACATCTATTTAACTGTTTTTCGCCAAGGCGGATATTTTAGTTTTCTACTTTTAAACACTTTTTTGGGTTATCTGCCGATCGAAGCAGCAATGCATATCGATCACAAACAACCAACGATCTTCTTTGTTTTACTGATCATTTTATGGTTGCTTTTCTACCCTAATGCTCCTTATTTATTGACTGACCTCTTTCATCTATCTAGTATCGACCCGTACAATCATACGACTGGACTGATGACATTTAATCTGCACATGTGGTTAACTTTTACCAATTTATTAGTCAGTTCATTATCTTGTACGATTTTAGGAACTTGGAGTTTAGAATATGTTGCCGACCAAATCATGCTGAAAATAAAGTTGAACCACACGTGGATGCGCAACATCTTAGTTGTTATTTTCATTACAGCATCTTCCGTTGGCATCTATATTGGCCGTTTCTTACGTTTACACACAGCCTACCTTTTTTTGAGCCCCAACTGGGTCATTAATGACTTGGTTAAAATGTGGAACCCTCGAATGATGATCTTTGTGATATTTATGACGATCATCCAAATGGTAGACTGGATCACTTTACGATGCTATTTAAAAGCAAATTCAAAAATTGAAGAACTGCCGCAAAAAAAGGTTAACAATGATGTTGCCTAATTGCACAAAAAGGAGGGCTTTCAACCAGAAAAGTCCCCCTTTTTTGTGCAATTATTAAAAAATGCTGCTATCGTTCTTCGCCTAAGATCCTGACTTCGGTCTCTAGATCTACGCCAAATTTGTCCTTGATCACAGCTTGTACATGCTGAATAACGTTTAAATAGTCAGTTGCGGTCGCTGTGCCCTTATTTACAATAAAACCTGCGTGCTTAGTTGAAATTTGAGCTCCACCAATACTGTATCCTTGTAAATCTGCATCATGGATCAGTTTGCCCGTATAATATCCTTGTGGTCGTTTAAAAACACTGCCACAAGAGGGGTACTCTAGTGGTTGTTTAGATGCACGTAAAAAATTCAACTGGTCCATTTGCTCCTTGATTTGCTCCTTTGCTTTCGGCTCTAAAGCGAAGGTCGCTTGCACTACGATCGACTTTTCTTCTTGAATTCGACTATGCCGGTATCCAAAAGCCAGTTCTTCGTTAGAATATTTTTTTTCATTTCCTTCATAATCAACGACTACTACATCCTTGACTGCATCTTTGATCTCGCCACCATAAGCACCAGCATTCATAAAGATCGCTCCGCCAACACTTCCAGGGATCCCAGCGGCAAATTCAATACCGCTCAAACCTGCTTTGCAGGCGACTTGAGTTGTTTTGATCATTGGAGCACCCGCCTGTGCGATAACTTGATCACCATCAACAGTGATATCAGCCATACTTGTCAAAATAACCACCAAACCGCGAATCCCACCATCTTTAACGATCAAGTTGCTTGCATTACCCAAAATCGTCAGCGGAATATTTTGTTTGTTTGCCCAATGACACAAAAGTTGCAATTCTGAAAGTTTTTTCGGAAAAGCTAAAAAGTCGGCCGGCCCACCAGTACAGGTATTTGTATAATGTGATAGCGGTTCTTGCTTTAAAATTTGGACGTCTTGCAGTTCCTTTTCTATTATTTTATTTGTTACAGACATTTATTTTTCCTCACTTACTGAATTATACTATCGTCCATTTTAACATTTTTCTGCTATAATGGGTGCGATGTAAAAGTTTTTCTTTTTCAATAAAACCTGCTGCTTGAGACAAAAACTATCTTTCAAGTGATAGGCCATAATATTTTTCTACACTATTTCAGTTTAATACGAGGAGTTTTTAAATGGATTTTATAGCACTCGATTTTGAAACAGCAAGCCCTAAACGCCATAGTGCTTGTTCACTTGCACTCACGGTAGTGCGTAATGACCAAGTGATCGATGAAATGTATTCCTTGATAAAACCGGCAACCAAATTTTCACCTAACAATATCCGGATACACGGGATCACACCGCAAGATGTCGCGAATTCACCGACTTTTCCGCAACTTTGGCCACATATTTCATCTTTTTTTGGACCACAGAAATTAATAGTCGCTCATAATGCATCTTTCGATGTTAGCGTGTTACGGAAAACATTGGGTTTTTATAAGTTGCCCGTTCCTAATTTCATGGTTTTAGATACTTTAAAAACAAGCCGGCAACTATTAAATGATCTGCCAAATTACCAACTAAACACTGTGTGTGATTTTTTATCAATTTTATTAAAACACCATCATAATGCTTTGGCGGACAGCCGGGCTTGTGCACAAATTTTAATTTCCGAAGCACAACAGTACGGAACAGAGGTTTTAAAACCGTTGATTAGAGCTTACTAATTATAATATACAAAAACAGCAATTCGAATTGCAGTGTTGAGCACACTTTTAATTCGAATTGCTGTTTTTATTGTATTACTCAGCTTTTTTCAAGCTATTCAATAATTCAACATACCTAGAACCATGCGCTTCAAATGTCAGGGTCCGCTCATTATCATGGAAATCATTTTTTGCAAATGAGATCGTCAGATATTCCGCTGGTAAGTCTTCCGCTGCAAATTGCGGCCATTCAACGATCGATACACCGTCACCATCAAAATATTCTTCCAAGCCAAGATCGGCAGCTCCAGTATCTTCCAGACGATACACATCCATGTGATAAAGTGGTAAGCGGCCTTCAGTATACTCTCTGATCAACGTAAAGGTTGGACTTTTAACATTGCGTTTGATGCCCAAACCTCGAGCTATTCCCTTAGTGAAAGTCGTCTTCCCCGCACCAAGCTCTCCTTGCAATAAAATCACATCTCCGGCGTGCAACTGTTGTGCAACTTTCAAAGCAATTTGTTGTGTTTCATCTGCATTATGAGCAATAAAGTCCATTTTATTCATCTTCCTATGTCGTATAATTATTCCATCACGGCTTGAGCGGCAGTCATAATAGCAACATTATATACATCCTGCTCGTTACATCCTCGGGACAAGTCTGAAACAGGCTCATTCAAACCTTGCAAAATAGGCCCGATCGCTTCAAAGCCGCCAAAACGTTGGGCGATCTTATAACCGATATTACCAGATTGAAGTTCAGGGAATACAAATACATTTGCATGACCAGCTACGTTAGAACCTGGAGCTTTTTGTTTGGCAACAGTTGGTACAAAAGAAGCATCAAATTGTAACTCGCCATCAAGTGGTAAGGATGGTGCCTTCTTATGTGCTAACTCGGTAGCATGGGCCATCTTATCCACTTGCTCACCCTTAGCAGAACCCTTAGTTGAAAAGCTTAACATTGCAACTTTAGGGTCAATGTCAAACAAACGTGCAGTATCTGCACTAGTTACAGCGATCTCGGCTAAGTCTTCAGCTGTAGGATCAATATTGATCGCGCAATCAGCGAAAACATATGTCTCTGCACCATCGTCACGTGTCATGATAAAAGCACCACTAGTCCGTTTCAAACCTGGTTTGGTTTTAATGATCTGTAAGGCAGGACGAACAGTGTCGCCAGTCGCATGCGCTGCGCCAGAAACAAGCCCGTCAGCTTTATTCATGTAGACCAACATCGTACCAAAATAGTTAACATCTTTCAACCATTCGCGAGCTTGTTCTTCAGTATTTTTACCCTTCCTGCGCTCAACAAACTTAGCAACCATTTCATCAAAATTGCGTTGTGGATACTTCTCTGGGTCGATCAAGGTCACATTAGCCAAAACATCTTTACCTAATTCATGCGCCAATTCTTTAATTTTACTTTCGTTTCCTAAAACGATCGGCCGTAAGATACCTTCTTGCGCCAAACGTAATGCTGCACCTAAGACACGTGCGTCTTCACCTTCAGGAAATACGATTGCCTTATCTTTTCCCTTGATCTTCCCCTTTAAAGTTGTAAATAGATCCATGATAAATCTCCTCCCTATTATTTAAGCATTTTCTGTTACTAACAAATACTCAAAAGAAAAGCAGGTTTACTGCTCACTTTTATGCACTTAAATTCACTGAAAAGCCCAGTATTATTGATTATGAAAAAGTCGCACCTATGATGGAACGTTTTCCACTGTTTCTGGTAACTGCCAATCAATTGGTGTTTCACCCATTGCCTCAAGAGCCGCATTAGTTTTAGAAAACGGTCTTGAGCCGAAAAATCCGCGATGTGCAGACAATGGACTTGGATGCGGTGATTTAATGATCACATTGCGACTCTGGTCGATCAGCTTGATTTTATCCTGTGCAGCTTTACCCCATAATATAAAAATCACTGGCTTTTGACGAGCCGACAATTTTTCGATCGCGACATCAGTCAATCTTTCCCAACCCTTACCACGATGAGAATAAGCTTGACCATCGCGAACAGTTAAAACAGAGTTCAGCAGCAAGACCCCTTGTTTAGCCCATTTTTCCAAATAACCGTGATTAACAGGTTTGACTCCAAGGTCACTTTGTAATTCTTGATAAATGTTCCTTAGTGATGGCGGGATCGCTACCCCTGGCAAAACAGAGAAACTACAGCCGTGTGCCTGGCGGTATCCGTGGTATGGATCTTGTCCTAAGATCACAACCTTCACGTCAGAAAAAGATGTCCATTCAAATGCCTGAAAAATATGAAACATATCCGGATGAATCGTATAATTCCGATATTCTTCCTTTAAAAAATTATGTAACTCTTGGTAATATGCCTTTTCAAACTCTGGACCTAAAATTTCTTGCCAATCATTGTTGATCAACGTTTTCATAAAAACACCTCTCCTTTATTTTACCATATTAAAGCGCTTTAATTAAGGGAGAATAAAAAAGTTTTAGTTGGTTACAATATACTTTCTTTTATTAGTGTCGTTCATAGTTTAGCGGGCCTATTGAACTAAAACTTTCTGACTAATACTGCGATTCATGCTAGAATATAATGGAGAAAAGAAAAGTGAGGTTACACGGATATGCTACAATTAATTGCTTCTGATATGGATGGAACAATGCTAAATGATCATATGGTTATCTCTGACTACAATGTGGCTGCGATCAAGCATGCTCAGGAAAAAGGGATCCACTTTATTGTTTCAACAGGACGTGCCTTTAAAGAAGTTAAACCATTACTTGACCAGGCCGGAGTTTCCTGTCCTTTGATCACTATGAATGGCGCATTAGTGATAGACGAAAATGGCAAAACACTAAGTTCTGCCCCAATTCCAGACCAACTTGCTCAAAAAATCATCATTTTACTCAAAAAAGCAGGTTTATATTTCGAAGTCATCACATCTCAAGGAGTTTGCTCTGATGATAAAGCCGCTCGGATCGAAAACTTCGCCGAACTTTTATCCAGTATTGATGCAACCACACCATTTAAATTAGCTGTCAGTCTGGCTTCTGCTAGAATGGAGTTAATGGACATTAACTATGTCGATGATTATTATGAATTAGTAAATGACCCGCATATTCAAATTTTCAAAATAGTTGCTTTTAGTCCCCACGGACAAGCTGGACTAGAAAAAGTTCGTCAGGAGATCTCTAAATATGACTCATTGGTCATTACCTCTTCAGGTTCTGGAAATATTGAGGTCAATCATATTAAGGCCCAGAAAGGTTTAGCACTCCAATCATACGCAGACCGCTTGAACATCCCGATGGATAACGTCATGTCAATGGGTGACAATAATAATGATCTCTCAATGATAAAAATCGCTGGGATCAGTTACGCTATGGAAAACGCGACTAAAGAGATCAAAATGGCGGCTAATCACTTAACTAGCAAAAATACCGATAACGGGGCTGGAAAAGCTATCGAAGAACAGCTTACACAACTAGGACTATAAAAGTTAACTATCACAGAAGTTTTACCGGATAGGAAGTGAACCAGAAATGCAAGCATTATACGCTCAACGTATTGGTTTTACTAAAAAGGGCGTGACCACGATCAAGGATGAAGATGACAATATCGTGTACTTTATCACCGGCCGCTGGGGGCTCGTACATGATGTTTTATCAGTTTATAATGTATCAGGTACGCTGTTAGCCGAGATCAAGCAAAGCAGTCTTGGATTATTTCCAAAATTTGACTTATATTCACATCATAAAAAAGTTGGTTCACTTCGCCGTTATTATGGCGTTAGCACCGAAATGCTTTTTGTAAAAGGACTCAACTGGTTTTTAATTGGTAACTTAACTAATTTCCGCTATAAAATCTTTGCAGGTCACGAATGGGTCATGAAAACTGGAACCGTCCAAAAGAATGGTCAGGATACCATCAAGTTTGAATTCCGCTATGAAAAAGATGAAGCACTATGCTTGTGTGTCGCAGCGATCTTAGATTACTGGGCCTCTAATACAAAAAACGTTAAAAACAAGCATCATTTATTCAACTTACAAACGCATACCCGTCCTAGCTTCGACTAAAAAACATCATTCGCTTTTGAAACTGCAGTAGCAGTCTTAAAGCGAATGATGTTTTTGTTTTCGGTTCTTTATCAAGTGGTACTGATGAAATGAATTATTAAAAATAATAAGCAATTG
>OMJG01001975.1_pt1 | contig 10777 bp, 10 predicted proteins | sample 1646431 | NCBI WGS metagenome assembly OMJG01 (sample SAMN03771674, study PRJEB25209) | food metagenome | isolation source: Cotija cheese | place: Mexico:Jalisco,Michoacan | collected 2011-12-12 | reverse complement strand
AGCGAGAAGGAGGTCGCCGAGGCGACGGTCATCTTGCCGGCGTCGATCAGGTCGAGCATGCCGTCCTGGACGACCTCGGTGTATGCCTGGATGTTCTCGAACTTCGAGTCGAGCAGTCCGGCCATCACCGCGTTGGGGACGTTGCCGACCCCCGACTGCATGATGTAGCCGTCATAGGTCAGCCGTCCCGCGGTGACCTCACCCTCGAGGAAGTCCAGGAAGTGTCCCGCGATCTGCTTGGAGACCTCGTCGAAGGGCTTGAAGGGGCTGTTGCGGTCCGGGGCATTGGTCTCGACGACCGCGACAACCTTCGAGGTGTCGATCTGGATGTAGGTCGTTCCGATCCGGTCACCGACATTGTTGATCGGGATCGGGGTGCGGTTGGGGAGACAGGGCACCCGGTAGATGTCCGCCATGCCCTCCAGTTCCGGCGACTGCCAGGAGTTGACCTCGATGATGATCTTGTCGGCGGCATCGAGGTACTCGAGGTTGTTGCCCACACCGGAGGAGGGGACCAGGTGGCCTTCCTCGGTGATCCGGGTGACCTCGACGACGGCGACGTCCAGGGCACCGAAGAAACCCTGTTCGACCTGCAGGCCGGAGTGGGAGAGGTGGATGTCCTGGAACTTGGCGCTGCCGGCGTTGATCTTGGAGCGCAGTACCGGGTCCGACTGGTAGGGCATGCGGTAGTTGATCGCGTCCGCCTCAGCCAGGACCCCGTCGCAGTCCGGGGCGGTGGACGCCCCGGTGAGCAGGTTGATGGTGAACTCGTCACCACGGTCGTGGGCCCGGGAGGCCCGGTCGGCGATGGCGGTGGGAAGTGCCTTCGGGTAGGCTGCCCCGGTGAAACCGGACATCCCCACGGTGTCACCGTGGTGGACGAACTCGGCCGCCTCGTCGGCGGTCATGGTCCTCGAACGAAGCTCTGTATTGGCGATACGGTCGGAACGGTCGGACATGGTGTTCTCCTTGGTGGGTGGTGGATTACTCGGGCCAGGCACTGTTCCGGATGACCTCGACGAAGTCACCAGGTTCGAACCCGGGGAGGAAATGGGCGAGCACGTCCGCCTTGACGTTTCCGAACGTCGTGCCAGGACGGTCCTTGAGTCCGTCGGTGAAGGCGGCGAGGATGCCGTTCTTGAAGTCGGGTCGGGGATGCGCCGCGACGATCTCCGCACGCTGAGCCTCGGTGACGGTGTCGAAACCGAGCCCCAGCACGTCATGCTCGACGCCGCGGGTGACCAGTGCGATCTCGGAATCCATGTGCAGTGGGATCTCCGGGGTGGCGTGCAGTGCGATCGACGGCCAGACCTTGTCGGCGGCGTCCTCGGCGATGCCGTGGGACACCAGGAACCTGCGTGCCTCATCCGCCCCGTCGATCTCGAAACGCTGATCGGTGCGTCGAAAGGTCTCGGTCAACCCGAGATCATGGAACATCGCACCGATGTACAGCAGCTCCGGGTCGTACGTGGTGCCGTCGCGCTCGCCACGCAGCGCACCGAAGAGGTACACGCGGCGCGAATGGTCGAAGACCAGCGGGGTGGCGACGTCACGCACGAGTTCTGTGGCTTCCTTGGCGAGGTCGGAGTCCGGGGTCGTGATACCGGCGATGGTGTCGGTCATTGCTCATCCACCTCCAGCGGTGGGGTTACAGGCCTGGTAACAAGTTTCGTTCCGGCAGGTACACTTGCACCATGTCTTTCCCGACGAATATCCCACTAAACCGGACATGAGGCGCGTCGGCTTCCTGGTCTTCGACGGCATGACCATGCTCGACTACGCTGGCCCCGCGGAGGTACGGTCACCGCGGCCAACGGACTCCCCGTCGCCGGGACCGTGCCCCCGTCCCCCGGGGCCGCCGCTGACCTGGACACCATCATCACCGGTGCCGACGACCTCCCCGACCGGGCGAACGACCCCGGCCTGCTCGAGGCCACGGCAGTCCTCTCCGGACATCCCCGACGGATCGCCAGTGTGTGCACCGGAGCATTCCTGCTGGCCGAACTGGGCTTGCTCGACGGTCGACGGGTCACCACACACTGGCGCAACGCCCGCGACATGGCCCGGCGCTAGACCCGGATACGCGTCGAGACGGACGTCCTCCACGTCCACGACGGCCGCTTCGTGACCTCGGCCGGGATCACCGCCGGCATCGATCTGGCACTGTCACTGGTGGAGGAGGATCTCGGCGCGGACACGGCGCGTCGGATCGCCCGTGAGATGGTCGTTTTCATGCATCGACCGGGTGGCCAGTCCCAGTTCGCCAGCCCCCCGAACGCCCCGTTGGTGGACAACCCCATCCTCCGGGAGGTCCTCGCACGGGTTCAGGCGGACCCGGCCGGCGCCCATACCGTGACCACGATGGCCTCCGATGCCGCCGTGATCACACGCCACCTGGGAAGACTGTTCCGCGAGGAACTGGGGGCCACCCCGTCCCGCTGGCTCGAACAGTTCCGGATGTCAACGGCCCAACAGCTGATCCTCGACGGGCAGACCGTCACCGCGGCGGCCGGCGGGGCAGGCTTCGGCAGTGACGAAAGCCTGCGTCGGGCGTTCGACCGGCATCTTCACATCACCCCGTCCGAGTACCGGGTGCGGTTCAGCTCGACCTTCCGACGGGGGCAGTAGTCGTCGGATCCGTCAACATCGCCTCGACCAGGGCACGGGTGTGGATACCGACGGTGTCGAGGCAGGGCACCGGAGACACCTCGTCGTCGAGCACCATGGGCAGCTCGGTGCATCCGAGGACAACCTGGTCCAGTGGTTGCTCCCGGTGGATTCCGGTGATGATGTCCACGAACCGGTCCCTGGTCTCATCGGTGGCCAACCCGAGTTCAAGTTCGGTGGCGATCCGGTGCTGGATCTCCTCGCGGTCGGGCGCCGTCGGAATGACCACCTCGATACCTGCCTCGGTGAACGGCCGGAGGAAGAAGTCGTTGGTCTCCGGTGACATCGTGAACCCCGTGCCCAGGAGCAGCACCCGGGTGGCGTTCCTGGCGGCGGCCTCGTCCCGTACCGCCTCCACGGCACTGACCAGCGGGACCGGGGAGCGCTCCACCAGCCGGTCGAGAATGATGTGCGGGGTGATCGCACTCAGGCTGACCACCCGTGCGCCGGCGGCGACAAGGTTGTCCACTGCGGCAGCGAAGTAGTCGGTGAGCCCGTCGGTGTCTTTCGCGCCGAGATGGCGGAAGACCTCGAAGACGCTGAGCGACTCGATCGTCAGTTCGGGGAGCACCTCCTCCCCGCACCGCTGCTGAACCCCGGTGGTCAGGGCCCGGTAGTACAGCTGGGTGGACTCCGGTCCGGTTCCTCCGATCAGGCCGAGTTTTCGCATGGTGTTCATGAGCCCATGGCTACCACAGCCAGAATATCCTCGGCCAGTACCTGCAGATCAGCGTCGTCCAGATCGTGGACGGTCAGCCTCAGATGCCGATCCTCACCCGTCCCGGTCAGCGCGAACTGCTCACCGGTCCGCACGCGCCATCCCCGTGCCGCCAGTCGTGCTGCAGCCCCCTGTGCCGGGACCGGCAGGGTGAGCCACACGTTGAGCCCGTCACCGGGGGCGGCGACGACCGGCGTCCCGGCAAACATCCGGACGACGTCCGCATTCCGCCTGGCGTAGTACTCCCGTGCCTGACGGATACGGTCTGCGGTGGTGCCGTCATCCAGCATGACGGTCACGATGCGCTGCAGGATGTGGCTCACCCACGTCGTCCCTGCGCTGAGACGTCGTCGTAGCCGACCCACCGTGTCATCGTCGGCTGCGACGACCGCCAGCCGGAGGTCGGGTCCGAGCAACTTGGAGACCGACCGGACCAGCGCCCAACGCCGGTGCCCCTCACCGATGATGCTGTGGTAGTCACTGGTGGACAATCGCGAGAAATGGTCGTCCTCCACCACCAGGACGTGGGGGTGGGCCTGCAGGACCTCACGGAGCTCGGCGGCGCGCCCGGCGGTCAGGCTGGCACCGGTGGGGTTGTGCGCCCGGGGCGTGCACACCACCGCACGAACCCCGGCCTGCAGCGCGGTCCGTAACCCGTCCGGGGTCATCCCCTCGGCGTCCACCGGCACCGGTACGGGGCGGTAGCCGGCCAGCCGGACCGAGTTGATGCTGGTGAGAAAGCAGGGGTCCTCCAGGGCCACGCCGTCCCCGCGGGTCAATGACTGTGCCAGCAGCCGTTCCACCGCGTCAACCGCCCCGGCGGTGAGCACGACCCCGAAGTCTCGTGCGTGATCTGCCGAGATCCACCGGCGCGCCCAGCGCTCCACGTCTTCGTCCAGGGAGTCGCCGCCGTACAGGACAGCCGGCTGGTCCATCGTCGCCAACAGTGCGAAGGCGTCCCTGGGGTCGGGCAACCAGGTGGCCCCCGGATTGCCGTGACCGATGTCCCGGAGGGTTCCTCCACCCGCACTGCCCTCCTCCGACATGGGGGTAGCACCGGTGACGGCGGTGCCGGCGCGGCCGCGGGTGGAGACCGTCCCGGTGGTGGCGAGTCGCCGGTAGGCGGAGACGACGGTGTTCCGGTGCACGCCGAGCTCACCGGAAAGTGCCCGGACCGAGGGCAGTTGCTGGCCCGGAGCCAGGTCTCCACGATCGACGAGTTCCCGGACGGAGTCGGCGATACTCTCGGCCGAGTCTCCGGTGATCATCGTGGTAGAGTTTGGCATATGCCAAACACTACCGGAACGTCAGAACGGACGGCACTCGCCGCCAGGGTCATCGAGGAGTCCACCCTCGACGCGGTCATCGTCGCCGACCGCTCGGGGAAGGTCACACTGTGGAATGCAGCCGCCGAAGACATGTTCGGCTACCCGGAGTCCGAGGCGCTCGGCCAGTCACTGGACCTGATCATCCCGGAGAAACTCCGGGGACGGCACTGGACCGGCTGGGACAGGGTCATGGACACCGGGGTCACCAACTACGGCACAGATCCGTTGACCGCCCCTGGTATGACCAGGGACGGGCAACGGATCTCACTGGAGTTCTCGATTGTCCTGCTCAAGGACGCCAACGGCACGGTGGAGGGTGTCGGGGCGATCCTGCGGGACGTCACCGCACGCTGGGAGGCGGAACGGGAACTACGCCGACGGGTGCGGGAGCTCGAGAACCGGGACTGATCAGGCCTGGGACAGGTGATCAGCGGCGCGGGCGATGGCCAGCTCCTCGTTGGTCGGGATCACCAGGACCTTGACGGCGGAGTCGTCGGTGGAGATCACGCGGGGCCCTTCAACGCCCTCATCGTTGTTGTTGCGGGACTCGTCGATCTTGATCCCGAAGTTCTCCAGGTCGGCCATCGTGTCGCGGCGGATACCGACGTGGTTCTCGCCGACGCCGGCGGTGAACACGACGGCATCCAGGGAACCGAGCTGCAGCATGAAGGCACCGACGTAGCGACGCACGCGGTGGACGTAGATGTCGTAGGCCTCCTGCGCGTTGTCGTCGCCCTCGTTGATCAGTTCCTGGATCAGGCGGAAGTCATTGGCACCGGCGAGGCCCTTGAGACCCGAGCGCTTGTTGAACAGCGTATCGATCTCGTCGATGGTCATCTTGCCCTCGCGGTAGAGGTGGAAGATGATACCGGCGTCGATGTCACCGGTACGGGTACCCATGACCAGACCCTCCAGCGGAGTCAGCCCCATGGTGGTGTCCACCGGCTTACCGCCACGCACCGCGGCCATGGAGGCACCGTTGCCCAGGTGGAGGGTGATGTGGTTGATGTCCTCGTCATCCTTGTTGACCAGCTTGGGGACCAGTCCGGAGACGTACTCGTGGCTGGTGCCGTGGAAGCCGTAACGACGGATGTTGTACTGGTCGGCGACCTCACGGTTGAGGCCGTAGCGGGACGCGTACTCCGGCAGCCCGTGGAAGAAGGCGGTGTCGAAGACCGCGACGTGCTCCACATCGGGCAGCAGGGCGCGGGCGTTCTCGATGCCGTCGATGTTCGCCGGGTTGTGCAGTGGGGCCAGCGGCACCAGACCACGGATCTCGTCGACGACCTTGTCGGTGATGATCACCGGCTCGGAGAAGTGGGATCCACCGTGGACCACACGGTGCCCCACCGCGGAGATGTCGAGGTCCTGCGGGCCGACACCCAGCAGGGACATCATGCCGAAGGCACGCTCAAGACCCACGGAGTGGCTGAGGATCGGACGACGGTCCTCGATGGTCTGGTCTTCGGTGATCAGCTTGATGTGTCCGCGGCTCTCGCCGATCTGCTCGACGAGACCGGAGAGGAACGGCCCTTCCTTCACATCGGCGTTCAGGTCGATGACCTGGAACTTGATGGAGGAGGAACCGGAATTGAGGACGAGAACATACTTGGTCATGAGCTTCTGAGGGCCTTTCGGGCTAGTTTCCGGCCTGGATGGCGGTGATGGCGACGGTGTTGACGATGTCCGGGACGGTGGCTCCTCGGGACAGGTCGTTGACGGGCTTGTTCAGTCCCTGCAGGATCGGGCCGACGGCCAAGGCGTCGGCGGTGCGCTGCACGGCCTTGTAGGTGATGTTTCCGGCGTTGAGGTCCGGGAAGACGAAGACGGTGGCTTTGCCGGCGATCTCGGACCCCGGCATCTTCTTCTGGCCGACGGACTCGACGACGGCGGCGTCGAACTGCAGCGGGCCATCGATCTCCAGGTTGGGAGCGGATTCCTGGGCGATCTTCACACCTTCGGCGACGGCCTCGACATCCTCACCGGCACCGGAGGCACCGGTGGAGTAGGACAGCATGGCGACCTTGGGCTCGATGCCGAACTGGGCGGCGGTCTTGGCGGAGACCACGGCGATCTCGGCAAGCTGCTCCGGGGTCGGGTTCGGGTTGACCGCACAGTCACCGAATGCCCACAGCACGCCGTCCATGACCATGAGGAAGATCGAGGAGACGATGGAGGCGTCCGGCGAGGTCTTGATGATCTGGAAGCTGGGCTTGATGGTGTGCGCGGTGGTGTGGGCGGCACCGGAGACCATGCCGTCGGCCATGCCGAGGTGGATCATCATCGTGGCGTAGTACGAGATGTCCTTCATCGTCTCGCGGGCCTCGTCGAGCGAGACACCCTTGGCCTTGCGCAGCTCGGCGAACTCCTCGGCGAAGCGCTCCAGGTCGGACCCCTTGGTCGGGTCGGTCAGCGTGGCCGAGCTGAGGTCGAGGCCGAGCTCGTGGGCGCGGGCGGCCATCGTGGCGGGGTCGCCGAGGATGGTCAGGTCGCAGACCCGGGCGGCCAGCAGCTGGTCGGCGGCCTCGAGGATGCGGTCGTCGTCGCCCTCCGGCAGGACGATGTGGGCCTTGGCAGCGCGGGCCTGGATGATCAGGTTGCGCTCGAAGGACTCCGGGCCGATGACCGGGGTGCCGGGCTCGGCGTCCAGACCTGCGGTGACGGCGACGAAGGGCACGGCGCTGCCTTCGGCTTCCAGGGCGGAGGACGATGCGTCCGGGTGGTCCAGCACGCTGATGCCGCGCGGGGTCCGGCCGGACCGCACGAGCTGGCCGGAGACCTGCTGCAGCTGGAGGTGGTCCTGCTCCCCACCGGCGACGAGGAAGTGCCCCACTCCGGCGGCTGCGGCGAGCCGTGAGTCGAACATCGGCTCACCGGTGCCGATGAGGACACCGCCGTCAGTGGTGAGGGCGGCCCCCAGTGCGGCTCCGAAATCCGGCGCCGAGGGACGCAGGGTGTCGAAGATGTCGGTCACTGATCCCGACAGGTGGGCGATGAGATCGTCTCGGCGTCCTGCCCCGGTCGCGATCGGACTGAGCACTGCTCGAACAGTCACGGTCTCTCCTTCATAACTCGACTGTTCCGCCGCTAACCGTGACACCCACGTGTGATTGGCCACATCTTGTTGACCATCTGGCTCATCGTCATGGAGACCGTTGCGACGGAATCTTGTGCGCTACCTACATCGACCTATTGTGCCGTGAAAAGCAACCAGTGCCCAACGAAGGCCTGTTCGCCGAGTCTCACTACCCCCAATATTGTGTCCTACCCCACTACGCCGGGGGTGGTTTCCCCGACGCTCCCCTCTCAGAGAGTATCTGTGCGGATAACTACCCGTGGATGATCCGGGTCATCGTCGGCGTCGGTGGGCGCCGGCTCCACGACAGCCGCAGCACGACGTGTCCGGCCCAGCGACCGCAGCACCACAGTGATGCACAGCGCGGCCACGGTGGCGGCGATCGCGACGCCGATCCAACCCATCGAGGCGGAGACCCGTAGTCCGTTGAGCAACACCAGCAGCGCGCCGACCAGACCGCCGAGGATGTCGGGGCGGATCTTGGTGACCACCCAGGCGGCGATCGGGGCGGCGATCACGCCGCCGATCAGCAGGCCCAGCACCGGCTGCCACGAGTCGTGCACGGCCTCGAGCCCGACGATGAACCCGGCGGAGGCGGAGACGGCCACCAGGAACTCGGCGGTGTTCACCGTGCCGATGATCTTGCGCGGCTGACTGCGTCCCACACTCATCAGCGTCGATGTGGTGACCGGCCCCCAGCCGCCGCCACCGGAGGCGTCGAGGAAACCGCCGCCCAGTCCCAGGGCGACCAGACCGACCCGGGAGCGACGACCGTTCCCGGCCGGCGGGGTGTCCTCGGTGGAGCCTGCGGAGGACCGTCCCCACGGCACCAGGACGCTACGGACCAGGACGTAGCCGCCCAGCAGGAGCAGCAGCAGCGACACCACCGGCTCGGCGGATTCGGCGGACAGACCGGACAGGACCGTCGCGCCGGCGAAGGCACCGACGGCACCCGGAATGCCGAGGAAGATGACGGTCGGCCAGTGGACGTTGTTGAGGCGCCAGTGGGCCAGCCCGGAGAACAGCGTGGTGCCGACCTCGGCGAAGTGCACTGCGGCACTGGCGTAGGCCGGCGCCATGCCGGAGAGGATGAGCATGGTGGTGGCGGTGACGCCGAAGGCCATACCCAGTGCACCGTCGACCAGCTGTGCCGCCAGGCCGGCGAATGCGAACATCAGCAGTTGCACGCCTACTCCTCTATCTCTCTCGGTCGGTTACAGTGTCATTCACCCGTGTGACGACGAGCGGGGCGACGTCCTCCCCCAGTGGTTCTCCGAGCTGCACCCCCGGCTCGCCGGACAGTGCCCGGACAGCCAGGTCCCACAGGGTGCCCGGTGAGAAGAACAGTGGCTGGACGGCGACGTCCCCCACCGACCGGCAGTGGGCGAGCAGGGCGTCCGTCCCGGTGCCGTCGCCACCGGTGGCGACGACGGCGTGGCCGGGAACCCCGAGGAGCTCCCCGACCCGTGCGGCCAGTGCCGCGACGGTGTCATTGGCCCCGGGGACCGTCGACCCCACGGAGTAGAGCACCAGGTGGTCGGCGTCCCCGACCCGCCCGGCGATGACCTCGGCGAGGTCCTCACCGAGGCCCACCGGAGCGGCGAGGTGCAGCTGCACCCCGCTGGCCTCGCTGGCCTGTTCCAGGGCGTCCGGGACGTCCTGCCGCAGGTGGAAGGCATCGGTGAACAGCAGGGGGACGACCACGGCCGCCTCATGCCCGGACACCCCGAGCAGTCGGGTGACCTCGATCAGGGTCAGCGGGGAGAAGTCCAGGTGGGACGCCACGGCGCGACGTCCGCTGAGATCCTCGACCGCCGCGGCGATCCGGGAGACCGCCGCATCGGCCTGCGGGTGACGGGAGCCGTGGGCCAGACACACCACAGGAAGCATGTCGGCCATCGACCCAGGCTCCTCAGTTGCTCTCGGTGACCAGGCCGGCGGTGAGGGTGTCACCGGAGCCGGGGTTGATCAGCAGGAAGGAACCGACGCGGCCGCCACGGCGGTATGCCTCGAACGGCAGCGGCTCGGCGACGGTGATCCGCACCTCGGCGATGTCGTTGAGGGCCAGCTCGGAGCCGAGGTCTGCTGTCTCGTCCGCATCGAGGATGTGCACGCGGCGCACGATCTCGTCGACCCGGGCGCGCACGGTGGCGGCACCGTAGCGCAGCAGCACATTGCCGCGCAGCTTCACCGGGGTCTCGGAGAGCTGGAAGACGAGTCCGGTGACCTGGCTGGACGCCTCCGGGATGCTGTCGTCCTCGGTGGCGGTGGCGATGAGGTCGCCGCGGGCGATGTCGATGTCGTCGGCCAGGCGCAGCGTGACGGACTCGCCGCGTTCGGCGGTGGTCTGCTCGCCGCCGGGGCCGTCGATGCCGGCCACGGTGGTGGTGCGTCCGTCGGCGCCGCCGACGGTGACGGTGTCACCGACGGAGACCGATCCGGACGTCAGGCGTCCAGCGTAGCCACGGTAGTCGGTGGCGTGGTCGCGGATGACGAACTGCACCGGGAAGCGCAGGCCGCGGACGGTGCCGGCGTTGATCCGGGACGGACGGGCCTTCTCCAGGATGTCCAGCACGGTCGGGCCGGAGTACCAGGGGGTGTTGGCCGAGGCGGTGACGACGTTGTCGCCGAGCAGTGCGGAGGTCGGCACCACGTCCACCTTCGGCAATCCCAGCTCGGCGGCCAGGGCGTGCACGTCGGAGGAGATGGACCGGAAGATGCCCTCGTCGAAGTCGACGGCGTCGATCTTGTTGACCGCCACGACGACCTGCGCGGTGCGCATCATCGCGGCCACGGTGAGGTGGCGCTTGGTCTGCTCGATGACACCGTTGCGGGCGTCGATCAGCACGATCACCAGGTCGGAGGTCGACAGGCCGGTGACCGTGTTGCGGGTGTACTGCACGTGTCCGGGGCAGTCGGCGAGGATGAAGGAGCGCTTGTCGGTGGCGAAGTAGCGGTAGGCCACGTCGATGGTGATGCCCTGCTCCC
>OMJG01001974.1_pt1 | contig 10783 bp, 8 predicted proteins | sample 1646431 | NCBI WGS metagenome assembly OMJG01 (sample SAMN03771674, study PRJEB25209) | food metagenome | isolation source: Cotija cheese | place: Mexico:Jalisco,Michoacan | collected 2011-12-12 | reverse complement strand
GCTTAATACTTGCTATAGTAATTGGCATAATCTATTCACCTCACAAAGTTATAAGTACAGTATACCACAAAAATCCGAAAATTAAAAGTCTATTTGAAGAAGAAGGTTTGTTTCAAATCTTTTCTTAAAAATTCATCTTTTTCTAATAAAGATGTATCCAGCTGTTGTTGTCGGTAAAACACAGCAATACCAGCAGATATCTATCGGATTATTTTAACAATCTCAAAACGATCTAATTATCTTTTTCATTAAACCTTTAAAAGTTACCGCCTATTTACAGTATTTTTACTTTATTTACCTAATTAACATGCAGATAACCTTCTGCAATGCGTTAAAATGGTCAGTTTTTACTAAGTAGGAGAGCTGACTAATTATCAGTCATTTCCCAGATCACTTATCTGTGTTTTTCAAGGAACTTAACGACCGAAAAAAGTAAAAACGAACATTAAAAGTATCCTTTACTCATTTGTATAGAAACACCTTCATTTCTTTTGAAATAACCTCAAAAAAGACGAAGAACGCTCGAGAGTCTGAGGTTCTTCGTCTTAAGTTATTTATTAAATGATAAGGCGTTCTCTTATTTTAAAACCGTTAGTTGCTCAGCCACCAATGCATCTGATAGTCTGCCGAATTCCTTTAAGGACAGCGTTTCACCGCGTCTTTTAGGGTCGATTTCTGCCTGGTCTAAAGCGCGCTGAAGCTTCTCTTTAATTTCCGGTTCTTTCCCGTAAGCTGACTGCAGGTTGTTCCATAGCGTTTTTCTTCTTTGGACAAATGCTGCTCGTGCGACTTGGAAAAAGGCTGTTTCGTCTTTGACCACAACTTCAGGTACTGATTTGCGACTCAGACGGATAACTGCTGATTCGACATTCGGCTGCGGCGTAAAGACCGTTTTCGGAACGATAAAGGCAACTTCTGCATCCATATAATATTGTACGGCGATTGAAAGCGAACCATAAGCTTTTGTGCTTGGTCTAGCTGAAAGACGGTTAGCAACTTCTTTTTGCATCATCAAAACCATACTGTCGATTGGCAGATTCGACTCCAAAAATCCTAGAATAATTGGGGTCGTTACATAATAAGGCAAATTGGCAATAACGACTACTCGTTCTGTTTCTTTCAGATATTCTTCTTCAAAGGCTTTTAAATCGGCTTTCAATACATCCTGATGAATGATTTTTACATTCGGATAAGGCGACAGTGTATCTGCCAGCACCGGCAAAAGTCTATCATCAATTTCAAAAGCTATCACTTCTTTTGCTTTTTTAGCAATTTGTTCCGTCAAAGCCCCAATGCCCGGTCCAACCTCGATTACAGTCGTTTGGTCATCTATCTCTCCAGCAGAAACGATTTTTTCCAGTATGTTCGTGTCTACAATGAAGTTCTGGCCTAAACTCTTTTTGGCTGCCAGTTTATATTTATCTAATATCGCTTTTGTTCTGGCTGGGGTCGCAATGTCTTTAAATTCAGTCATTTGCTTCCTCCTTTCTAATGTCTTTTAATGTTTTTTCTACCGTATCCTGGGAAATGCCGAACATGTTCAATCTCTTCTCCAGCTGCTTGCCATTTGTGTATCCGATTCTAAGAGCATTGCCGAGTTTGATCCGCAATTGCTTGGCATTCGGACCGCCCATCAGTCCTTCCCGAAGTAAAAACTTGCGGTCGATTGTTGGGCTTTCGCCGACCTGTTCACTATATAAGCCGTCCAGTGCCGCTCGAATCGTTTCAATAGAAGCATGCTCGATACCGAGACTGCCTTTTTTGTTTGGTCTAGCTTCCTCTTGGCTTAAAAAGGCGTGTTTTATGCCTGGTACTCTTCGAGAAATAATTTTCCGTATTTTTTCCCCTGGGGCATCCGGATCCGTAAAAACGATTACGCCTCTTTTCTGCTGTGCATGTTCAATCTCAATCAGGGTCGCTTCATCAATAGCTGACCCATTTGTTTCAATCGTATCTGCATTGACAGCAAGCTGAATACGTTTTGTATCATCTCTGCCTTCTACCACAATGATTTCATTTATTTTCTTCATCTTGCAGCTCCCAGTTTAACTCAATCTGAATAATTGTTGTGCATTTTCAGTTGTTTGTTTTGCAACTTCTTCAATAGGCAAGTCTCTCTGCTTCGCAATTTCCTCGGCTACAAACCGTACGTAACTTGGTTCATTGCGTTTTCCGCGATAAGGAACAGGGGTTAGATAAGGGGCATCTGTTTCAATCAGCAATTTCTCAAACGGTACAGCTTTCGCCACTTCTTTAACTTCCGGCGCATTTTTAAATGTCACGACTCCACTGAGTGAAATATGCATTCCCAAGTCCAGAAATTTTTCCATCCAGTAAGTGTCAACATTAAAACTGTGCATGATTCCGCCAATACTTTCAATGTTTTCCTCTTTCAAAATCTTGTACGTGTCCTCTGTCGCATCTCGGTTATGGATACTGATTGGCAGATTCAATTCTTTCGCTACCCGTATTTGACGTCTGAACGCTGTATACTGAGCTTCTCGTGAAGTATCCCAGTAATAGTCCAGTCCCATTTCCCCCATCGCCACTACGCCCGGTATCTGCAGCTGCTGGATCAATTTTTCTTCCACTGCATCTGTGTAAGTCTCTGAGTCGGTTGGATGCCAGCCGATGATTGCATAAACGCCTTCATAGTTATTGGTCAGCTCTAATGCTTTTTTTATTGTGGGTGTATCAAATCCTACGATTGCCATCTGATTGACCTTTTGTCTGCGCGCTTCTTCGATCAAAGCGGCTTCTTCGCCTTTAAATTTTTCAACGTTCAAATGCGTATGTGTGTCAAAAAACATTTTCTAATCTGCTCCTTTGAAAATCAGTTACCTTTATAGTAACAGATTGCCTTTTTTAGTGCACTGTTCAAAAAGAAAGAGCTAGGTTTCCCTAACTCTTTCTCATTAATATAGTCACTGCTTCTTTGTTATTTAAGCAACAATAGATCCATTGGGCATATGTGCCGGTGCTTCAACCACTGTTAAGTTTCCTGCTTCATCTTCGGCAGAAAGAATCATTCCTTGAGAAATTTCTCCACGCATTTTACGCGGCTTCAAGTTAGCAACAATCACGACTTTTTTGCCAATCAGCTGCTCAAAGTCCGGATAGTATTCTGCAATGCCTGAAAGAATTTGACGGTGCCCGCCTTCATCGTTCGCATCCAACCGGAATTTTAATAGCTTATCTGCGTTTTCTACGCGGTCACAGGAAATAATTTCAGCGACTTTTAATTCGACTTTATCAAAAACATCATACTTGATTTCTTTGTCTTTGACTGAAGATAGTTGAACCTCTTCAGGGTTCCAGGCTTCTTCCTCAGAAGTGTTTCCGCTCATTGCTGCTTGAATGGCTTCAACTTCCTCTTCTTTGTCTAATCTCGGGAAGATTGGCTCGCCTTTTTGGACAACATAAGCATCTGCTGGGAAATGGCCGAATTCCACCGTTTCCCAAGTCGTATGATCTTCTGAGACACCAAGCTGCTCAAAGATTTTTGCAGGGGTTTCCACTAAAACCGGCTGCAGTAAGATACCTGCTACGCGCAAGCTTTCAGCTAGATGAGCCATCACACTTGCTAAGTCTTCGCGGCTTGCTTCATCTTTTGCCAGTACCCACGGCTGTGTTTCATCGATATATTTATTGGTACGAGAGATCAGCGTCCAGACGGCTGTCAACGCAGAACTGAACTGCATTGTATCCATTTGCTGATTGAATTCTGCAATAGTTTGCGCTGCTGTTTCTCGCAATGTTGCATCAAATTCAGTTACATCCCCATTGTATGCCGGAACGTTCCCGTCAAAATACTTGTTGATCATGGCAACTGTCCGGTTCAATAAGTTTCCTAGATCATTTGCCAAGTCATAATTCATCCGGTTGACGAATTCTTCTGGTGTGAAGATACCATCACTTCCAAACGTCACTTCTCGCATTAAATAATATCTCAATGGATCTAGTCCGTAACGCTCAACTAAGAACTCAGGGTAAATGACATTCCCTTTTGATTTAGACATTTTTCCGTCTTTCATCAACAGCCATCCATGTCCAAAAATCTGTTTTGGCAACGGCAGATCAAGCGCCATCAACATAATCGGCCAGTAGATTGTATGGAAGCGCACAATTTCTTTCCCAACCATCTGTACATCAGCGGGCCAGTATTTCTTGAATTTCTCTGGCTGATCTTCAAATCCGCCTAGATCAGGATCATAACCCAATGCTGTAATATAATTCGTCAGCGCATCGATCCAAACATAGATAACATGTTTAGGGTTGGACTTGATCTGTACCCCCCAGTCAAAGGTTGTACGTGAGACGGCCAGATCTTCCAATCCGGGCTTTATAAAGTTGTTGATCATTTCTTTTTTTCTGGATTCAGGCAAGATAAAGTCTGGATGAGTATCGTAGTACTCTAATAAACGGTCAGCATATTTGCTCATCTTGAAGAAGTATGATTCTTCTTTCACCCATTCGACTTCATGTCCGCTTGGCGCAATTCCACCCGTCACATTGCCGTCTGCATCTTTAAATACTTCTTCCAGCTGTGTTTCTGTAAAGAATTCTTCGTCAGATACAGAATACCATCCGGCGTAATCTCCCAGATAAATGTCTCCTTGGTCCAACAGTTTTTCAAAAATTTTAGCAACGACTTCTTTATGGCTGCTATCAGTGGTACGAATAAACTGATCATTTGAAATGGCCAGTGTTTTCCATAGTTCTTGGATTCCTTCTGCCATTCCGTCCACATATTCCTGCGGAGTCTGACCCAGTTCTTGTGCTTTTGTTTCAATTTTCTGACCATGTTCATCTGTACCTGTCAGATAAAATGTATCATAACCCTGCAGACGTTTGTACCTTGCAACAACGTCACAAGCAATTGTAGTGTAGGCATTTCCGATATGCAGTTTTCCGCTGGGATAGTAAATCGGAGTAGTAATGTAAAAAGCGTTCTTATCAGACAAAATTGTGTCCTCCTTGATGATTAACCTATTTATTTTGAGTGTATCTGAATTTAACCGGTCAAGGATACTCGAATACCCATTCAAGCCATCCTCCTGTGTTCATTGATATACTTACACAGTATAGCATACAACCACCCTAGATTGAAGATGAGAACCGCAACCTGATAGAACTCTGCAAAAAATCAGCATGATGATCTCTTGACTGATCATCATGCTGATTTCTTTTTAAAAACGCCTCTATTCAATGATTGTGCTCTGTCTCCTCTGTCTTGTTTGCTTCTTGATCAACTTGACGATCAGGAATGACAAACCAGATCATAATGGTTAACCCCACAGTCAGTACGCTTAACATCAGTTTGATGAGCGGCAGCGGCGCAAAGTAAATCGAAATTGCCATCAGCACATAACTGTTCAGCAGGATTTTCCACTTTCGGTTTCTGGGAATCGATTTTGTTTCTGCATAATCGGCAACAAAAACTTGATACAACTTCGTCTTTTTCAGCCACTTGTCAAATCTGCTGGAACTGTGGGCAAAACAATAACCGGACAACAATAAAAATGGGGTTGTCGGCAGCACCGGGAGCAGTGCCCCTAACGCACCTAATGCAAAAGAAACCAGTCCACAACTTACGAGTACTACACGTTTCATTTTATCAAACCTTTATCTTGATTTTTACTTCAGTTGCCTTCGTATACATAATTGCACTGTGTTTTTTCAAACTTCACTTTGAATTAAGGAATCAGATTTAATTTCTTCAATCCTTTTTCTATGCCGTCCTCCGATACGTCTGCAGTGATCATATCCGCCACTTGCTTCAGTTCTTTCCAGCCATTCCCCATTGAAACGCCAGTACCGACATATTGAATCATTTCCATATCATTTAAGCTGTCACCGAATGCATAAGTATCTTCTTTTTTTATTCCCAGTTCTTTAATGATACGCTCGATTCCGGTGGCTTTTGAAATACCTGAGCTGATAACATCTACCGTATAGTCATTTGATCGAGCGAAATGCAGCTCCTGGAAACGTTCTCTATATGCCGCTTCTTCCTTTTTACTAACTTCAAGGATCACTTGGCAGATCGCTTTATCTTTATAGTCTTCAGGTTTAGGCGGCTTTCGGATCAGACGGCTGAATATAGACATCTGAATTTTGTTTGGTACTAATTTCCCAATTCCTTTTAAAACTTTTAAGATCGAACTTCGTCTAACTAGCGAAATAAATGAATTACTATAAATCTCTTCCGTTCCACATAGAACGATGCCTTTTCTATCCTCAGCTGCTTGATCCATCAGTCTCTTTAGTACATCGTCTTGGATCGGATTTGTAAAAATCGGTTTGCCTTCCAATACGATACGTTGGCCATTCATGGCAATATAGCTGTCGATGTCTAATTCTTCTCTGACTTCTTCTAATAGCATGGTTGCACGCCCCGTTGCAATGACCGGTAGAACACCTTGTTTCTTTAAAGCTTTGATCGCTCTTTTTGTCGATTCCGAAATGTAGTTTTGTTTGGAAACCAAAGTTCCGTCAATATCGAAAAATACGACTTTCTTCATGAATAAGCTCACTTTCTACAAAGAGATTTTTATGTTCACTCTTTTCAAAACTATTGGTAGTAATCCTATTTTTATTGTACCATTCTAACGCACTACTTCATAACAAATAAGAATGATCCAAGAGAGTGATCTCACTCTGTAAAACAGACAGAACGCTCATAAAAAAATGAAAAGATTTTCCAAAAAGCAAAAAAAGACTTATACACTGGGCATAAGTCTGAATTGAATGATTTCTTTTATATTGTCTTTCAACATTTGATCATTTTTTTGAAAGTAAAATTACGGATGGTCTCCCGATTTGATTAACTGATATTTACGCTCACTTGCTGTCTAGATTAAACCTAAAATGAAAATCAATGCAATCGCAGCAGCTGTTTGAATCATGCCGACAGAGAGACCGTAAAATATGAAACGAGGACCTTCTTTAATAAACTTGCTTAAATCTAATCTAAGACCGATAGCTGCCAAAGCCGTAGCTTCAAGCCATGAACTGATATAATCGGTTGTTTCTGCAATTTCTCCGGGTATTGAAAAGACACTATTCGCGATACAAATGATTAAAAACCCAATAATATACCAGGGAATCGGAAGCTTTCTGCTGTATGTTTGTTCTGCTGCAGTAGAGGTTGTCTTCTTTACTTTCCTTTCAAAAAGTATAACGACGACCACTAGAAACAAAATTCGAGTGATTTTAAAAAGCATCGCATAAGTGACGGTTTCAGGACTGATCAGACTGGCTCCTGCCACCACTTGCCCAACTGACTGAAGCGTTCCTCCAAGCAAGGCGCTTTTACTTAATAGATGATCTCCGAAAACAGCTAATCCAAGGAATGGCAAGGTCAGCATCATAACTGTCCCCTGCAGATTAACCAAAGTAATGATCTGTCCTTTTTCTTCATCATCTGCACGAATGGCTGGTGCGATCGCTCCAATAGCTGAGGATCCGCACACTGCATTACCGCCGGCCATCAACAGTGTCATTTTTTCACTGAAACCCATTTTCTTTCCGATCCAGTAGGCTGCACCGATCGTCACTGACATCATACAGATGACGTACAGTACGCCTCTTATCCCGATCTGGCTGATCGTTCCAAACGTTACCGTGAAACCGAGCAGGACGACCGCATACTCAAGAAATCTGCTTTCTGCAAACTTTGTTCCTTTAGCTAAACCTGCCTGTCTGAAAAAAGTATTGCCTAACACAATACCGAATAGGATAGCGAGTGTAGATCCGCCAAGCTGCGGTAAAAATGTTCCTCCGATTCTGGCAAGTACAGCTACTGCAACAGACAATCCTAAACCGGGAATAATCGGACGTAGTGTTTCTTTAAAACTATGCATTCAATCTTTCCTTTCAGTAAACAACTATTTTACCAAGAACGTTTTATCTTTTCACAAAACAGCTGTCTTTTTGGCACAATCCTGTTTATTATACTATGAATCTGCAAAATAGTTATATGAAAAATTTTATTCTCTAATAACAATATCCAGGTTACACACAAAACAACCTGATATCAATGAAATCTAGATATCAGGTTGCTGCATCATTCTTCTTTTCCTATCGTCCGCTTAAAAGTTGCCGCTTTAGTGTTTCTTCCTTGCTGCTGCGAGAATATTGAGATGATATTAGTCTACATCTCCTGGATTTGCCCAGATTAGCTCGCTTAATGCTTCCAGCAGGTCAGGATCAATGTCCAGCGCCAGCAGTCCACTGATGACTCGTGCACTGTTTCGGTTTTTCTTCACTGTTGCATAGATTTTTTCTTTAAGACTTGTCGATAATTGTGCTCGATCCAAGAATTGGAAAATTTCTCCGTACATATCGTTGCGTTTAGCTGATACACCACGGAATCTGACGAAAAACCAAGAGTCAATGTCTTGTTCAGGGATTTCCACAGTGGTAAATTTCCCTTTTTTCGTTACAGTAGCGTCCACTTTCTGATCTTTCACAAACACCTCCGGTTCTTCACTATAAGAGAAACCGACAAAGGTTAAAGTGAATTGACGCTTTTCAGGCAGACACTCCAAGTCTCCTTCAGGTTGGTGAATCTGGAAAATCGACCAGTCTGTGTCTTCTTCATGCCACTTCAGAGAAAGTTTTGTTGTAGCATGTTCATTATTTTTCCCTAGTCCGTCATCTTCGTATAAAGTGAAATTACCATCAGCACCGGCAAAGATACGAATATCCATATTTTCCGGATTCGCGACACAGTTTTCAGCCGACTGATCCATTGGAATGATTCCGCCCGCTTTTGCAAACACAGGCATTGTAGAAACAGGACGATAGACATCCAAGATTCTTCCACCTTCGTAGACTCGGCCGTTAAAGAAGTCGATCCACATTCCTTCAGGCAGCCAGGTTTTTACTTGTGCCAGTCTCAAATCGCCTTTTAGTGGTTCGGTGATCGGCGCAACCAGCAACTGTGTTCCAAAGTAGTATTGATTCGGCACTTCGTACGCTTCATCTTCCCAAGCATGATGATAGTACATTGGACGAATCAGCGGGAAGTTGTCTGCACTTGTCAGGACGTTCATCGTATATAAATAAGGAATCAGTTTGTGACGCAGCTGCATAAATCGTGTAACGATCCGTTCTGCTTTTAATCCATATCTCCATGGTTCTTTACCACTAAACTCACCATCTTGACTGTGCAGACGGTTGATTGGCGAAAAGACGCCGAACTGGACCCAGCGGATAAAGAGCTCGCTGTCTTTGACACCGCCGATATGTCCGCCGATATCATGACTCCACCAGTTATAGCCGACATTAGATGCTGTCGCTGTAAAGTATGGCTGGAAGTTCAGTGCATTCCAGGTAGAAGCCGTATCACCTGAGAAGCCGATTGGATAGCGGTGCGACCCTAATCCTGCATAGCGCGAAAAGATCAGTCCGCGGTTTTCTCCTCTGCTGTGATCCAGGAAGTGATAGTGGTTCAGCATCCATAATGGATCCAAGCCTTCTACTTTAGTAACGCTGCCCTGCTGCCAGTCGATCCACCAGAAGTCTACTCCGATTTCTTCATGCGGATGGTGCAGATATTCAAAATAAGCATTCAGAAATTTGGGATCTGCAATATCAAAATTAATAGGTTCGTTGTTTTCATAATCTACTTCCATTTCTTTTGCCATCGGTTCATACAGCTCTTCAAAAGGCTGTACACCGTTAGCCGGATGCAGGTTCAAAGTTGTCTTCATGCCTTTTTCATGCAGCCAGCTCAGAAATTCTTCTGGTTCTGGAAACAGTTCTTTGTTCCAAGTATATCCGGTCCATCCTGATCCATACTCAGATGGAACGTCTATCAGATGCCAGTCCATATCCAATACCGCCACAGAAAACGGGATTCGTTTTTCTTCAAATTGATTGATCAGACGCTTGTATCCTGATTGAGAATAGGCGTAATACCGACTCCACCAGTTTCCAAGCGCATATCTTGGAAGCAGCGGTGTATGACTGGTCAGATGATGATAGTCTCTCAATACCCCCAGATAATCTCGACCATACCCTAGGAAATAGATATCGACAATATCATTAGACCTCTTTTCGACCCAGCCATTATCTAACAGTTTCATAGAATTGCTGTCATCAATAATGGAAAATCCATTTTTGCTCATCAAACCTTCTTCTAACTCGATTGGACCGTCAGAAAAGTCCAGCGTCCGGGCTGTTCCTTTTAACGTATCCGGCTTATCTCCAAAATACCATGTACTGTGGTAAAGGCTGTAATTCCCTAATGCCTCAATATTTAAATTATTCTTAGTAAATCCGCCCTGTTCTTTATGAAAATTCAAGTGAACATGCGAAGTAATGATCTCAATAAATTCTTCAGTTTCTTTCAGTTTGAACTCTGGTGTTTCAAAATCTCGATTCAATACTGTCTGCGTGGAAGCATCCTCAAACGCTCCACTTGGATCATATTCTAATCGAATCATCGCTGGAGTCAGTACTGTAAAACGGTACTGTTCCCATACGACAATGGCGTCTTCCGATGCTTTAGGTTGTGCATTAATTCTGAATGTTTCTTGTCTTTTGGTTACCAATAGTCGTCTTCCTTTCCGCAGTGTCTATCATTTATAGTTTATCATACCTAAAAGTTGAGGTGAACTGCTTTGCATACACCCAATTTTTAGATTGACTGATAAACTCTTTCTAGTCTGTTTTAACATAGTCAGGCTGCATTTAAAAGGATCTGGAAAGAATTATCGCCGTTAGTGTAAAATAGTTCTCGGTTAGTGATATCGTTTCGTTTTCTAGACAAAAA
>OMJG01001973.1_pt1 | contig 10784 bp, 10 predicted proteins | sample 1646431 | NCBI WGS metagenome assembly OMJG01 (sample SAMN03771674, study PRJEB25209) | food metagenome | isolation source: Cotija cheese | place: Mexico:Jalisco,Michoacan | collected 2011-12-12 | reverse complement strand
TGTTTACCAGCCATAAGCCACTGTCGCGCAGGCTCAATGTTTTCTAACCGGTCTCGCCATAGATTCGAGAAATCTTCGACGATTAAGGACTGGTAGATGTCGTTTGACCATGATTCGATCTTCGCCAAATATCCTCGGTATTGCTTTACATCATCTTCAATCTGCTTGAGATCAGAAAACCTCGAGTACGCTTTCTCATACGATTTGAAATCTCTTGCTCCAACAGCATCGTTCAACGCATTGGACCACGGTGTATTTGATTTGCTTACCTTATAGCTGGAAATCTGTATGTCTGATTCCCTAAGGCGATTAGATAGAATTATCCAATTTGTGCAATCCATAATGGCTTGACTAAGTGGAGAGTCTCCATCTTGCTTTATTCCGTGAGCGAATACCTGCTTAGTCAGTTTCTGACGGTTCTTTACTGCAGGAATGAGTTCTACGATTTTCTGCCGTTCAATTTCGAAGGACTCAATTTTACTGGCGGTTGAATTCGATACCGACTGGTCTACATGCTGCCAGAACTTAGATAAGCCTTCGAGTTCCCATTCCAAGTCTACGTAGGCAATATAAGCCATAATGGACTTCTCATTTGAAGGTGGAACTCCGTCTACCCTTACAGTCTCGAAAAATCCTCTAGACTCCTTGATTAGTTTCTTAGTAAACAGACCCGATTTCGGCATACCTGTAGCATCTACTTTGAGTGGCCCGGAGGTCTTCACCAGTTTTGCGATTTCCCTTGCACTATGAATGTGCTTCGATACTTCGCCATTTACTTCGACTTTACGAAACTGAGAAAGGTAATTGGCAGAGTTGGTTGCACGCTCAATTCGTTTCTCCAGTTCATTGGCAATCGCGTACCAGCGTTTGCATTGACCATTTTCAACATACGCTATTAGATCCTCTTTCCAATCGCACTTCACCGACGCAATTCTTTGCTCGAGGTCCTCAAGTTGTCCAAGGACCTTATTCACCTCGTCTTTACGGTTCTGAGGCAACTTTTTCCAAGCTTTAGCATTAGCTTTGATGGCAGAAGTATCTAGTAGTTTGAGATCATTTGCTAGAAGTTCACGTTCCTCTATCGCTCGGCGAAAGTCGGCAGGAGGGATGATATCGCCGTAGTTGAATGCCGCAACTTCGTCAATCTCTGAGAAGTTCGCTGCTCCCAGTGTGAAATGCAAATCAAATAGATTGACCAGTTCTGAAGCTGACAGCGGAAATGCGGATTCTAAGTTTGAAATTCGGAATGCGCTAATCCACTCGTGACTTAATCTATTTTCCTTCCAAATAGTGACGGCTTGAGATAGATTCTCTCCATAACCTTCAATTCCGATGGTGGAGTTTTCTCTCTCGAGGTACTCGTACCATTTACGCCTTAATTTGATTGAGTCTTCACGTAAGCGCTCTAGATTCACTTTATGATTGTGAATCTGACTTGAAGACGCCCCGGTCGAAAACAGGTCAGCTCGATTGCTGATCGTATTGATAGCGTTTTGAAGCTCAACTTGTTCTCCTGCCTGCGTGCCAATCACTGACACAGCAAGTTCACGAATTTCCGCCGGAAGCTTTCCTCGGAGTTCATAGAGTGCTCTCTCCTTCTCAGCGGTGACAAGGACGCGTTTCCCCTGTGCAAGAAGATGACTTAACAGAGCCGCAGCCATGTGGGTCTTACCTGTACCAGGAGGACCTTGGACAATTGTCTGGCTGTAGCTATCCACCCGCTTCAATACTTGAACTTGTCGGTCATTCAACGGCAGAGGCGAGTAGATTTCCTCGCCAACTTCGAAGACACCTCCTTGAACTGCCTTTTCGGTGGTATGGACAGCTCTATTTGGATCGATAAGCGCCGCTAGTCCATCGGGTACTGAAGCTTTCTGCGAAATTTCCTCCGCAATGTCGAGATAGACTTGAGAGAGGCCGATCTTCCCTCTTTTGCGCAGGATGATGGTCGGATCCCATGTCAACTGAGGTATATCAACGGAAACAGTCCGAGCTTCACTTTTGCTAAATACCGGCGAATACTCACCTTTTGTTGTCAGGCTACGAGCTGCCGTAGTTGCAACACCCGAGAACGACTCTTCCAGTAGAACGTCTGACTCGACCTCGGACAAGGCGTTGCGAATTCTACTGACGAAGGTTGAATCCGCAACCTCTTCCATAGGAATAGCGTCTGACTCCAATCGAAGGATTGGATCCAACACATCAATTTTTATCTTGCCGCTCTTTCCTTCTCGCTTAATCGAAAGAGGAACAGTAAAAATGTGACGATCTAGATCCACCGTATTGGTTTTCCATCGAAGGTTCCCCAGACCTAACACCAGCTCAAACTCGTCGGCTTTTTCAGTAGTAATGGAAGCCAACTCAAAAGCTTTCGCATATTTCTGCTGGTATTGATCTGCTTTCGACCAAACTTGCCATTGCTCAAGCCACGAAGTTACTGAGTTTCTGAGATCTACTTCCTCTTCATCGAATTCGATAACGTGTCCGTCACGCTCGATTGCGGACTTTTTGACTGTCATCAGCTTTGAGTTTTCAAAACCCTCAATAATCCACGGTTTGACCTCATCCGGAATTTCAGGGAACTTTGGCGCCTCAAACCTACGAAATTCCACGAGCAATCCAGGATCATTTTCGTCCGAGTTGGTTTGAATTCCTCGAGACGCGAACCCCTGTCTAATCGCTGAACCCACATCCACATGGCCGGAGGTGACATAAGCACTTAGGGTGTCTAGTGGGATCACGATTCCGTCAGAACGTTCATAGTCCCTAGTCTTTTCAATTGGGGTTTCTCGCGTCTTTTGCAATGCCGCAAGATATTCGAAAAGTCGTTTACCACTATCCACAAAGGAATCCATCAGGCCACTCCTATTAATCAGCTGTTGTAGGGAACAACTAACTATTGGCAGCTTCATGCCACTAGAATGCCGCAAATAGAGTGTCTCTATTAATGCCTGCTGTGCACTCGGAGCCAATCAATTAGTTCAGAGGTATAATAATAGCGTCCTGAAATAGGTGTGACTCGTTTGCCTGTTAAAAGTCTTAACTTCTGCTGTTGGGTATGCGAAAGGCCGGACTTCGCAATTTTGAAATGCAAAGTCCGGCCCTCAAATTATGTCGATCAACTTTAACTCTATTAGTCCCAGATGCTAGAGACTGGCTTGTCACCGGTGTAGAACTCGAGTGGTGAGTGAGGTGGCACCTTGTCCTCGTTGATGATCTCTGCAATCACGTCAGCGACTAGCTCGCGTGGGGTTTCAACGTCGTTGTCGCGGGTGCTGCCCGGGTCGGAGACGGTGATGCCGGTAGTGGCGTCCTCAGTAAGCACGCCTGGGCCCAGGATGACGGAGTCGAGCGAAGAAGCGTTGATGCGGTTGTCCGCGTTCTTCTTGGACTCAACGTAGGCGTACCAAGAGCCACCATCGTTTTCGACCTCATTGGTGGTTGCGCCCATATAAGAAATCATGATGAAGCGTGGTGCCTTATCTCCCAAGGACTCCAGACCTTCGACCGCAGCAATCGCGCCGTCCTGGTCCACAGCGAAAGTAAGCGCAGCCGCACCACGGCCGCCGTTGCCGGCGCCCCAGACAACGACATCGAAGCCATCGGCGAGCTCTGCCCAATCCTGCGAGCTCAACTTCGTAATGTCTGCAATAACAGGAGTCGCTCCAAGGCCTTCTAACTCTTCCTTGTAATCAGGATTGCGGACCAAAGAGTGCACTGCATGGCCCTTCTCAACAAGCTTTGGGGTGGTTAGCAGGCCAATTTTTCCATGGCCGCCAATGTACAAAACTTTCTTAGAATCAGTCATGGTTCCGACCCTAACCGCGTTTGCGATCATTTCCCACCACCTCAAAAATGCTGGCAGAGATCAACCTCTAATATCACCACACAGCCGACGATGCGCATAGGTTTCCCGCCTTCCAAGTAAACTTACCGTGCCTGTTAACGCCTGCGAATCATCCCTAGCTAGGATGTTATCCATGATTGCCATCATGACTGTTACTGGTGCGGATAGCACCGGAATTATTGCCCAAGTAACCACTGCCCTCGCTGAGTTGAATATAAACATCGTGGATGTCTCCCAGACCTTGATGTCTGGATACTTCACCATGATCCTGCGCGTAGAAATCCTGGATGCAGACAAGTCCATTCAGGAGATCCAGGAATACATGAAGCCAGTGGCGGAAAAGACTAAGCAGGTTATCCGTATCCAGTCGGAAGACCTGTTCACCGCCATGAACGAAATCTAGAGGGAGCCGTATTAACAATGGCATTTGAAACACACGGCATCCTCGACACGATCGAGATGATTGAGAAGTACCGTCTCGATATTCGCACCGTCACCATGGGTATTTCTCTGCTTGGTTGCACGCGCACCACCATGGAAGAGACCTGCCAGGCTATCTATGACCGAGTCACCACCCAGGCGGAACACCTGGTTGAGGTGTGCGAAGGCATTGAGGCTGAGCTGGGTATTCCAATCGTGAACAAGCGCATCTCCGTCACCCCAGTGTCTTTGGTTGTCGCCGGCGTTGAGGGTAGCCCAGTCGACGCAGCGAAGGCTTTGGATAAGGCCGCAAAGAAGGTTGGCGTGAACTTCGTCGGCGGTTATTCCGCGCTGGTAGAAAAGGGCGCGACCACCGCTGAGAAGAAGCTGATCAACTCCATCCCTGAGGCTTTGGCCACCACCGACGTGGTCTGCTCTTCGGTCAACATTGCTTCCTCGCGCGCTGGCATCAACATGAATGCTGCCGCGAAGATGGGTGAAATCATCAAGGAAGCAGCTGAGCTGACTAGGGACAACTCCTCCATTGCGTGTGCAAAGCTGGTTGTCTTTGCTAACTCCGTGGGTGATAACCCGTTCATGGCTGGCGCCTTCCACGGCATCGAGGAGCCAGATTGCGTTGTCTCCGTCGGTGTTTCCGGCCCCGGCGTTGTAGACCGCGCGCTGGGCAACCTTGAGGGCGCAACCCTGGATCAGGTTGCAGAAGAGATCAAGAAGGCAGCGTTCAAGATCACCCGCGCTGGCCAGCTGGTGGGCAACATGGCCGCGCAGCGCTTGGGCGTCCCATTCGGCATCGTTGACTTGTCCTTGGCTCCCACCGCGGAGTTGGGTGATTCCGTCGCGCACATCCTGGAACACATGGGCTTGGACCAGGTTGGTACGCACGGCACGACCGCAGCACTTGCATTGCTTAACGATGCCGTCAAGAAGGGCGGCATGATGGCCTGCTCACGCGTCGGTGGCCTGTCTGGCTCATTTATTCCGGTGTCTGAGGACAAGGGAATGATCGACGCTGTTCGTTCGGGTGCAATCTCGATGGACAAGCTGGAAGCCATGACCGCAATTTGCTCAGTAGGCTTTGACATGATTGCTCTGCCGGGTGATACTTCGGCATCCACTATCGCTGGCATGATTGCTGATGAAGCAGCGATTGGCGTGATGAACCATAAGACCACTGCTGTGCGCGTTATTCCGGTTCCGGGCAAGACCGTTGGCGATGAGGTTAACTTCGGCGGCCTGTTGGGCTACGCCCCAATCATCCCCGTCAACACCGTGGGCAACTCCGAGTTCATCGCGCGTGGTGGTTTCATCCCTGCACCAGTACATGGCTTCAGAAACTAACACCTGATAGATTTCACCCCCATATGCTTATGGTGTGACTAGTTGTTCTAGTCCACACCACAGGCATTGTTTATTTTTCCGCTCTTCGCCACTGCGCTGGGGTTTTGCTGGAGTATTGCTCATTCTTTCCGAAATTGGCTGCATACGGGCACCGCCTTTTGGTTGAAGGTCTTGAAAACCCAGCGAAGCCCACTGATAATTAGTAACCGCTGCTTATCCAAACCATTCCAAATATTAAGTAAAAGTTTTCTACTGGAACTGGGCAGGTGAATCTTTTGGGAGAGTTCATTCTTGATCGCTGGCAAGACATCACCTTTCGCGCGTATCAACACACCTCACTGGTGTTGCAATCGGTATTGCTGGCGCTCGTTATCGCACTTATCATCGGGGTACTGATTTCTTCGCGCCATCGTGCGACAGCTCTTGCTAACTCACTGACATCAATTGGCCCGACGCTGCCATCTCTGGCGCTACTTGGCCTAGCCGTTCCGCTGTTCGGAATCGGCACCATTCCATCCGTCGTTCTCGTGGTGTTTTACGCGGTGCTACCGATCTTGCGTAACGCGATCATTGGTCTGCAAAAGATTGACCCCGGGATTATCGAATTCGCACGTGGCCAGGGCTTGAGCCCTGCTGCTGTGCTGCTCAAGGTCAGATTGCCGCTGTCGTAGCCCGTGATCATGACCGGTGTGCGGGTCTCGACTCAGATGTCCATGGGCGTTGCAGCCATCGCAGCCTATGCGCTTGGACCAGGTTTAGGTTCCTATATCTTCACGGGGCTGAGCCAAATTGGCGGTGCGAATGCCTTGAACTATGCGTTTGTCGGCACCATCGGCATCGTCACTATCGCACTTGTTGTAGATGCACTTTTGGAACTTCTGCAAAAACTCACTACTTCAAACGGGCTGTAAAGCATGACTGATTCTAACAACGTAAAGAACTCCACAGCTGGTGCGAGCATCGAGTTTAAGAACATCACCAAGCAGTACCGCGGCCAGCAATCGCCGACTGTGGACAACCTTTCATTGGAGATCCCAGCCGGCGAGCTGGTTGCCTTTGTCGGGCCTTCCGGCTGCGGCAAGACTACGTCGCTGAAGATGATTAACCGCCTGGTTGAGCCAACCAGGCGGCCAGATTTTAATCAACACTGATGACGCAATCAAGCGCAACCCAACCTAGTTGCGCCGCCAGACCGGATACCTCATCCAGTGCGACGGCCTACTCCCCCATATTTCCGTAGCGGACAAAATTGCGCTTGTGCCATCCCTGCTGAAATGGCCCGAGGACAAGACTGCTAAGCGCACCGATGAGCTGCTGGACATGGTGGGGCTTGACCCATCCATCTACCGCCACCGCTTCCCGCGTGAGCTCTCCGGTGGTCAGCAGCAACGCGTTGGTGTGGCACGTGGATTGGCTGCGGATCCTCCAGTGGTGCTCATGGATGAGCCTTTCGGTGCCGTTGACCCAATTACGCGTGCACGCTTGCAGGATGAGCTGGTGAATATCCAGTCTGAGCTTGGCAAGACCATCGTGGTGGTTACGCACGATATCGATGAAGCCATCAAGCTTGGACACCGTATTCTCATCCTGGAGCCAGGAGCCAACATCGCGCAGTATGACACCCCGGAACAGATTCTGGCGGCACCGGCATCTCCATTCGTGGAGGACTTCATTGGTTCCGGTTCTGCACTGAAACAGCTGAATCTTCGCCGCGTTGATGAATTCCCCCTGTCTGAGCCACCAGTCGCCCGCATCGGTGACAATGCAGCTGGGGTGGTCCGCCGTGCCCGCGAGGCGAAGCAGAATTCTGTAGTTGTCTTGGACGCTCAGGACCGCCCACGCGAATGGGTGCAGGTGCGTCAGCTGGAGCGCGTGGAGACCATTGCAGAGCCTCAGATTGAGTTGTCATCGACAGTCGAAGCTCGCTCTACGGTCAGCGACGCAATGTCTGCCATGCTGGTGTCCTCCCATGGTGGTGCGATGGTCACCCGCCGCGGCAAGTACATCGGCGTTATCAGCTATGGATCGGTCAATGATTACATTCGTAGTCTCAATGGCGCCGCTTCTGACAGTGCTGACGTGTTGAGTGAGGGGGATGATTCTGGTGGAGAAGCATATAAACCTTAAAGGCGAAAAAACACCTCCTCCTCTTTGGTATCCCCGTCTTGGTGATCATCGCAGTGGTGGGCTGGGGTATCTGGCGCTCCCCTGCCATGCTCGACGACATTGAGAACCGCACGCTGGCTCCCGCATATGTGCTTAGTCTGACTTGGAAGCACCTGGTTATCGTGGTGATCTCCGCGCTCTTAGTGGTGTTTACCGCAATTCCATTGGGCATTGTCCTGGCGCGGCCTTCAACCAAGTTCCTCAGCCCCGTGGTCACAGGCATTGCGAATGTCGGTCAGGCGGCACCCGTTATCGGTGTCATCGTCTTGCTAGCAATCTGGCTGGGCTTCGGTCCTCCCGTCGCCATCTTTGCGTTCTGGTTCTACGCCTTCCTGCCAGTGCTTGCCAACGTGGTAGCAGGACTGCGCGGCGTTGATAGCTCGCTGGTGGAAGCCGCGCGTGGACTATCAATGTCTCCCATGCAGGTCCTGTTCAAAGTTGAGCTGCCCCTAGCGCTGCCTGTCATCATGACTGGCGTACGTACATCGCTCGTCCTGTTGGTTGGCGCGGGCGCATTCGCGACCTTCATCGACGCTGGCGGCCTGGGTGGTCTGATCATAGCGGGCATCAACCTCTACCGTAACCCAATTCTGATTTCTGGTGCCGTGCTCATCGCCGCGTTGGCCTTGGCCATCGAGTGGGTCGGCTGCGTGCTTGAGATTGGCCTGACGCCGAAAGGAATGCTGAAGTGAAAAAGTAATTGCAACGCTAACTGCAGCTAGCACCTTGTTCCTGGCCAGCTGTGGACTGGGCACCGCAGGTGGACTCATTCCTTCTGGCGAACTCCAAGGCGATCTGGCTGATATCGACCTGGAAGGCGCAGCCATCGGTGTGGGGTCGAAGAACTTTACTGAGCAGATTGTGCTGGGCAAGATTGCCACCATTTTGCTGGAGTCAGCCGGCGCGAATGCGCGTGACCTCACCAATGTTCCTGGTTCTACCTCTGCGCGTCAGGCGCTGGTCTCTGGTGATTTGGACATGATGTTTGAATACACCGGCACCGCCTGGATTACCTACCAGGGCAATGCCGATCCAATTCCTGATGAGCAGGAACAATACAAAGCTGTTCGGGAAGCGGATGCCGCCAACGGTATTGAATGGCTGCCGCCCTATCCGATGAACAACACCTACGCGATTGCCTCCAATGAGGAAACCGCGAACGAGTATGCCTTGGCGACGCTGCACGATATTGCAAACATGCCAATGGAAGAACAGACCATTTGTACCGACGCCGAGTTCCGCGCGCGAAACGATGGACTCTTCCCGATGCTCGAGGCATATGGTCTGGAAGAGCCACCCCATGACAACATCATGGAAATGGACTCCGGCGCGGTCTATGCCGCTGTCTCCAACGGCGACTGCAACCTCGGCGTCATCTTCGCCACCGACGGCCGCGTACCGGCACTGAACCTCACCGTGCTGGAAGACCCCGAAGCGTTCTTCCCCAAGTACAACGCATCATTCACCGTTCGTTCTGAGGTCCTAGAAGAACACCCCGAGATTGAAGAGCTCTTCGCGCCACTAGCGGACCTTCGGACCAATGAGAAGATGCAGGAACTTAACGCCCGGGTCGACATCGAAGGCCAGGACTACGCCGACGTCGCCTACGACTTCCTTGTCGAAGACGGCTTTCTCGCCGAATAGCTGCCGCCCAATTCCCTAGCTCACATTGCTCTGGTGCCTGCGTTTGCTACGCGGGCATCTTCCTTTCTCACCGAAAGTATTCCACCACCGTCGGAGGAGATTTATGACGGTCCGTGACCCGCCATACCGAGAATATCTCAGCGTAGCCAACGATCATCCCAAGTTTTCAACTAGTGGTAGCCAGTATGTTGCACCTTTGATGCTGCTCAGGCATTAGTAACGTCTTACGTTGGGATTAAAAACTGGAAAGTTTACCCCCGATTTGAGATACGGCTATTTAACACAGCGTTTGTTAGGTAAATTGACAGGTGCCATTAAGTAACCGCCGGGAAATCGGCAAGATCGAAGGGACCGAAACATGTTGGATTGGATCAATAACTCTCCTATGATGCAGCTACAGCTTGAAAACTGGAGCTACTTCACAGGCCTTGGTGCGAATGAATACTGGGGCTTCCTCGGTGGTCTGCTACTCAGTTCCGTTGCTCCGACTCTGAGTTCACTAAGCTCCGTTGCTGCGTACATGTAAATAGCAGCATCCTGCGCCAGTCTTACTTCTGAGGCTGGCGCACTTTTTATGGTTTTGTCGATCCATGGAATATACGTGATCGCTCAGTTTGGGTGATTGGATTTGATCACTCGAACACGACGGACAATTTATCTCCACCACCGGAAAACGGAGAATGTTGCCACCTTCTGACTATTGCAGACCAGACTGATAGCTGAGTTATCGTCAGCTTTGAGGCGCAACTCTAAGCCAGCTCAACAATCTCCATGTACTCATCCGACCAGAGGTCTTCGTCGCCGTCAGGCATGATGATGACGCGCTCTGGCTCGAGAGCCTTAACGGCGCCTGGGTCGTGTGTCACTAGGACAACGGCGCCGGTGTAGGTGGTCAATGCATCCAGCACCTGCTCACGGGACTGTGGGTCCAGGTTGTTGGTTGGCTCATCGAGAAGCAGCACGTTGGCGCGCGAAGACACGAGCGTTGCCAGGGACAGACGAGTCTTTTCACCGCCGGACAAGGTGCCGGCTGGTTGTTCTAGCTTGTCGCCGGAGAACACGAACGCGCCTAGCAGACCGCGTAGGTCCTGCTGACCGGCGTCGGGGCAGGCATCGATAGTGTTTTGCCACACGGACTTATCCGGATCGATGTTGTCGTGCTCCTGCGCGAAGTAGCCAATGCGCAGCCCGTGGCCGGAAACAATGCCGCCCTCACCATCGGTCCGCTCAACGCCAGCGAGAAGCTTCAGCAAGGTGGTCTTACCGGCACCGTTGGTACCAAGCACAACGACGCGGGAACCCTTATCGATTGCCAGGTCGACACCGGCGAATACTTCCAATGAGCCGT
>OMJG01001972.1_pt1 | contig 10789 bp, 12 predicted proteins | sample 1646431 | NCBI WGS metagenome assembly OMJG01 (sample SAMN03771674, study PRJEB25209) | food metagenome | isolation source: Cotija cheese | place: Mexico:Jalisco,Michoacan | collected 2011-12-12 | reverse complement strand
CTCATGCAAATTTCCTCCTGTCAACAATAACTCTAACCTATATCATAGCTGAAAACGCAATGAAAAGCTAGCTAAAAGCATTAAGTTAATACAATTAGATTGTTGAACTTTGTTTTTTTGTAATAATTTCCGCAATGGCGGCCACAACTTCATCAATTGACATTGGCGTCGTATCAACGAGTGTGGCGTCTGTTGCCTGTGTTAATGGTGACACTTTACGCGTTGAATCTTTATGATCACGTAATTCAATCTCAGCCTGTAACTGAGCTAAGGGTGTGTCGATGCCCTTCTTGATATTTTCGGCGTACCGGCGCTTAGCACGTTCCGCCGCCGAAGCTACTAAAAAGATCTTAACTTCGGCCTTGGGTAGCACCGTGGTACCAATATCACGACCGTCCATCACAATCCCACCGGCAGTTGCCATTTCACGCTGTTGATCCGTTAAAATCGTGCGTACTTGCGGTAATGCTGCAATCGTTGAGACGTTATTCGTAACGTCTGGTTGACGAATTGCCGCCGTGATGTCTTCCTGGTTAGCAAAGACGAGTTGATCTGGTTCTCCAGGCTTGAAACTAATCTTGAGCGTTTGCATCGCTGTAACGACAGCTGCTTCATCCGCCAGATCAACGTGTTGTTGCATCGCCCAATACGTCACTGCTCGGTACATCGCACCCGTATCAACATAAATATAGCCAAACCGTTTTGCAACTAGTTTGGCTACGGTACTCTTGCCAGCTGAAGCCGGACCATCGATGGCCACCTGTAATGCTTGCTTAGCCATTAACTAACCCCTCACAATCTGCAAAAATCGTGTATTAACGGACACGTAACCGTTGACCAGCTGAAATCGTTGCCCCAGATGATAAACCATTTAGCTCTAACAATTTATCCACTGAAATTCCAGCATTCGTAGCGACCCGGTAAACCCCTTGACCGGCTTCTACCGTGACGTACTTGGCACTTGAAGATGATTCTGAGGAGCTACTGCTGCTAGTACTGCTACTGTCTTCAGTACTCGCACTTGCTTTTGAACTAGCAGCGGCTGAACTAGCCGCCTTGGAACTGGCTGCTTTAGAGCTAGCCAATGCCAAGCTACTGCTCTTGGCAGCAGCTTTTTTCGACGATGCGGCCGCTTTTTTCTTGCTAGCAGCAACCGAAGACTTGCTGTCAGCAACACTGGCCGATGACTTTTTCGAGCTCGAACTAGCAACTTGTTCGGTCTGTTGCGGATTATTAAGCGAATTCTTTTTCACCAAAAAATAGCCAATTGGCGCCAAAGCAAGCAACAAAATCAAGACCACTAAAACGGTCGTTAATGTTGAGTTGCTACTGTCTTGTTTTCGTTTTTGAGTTCGCGATAAGTTGCCCGAGTCATCCCGATCGTCTTCAAAAGTTTTGTCCCACGGCTTATCCGCTTGGGATTTGTCATTATCATTTTTTTGACTCATAGGGTGTTCCTCCTCAAAAAACTTTCAACCAATATTGTAACATAACCCTGAATTGATTTCTTTAAGAATTTAGTAAAAACAATTGAGCTAAGCGTTGCTCCCACGATATTGTTGGTGTCGTCGTAACTGCTCTGACCGCCGTCAACCCTAATGCGGTCAGTGGTAGTGGTAGTGGTTCACCAGCAAGTTGACAACATTGTGCCGTATGTGGAACTGCGGACTCATCAAAATAAGCTAACATCACAGCTCGATGACAAGTTGTTGTTTGCACATAGACCATCAAAGCCCGCAGTTCACGTTCCTTCGCAACTTGCCGATCAGCAAAAATCGTTGCAACCATCGCTGGTGTCGCCCGCTGCTGCCAGTACGATTGCAAGACCGTACTACGGTCATCGACTGGGGGTTGTTTCGCTTGATAACGCGCATAATCTTGCTGGATCTCGTTAGGCGTGGCAGCCGTCAATTCGTTCAGATTACGCACAAGATTCTCATCCCCTGGTGCATAGAGCATGATGGCCATCGCCTGGTGACCATCCCGGCCCGCGCGACCAATCTCCTGGACATAATCAGCTAAAGTCGTTGGCAAATGATAGTGAATCACTAAGCGAATATCCGCTTTATTAATCCCCATCCCAAACGCCGACGTTGCACAGATAACATCCAATTGCCCCGCCATGAATTGCTGTTGGATTTTAAAGCGGTCATCAGCCGCTAAGCCCGCATGATAAGCAGCCACTCGTAAGGTTGTCGTTGTCCGCAACCATTCAGCAATTAAGTCAGTTTGCCGTTTGGAGGTAAAATAGACGATTGCTGGCCCGCGAGTACTCGTCACTAAATGTTGTAAGGCAGCCCGTTTGCTAGCTTCATTGTTAACTTGTTCAACCGCCAAATAAATATTAGGACGGTTAACCGAATATAAGACTTGCTGCGCGCTAGGAACAGCTAGTTGTGTCACAATATCTTGCCGGACTTGCCGTGTTGCCGTTGCGGTTAACATTAATGTTCGCGGTGAGCCTAATTGCTGGCGAATGTGGCCGAGGCGTCGATAATCCGGGCGAAAATCCGGGCCCCAAGTTGAAATACAGTGCGCCTCATCGATGACTAACAGCGCTAATGGCACTTGCATCAGTGCCGTTTGAATCAAATCTTGACCCAACATTTCTGGTGAAACAAATAAGAATTTTATTTGTGCCAAATGATTCAGTAACCGCTGGCGAGCACCATAGTCTAACTGTGATGTTAGAGCCGCGACTTGTTTTTCGCCCTGATAGTTCAAACGGGCCACCTGATCTTGCATCAACGAGATAAGTGGTGACACTACCACAACAAGTCCCGGCAACGCAGCCCCGACTAGTTGATAAATCAGCGATTTGCCAGTCCCCGTTGGCAATACGGCCAAAACATCTTGGCCCGCTAATAATTTCTGGATAACCGTTAATTGACCAGGCCGAAATTCGTCAAAGCCATACTTTGTTTTTAATAACTGATATAACTCATCCTCTGACATGGTGACACCTCATAATTTGAAATAGCCGGAACTCAAAAAAATCTAAGGTAGGCATTACAGCTTGTGCATCTTGAAACGACCAGTTCGCAATATCGGGGCGATTGACAAAAATAGTGGTCAACTGCTGCATCAAAGTGCTACTTAGCACCGACTCAAACGGAAACTGGGGTAACCAGATTGCAACTTCTAGCAAGTGCTCCCGAACCGTACTTAATTTCAAGCGCCTCGTCTGTGCAATTGTTGCCAGTTGGTTAGTCTTGACAAAAGCTTGATACGTCTGCCAGGCACTTTTACTGATCGCGCTAGATTGCTTTAAAGGTGCCAATAGATTCCACAATGGATCGGTTGTTTGATGTTGTTGCAGCCAATTGATCCATTGACAAATAGCATCCGTTCGCATCAAGCCGGTTTCGAGCGACTGACGGCCTAATTGTTCGGCTAATTGTTCATTAGTAAGGCCTGGTTCTTGATAACCCGTTAAGCCTTGGACAAACACTGTCGGCAAATCTGGTACCGACAGGCTCGTTAAGAAAGCCGTCAGCGCTGCATGAACTTGGCCACCAAGCTCCGACTTCGGTTGTTGTCGTAACCAGCGCTTGACCTGTGCTTGGATGCCCGGATCAGTCGTCACCGGATAGTAATGACGATCATGATGAACTAATTCAGAAACTACTTGCAGTGCTAGCTGACTAATAGCCATAAAGCGACGAACGTCCGTCGTTTGAAACGCCTGGAAAGCTTGAGGTAAGTATAACGTTTGTCGCAATTTTGCTTGGTGCTGCTCACCAGCCGGCGTTAATTGCCAACATCCCGTTGCCGTACTGACTAATTGCCCATTTTCTTCTAGGACAGCAGTCGCTGCCATGAAGTCTTCTAAGGGGACACCGTGCCAGCTGTCAAGTAGTTCTAAACACCCTGCTGTCAACCCGGCAAAAAGTGTTGAGACCGTGCGGCGACCACGCAACACATTGAACAACCCCTTTGCCCGTCGCGGTGTCGGACTGAATAACAATAGAACGTAGTCTGTAAACACGATGAGTCCTCCCTCCAAGTATTTTGTTGATACTTTTATTTAAACGATCACCGGATATTTTTCAAAGTCACGGATGCCCAGCTAATAGCTACTAGCAAAGGATAAATTAAGCCGCTCAATCACTAGCTTCCAAGCATTTCTAGTAAGATAAAAAACCTTTCAATGCATCCTGTATCAGCCATTACCAAGTACGCATTCAAAAACTAGTTGCGATAAAGGCTGGGCTCATGATTGATCAACACTACGCGTATTTAAGAATATCACGATGGCGACCAATAAAAAAGGCAGTCACCTTGCAGTTACGCAATTAGTGACCACCCCAATTATTTTGATTAAATTCGGCTCATAAGTTGATTATGGTTGCCTAACCATTTAGCTAGCCGTTGATAGACCAGCCAGAAGACGTTGCCGACTAACAGTCCCTTGATTAGATTGAACGGAATCACAGCCACTAGCACAACCGTATTCAACGACATGCTGAGCTTCATCCCCATCACCTGCAAGTAGAATGGCAAGACGAACGTCAAGTTGGCTAACGATTCAATGACCACTAGACCAATTGTCGCCACCGCAATTGCCACGGGCATTCGCCACTTAGGATTACCACGATAATAACGCAGCACTAGCGCAAAGGCTAAGATCAGCACTGCCGTTCCCAGAAAACTAGCTAGGGAACCGATTAAATCATAGATGGCAAACCCCATCATCGCTGAATGAAGCAGCAACTTGATAATGGTGATGACGAACGCACCCCCCACACCAAAAAGAAACAGACCAATTAGAATCGGAATATCCGAAAAATCAATCTTCATCCATGGCGCAATCGGTAAAATCAGAAACTCCACTAACATTAAAATATACGCAATGGCACCGAGTAAGGCTATGCCCACTAGTCGGTGTAACGTTGTATGTTGCATAACGCACCCTCCTATGGGTCATCTTCAATGAACCGCATTACCATTTGTTCAACTAAAAAAAGTCCGCCCGATCACACTAACTGTCATCTGGGGGCGGACTTACTTGCAACGCTTGGCAAATAAGCTCGATCTTCTTTATACCAGACTTTACTGTCGACTTTGGAATTGCACCAAATCACTATGCACACGCATAGGTCGCGGGTTATTACCGCCGGTCGGGAATCACACCCTGCCCTGAAGATGAACCAATATTTATTTTTACAAATTCATTTTAACGGCTTTCGTCCAAAAATGCAAGCGCTATCGTTCACCTTTTAACTTGCTAATTTCAATTGGCTTCAATTTTCGGTACTCCCCAGGTTGTAAACTCTGCAAGTCGAGGACCCCATAACGTTCACGCTTTAACTTAGTCACTGGATGACCAACCGCCGCTAACATTTTCTTTACTTGGTGGTTATGGCCTTCGTGAATTGTTAATTGGACTAGCGCATTATTTTTCTTATGATCACTATCTAACAGATTCGACTTAGCCGGTGCCGTTTTACGACCATCGATTTCAACCCCTAAGCGTAATTGCTTGAGATCAGCATTCGTTGGCACCCCTTCGACTTTAGCCAAATAAGTCTTCTTGACTTCGTACTTTGGATGAGTTAACCGATTTGCTAAGGCACCGTCATTAGTCATGATCAATAAACCTGATGTATCATAGTCTAACCGCCCCACTGGGTAGATTCGTTCAGACACATCTTCAAAAAAGTCCAGCACCGTCTTACGGCCTTTTTCATCATGAACCGTCGTCACGACCCCCCGTGGCTTATAAAATAAATAATACACGAGTTTTTCCGCATTCAACGGCACGCCATCTACTTCGACACGGTCACTAGGTTCAACTTTGACACCAAGCGTGGTGACAGTCGTCCCATTAACCTTAACATGGCCAGACGTAATCAACACTTCTGACTTACGCCGCGAAGCAATTCCTGCTTCCGCCATCACTTTTTGTAATCGTTCTGCCATTATTTATCCTCACGTTCTGCTTGTAATTTATCTTGAAATGCATTTAAAAAGAGGTCCGTCTCCGGCGCCGGATGTTCAGCGTCACTTAACGCGGCCAAATCAATCGTTGGCAAATCATCCAAAGATTTTAGCCCAAAGTAATCCAAAAATAGCTCCGTTGTGCCATATAGGATTGGTCGTCCCGGTTCATTCAAGCGCCCCGTCTCAGTCACTAACTGCCGCAAAACGAGTTTTTGAATCGTCGAGCCACTATGCACACCGCGAATCTCATCAATCTCAATTCGCGTCAATGGCTGCCGGTACGCAATAATGGCTAACACTTCCAACGAAGCTTGTGACAGACTGGTCGTTAAGGGAGCCTCAAAGTACCGTTTTAATACTGAGGCCACCTCAGACTTGGTCGCTAATCGGCAAGTATTCGCCGTCGATAAGATCATTAACGCACTGTCTGCGTCTTGCTGATACTTCGTAGCCAGTTGTGTCAGCATCGTCGTAATCGCCGGTTTGGCAAATCCCGTGGCGTGCTCAATCTCAGCAACTGTGATGCCTTCATCACCCGCCACAAATAATAATCCTTCAATTTGTTCAATGTTCGTCATGCTGTTCATCCTGTCGTAAATATAAATGAATCGGACTCAGTGGCTCAGCTTGCTGCAGCGCCACTTGATCCTGCTTGGTTAATTCTAACACAGCCATAAAGGTTGTCACTAACATTTCATCGCTAGCACTGACCGTAAACAGCTCAGCAAAGTCTAAGCCCTGTGGTTGCTGCTGCAGCTGTGTGGTAATTTGCGTCATTCGTTCATCAATGTTAATCGTTTCCGCTACGACCGTTTTCGTTAACGGCCGTACCCGCCGCCGTTTAGCCACCAATTGCCGAAATGCCGCTTGCAAGTCATCCAACGTGATCCCCGCGGTAAGCTTGGGCGCACTTAAATCGGCCGGCACGAGCATCGCTTCGCGCGTAAAATGTTGGTGCCGGGCCTGTTCCTTAGTCCGTAACTCGCCAGCAGCTTCTTGATAAACCTTATAGGCTAATAATTCAGCAACAAGTGAATCACGGGGATCCTCTTCGTCATTGCCATCATCAACATCATCTGGTTCGGGCTGTGGTAACAAGAAACGACTTTTGATCGTCATCAAAGTCGCCGCCATGACCAAATAGTCGCCAGCAATGTCCAATTTCAACGCTCGCATGGAATGCAAGTAGTCCAAATACTGTTGGGTAATCGCCGCGATTGGAATATCATAAATATCCATCTTATTTTGTCGAATAAGGTGCAGTAACAAATCCAAAGGTCCCTCAAACTCTGAAATTTTAATGGTGATTGGTTGTTGATTGTTTGTCACGATTACGCTCCCACGCACCAATGATTGGCGCCATTTCTAAAGTTCCCATGACCCGTTGGTTCGGATACAACGCAGCGAGCTCATCTAACATTTGATATTGATTGGCCGCCGTTCGTTCCTCAGGTGATAATGAGTCATGATGTAGCAAGATAAAGTCGCTGCCAACTTCAATGCCAATAATACCGCAAAAGTCACCGTCACCTTGACGCCATAACAATAACTGATGGTCATCAGTTGACTGGTACCACGTCATCTCAGTTTGTAAATGCGCTAAATCTTTAAAATCAGGGATAAATGATAGTAGCCCCATCGCCACTTTCTCATAATCCTTACGATATTTAACGAGCACAGTATCGCCTCCCTTGCCTCTGCTTGACTTTGCACGCCACTAGGCCCGTGGATGGTACTTATTATAAACCTCAGCTAAGCGTTTTTTTGAAATATGCGTATAAATTTGGGTCGTTGAAATATCGGCGTGTCCCAATAATTCTTGGACAACTCGCAAATCCGCACCATTTTCCAAAATATGCGTAGCAAACGAATGTCGTAACGTATGTGGCGTAACATTTTTTTCAATGCCGGCTGCTTTAACTTCCGCCTTCAGATTTTTCCAGACGCCCTGCCGGCTTAGCTTACCACCATGATTATTAATGAATAAATACGTATTCCGACGTTTGGCCGACACAAGCTTAGGCCGCGCCGTCTTCAAATACCGGGTAATAAAATCAATCGCCACATCCCCAATGGGAATAATCCGTTCCTTATCGCCCTTCCCAATCGTTTGAATCAGTCCCAAGTCCAAGTGCAAGTCATCCATGGTTAAATTGATTGTTTCGCTGACCCGTAGCCCCGTCGCATACATGACCTCCAATAAAGTCCGGTCGCGCAATCCCAACGGTGTATTCAGCTTAGGAACAGCCAGTAAACGTTCGACTTCCCGTGGTGATAGTACTTGCGGCAAATGTTGGGCTCGCTTAGGCGTATCGATCTTTAACATGGGATCCGTATCGATGGCGTGCATCTGCGCTAAATATTGAAAAAATTTGCGCAGACTTGAAACACTATGAATAATCGTATTGCGCGACTTGCCCGCTTCATCTAAATACTGCAAATAATTCAAGAGGACGTACCGATCAACCACACGATAGTCCTTGATCTGCTGACGCATTAAGTACTCGCTGAACGTGGTTAGATCCTGAGCGTAACTCTTGATCGTATTCTCGACCAGTCCCCGTTCAACACGCAAAAAATGCAGGTAATCAGCAAGCTGGTCCTGCATTTTTTGATCAATCGTCGGCTTGCTCATCAGCAATCTTGACGAGCTTGATTTCACCTGGTTGTTGGCTAATCAAGCGTTGCTTCAACAAGCTACCCACGGCACGCTTAAATTGTGACTTGCTGATACCGAAATAATTACGAATATCATCGGGATCGCTCTTGTCCCAAAAGGGCAGTGCGTGGTCGGCTTGGTGTTGCAAGGCTGCTAGTAACATCTGGGCATCGTCACCAATTTCTTCATAGCCCCGCGGTTTCAACGATAAATTCAGTTCGCCATCCCGCAAATGACCAATCACCCGCGCTTTGACGTGTTGCCCCATGCGCGGTTCCTGTTCACGTTCTGATGGATGAACGAAGCCTAGATGATTATCATCAGTAATCACCGAAGTTCCCGCCATCTTCAGTCGAAAAACAGTGGCCATCGTATCAGTGTTTTTGACTTGTTCTCGATCATACGGTTTGGCAATAGCTTCAAAATCTGTCAACTCCGCTAAAGTAGCCCATAAGCGTTGTTTATTATCTCGGGCTAATTTAACGTATAAGCGATCATCTTTCTTAGGCCATAACCGACTAATGGTCGGCAACTCGTCCAGTGACACCACCAAGTCTTTGTTTGGTAGCCCAACATCGACAAAGACACCGAGATCATGCCGCGTCCGGACAACTGTGCCCCACACAAAGTGATCGAACGAAATCTCTGGAACCAAGCGTGTCATTTGTAAATGGTGATCTTCATTCTCGTAGACAAAGCCTTCATATAGTCCACCAATGTGTAATGGCTGCTCTGGTTCCATTTTATCGACCCATAACGTTTGACCGTCTACTTGTACGAAGTATGCTTCATCATTTTCATCGGTTACCTTCGCTGTAACCACCGTTCCAACAATACTATCCATGTGATAACTCCTCTGAACGTCCATCTAAAAAAACAACGCACGTGTTCTTAATTACTGTAAACTTAAATGTAAGACTTGAATAATGCAATAAGTAATGCCGGCCGCAATAATCGGTCCCGCAGCAATCCCTTTGAGCAAAACGACACCCATGATAGTGCCAAATACTAATGCTACGGTAATTTCCGGTGTCGCTGACAACAGTCCGACACCATGAAAAGAGAGCACTGAAACAAGGACCCCACATGCGACTGCAATCCAGCCAACTGGTGATTTAAACGCATGCCACAGGTCGCGAAACCCAATTTGACCAGTTGCAATCGGAATCAAAATCGCCACGGTGATTACCGTTACGCCCCAATTGATTCCCTTTTGACCAATCGTCGTCAATAATTTACTTGTATTAGGAATCAACTTAATGAGTAGCACGACAACGGTCGCAATTTGCAAGGACTGATTTTTCCCCAACCATGCCACTACTAAAATTGCTAATAAAAATAACCAACTTTCCATACGACACCTCACGTGTTATCAATTGTAACTGAAAACGGCCCGAATTACGAGGGGTGTTCGCCCGTTACTCATCAATTTCACAATCCCCCCTGACTAATCACCGATTCCTGTTCTTTAATCTTGGAAGGAACCACGCTTGAAAAGTGCCAAATCGTTTGAATGCCTGTTCGTCAGCGAAGGACGTCCTAATCCGACTTCCGGGGCTGGGTGCCAATTGCTGGAACGTAACCGACGTCGATTTGAGCTAACGCCCAACCCGCGTCATCTCAAACAAGAGTGTGAAAGGCCGCGGGTTGAAGTCGAGCATTGCCTAGCCACCGAATGAATGCGGTCTTGGGCATTGATTCGGTGGCGTAGCAAGCACAGGCTTCAGCGGCCCTGAACACGTTTCGGTAAGCCGCTCGAACGCCGGATGAACGGCCACTTAGCTTGGTGCCATTAGTCACGCATATTTTTGGTTCCAAACCTTTAAATATAAAAGATTAAATTGCCAATGCGCCTCGCTTTAGACTACTTCACCAATATCGAAATTTAAAAATAGTGCGTTATCCCAATGCTATAATTTATCCGATAGTTGACTGCCGAAATCACTATGTATGGTCAAACAATGATCAGTCAATCAAAAGTTGAGTACGTCTATATCTGCCATTTGAACACCGTCTTGACCGGAAGGCGTTTCTGACAATGCCCAGTGGTGAAATTTCACTTGGCAAGCGTTTTGGGCTTGGTTAGTGAAAGGCCAGTATTTGAGACGCGGTTTTTCGGCTCAAATCTGTGCTGAAGTGCCCTACAATTGTTAGACAGATGAGTCTAAAGATTGCGAGGTATTATTT
>OMJG01001970.1_pt1 | contig 10804 bp, 7 predicted proteins | sample 1646431 | NCBI WGS metagenome assembly OMJG01 (sample SAMN03771674, study PRJEB25209) | food metagenome | isolation source: Cotija cheese | place: Mexico:Jalisco,Michoacan | collected 2011-12-12 | reverse complement strand
GCACGACCACCTAAGACGTACGATGGACGGACCAACACTGGATAACCAACTTCTTCAGCCGCGTGCAAAGCTTCGCCAATCGTTGTTGCAGTTTTACCCATTGGTTGTGCTAGGGCTAATTGCTTGATCACTTGATCGAACTCTTCACGATCCTCGGCACGATTCAAGTTAGCCACACTAGTTCCTAAGATATTCACACCCGCATTAGCCAGTGGTTCTGCTAAGTTAATGGCCGTTTGACCACCGAATTGCACAACGACCCCAATTGGTTGCTCCAAATTAATCACATTGCGCACATCTTCCAAAGTTAATGGCTCGAAATACAACTTATCTGAAACCGAGAAGTCCGTTGAAACCGTTTCGGGATTAGAATTCATAATAATTGCTTCATAACCAGCAGCTTGAATAGCCTTGACCGCATGGACAGTGGCATAGTCGAACTCAACACCTTGACCGATACGGATAGGTCCTGAACCAAGCACCAACACGCTTTGTTTATCAGTGACAACTGATTCATTTTGTTCTTCATAAGTTGCATAGTAATAAGGTGTTTGTGACGCAAATTCGGCTGCCACCGTATCAACCATTTTATAAACGGGTTGAATGGCTGCGTCTTCACGTAATGATGTCACATCAGTAGCTGACCACTGCCAGATATCCGCGATGGTCTGATCGGCAAAACCATTTTGCTTGGCTTGTTGTAATGCTTGTTCCTCGCCAACATGTTGTGCCAGATTTTCTTCAATTTCAATGAGATGGAGCACCTTATCCAAGAAGAAGTAATCAATCTTCGTCCGGTTATGGATTTCATCTACTGAAACGCCCCGACGTAGTAATTCACCAATCATGAACAAACGATCATCACGTGCAGGCATCAAGTCATTTAACAACTTTTCAGTTGAAATCTCGGCAAAGTTAAGATCACGCAGACCAATGGCGCCAATTTCTAATGAACGGACCGCCTTATTCATGGCTTCTTCAATATTGCGACCAATAGCCATGACTTCACCAGTGGCCTTCATTTGTGTGCCTAAATGACGGTCAGCGGTTGCGAATTTATCAAATGGCCAACGTGGAATTTTGACAACCACATAGTCCAAGGCTGGTTCAAAAGCGGCCTTTGTTGTCCCAGTAACTGGGTTGATAATTTCATCCAATGTCAAACCAACTGCAATTTTTGCTGCCATCTTGGCAATTGGGTAACCCGTTGCCTTTGAGGCCAATGCTGATGAACGTGACACACGTGGATTAACTTCGATAATATCGTAGTTAAATGAATTTGGGTCCAAGGCCATTTGAATGTTGACCCCACCTTCGATTTTCAAAGCTCGAATAATCTTCAAGGCTGCATCACGCATCATTTGCAATTCACGGTCAGACAAAGTTTGGACCGGGGCCACCACAATTGAGTCACCCGTATGAACACCGACTGGGTCAAAGTTTTCCATTGAAGCCACAATCAAAGCATTGTCAGCTGCATCACGCATGACTTCAAATTCAATTTCCTTGTAACCGGCGATTGATTGCTCAATCAACACCTGGGTAACCGGTGACAACTCTAAGCCATTTGCCGCGATTGCTTTTAATTCTTCTTCGTCATTGGCAATTCCGCCACCAGTACCGCCTAAGGTATAAGCTGGGCGCACAATAACCGGGTAGCCACTGGTTTCAGCAAATGACAAAGCTTGTTCAACCGTAAATGCAATCATAGATTCAGGAACTGGTTCGTTTAGGCGGGTCATTAGATTTTTAAAGGCTTCACGATCCTCAGCCTCTTCAATCGCTGATAATTTTGTTCCTAATAAGATGATGCCTAATTCGTCCAAAATACCTGTTTCGGCCAGTTGCTTGGCCATGTTCAAACCAGTTTGACCACCCAAGGTTGGCAAGATGGCATCAGGACGTTCCTTGCGCAGAATTCGTGATAAAAATTCTAATGATAATGGCTCAATATAAACCTCATCAGCGATTTCACTATCTGTCATAATCGTGGCGGGATTTGAGTTCACCAAAACGACCTCGTAGCCCTCTTCTTTTAGTGACATCGCAGCTTGGGTACCTGAATAATCAAATTCAGCTGCTTGGCCGATAATAATCGGACCTGAACCAATTACTAAAATTTTGTGAATATCTGTACGTTTAGGCATGTTGCATTTGTCCTTTCTTAGTGGCGACAATCATTTCTAGGAAGTCATCAAATAAATATTCAGCATCATGGGGACCAGGTGCTGCATCCGGATGGAATTGCACTGAAAAAGCAGGTCGATTTTTTAATTGCAATCCTTCAACAGTGTGATCATTAATTTCCTCATGGGTAATTTCTAAATCGGTCCCAACGATTGATTCAGCCGCAACCGCATAACCATGATTTTGTGAGGTGAAATCAATTTGATCCTTCACTAAATTACGAACTGCATGATTGAAACCACGATGACCAAACTTTAATTTGTAGGTTTCAGCCCCGTTAGCCAGCGCGAATAATTGATGTCCCAAGCAAATACCCATTAGAGGCAAAGTTTCTTGTAGTTCACGAATAACTGGTAAAATATGCGCCACTGCCTCTGGATTTCCTGGCCCATTTGACAGCATGACCCCATCTGGTGCCATGTCCAAAATCGTTTGTGCCTCAACATCAGCCGGGAAAACCATCACGTTAACACCACGTTTTGCTAATGAACGTAAAATCGAATTTTTCAAACCGAAGTCGATCAAAGCAATTGATAAACCTTCAGTAGGATTGACATAGGTTGTTTTCGTCGTCATTGCAGCCACTTCGTTGATATCTGCTTGAATATCTTGGAGCTTCGCAACCGTATCCGCCTGAATTTCGTCAACAATGGCCGCCTTCATGACACCATGTTCACGAATTTCCTTAGTCAACGCCCGCGTATCAACATTGGTAATCCCTGGTAAATCCATTTTTTCAGCCCATTCGGCAATCGACATTTGTTGGCGCCAATTTGATGGGCGCCGCGCAATTTCATGAGCCACAATTGCCGTTGCAGTTGGCTTTAGTGATTCATAATCATCACGATTAATTCCATAGTTACCAATTAGTGGATAAGTAAAGGTCAATATTTGACCAAAATAAGAAATGTCCGTCAATGATTCTTGATAACCGGTCAACCCCGTATTAAAAACAATCTCTCCTTCCACAACTTTCTCTGAACCAAAACCTTCACCGGTATAAATTGAACCATTTTCTAAAACAAGATAGCGTTGCATATTTACCCCTCTTATGCTTCGTAAGCAACCTGACCGTTGACTAATGTTAATACTGTTTGTCCGTAAACCGTCGCACCGATAAATGGTGTATTGACCCCCTTCGAAAGAAATTCATCTGCTGTAATCGTATGGGCATGAGCGATATCAAATAATGCTAAATCTGCTGATGCCCCAACCGTTAACTCGCTTTGTCCAGGTAAGTTAAATGCCACTCGTGGTTGAACAACCATCCATTGTAGTAATTGTTCTAGTGTGGCAATGCCTGATTTCACGAAATGCGTGTACATCAATTGGAAACTCGTCTCAATCCCCGTAATACCAAAGGCAGCACCAATGAATGAGCGTTGTTTTTCTGCCAAACTATGTGGCGCATGATCTGTTGCGACCATATCGATCGTGCCATCCAGCAAACCCGCAATAACAGCTTGGCGATCAGTTGGCGTACGCAATGGCGGATTCATCTTAAAGTAGGCATTATCACCAGTAATATCAGTTTCATCAAGCAACAAATGGTGTGGTGACACTTCAGCCGTTACCTGTATTCCTTGCGACTTAGCAAAGCGAACTAAGTCGACCGATTCCTTCGTTGAAATATGCGCCACATGATAGTGGACCCCAGTTGCTTTGGCGATCACTAAGTCTCGTGCCAACTGCGATGACTCAGCTAGTGGATCAATCCCTGGCAAGCCCAATTCTTTTGATCGCTTGCCCAGATTCATCACACCGCCATTAACAAGTGATTCATCTTCAACATGGGCAACTAATGGTCGCTTAACCTTAGCGGCTGCTTGCATGGCCGTTAACATCGTAGCGGCCGTTTGGACACCTTTACCATCATTCGTAAACGCAATGGCACCATCTGCAGCTAAGGCCTCCATGTCACTCACATCAGCTGATGTCAGTCCTTCTGAAATCGCTGCATATTGATAAATATGCACCCGGCCATTTGCTTCATTATTGGCTTTAATTTGTGTAAACGCAGCTGGCGTTGCTGGTACCGGATCAAGATTTGGCATTGCTAGCACCGTCGTAAACCCACCACGAGCTGCTGCCTGAGAACCGGTCGCCACCGTTTCTTTATAAGCAAACCCAGGCTCACGGAAATGCACATGAACATCCACTAATCCCGGTGTCAACAAAGCACCTTGCGCATCAATTGTACGTGTGGCTGGTGTTGTGATTTCGTCGGCAATTTCAGCAATTTTCCCTTCACTGATTAAGACATCTTGCAATTTCAATTCATTATCGTGTACTAATAAATGCGCCTGTTTAATTAGTAATCGTGTCATAGCTTTTCTCCTCAATCATTGCACTTAAGATTGCCATTCTGGCATACACCCCATTAGCCATTTGCGTGAATATCCGCGCTTTATCAGCTTCAACTAAGTCATCGGCGATTTCAACACCACGGTTCACTGGTGCGGGATGCATAATAATCGCATCATCTTTTAACTGGTTATACCGTTCATGAGTCAAGCCAAATTGTTCATGATATTCATCAACTGAAAATTTTTGATTTTCGTCGGCTGCCAAGCGTTCATGTTGTACGCGTAGTAACATCAGCACATCGATGTCGTTTAACTCTTCATCGATAGCCTGATAGTTACCATATTGATCAAAATCAGCTGGATACCAGTCTGCCGGTCCGGCAAAACTAATTGTTGCTCCTAACCGGTTTAAAATTTCGGCATTTGAGCGTGCGACCCGTGAATGTGATAAATCACCGACGATTCGGATATGCAAGCCTTCAAAGTAACCAAACTGTTCATAAATCGTCATCAAATCCAAGAGACTCTGTGACGGATGCTGCCCATTACCATCCCCCGCATTTACTAGTTTTGGCATCAGTGGTGACTGTTCCTCAATAAGCGGCCGATACCAATCATTGATACTGTGGCGTAACACCACGACATCCACACCAATGGCGCCAAGCGTCTTTAACGTATCGCTTAAGCTTTCCCCCTTTTGTGTGGAACTCGTTGCTGGGTTGATGTTAATTGTCGACCAGCCTAATTTACTTTCAGCCATTTGAAAGCTGCTAGCAGTACGTGTTGAATTTTCAAAAAATAGATTAGCGACATGTTGCGTCATTTGTGGTAAATCTTTCTCACCATTCTTATAGGCTAAACTAGCCACGATGAGTGAAGTAATTGCTTGTGTTGATAACTGATTCAAATTCACAAAGTTCCGCATGATAATCTCCTTATTGATTACACAAAAAAGCCTTAGGAATCCAGTGGTTCCTAAGGCTTTTCATTCGATTGGTCATACAGTTATCCCTGTTAAGGTACTATTTACCAATCAACGTCACCTTTGATAGTCTCACTGGACTACACTTAAAAGGTATTAATGATTGGTAATAATATAGCACGGTTACATACTTTAGTAAACAGTTTAACTATTTCCATTGTTTTATTAAAACGTTTAATGTATTGACGTTAACGTATAAAATAATTTTAATTTATTTATTCATCAAGAACGTCATGAATCGTAATAATCCCAACAACCTCGCCTGCCTCTTCAACAACTAAGTTGGAGATATTATGTGACGCCATTTTCTTCCAAGCAGAACTATTACGCTTATTGGCATCAATGCTAACGAACCCTTCGGTCATATAATCTGCTGCCGTTGATTTTTTAACCATTGGTACCTGTAGCATTTTCTTACGGATATCACCATCGGTCACGATACCAACAACATTGTCATCATCATCTTTGACCAACGTCATCCCAACACTAAAATCACTGATTCGATAAATCACATCATTGATTGGGGTATGGATGCGGACATACGGAATTTTTGTATGCATCACATTCTTAACGCGCTGCAACAACAACTTTCCAATCGAACCTCCCGGATGATATAAAGCAAAATCATCACGTGTAAATTCTTTTTCTTTCTGAACAGCAATCAATAATGCATCACCAACCACTAAGGTTGCGGTCGTTGAACTAGTTGGGGCTAATTTCGTTGTGTCTGCTTCAACAGCCACATCAACAATTAGCGGATAACTTGAATTTTGGGCCAAAGTTGATTCAGGAGCTCCCGTTAATGCCACCGTTTTTAATTCATCATCGAAAATCTGTCGCAGGGCAAAAAACGTCTGCAGCACCTCTTGGGTTTCACCACTATTAGAGACAAAGAAAACCAAATCATCTGCTGATACGCGTCCCAAATCACCGTGAAAGGCATTTCCCGCATCAATAAAGAAACTGGCAACCCCAATTGATGAAAACGAAGCTGCAATCTTTTCAGCAATAATACCTGATTTTCCAATAGCAATAAAAATTAAACGACCAGTAGTCTCTAATACTGCGTCAACTACTTGATCAAAACTTTCGTCCAGTTCATCACGTACTTTCTCTAAAGCCGTAATTTCAGTATTAAACGTCTCTCTGGCATCATTATAGTAAGTCTTCATCTGCATACACCGCCTTATTCTCAAGATGTTGATGGAATAATCGATTAGCTTCTTCTAAAATAGGTCGTGCCTTTGATAGATATAATTGACTATCCTGATCTGAGATAGCCTTGGGTGGATTTGGATGTACTTCAGCAAAGATACCATCAATCCCAATTGATAACGCTGCGCGCAATAATGGGAAAACATAGTCACGATTACCACCTGAATGATTACCATAACCACTTGGAATCTGTACTGAATGCGTTGCATCAAAGATAACTGGATAATCGGTTTGACGCATTTGAATCAAGCTCGTCATGTCAACAACTAGTTGATGATAACCGAACATCGTACCTCGTTCAGTCACCAGGATATGTTCATTCTGAGAAGCGACCTTGTTGACGGCACTTTGAATATCTTCGGGAGCCATAAACTGGGCCTTCTTAATATTAACAACCCGTCCCGTCTTAGCAGCCGCCAATAGCAAATCAGTTTGACGACTTAAAAATGCTGGAATCTGCAAAACATCTGCTACCTCAGCAACCGGTGCACATTGATATGATTCATGCACATCAGTCACGATGGGTACATGATAATTTTCCTTAATTTGACGTAAGACCTCGAGCCCTGCTTCCATACCAGATCCACGATCTGATGAAATCGAACTACGATTAGCCTTATCAAATGACGACTTAAAAACATAATTAATGCCTAGTTCGTCAGTTATTTCTTTTAATTCCTCAACAACCTCGGCACAAGTTTCGTAAGATTCTATGGCACATGGTCCTGCTAGTAAAGTTAAACGATCGTCCTTAAAGCCGTACTCATGAAATACATCACTAATTTTTGGCATATTCTTCTCCCCCGTTCTTAACTAGTGCATCTAAAATTAAAGAATTTTAATTTTTATGTATTATAGCCTGTCTTCATATTTTTTGCACCTCTTAACACTCAGCGGGAGCTTGTTACTAAAATCAAAAAACTGGTCAACCCTTATTAAATAAAGGGTTGACCAGTTTATAAATTTAATGACCACATCGTGGCATTTTTCACTTAGGCTTCGACGACATGACGTACATATGGATCATCTGAGAAACCTTGTTCAAGAATAATCTTTGACCATTCTTTAGCTGAATGTAGACTGTGGTCCTTGTAGTTACCACATTCTTTAGCAACCGTTGCTGGGACATCATCCCAAGTGATGTCATCACGAATCTTACGCAAGACACGTGTAAAGGTTTCAGCAACCTGCGTTGGCGTGTAATCTACCCAGCTAATAATGTGGAATCCAGTACGACAACCAAATGGTGAAATATCAATAATACCATCTAATTCATCACGTACCAGGCTGGCAAATAAGTGCTCTAATGTGTGAACCCCAGCTGTTTCCATAGCGGTCTCGTTTGGCTGTGTCAAACGCAAATCATAATTTACAATTTGTCCCCCATTTGGACCTTGTTGCGTCTCAATCTTACGCACGTAAGGTGCCTTTACCTTTGTATGATCCAATGTAAAGCTTTCAACTTCTGCCATGTTTAAATCCCTCCTATATGTTTCTCTTCCCTATATCTGTATTATAACAACTAACAAAAACGTCCCGCAATCATTTCTGATTACGGGACGTCACCACGTGTTACCACCCGAGTTCGATAAGCCGCTGCTTATCCTTTAAACGTTATAACGAGCGTCCCCGAATGGCACTAGCGATTTTGTTCATGTCATTATGACTCCAAGACCATCTTCTAGCATGATCATTACTAGTTTTCACCACCCACTAGCTCTCTCAAAACGACCAATCACTATACTCATCTCTTCTATGTCGATACGCTTATCCTAAATCTTCCAGCAAATTGTGTCAACAGTAAAATTAAAACTCTCTCATTTTAAAGCGTTTCAGAATGCCTTACTGACGATGCCACCGTGTACCTTGTAGTGTATCTTCCAAAATAATACCTTGTTCAGCTAACAAATCACGAATTTCATCTGAACGCGCAAAATTCTTGTTAGCACGCGCATCATCACGTTCTTTAATCAACGTTTCAATATCATCATCCAATAATTCATCTTCTGATAAACTATCAACACCAAAAACACCCATTAATGTCGCAATTTTATCCAAGATAAAGTTAACAGTATCCTGATAAACGACTTCAGCAGACGTATACTGGTTGGCTAAATCAACTAAGCCATAAATAGCAGTTAATGCATTGGGCGCATTAAAATCATCATCCATTGCCGCATTGAATTGGTCAACTAATTCAGTGGCAGCTGCATCAACGGTCGTTTCATCCCCAGCAATCGCATCAGCTAGACGGAACTCTAGATTACGATAACCGGTACGAATCCGATCTAAATTATTAGCTGCTTGTTTCATATTACTATCTGAATATGCAATAGCGCGACGATATTGCGTGGTTGCCATAAAGAAACGCAAGACCGCTGGATCATCGATTTGTTGCAATAAATCGTGGACAGTTACGAAATTCCCCAAAGACTTCGACATCTTTTCGTTTTCATCACCAACCGTCACAAAACCATTGTGCAGCCACTTATTAACAAATTGTTCACCCGTATGTACTTCACTTTGGGCGATTTCATTTGTATGGTGTGGAAATGCCAAATCAATCCCACCACCATGGATATCAAAGTGGTTACCCAGGTATTTCGTTGACATCACTGAGCATTCAATGTGCCAACCGGGCCGACCTTTACCCCATGGTGAATCCCAAGCAATGGCCCCATCACCATGCTCACCTTTCCAGACTGCAAAGTCCATCGGGTCCTCTTTGCGTGTTAGTTCTTCATCATCCAATCGGCCAGCTGCATTAGATGTCATTTCGTCTAGGTCCTGATGAGCTAAGGCACCATAATTCTTAAACTTCTTCGCACGATAATAAACATCCCCAGCTGATTCATATGCATAACCTTTTGCAATCAAATCGGCGACAAAATCAATAATCTCTGGAATATGCTCAGTTGCCCGCGGGCGCACGGTTGCCGGCTTAATGTTTAATGCTGCCGTATCTTCATTGAAAGCAGTAATATATTTATCAGCTAACTCAGGGACCGTAATGCCTTGTTCAGCCGCTGCCTTAATCATTTTGTCATCAACATCCGTAAAGTTGGAAACATAGTTCACTTGATAACCACGATACTCAAAATAACGACGGATAGTATCAAACGCAATAGCAGAACGCGCATTACCAATATGAATATAGTTATAGACGGTGGGTCCACAGACGTACATATTGATTGTGTCATCATGTATTGGGTGGAATGGTTCTTTTTCCAACGTCATCGTATTGAACATTTTAATCATATTCGCGTCCCTCTCTCTTAAAAAAATATCATTTTTATATGGTCTACATAAATAGTTTCAGTACTATGCAAGCTCACACCCATATTTTACCATAAATTCATTACCTGCTTGAATGCAGATTCAATAAGCCATGACAGCTATTTTTATGTCCCTAATTTGGATAAATGACCGATAACAGTTACAATTAGCTTTGAAAACTATTTCACGAACTACTAATAGGGGGAAGATGCAATATGTATCAAGCAAATGAACAGCGATATGACAACATGGTTTACAACCGTGTTGGTAAGAGTAGTTTGAAATTATCAGCATTTGGATTAGGATTGTGGCACAACTTCGGTAGTGTCGACCCAATTGAAAATCAGCAAGCAATTATTCATCAAGCGTTTGACTTGGGGATTACCTATTTTGACTTAGCAAATAATTACGGTCCTGTACCAGGTAGTGCTGAAAAGAACTTCGGTGAGATTATGGCTCACGATATGCATGCCTATCGTGATGAACTCGTGATTGCTAGTAAAGCTGGTTACGAGATGTGGGATGGCCCATACGGTAACTGGGGATCAAAGAAAAGTATCATCGCCAGTGCTGACCAAAGTCTACGTCGTCTTCAGTTAGACTATGTTGATATTTTTTATTCACATCGACCAGATCCTGAGACACCAGTTGAAGAAACTGCTTTAGCCCTTGACCAATTAGTTCGTTCGGGTAAAGCATTATACATTGGTATTTCTAACTACTCAGGCGCACAAACCAAGGCAATCATTGACGTCTTCAAGGAACTAAAGACACCATTTATTGTGCATCAACCTCGTTACAATATGTTTAATCGCCAAATTGAGAGTGACTTACTCCC
>OMJG01001969.1_pt1 | contig 10811 bp, 7 predicted proteins | sample 1646431 | NCBI WGS metagenome assembly OMJG01 (sample SAMN03771674, study PRJEB25209) | food metagenome | isolation source: Cotija cheese | place: Mexico:Jalisco,Michoacan | collected 2011-12-12 | reverse complement strand
TGTAGGTCAGATCGGCGGTGGGCTGGTTCAGGAATCGCACCCCCGCAGTCTACGGGACCCCGCTATGCCCGCCGTCACAGTCCCCCGTCACACCGGACCCGGTGGTCCCATCCTGGGACCTGACGCCCGGGAGTGGCCGGGAGCGCCCCGGGCTCATAGACTGGAACGGTGATTCCGGCCGCACCGGGGCAGTGTCGCCCGATGCCGGCCGCTGCAGGAACCGCCTCCGACGCCGCGCCCGCGCGCGGCGCACGCGGGCATCCCTGCTGCGGGATCCGCCCCCGCGGCGCGCGACACCGGCTGCCCGAGAGCCGGCGCGCCGCAGAAGCATCCAGCCAACGGAAGAGGCGTGACCAAGTGCCAGATCAGCCACAGCACCAGATCCCCGAGGAGTTCGCCGGCAACGAGTGGCTCGTGGACGAGCTGTTCGAGAAGTACCAGCAGGACCGGAACGCGGTGGACGAGAAGTGGTGGCCCATCTTCGAGCGGATGCAGGCCACGGAGTCCGGCAAGCGCGGCGCTGACGCCGCAGCCCCCTCCCCCGCCTCCAGCGCCTCCCGCTCCGCCGAGGCGGCCTCCCCCGCGACGACCTCCTCTGAGAAGGCCCCTGCCGGGAAGACCTCCCCCGAGCGCGCCCCGCGGCGCTCGGCGGGTGCGACGGCGAAGGCGCCGGCCCCCGCCGAGCAGCCGGAGGCGCGCGCCGGTTCGGGCAAGAAGGAGACCGAGGCCCCGAAGCAGGCCGGGGCCCGGGAGAAGCGCTCCGGGCAGAAGCCGATCCCGGCCCAGCTGCCGCAGAGCGCACGCGAGGAGCAGGAGGAGACCCGGGACCGGGTCACGGCACTGCGCGGGCCGGCCAAGGCGATCGCGTCGAACATGGAGGAGTCCCTCCAGGTGCCCACCGCCACCACGGTGCGCGCCGTGCCGGCGAAGGTGCTCATCGACAACCGCACCATGATCAACGACTACCTGCGCCGCTCCCGGGGCGGGAAGATCTCCTTCACCCACCTCATCGGCTACGCCGTGATCAAGGCGCTGAAGGAGTTCCCCTCCCAGAACGTGACCTACGGCCAGGACGAGAAGGGCCGCCCGGCCGTCGTGCAGCACGCGCACGTGAACTTCGGGCTGGCCATCGACATGCCCCGCCCGGACGGCTCCCGCAACCTCGTGGTGCCCAACATCAAGGCGGCCGAGACGCTGAACTTCGCGGAGTTCTGGGCCGCCTACGACGAGATGGTCGCCAAGGCCCGGGAGAACAAGCTCTCCGTGGAGGACTTCAAGGGCACCACCGCATCCCTGACCAATCCGGGCGGCATCGGCACGGTGCACTCGGTGCCGCGGCTGTCGGCCGGGCAGGCCTGCATCATCGGCGTCGGGGCCCTGGACTACCCGGCCGAGCGCCGCGGCAGCTCCCCCAAGGTGCTGGCTCGGGAGGGCGTGTCCAAGATCCTGACCCTGACCTCCACCTACGACCACCGCGTCATCCAGGGGGCCGGCTCCGGGGAGTTCCTCAAGCTGGTGGACCAGTACCTGCAGGGCGAGCACGGGTTCTACGACGAGATCTTCGAGGTCCTGCGCATCCCCTACGAGCCGGTGCGCTGGGCCGTGGACAACCAGGTCAACCCGGAGACGGAGATCAACAAGGTCGCCCGGATCCAGCAGCTGATCCACGCCTACCGGGTGCGCGGGCACCTCATCGCGGAGACCAACCCGCTCGAGTACGTGATGCGCAAGCACCCGGACCTGAACATCGCCACCTACGGCCTGACCCTGTGGGATCTGGACCGGGAGTGGCCCACCGGCGGGTTCGGGGACGCTTCCCGGCTGCCGCTGCGCACCATCCTGCAGCTGCTGCGCGACGCCTACTGCGGCACCCTGGCCGTGGAGTACATGCACATCGAGTCCCCGCAGGAGCGGGAGTGGTTCCAGCAGCAGCTGGAGCACGGCTACTCCAAGCCCAGCCGGGAGGAGCAGCTGCGGGTGCTCGGCAAGCTCAACGTCGCGGAGGCCTTCGAGACCTTCCTGCAGACCAAGTTCATCGGGCAGAAGCGGTTCTCGCTGGAAGGCGGGGAATCGCTGATCCCGCTGCTGGACTCGATCATCTCCGGGGCCGCGGACAGCGGCCTGGCGGGGGTGGGGATCGGCATGGCCCACCGCGGGCGCCTGAACGTGCTGAGCAACATCGCCGGGAAGTCCTACGCGCAGATCTTCCGCGAGTTCGAGGGCGAGCAGGATCCGCGCCTGGTCGGCGGCTCCGGTGACGTGAAGTACCACCTGGGCACCGAAGGGGTGTTCACCTCCGACGCCGGCCATGAGACCCAGGTGTACCTGGCGGCGAACCCCTCCCACCTGGAGGCGGTGGACCCCGTGCTGGAGGGCATCGTGCGGGCCAAGCAGGATCTACTGGACCAGGGCGCGGAGGGCGAGGCCGCCTACGGCGTCCTGCCCATCCTCGTGCACGGGGACGCGGCGATGGCCGGGCAGGGCATCGTCGCCGAGACCATGCAGATGTCCCAGCTGCGCGGGTTCACGGTCGGCGGCACGGTGCACATCGTGGTCAACAACCAGATCGGCTTCACCACCACCCCGGGTGAGGCCCGCTCCTCGACGTATGCCACCGACGTCGCCCGGATGGTCCAGGCTCCGGTCTTCCACGTCAACGCGGATGACCCGGAGGCCGTGGTGCGGGTGGGCCGTCTGGCCTTCGAGTACCGGCAGCGCTTCCACCGCGACGTCGTCATCGACCTGCTGTGCTACCGCCGCCGCGGGCACAACGAGGCCGATGACCCCTCGATGACCCAGCCGCAGATGTACCAGCTGATCGAGGCCAAGCGCTCGACCCGCAAGCTGTACACCGAGTCCCTGGTGGGCCGCGGGGACATCACCCAGGAGGAGGCGGACCGGGCGCTGAAGGACTACCAGGAGCGTCTGGAGCGGGCCTTCAAGGAGACCCACGAGGCCCAGCAGTCCAAGGCTCCCCTGGTCACCGGCGATGCCGCGGCGGTGTCGAACATCGAGCGTCCCGCGGCCCAGCAGATCGAGGACTCCGTCTACACCCCGGAGACCACCGCGATCCCCGCCGAGGTCGTGGCCCGCGTCGGGCAGGCCCACGGGCAGGCCCCGGAGGGCTTCCAGGTGCACAAGAAGCTGGGGCAGCTGCTGAAGAAGCGCCAGCAGATGTCCGAGCAGGGCGGGATCGACTGGGGCATGGGCGAGCTGATCGGCTTCGGCTCCCTGCTCATGGACGGCTTCCAGATCCGCATGTCCGGGCAGGATGTGCAGCGCGGGACGTTCACCCAGCGCCACTCGGTCCTGCACGACACCCGCTCCAACGCCGAGTGGGTGCCGCTGACGCACCTGTCCGAGGACCAGGGCAAGTTCATGATCTACAACTCCCTGCTCTCCGAGTACGGGGTGCTGGGCTTCGAGTACGGCTACTCCGTGGAGCGTCCGGACTCGCTGGTGGTGTGGGAGGCGCAGTTCGGCGACTTCGTCAACGGCGCCCAGACGATCATCGACGAGTTCATCTCCTCGGCCGAGCAGAAGTGGGCCCAGCGCTCCTCGCTGGTGCTGATGCTGCCGCACGGCTACGAGGGGATGGGCCCGGACCACTCCTCGGCGCGCATGGAGCGGTTCCTGCAGCTGTGCGCGGAGTCGAACATGACCGTGGCGGTGCCCTCCACCCCGGCCAACCACGCCCACCTGCTGCGCCGTCAGGCCTACTCCCGCCCGCACCGTCCGCTGGTGATCATGACCCCGAAGCAGCTGCTGCGCCTGAAGGCCGCGACCTCCTCGGTCGAGGACTTCACCCAGGGCGAGTTCCAGGAGGTCATCCCGGATCAGGGTGGGCTGACCGACGCCGCGGTGAAGAAGGTCGTGCTGGTCTCCGGGCGGCTGTACTACGATCTGGCCGCCCGCCGCGAGAAGCTGGGGCGTCAGGACGTGGCGATCGTGCGCGTCGAGCAACTGTACCCGCTGCCGGCGGATCAGATCAAGGAGCAGCTGGCCCGGTATGCTGGGGCGGAGCTGATCTGGGCCCAGGATGAGCCGGCCAACCAGGGCCAGTGGCCGTTTATGGTGGTCAACCTCCTGCCGCTGCTGGATCGGCAGGTGCGGCTGATCTCCCGCCCGGCCTCGGCCTCCCCCGCCACCGGGGTGGGCAAGCGCCACCAGGCGGAGCTGGAGCACCTGGTCGCCCAGGTCTTCGAGGGCTGACCCGAGGCGCCTTACGGCGCGTCCGTCTCCGCGGGGGCGGCGTGCCGGGAGGTGAGCCTGCGGTGCAAACCGTCTATCGTGGGGTCCTGAAGACCCGGCCCGCACGCTGTTCGGAAAACGGGGTCGCCTCCTTCGGGGCGACCCCGTTTCCGAACAGCGGGACGTCCAAGACGACAGAAAGAGACTCGTGGAGCAACGAAACATCCGCATCGTGGCAGTCGGCGATGACCTCCTGGCCGGGATCGGCGATCCCCGCGCGCTGGGCTGGTTCGGCCGGGTCATGGCCCGCACCCCGCGGAACGTCGCGCCCCTGGTGTCCTACACCCTGGCTGCCCCGGACGAGGGCAGCGAGGCGCTGAACGAGCGCTGGTTCGAGGAGGCGAGCCGCCGCTTCGCGGCCGGTGCGGACAACCGCCTGGTCATCGCACCGTCGGCCTTCGACATCGACACCGGGATCACCTCGGCCCGCAGCCGCCTGAACCTGGCCAACATGGTGGACCTGGCCTCCCAGAACAGCATCAAGGTGCTCGTCGTCGGGCCCCCGCCCACCCTGGACGCCGAGCGCAACCGGCGCATCGCGGACCTGAACGCCGCCTACGCGGACGTGACCACCCGGCGTCGCCACGTGTACGTGGACACCTTCAACCCGCTGCAGCACCACGAGCAGTGGCGCCAGGATCTGGCCGCCAACGACGGTCGGCCCGGCCAGGCCGGCTACGGGCTGATGGCCTGGCTGGTGCTGCACCGCGGCTGGTACTCCTGGCTGCAGCTGCCCGAGCAGCACTAGCCTGAGGCCGCCGCCGCGGTGCCGCCCGAAGCGCCCCCGGGTGCACCGGGTGCCGCGGGTGTGCCAGAATGGTGCGAGGTGCCCGCGGTGCGCGGGCGAACAGACCCCGCTTCCGCCCACCCCCGGGCCGGGCGGAGCATGCAACGAAGGAGGCCCGCTGATGAGCAAGCGCGGACGCAAGCGCAAGGATCGCCGCAAGAATGCCGCCAACCACGGCAAGCGGCCCAACGCCTGAGAACGCCGCCGCGGTCGATGACCGCAGCGGCACGCGAAGGGGCCGGGAGGATCGATCGATCCTCCCGGCCCCTTCGCGTATCCGCCCCCCTTCGCGTCTGCGCCGCTTCCGGGCCCCTTGCGCCTCGTGCCCACCGGGGCCCGCGGACCCGCCTCTACCGGACCCGCCTCTACCGGGCCCGGGCTGGTGGGGATCCGGGCTGGTGGGGATCCGGGCTGGTCCGGTTCGCTCACGGGGGCGGGGGTCAGTGGCCGTGGTCGGCGGTCTGGGGGCTGGCCCGCACCGCGTCGATCTTGGCCAGGATGGACTCCTTCAGCGCCTCCGGGGCGGGCTCTGCGCAGGAGCGGCGCACGGCCGAGCGGATCAGCCGCTCCAGGTCGTACTCCCGGGAACAGGTCTCGCACTCCTCCAGGTGTGCCCTGATCTCCGCGATGTCCTCGGCGGACAGGGCCCCGTCGAGGTACTCGTAGATGCGGTGCATCTGCTCCTCACGGCACTGCGCGTCCTTGCACTCGGACATGGTCCTCACTTCCTTCGGGTTCTCACTGCCGGGCCCCGTCCGGGGCGCTGTCGGCAGCCGGTGCGCTCTCGGTGGCCCGCGGCCGGCCGGAACGGCCTGCGCGGCGGGTCGAGGTTTTGGGGGTGGTGTCGAAGCCGCGCTCGGCGGCGTAGTCGGAGAGCTTCTCGCGCAGCAGGCGACGCCCCCGGTGCAGCCGGGACATCACGGTGCCGATCGGGATGTCCAGGATCTCCGCGATCTCCTTGTACGCGAAGCCCTCGACGTCCGAGTAGTACACGGCCATGCGGAAGTCCTCCGGGATCGCCTGCAGGGCCTCCTTCACGTCCGTGTCCGGCAGGTGATCCAGGGCTTCGCTCTCCGCGGACTTCAGCCCCGTGGAGGTGTGGGCCGAGGCCTGCGCGAGCTGCCAGTCCTCCACGGTGTCCGTGTTGGCCTGGTGCGGCTCCCGCTGGCGCTTGCGGTAGAGGTTGATGTACGTGTTCGTCAGGATCCGGTACAGCCAGGCCTTCAGGTTCGTGCCCGGCCGGTACTGGTGGAAGGCGGAGAAGGCCTTGGTGTAGGCCTCCTGGACGAGATCCTGCGCGTCGGCCGGGTTGCGGGTCATCCGCAGGGCGGCAGCGTAGAGCTGGTCCAGGTATTGCATCGCGTCCCGCTCGAACCGGAGCTTGCGCTCCTGGGCCGATTCCTGGGACAGGTCGATCGTGTCCACGGATTCCCTTCGCCTCGCCGTCGGTGTGCTCGTCGCTCCAGTCTACGAGACCGGGAGGGTTCCCTCCCCTGCTCGCCCGCATCGCCGGGCACCTCCTTTCCGTGGGCGCTGGCCGCGCGCCGACGCCATCGGCTTCGGCGCGTCTCGTGCAGTCCAACAACCGGGGTCCCGGGGCGTATTCCGCCCGGACGGTGAAGCGGTCCCGACACGGCGGCCCGGCGGCGACCCCGCGGCGGCGCCCGTGGATCCGATCACATAGACTGGGCAGGGAAACCACGCGGGTGCGCCGCGGACCGGCCCGAAGACGCCGGTTCCCGCGAGCACCCCACCGAGGAGGAACCATGTCCCTGATCCGCAAGTTCGCCCGGCCCCTGCTGGCCTCGACCTTCGTCTACGACGGCCTGCAGCGGCTGCGCTCCCCGCAGGGCCAGGAGTACCTGAAGCCCCTGGTGGACACCGCCGCCACCGCCGTGCCCCAGCTGCGTCCGCTGAAGGGCCAGGAGCAGCTGATCGGCCAGGCGGCCGCCGGCGCGCAGATCGGCGCCGCCGCGCTGTTCGGGCTGGGCCGCTTTCCCCGCCTGTCCTCCGCCGTGCTGCTGGCCGCCGGCGCCCTGAACGCCTACACGGACTTCCGCCGCGACCAGGCCCGGCACGAGGACGCCCTCGTCGCCGGCACCCTGAAGAACGTCTCCCTGGTGGGTGCGGTGGCCCTGACCGCGGTGGACACCGAGGGCAGCCCCTCCCTGAAGTGGCGGGCCGAGAAGCTCGGGCACGACGTCGCGAAGAAGACCGACAAGATCACCAAGGACGTGAAGAAGAAGTCCGAGGACCTGCTGGGCTGAGGCCTGACGCCGCCGCCCGCCGCAGGAAACGCGCAGGGCCCCGCCGGGCACGGCGGGGCCCTGCCGTGCACCATCCCCACCGCAGCCGGGCCGAGCCCGGCGCCGATCCAGGAGGATCCCGCCCGATCGTGAGCCCCCGTCACCCCGCCTCCGACCCGCAGCCGAATCACCCCGATCCCGCCGAAGCACCCGGGCACCCCTCCCCCGCCTCCGCCGACCCGATCCCCGATCCCTGGCCGGCCCCGCACCGCGGCACCGAGCGCCCGGTGCATGCCGTCGTGGCGGTGCCCGGCTCCAAGTCCCTGACCAACCGCCACCTGCTGCTGGCCGCCGTCGCCGACGCCCCGATGCGCATCCGCGGCGCCCTGGACTCCCGGGACTCCCGGCTGATGATCGAGGCCCTGCGGGCCCTGGGCGCGCGCATCCGGACGCAGGGGCGGGACCTGCTGATCACCCCGGTGCCCGAGGAGCCCTCGGACGAGCCCGCCGTGATCGACGCCGGGCTGGCCGGCACCGTCATGCGCTTCATCCCGCCGCTGGCCGCGGCCCTGGGACGCGGCATCGTGCTGGACGGCGATGCGGCGGCCCGCAGGCGCCCGATGGGCCCGGTGCTGGAGGCCGTGCGCCAGCTGGGCGCCCGGGTGCACGAGGACGGGGAGGCGGGGGCGCTGCCCGTGCGGATCGAGCCCGGGGCCGGCGAGGCCGCGCCCGAGCTGCGCATCGACGCCAGCGGATCCAGCCAGTTCCTCTCCGGGGTGCTGCTGGCGGCCGCCCTCCTGCCGCAGGGTCTCACGGTCCGCCATGTGGGTGCGGAGCTGCCCTCGGTGCCGCACGTGCGGATGACGGTGCAGGTCCTCGCCGAGTACGGCATCGACGTCGCCCACCCGGATCCCGCCACGTGGGTGGTCCCCGCCGGGCGTCCGCGGGCCCACGACGCGGTGATCGAACCCGATCTGTCCAACGCCGGCCCGTTCCTGGCCGCCGCGGTGGTCACCGGCGGCGAGGTTCAGATCCCCGACTGGCCGCAGCGCACCACCCAGGGCGGAGACGCCTGGCGGGAGCTGCTGCCCCGCTTCGGCGCGAGCGTGCACCGCACGCCCGACGGCGGCCTGCGCGTCACCGGACCCGAGGGCGATGCGGGTGCGCTCACCGCGCCGGGGGAGATCGACCTGCGCGCCGCCGGGGAGATCGCCCCGACCGTCGCGGCCATCGCGGCCCTGTGCCCGGGCACCACCCGCCTGAGCGGCATCGCGCACCTGCGCGGACACGAGACCGACCGGCTCGCGGCCCTGGCCGCCGAGCTCACCCGGCTCGGGGCCCGCACCGAGGAGACCGACGACGGCTTGGTCATCACCGGGCCCGCGCACCGGGCGGCCCGGATGCGCACCTACGAGGACCACCGGATGGCCACCGCCGCGGCCGTGCTCGGCCTGATCGTACCCGGGGTGCTCGTGGAGGACATCGGCACCACCGGCAAGACCCTGCCGGACTTCCCGGGCCTGTGGCGCCGGATGCTCGGGCAGGAGCGGGCATGAGCCGGGGCATCCGCGGCTGGGACGAGTCCGATGTGCGCGTCCGGGCCAACAAGCGCGGTTCGCGCCCGCGCACCAAGGAGCGTCCGGCCCACGAGGACGCCGTCATCGGCCGGATCGTGACCGTGGACCGCGGCCGCTACACCGCGCGGATCGGTGAGGGCTCGACCGCCCGCGAGGTCACCGCCGTGCGGGCGAAGGACCTGCGCCGGACCCCGGTGGTCACCGGGGACCTGGTCGGGCTGGTCGGGGACGTCACGGGGGATCCGGGGACCCTGGCGCGGCTGGTGCGGGTCCAGCCCCGGAAGACCGTGCTGCGGCGCAGCGCGGATGACACGGACCCGGTGGAGCGGGTGGTCGTGGCCAACGCGCAGATCCTGGTGATCGTCACGGCGGCCGCGGATCCGCAGCCGCGCACGGGCTTCGTGGACCGCTCCATCGTGGCGGCCGTGCACGCCGGGCTGCGCCCGGTGCTGTGCGTGACCAAGACCGATCTGGCCGACCCCGCACCGCTGCTGTCCTACTACGCCCGCACCGACCTGCCCATCCTGCTCAGCCGCCGGGACGAGGCGCCCGACGCCGCGCCGACGGAGCAGGAAGCCGATGCGGGCAACGAAGACGAGGGTGCCGACGACGCGGCCCGGAGCCTGCCCTTGGACGGGCGGCTGCTGGCGGATCTGCGGAGGCTGCTGGATGGAAGGGTCTCGGTGCTGCTGGGCCACTCCGGCGTCGGCAAGTCCACGCTGGTCAACGCCCTGACCGGGGCGCGCCGCTCGACCGGCGGGGTCAACGCCGTGACGGGCCGGGGGCGCCACACCTCCTCCTCCGCCCTGGCGCTGCAGCCGCCCTGGGGGGAGCCCGGCACGTGGATCATCGACACCCCGGGCATCCGCTCCTTCGGCCTGGCCCACGTGCCCGCCGAGGGCATCGTCGCCGCCTTCGAGGACCTGGCCCCCGGTGCCGCCGCCTGCCCCAAGGGCTGCACCCACGCCGCGGACGCGATCGGCTGCGGCATCGCCGAGCGGGTGGCCTCCGGCGCGGCGGGCCCCGCCGGTGCGGCCCGCCTGGGCTCCCTGCGCCGGCTGCTCGGGGTGGAGGCTCCCGAGGGCGTGGCGGGGACCAAGCGCCTCGGGGCCGGGGCCGATGAGGATCCCGTGCGATAGCCTGGTGGCCATGACTGCGACCAGCCCCTACAACGACGATCTGCGCCTGGCGCACGTCATCGCCGACGCCGTGGACCGCTACACCCTCGCGCGGTTCCAGGCCCAGGACTTCACCGTGGAGACCAAACCCGATCTGACCCCGGTGACGGAGGCGGACCGGGAGGCCGAGCAGCTGATCCGCTCGCACCTGGCCAGGGCCCGCACCCGGGATGCGGTGCTCGGCGAGGAGTTCGGGGCCAGCGGCTCCTCCCCCCGCCAGTGGGTCATCGACCCGATCGACGGGACGAAGAACTACGTCCGCGGGGTCCCGGTGTGGGCGACGCTGATCGCGCTGCTGGATCAGGGCGAGCCCGTGGTCGGCCTGGTCTCCGCCCCGGCCCTGCAGCGGCGCTGGTGGGCCGCGGCGGGCTCGGGCGCGTACACCGGACGCTCCCTGGCGAAGGCCCAGCGGATCCGGGTCTCCGAGGTCAGCGACCTCGCCGATGCCTCGCTGTCCTTCTCCTCGCTGAGCGGCTGGCGTCAGCTGGGCCTGCGGGAGCGGTTCCTGGACCTGACGGATGCGGTGTGGCGGGTGCGCGGCTTCGGGGATTTCTGGTCGCACTGCCTGGTGGCCGAGGGCAGCGCGGACCTCTCCGCCGAGCCCGAGCTGAACCTGCACGATATGGCCGCCCTGGTGCCGATCGTCACCGAGGCCGGCGGGCGCTTCACCGCCCTGGACGGCACCCCCGGCCCGCACGGGGGCAGCGCGCTGGTCAGCAACGGTGCCCTGCACGAGGCGGCCCTGGATCTGCTGGGCACCCGCGCCGAGTCC